>Ga0075158_10002676_pt1:10000-12845 | contig 12845 bp, 8 predicted proteins | sample JI91814BDNA_FD_70968 | JGI IMG/M metagenome (GOLD analysis project Ga0075158, IMG submission 70968) | Wastewater effluent complex algal communities from Wisconsin, to seasonally profile nutrient transformation and Carbon sequestration -... | ecosystem: Engineered > WWTP > Effluent >... | reverse complement strand
CTGTTATCCCCAGAGTACCTTTTATCCGTTGAGCGATGGCCCTTCCATACAGAACCACCGGATCACTAAAACCAACTTTCGTTCCTGCTCGACCCGTCGGTCTCGCAGTCAAGCACCCTTATGCTTTTGCACTCATAGCATGATTTCCGACCATGCCGAGGGTACCATCGCGCTCCTCCGTTACTCTTTAGGAGGAGACCGCCCCAGTCAAACTAACCACCATGCATTGTCTGCGCCCCGGATAACGGGACTACGTTAGAACTTCAATTAAACCAGGGTGGTATTTCAAGGATGGCTCCGTGCAAACTGGCGTCTACACATCAAAGCCTCCCACCTATCCTACACAGGTTCAATCGAAGTCCAATGCAAAGCTATAGTAAAGGTTCATGGGGTCTTTCCGTCTTGCCGCAGGTACACGGCATCTTCACCGCAAATTCAATTTCACTGAGTCTCGGGTGGAGACAGCGTGGCTATCGTTATGCCATTCGTGCAGGTCGGAACTTACCCGACAAGGAATTTCGCTACCTTAGGACCGTTATAGTTACGGCCGCCGTTTACCGGGGCTTCGATCTAGAGCTTTGCTTACGCTGACCCCTTCAATTAACCTTCCGGCACCGGGCAGGCATCACACCCTATACATCCTCTTTCGAGTTAGCAGAGTGCTGTGTTTTTAATAAACAGTCGCAGCCACCTGGTATCTTCGACCTCCAACAGCTTGAGGGGTAAACCCTTTCACCATTAAAGGCGCACCTTCTCCCGAAGTTACGGTGCTATTTTGCCTAGTTCCTTCACCCGAGTTCTCTCAACGCCTTAGTATTCTCTACCTGTCCACCTGTGTCGGTTTGGGGTACGGATACCGTATACCTAACCTTAGAGACTTTTCCTGGAAGCGTGGCATCAACTACTTCGTGAGCCCGAGGGCTCACCCGTCATCACACCTTGAGGTAAGGGTATCCGGATTTGCCTAGAAACCCCCTCTACATGCTTAAACTACCAAAACCAACTGGTAGCTAGCCTAGCCTTCTCCGTCATCCCATCGAAATATACGTTAGTGCAGGAATATTGACCTGCTTGCCATCGACTACGCTTTTCAGCCTCGCCTTAGGACCCGACTAACCCTGCTCCGATTAGCGTGGAGCAGGAACCCTTGGACTTTCGGCGTGCGTGTTTTTCACACGCATTATCGTTACTCATATCAGCATTCGCACTTCTGATATCTCCAGCCCCCTTCTCAAGAGACCTTCACAGACATACAGAACGCTCCTCTACCGCGCTTAATAAATTAAGCACCCAAAGCTTCGGTTGATGGTTTGAGCCCCGTTACATCTTCCGCGCAAGCCGACTCGACCAGTGAGCTATTACGCTTTCTTTAAAGGGTGGCTGCTTCTAAGCCAACCTCCTGGCTGTCTGTGCCTTCTCACTTCGTTTCCCACTTAACCACCTATTAGGGACCTTAGCTGTTGGTCTGGGTTGTTTCCCTTTTCACGATGGACGTTAGCACCCACCGTGTGTCTCCCGCGCTGTACTACTCGGTATTCGGAGTTTGCATCGGTTTGGTAAGGATATCACTCCCCCCTAGTCGAAACAGTGCTCTACCCCCGAGGGTAATCACGCGAGGCGCTACGTAAATAGCTTTCGAGGAGAACCAGCTATACCCGGGCTTGATTAGCCTTTCACTCCTATCCACACCTCATCTCCTAATTTTTCAACATTAGTGAGTTCGGGCCTCCAGCAAGTGTTACCTTGCCTTCACCCTGGACATGGATAGATCGCCCGGCTTCGGGTCTAATGACTGCAACTTAACGCCCTATTAAGACTCGATTTCTCTACGCCTCCCCAACTAAGGTTAAGCTTGCTACAGCCATTAACTCGCTGACCCATTATACAAAAGGTACGCAGTCACACCACGAAGGTGCTCCCACTGCTTGTACGCATACGGTTTCAGGTTCTATTTCACTCCCCTCTCCGGGGTTCTTTTCGCCTTTCCCTCACGGTACTTGTTCACTATCGGTCGGTAAGTAGTATTTAGCCTTGGAGGATGGTCCCCCCATGTTCAGACAGGATAACACGTGTCCCGCCCTACTCTTTGTCACTCATATGTATCGCAGTTTTATGTACGGGGCTATCACCCTATATTGCTTACCTTTCCAGATAATTCCACTACCACGATAAATAATTTAGTGACGGGCTACTCCAATTTCGCTCGCCGCTACTTTCGGAATCTCGGTTGATTTCTTTTCCTCCGGGTACTGAGATGTTTCACTTCCCCGGGTTCGCCTCTGTATCCTATGTATTCAGATACAGATACCTGATAAATCAGGTGGGTTGCCCCATTCGGATATCTTCGGATTATCGCTTATTTGTCAGCTCCCCGAAGCTTTTCGCAAACTATTACGTCCTTCTTCGCCTCTTACCGCCAAGGCATCCACCGTATGCGCTTACTTCACTTGACTATATAACCTCAAAATAGTCTTTAGTTTTCGCTATTTGATTTTATACTGCGTCGCCTTCCTCGCTGCGCTCCTCATGTATTTTGTGTACACTGCGGTGCTCGCTCGTTGGCTTCTTGTCTAAAACCAAATATCTTCAAACTTATTCTTTGCTATTTATCTTTATGCTGCGTTGCAATTGCATTGCGGAATAAAGATTAAATAACTTAGAACACATTTTCAGCTTAATTGATATTGCTATGAATATGCCTTTGTACCATCCGAATTTTTAAAGAGCTTGCGTATAAACGAAGTATGTTTACACGATAAAAACTAGAGCAGCTGTTAGTTAAAATGGTGGAGCCAGTCGGGATCGAACCGACGACCTTCTGCGTGCAAGGCAGACGCTCTCCCAG
>Ga0075158_10002676_pt1:0-7500 | contig 12845 bp, 8 predicted proteins | sample JI91814BDNA_FD_70968 | JGI IMG/M metagenome (GOLD analysis project Ga0075158, IMG submission 70968) | Wastewater effluent complex algal communities from Wisconsin, to seasonally profile nutrient transformation and Carbon sequestration -... | ecosystem: Engineered > WWTP > Effluent > Algae... | reverse complement strand
GACAATATAGCCACTATGGCTAAAACTGCTAGCAGTTCTAATAGAGAAAACCCCAACCTAAAAAACATAACATCCCCTGCAATATACTATAAATTATTATAGTCGTAGATCAGGATTTTTTCTGTTGCGTGACCTTCCATTTAGTCCAGGTAGTAGATTTGTATCCATTTGGATCTAAAACATACTCATAAAATTCTTTTAAAAAATCAGCTCTAATTTGAAAATCTGCAAACTTCCATTCGCTCTCAATAGAGTTTGGTGCCACAGATAAATTTATGTTGCCCGCTTTAGCTTGACGCTGCATAATCTTAGCAAAGCTGGTTGTAGTTGCATTACGCACCATATCATACATGGCGATAAAAGTGCTAGAACGGCCTCTACCACCACGACAATGAAAATGTAGCCAATCATGGTCTTTAACTTTATTTTTTATAAAATAGACAAAATCATCAACAGTAGTATTATCCGGCTTATTATGATCCAATACATATAGTCTTTTGTAATTAGCACCTAAGCTAGTAACTAATTGTTGCTCTGATTCGATCTGTTCTGGAATCAAAACTTCTGGGCGTACAGCAATAAAATCACCATCTGGTAATTTTTCCAAAGTATAAACGGTAACAGTTTTTTTTTGACGTAATTCTTCTAGTAAAGAATTCTCTAAACGTTGAATTTGCTCGGCAGTTTTCCCAACATTAGCAGCATTTTTTTTGCCATTCCAACTAATTGGTATACCATCAATAAAACCATGTGACTCTTGACGCAAATCCACTACCCAGATATTTTGCCGTGGCACAGTAATAGCCCGCAAAATCCTGTGCAAATCATCGGCTGAAAATTGCGCACTCGCCGAAGCATGCAGCCAATCCAAAGCCCTATATCTTTTGGCAATTTGTGTTTCTGCACTTTCTGGTTGCCAACGATCAAAAACTAAAAATGCTTCCGGATTATTTGCCAAAATATTTGCATTCCAAATCAAAACCAATGCGGTTACGAATGTTCGTAGATGTTTTATTATTCTTAAAATTTTAAACTTACCTTTGCAAACTTACGTTTACCAACTTGAAAAATATTTTTTTGATTAACGGCGATTAACATATTTTTGTCCTCGATTTTAACGCCATCAATTCTTACTGCACCAGCCTCAATCATGCGTTGCCCTTCAGTAATGCTGGAAACTAGCCCTGAATTTTTTAAAACTTTAGTAATTACTATACCGTTTTGTCCAGGCTCTACTTGCAAAATCAAATCTGGTATATCTGTTGGTATGGATCCGTGCTGAAATTGGGCGATAAATTCTTGTTTCGCATTTGTGGCCGCAGCTTGATTGTGGAATCTGGTAATAATTTCCTCAGCTAGCATGAATTTAATATCTCGTGGATTAGCATCATCTTGCACAGAGTTTTTGAGTTTGACTATTTCTGCCGGAGTCTTATCACTCACTAGATCAAAATAACGCCACATTAATTCATCAGAAATAGACATTATTTTGCCAAACATTTCTTTTGGTGACTCACATATACCAATGTAATTACCTAAAGACTTAGACATTTTTTGCACACCATCCAACCCCTCTAGCAACGGCGTGGTAAGAATTACCTGTGGGGTTTGACCATAATGTTTTTGCAGTTCACGTCCAACTAATAAGTTAAACTTTTGATCGGTACCACCAATTTCCAGATCTGCTGTCATAGCTACTGAATCATATCCCTGTACTAAAGGGTACAAAAATTCATGAATCGCTATAGATTCGCCGTTTTTATAACGTTGTTTAAAATCATCACGCTCTAACATGCGCGCCACATTATATTTTGCGGCTAATTTGATCAATCCATCGGATCCTAATTTGTTCATCCAGGTAGAATTAAACATCACTTCAGTTTTTTCTTGATCGAGGATCTTAAATACCTGCAAGGCATACGTCTGCGCATTGATCGCTATTTGCTCGCTACTTAACGGCTGACGAGTAACATTCTTACCAGTTGGATCACCAATCATAGCGGTAAAATCGCCAATCAGAAATAAAATTTTGTGCCCCAGATTCTGTAACTGGCGCAACTTATTTAAAGGCACCGTATGTCCTAAGTGCAAGTCTGGTGCAGTTGGATCCATACCAAACTTTACTCTTAATGGTTTGCCAATTTTTAAACGCTGCTCTAATTCATCCAGTAACAGGATTTCATCTACGCCTTTGTTAATTAGCTCAATATCTTCTTTAACACTCATATCAATTCAAACCCAATGACCAACGATATAACATCCTTGACCAATATTATCCTAAAAGTTAACCTCTATATATGAATTAAATTTGCAGTATATAATTAATCCATGAGATTCGATTACTATCCACCAACTACTAAATTTAAATCGTTCCATTTACGACGATTATTATTAACCAATTTGATTTTAATTGGGGTAGCTTGTATTGTCGTAAGTTTGTTTAATGGTAAAAGTAATAACTATACGGAACAAAAACTTGCTAGCAACACTGATAATACCCGCCCGACTTTAATAGCAAAATCTAACCATAAATCTAACTCTAAAGCAACCCTAGAGTTGGATACCATACAAACAAAAGAACCGCAACTTGCAGCAAAAGCTATTGTGGCCAGTAACCAAGTTGAAAAGTGGCAAACCATTACGGTGCAAGTTGGCGATACACTATATAACCTATTCGATAGATTAGGCATATCGAAGTTTACTTTTAAGAGCTTAATGTCTTCCAGCATTAGTATGGATGAATTAACAAAAATCTATCCTGGGCAAAAATTAGATTTTCTATTTGATGATAGCAAAGAGCTAAAAGAAGTTAAGTTTAATCTTTCAAACAACAAAACTCTACGTGTAACTAACTCTGGGAGCAAATTTAAATATTCTTACGAAGAGCACAAACCATCTAGAAAGATAAATTTTAGTACTGGTAAGATATATGGATCATTATACTCATCGGCGCAAAATGCCGGTCTAAATGATAGATTGATCATGCAAATGACGGATATTTTTGAGTATGATATTGATTTTACTTTAGACATTCGTGACAACGATAGTTTTAAAGTCTTGTATGAAGAAGAATCCATACAAAATAAAAGGAAAAAATCTAGCAAAATATTAGCAGTGGAATTTAATAATAAAGGTAAGACTTATAAAGCTATCCGTTACACTGATGAAAAAGGTCACGATGGTTACTACTCTCCAGATGGTTATAACCTACAAAAAGCATTTTTACGTAATCCAGTAGAATTCACACGTATAAGTTCGCATTTTTCCAGTGCCAGACGTCATCCAATCTTACACAAAATTCGTTCGCATAAAGGGGTAGACTACGAGGCCCCCATGGGTACACCAGTAAAGTCCTCTGGTGATGGTCGAATTTCTTTTATGGGTACTAAGAATGGTTATGGTAAATCGATAGAAATTGTGCATGGCCATAAATATTCTACTTTTTATGCACACTTGTCTCGTTTTAATCAGAAAGTTAAACATGGCACTTTTGTTAAACAAGGCCAGATTATTGGTTATGTTGGCCGTACAGGCTTAGCTACTGGCCCACATCTACATTATGAGTTTCGCATCAATGGCGTACATCATAATCCTGTAACAGTGCCGTTACCAAGATCACAACCGATCTCAGGCAAAAATAAAAAAGATTTTTCACTGCATGCTAAAAAAATGTTAAGCCTGCTTAAAGATCATGGCCAGACAAAAAATGAATGATTGCTATATCGGCGTGTTGTCGGGCACGAGCATGGATGCCGTTGATGTTATTGTTGTCGATTTCTCCAACACAAAACCGCACATTTATGCCAAACATAGCGTTAAATTGCCACCAGAATATAGGCGACGTTATTTAGATATTATTAATGCTGGTGGCGCGTGTACTTTAGAAGAATTGGGTGATTTAGATAATTGGACTGGCAATTTATTTGCTAACGCAGTTATCGAGCTTTTGCAGATCAGTAATATTGATCGTACCAAAATAACTGCTATTGGTAGTCATGGTCAAACTTTATGGCATGCCCCTAAGTCACAAAGACCTTTTACTCTACAAATTGGTGATCCTAATATTATTGCAGTTAAAACCGGCATCCCTACTGTAGCTGATTTTAGACGCGCCAATATCGCTGCTGGTGGACAAGGCGCACCGTTAGCTCCAGCGTTACATAAAGCTATTTTTAGCCATAATACCGAATCAAGATGTATTGTAAACATCGGTGGCTTTAGCAACATATCTATACTCGAAGAGAATAAGTATTTTGGTTTTGACACCGGTCCTGGGAATTGTTTAATGGACTATTGGGTTAAAAAACATTTTAATTTAGATTTTGATGTTGATGGTAAAATTGCTGCCAGTGGTACGGTAAATGATTTATTGCTGAACTGTTTATTGGAGGATCCTTACTTTAAACTACCAACTCCTAAAAGTACAGGGAGGGAATATTTTAATGCCGCGTGGTTGAATCAAAAACTAATGACTTGTAACCAACAAAATGCTAACGCTACAGATGTATTGGCTACCTTATTAAAATTTACAGTGCAAACCATTGCCAATGCCATCAAGCAATACGCTATATCAACTACCAGCGTATATGTATGTGGTGGTGGAGCCTATAATATCGTACTATTGCAGACATTGGGCTCTATCTTGGACAACAAAGTACAAACAACTCTCAGTCTAGGCGTGGATCCATCCTGGGTAGAAGCAACACTTTTTGCTTGGCTTGCTAAAGAGACTATAGCTGGTAAAGTTATTGAGTTGCCAACTAGTGGTAGCGAACAGCATGTGATTTTAGGCGGCATTTACGGCAGAAAAAACATCTCAAGATAAGGATTTAATAAATAAAGCGAATTTTTTTTCATAGGCATGCTGTTGTTCTTCGAAATAATTCTTTGCCTTTAACTGCTTAAAAGCCAGTTTTATTTTGGCAACAGTTTCTGCATCTAGACCAGGACTCAAGGCAACATAAATATCTGCATGAACACCTATTTTTACATAACGCAATTCATCATAATAGTTATTAATTGCAGCAACATACATACCAGGCAATACGCCCATAGCACAAGCAATAATACGTTCTGCTAATATCATGCGTAAACAGCTAAGCTTCTGCGTAGCATATTCAATATGCATGTTATGCGTTTGTAAAAGAGAGTCGCCGATACTACCTCGCTCTGCGCCAATTAATAAATTATGCATAGCAGCCAATGATACTTCCTTGGTATAATCTTTACGCACAAACAAGGCTATTTCATATTTAGAAATCGGTCCAATTAATATATAATTTGTAGTAGTATCATCATTAAATTTAGTTACATATGGATAATACAAATCTACCCGCCCAGATTGCAGTTCCTCCAAGCCTCGTGCCAACGGATAATTTAAAATACTATAGTCTTTTATTTTTGCTTTATGCAATAACGTTTGTACTGCTTCTGTGGCTAAACCTATTTCTTCCCCGTCTTCATACATGCTAAATGGCGGAGAATTATAGGTACCTACGTTAAAAGCATAAGAGTTACCAAAGTAAAGTAACAGCGTGATTAACAAATATTTGCGACTATTCTGAAATAGTGAAAACAACATTCATTCCTGCGGATTGCGTAGAAACACCAATTGAATTATCTTCTTCTAATAGACGGCGCAACTCTGCTTCGTTATCAGCGGTATCCGGTGGAATACCCCTGCCGGTAAAGATCATTTTCGACCAATATGATTTCAAATTACGCGCACTACCACCCTTGCCAACAAATTTACTTAAAGTTATGATCGCAGACGAGGAATAAGACGGATAAATTAAATGCACTCGACTATTTTTTACCCTTGTTACTTCACCTAATAAGATATGTTTTATTTCTGTAGCAGAAAAATTCATACCGCGTAAATTATCGCTAACAACCACATACAGCGTGTCTGCAAATAATGCACCACTAGTAAATAACAACAAAAGAATAATTATTAATTTTCTAGAATACAAAATCAAATGACACCCTATATACCCAGATATGTTTTTGCGTTTGTACACGCGCAAACAAATACTTTAAAGCATATGCAGCTTGATCTATCGGTGTTATATATTTCACTTCACCTTTAAGAGAAACTGATGGCAAAATATCATAGCGCAAATCAATTGCATACGAGCGCTGCTCGCCTAAATATGTTTGAAATAAATTAATAACTGCCGCACCAGCACCAGAATTCTTATCTATGAAATTTAGATATTGTGGACTAGTGAAAAATGCTTTTACTGCATCGTACTTATTTGTTTCCGTTTGTAAAGGCCTAGAATAACCGTAAGTAAATGTCATAGCATATTTTTCTAAGAACGAATAGGTAAGACTACCGTACCAACCCAAACGCGCGGTAGAAATAATCCCACGCGAAAATATAGAAGCTCGCTCCACTAATAGATCTAAATTTTCAAGAATATTCGCAGATAACGCCAAGCCAACGTACACTATAGGCACATTAGTATCTTGCAGCATTGATTGCAACTGCTGAGCAGAAGCAAATGTACCTGTTATTCTTTGGGTAGCAGTTACTAAACCACTCAATGGATCGTTAAGCGTAGTATTATATATAGATCGCATTAACGAGCCTTGTATTGAAAAGCGATCATTTCCTACTTGTAAACCGGCTCCTATGCCATCCCTAACAGAAACAATAATATCGCGATTTAAAATGCTTAATTGCTCTTGCATGCTACCATACCAAAACTTGGTATTGGCGGTCCAATCTTGCCAGTAAAAGGAATAACTTGCTCTAATGCCATCTAAATTTTGAAAAGCACCAGCAGAAATAAAATACACTTCTTCCGGTGGAGTCACCCAAGGTTGTGCATGATTAACTTTTAGATAATCAGAATAATAAAATAGTGGCAACCGCACTCTACCAAACTGCAAATCTAGTGCATCCACTGGGTTATATTGTAGATATGCCCAATCCATTTGCACATAAAAATTATTATTGGTCATACTTTCTGAGCCACCAACTAATTGCGTTACTGCCTTAAACTTATCGTTAAACAAAGCGGTAAATTGCAGACCAAATTTGCTATTCGGTAAAAAATCCCAACGTCTACCAGCACCAACATAAGCCGGTGTATACTCCGCTGGCGCGATATATGGACTGACTACGCCTAATGTCGTAGCAAATGGATAGTAAGGAATATTTACGTATGCTTGTTTTGGTAAATCAGATTTACTGGCGCATACTGTACCAAAACCATTCACCAAAAAATCCATGCCAAAAGTAGCACCATAGGTAACGGCTGGAAAAATCATGCATAAAATAGTAAACAGATTAACTAACAGAATACGAAACATATACATCCATGTATAGTTGGAGACATCTACCTTTAATGATATCAGGATTTATTTAAAATCGCTATATAGTCGCTGGCGCGAAATTAACCATTTATGATGAAAGAAAGGCTCTCTTTTAGTAGAATGTTGAAAGTGTTCAAAGCAATCATCATTTTTTAAAAAAAGGAGCCTTTAATCGAT
>Ga0075158_10002673_pt1 | contig 12849 bp, 10 predicted proteins | sample JI91814BDNA_FD_70968 | JGI IMG/M metagenome (GOLD analysis project Ga0075158, IMG submission 70968) | Wastewater effluent complex algal communities from Wisconsin, to seasonally profile nutrient transformation and Carbon sequestration -... | ecosystem: Engineered > WWTP > Effluent > Algae... | reverse complement strand
GCGCCCGCGGCGAACATGAGCGGGAGCTCGGCGAGCACGCCGAGGTTCATCACGAGGCCGACCCACGCGGCGTCGATGCCGACGGAGATCAGCAGGCGGCCGTAGAACGCGTAGAACACGCTGATCCCGGCGAACAGCAGGCTGACCGGGATCAGCAGCGCGCGCGTGGACGCGCCGCGCAGGGCCTGCCAGGCGGCGAACGGCGGCAGGCCGGAGGCGCGGGCCGCGGGCGGGAAGTTCGGGAGCAGCGGGCTGGCGAGCGCGCCGAGGCCCGCCGCGACGGCTGCGGCGACGATGGCGGCGCGTCCGGCGACGCCGGCGTGCAGGGCGAAGAACAGGACGAACGCGGGCACCATGAAGCCGAGGCTGCCCCACACGCGAAGGCGGTCGTACGGGGGCGGGCGCTCGGCCGCGGCGATGGCGGAGAAGGCGAGGCCGTCGAGCAGCGCGAACAGCGGGGTGTAGACGAGGCTGAAGGCGAAGGCGAGCGGGAGGACGGCGAGGAAGGAGTCGACGAGCGCGAGCGCGATGAGGCCGAGGCAGGCGAGCACGTAGGCGCAGCCGATGATGGTGCGTCCAGAGACGCTGCGGTCGGCGAGGCTGGTGACGATGGGCGGGGCGACCAGGACGGACAGGCCGTAGATGCCGGTGACCCAGCCGATCTGCCAGTCGGGCAGGTGGAGGTCGCTGCCGAGGAACACCGGCAGGTACGGCATGTACGCGCCGACGACGGCGTACAGCAGCAGGAAGTGCAGGCGGATCCAGCCGAAGCGCACGCGGTACGTGTCTCAGCAGCCGGGGCTGTCAGCGGAAGATGGTGGCGCGGTAGTGGCGGAGCTCGGCGATCGACTCGCGGATGTCGTCGAGGGCGCGGTGGGTCTCGCCCTTGCGAGGCGGCGCTGTGTCGGGGTACCAGCGGCGCGCGAGCTCCTTGACCGAGGACACGTCGATGCTGCGGTAGTGCAGGTACGCGGCGAGCTGCGGCATGTGGCGCAGGAGGAACCGGCGGTCGTGGCCGATCGAGTTGCCGCACAGCGGTGAGCGACCGGGCGGGCAGTGGGCGCGGATAAAGTCGAGGGAGCGCGCCTCGGCCTCGGCGAGCGAGACGCTCGAGGCGCGGACCTGGGCGGTGAGGCCGCTGTTGCCGTGCTGCTGGGTGCACCACGCGTCCATGGCGGCGAGCACGGGATCGGGCTGGTGGATCACGATGTCCGGGCCCTCGGCGATCAGCTCGAGCTCGCCGTCGGTGATCAGGGTGGCGATCTCGAGGATCTCGCAGGTGTCCGGGTCGAGGCCGGACATCTCGAGGTCGATCCACACGAGCGGCGGGGCGGCTTCCATGGCCGCGCATCCTATCAGATCACTCGGCGTCCAGGACCGCGAGCACGGCGGAGATCTCCGCCAGCTCGGTGTCGTTGGGCAGCAGCTTCTGGGCGGCCTCGACCTGCTTCATCACCTTCTCGAGGTCCTCCGCGAGGTCGACCGGACGCGCCTGCCACTGGGACAGCAGGTGCGCGTAGGCGTGGACCGCGGCGCCCTTGCGCAGGGCGCCCGACTCCTCGCCGAGCAGCTGGCCGAGGGTCACGGCGGACCATGTCTCCTTCGGCGCGTCGGTCGACTCGTCGATGTACTGGACCTTGACCGCGAGCTTGGCGGCGGCGCTCGGCGAGTCGGTGCAGCTGCGCAGGCGGCGATGCACGACGAACGCGCGGCCGGGGCCGATGCGCACGCTGGGGTTGGTGAGGCCGTCGTCGGCGACGAGGCTGTCGTCGTCCTCGCGGATGAGCTCGAAGCCGGGCGGGAGCAGGACCTGGACGGTGACGTCGCGGACGGCGGCGCCGAGCAGGGGGATGAAGCGGTCGACGAACTGGCGGTTGGCCTCGGCCTCGCTGCCGATGAACAGCGAGGCGCCGCGGCCGGCGTGGGCGACGGCGTCCATGAGGTCGCTGCGGTAGATGCCGGGGTCGCCGACGCCGACGCCGGTGAGGCTGATCGTCGGGTGGCTGGCGATGACCTCGAGGTCGGCGTCGTTGACGGAGGCGCCGCCGTCGCTGACCAGGACCACGCGGTTCCAGGCGCCGGGGTCGTAGTTGGCCTCGGCGAGCTTGTAGGCGCCGATGAGGCCGCTGTACAGGTCGGCGCTGCCGCCCACCTCGAAGTTGTCGAGCTTGTCGAGCAGGGTCTTGTCGTCGGGTCCGGAGACGGCGTGGGTGTCGAGGACGACCTGCTCGGTGGAGTTCCAGGTGACGATCGAGACGATGTCGCCCTCGCGCAGGCTGGCGGCGATCGCCTCGCCGGTGATGCGCACGAGGTCCTGGGCCTTGCCCTGCATGGAGCCCGAATTGTCGAGCGCGAGGGTGAGGCGCAGCGGCGGGCGCTGATCCGCGGAGACGTTGTGGGTGCGGATCCCGACCTGCAGCGTGTACTCGTCGTTGTCGTCCTGCGCGAGCCCGGAGGTGATGACGATGGCGCCCGGCTCGGCCGCGGCGGGGTAGTCGAACGTGTAGTAGTTGAAGAACTCCCACGCGCGGATGCCGATGCCGGTAAGCGAGACCCAGTTGCTCAGCGCGGCGTCGCGGACCTGCGCGGGCGAGGCCGCGGCGCCGGCGTCGAGCGTGCGAAGTTGTAGCTGCAGCGGATGCTCGAGGTCGCAGCCCGGGACGAGCGGCGCCTCGGACTCGATCACGTCGTCGACGCCAGGCTCGGGATCGGGGGCCGGCTCATCGGGCGGCGTGCCGCTCGGGTCGGCCGTGGTCGTGCTGCCTCCGGCGCTCGCGCTGTCGTTGCCGCTCGACTCGTCGGCGGCGCCGGTGCCGGGCTGCGACGTTTCGTCGTCACCGCCGCCGCTGTCGCTCTGCGGGCTGGTGGATGCGACGGTGGTGGAGCTGTCGTTCACGCCGGAACCGGCGGACGAACAGGCGAGGAGGACGGCGAGGAGGACGAGCGGAGCGCGGGCTAAGGTTCGATACGGCCGCGCAGCCCAGGAGCAGCGCAAGGGAGACATGGTTTAGAGCCTCAAGAGTAAGCAAGGCGCCGCGAGCGCCAAATAAGTGGCCATTTGGCCGTGAAGTTAGTTCATTGGCCAGTATATCGGTCGATGCAGAGGAGCGCCACGACGAGGATCATGCGCCGAACAGGCGTATGAGGGCTTGCTGGGACCAGGCGGTCTGGTCGTAGTTCTCGAGGTCGCTGACGGAGCGCGGGCCGACGATGCGGGCGACGACGTGGCCGATGGCGTCGTGCGGTTCGGGAGCGCGCTCGAAGAGGTGGATCTCGACGAACTCGGGGCAGTCCTTGCATCGCGGCAGCGCGCCCGGTCGGCCCGCGTACGCGGACGCGCAATCCTCGTGATGCACGGTCAGGATCTCCGGGAGCTCGACGGCGAATCCGGTGCGATCGTACTCGCCTTGCTCGATGAGGACCGTGACGAGGCCGTGGATGAAGAAAGTGGCGCGTTGGAGGACGGTGAGATCTCCCTGCAGACCGTCGAGCTCGAGGTCGACGCTGCCGAATCTCCGCATGCCGCGGGTCGCCAGACGGACCATGCCGGGGCGCTTCGGATCGGGGAACGGGATCACGGGGATCTGGTCGGCGACGTTGCCGAGGTTGGTCTGCAGCCGACGCTCGCTGAACACCGTGGGGCCCACGGTCTCGAGGGTGTCGGGGTCGTGGATGAGGGCGCCGCGGCGCGACGCGACCACGCGGACGAGCGTCTGCAGCAGACGGAGCCCGCGGACGGCGTGCTGGTTGCGGTACGCGGCGCGCAGCACGAGCAAGGAGGTGCGCGAGGGCAGCGAGTCGCGCTCGACGGGGGTGAGATCGCGGGTGAGGTCGGAGTCGCCGAGCGCCTTGGCGTCGATCAGGCGCGGGCCGGACGGCGGGCTCAGCGGGAACACCTCGATCTCGAGGCCGAGCAGGTCGCTGGCGCGGCGGCCCTCGTCGTCGCCGGCGGTGGGCTCGCGCAGGAGGCCGCGCAGGAGGCTGACCTCCTCGTCCTCGAGGTTGCGCGGGAAGGCCTCCTGGACCAACTTGTCGAGCTCGGCGCGGGTCGGGACCTTGGCGGCGTCGGGGCCCGAGAGCAGCAGCAGGTAGCTGTAGGTGATGCGGTCGGCGGACACGACGTGGTGGGCGAGCTCGGCGAGGCGGCGGGCCTCGGCGGCGTCCTCGTCGGGCGTGGACGGCGACGGAGCGAGCGGCGCGGGCTCGGCGGGCGACGCGGGGGGCTGCGCGTCGGCGACCGGCGGCGGGTTGCAGGCGAGGCTGGCCAACAGGACAGGTAGAAAGAGACAGGTCCGAACAGACATGCGGATCACGCGTCGCCGTGGCGGGTGAGCAGCTCGGCGAGGAGGCGAGGGCTGACGTTGCCGCCGGACAGGAGGACGCCGACGCGGCGGCCGGGCACGTCGGACGCGCCGCGCAGGGCGACCGCGAGGGCGGCGGCGCCGGACGGCTCGACGAGGATCTTCGCGTCGAGGAGGAGGCGGACGAGGGCGCGACCGAGGTCGTGGTCGTCGACCTCGCGGGCGCCGGTGACGGTGCGCCGGGCGATCGCGAAGTTGAGGGCGCCGACGCGGGTCGGCTTGAGGCCGTCGGCGAGGGTCGGGCCGGGCGGGACGGCGACGAGTTCGCCGGCGGCGAGCGAGCGAGCCATGGCGTTGCAGGTCGAGGGCTCGGCCGAGTAGAGCGAGATGCCGAGGGACTCCGCGACGAGGCCGGCGCCGGCGATCAGGCCGCCGCCGCCGACGGGGACGATGAGCGCGTCGAGCGGCTCGCCGGTGGTCGCGAGCACGTGCTCGCACAGCTCGAGGACGGCGGTGCCCTGACCGGCGATGATGTCGCGGTGATCGAAGGGCTCGACGATGACGGCGCCGTGTTGGGCGGCGAGCTCGAGGCCGGCCTTGTGGCGGTCCTCCGAGGTGGTGCCGGCGAACACGACGTGGGCGCCGAGGGACCGCACGCCAGCGACCTTGATCGCGGGGGCGTCGACGGGCATGGCGATCCACGCGGGCACGCCGAACTCGCGGGCGGCGAGCGCGACGGCCTGGGCGTGGTTGCCGGAGCTGTAGGTGACGATGCCGCGGGCGCGGACGGCGGGGTCGATGCGAGAGACGGCATACATGGCGCCGCGCGCCTTGAACGCGCCCATGCGCTGGAGGTTCTCGGCCTTCAGGAACAGCTCGCGGCCGGCGAGGGCGTCGAGCGCGGGGCTGCGGATGACGGGCGTGGGCCAGATCTTGCCGGAGAGGCTCGAGGCGGCGGCACGGACGTGATCGATCGTCAGTTCGTCGGGCGACACCCGGCGAGGCTACACCGTCGCGGCGCCCGGCGCACCCACGAGGAAGCGGTAGCCGACGCCGCGCAAGGTCTCGATGTACTGACCGGCGCCGCCGAGCTTCTTGCGCAGGCGCTGCACGTGGGTGTCGACGGTGCGGGTGGTGACGTCGACCTGCACCGACCAGACGTCGCTCAGCAGCATCTCGCGGGTCTGCACGCGGCCGCGACGAGCGAGCAGCGTGGTGAGCAGGCGGAACTCGAGGGCAGTGAGGGTGACGGCCTGCTCGTCGACCCAGACCTGGTGGCCCTCGAAGTCGACGCGCAGGTTGCCCCACTGGGTCTCATCGCCGGTCGTCGCGGCGTCGCCGCGGCGGCGACGGAGGATCGCCTTGATGCGCAGCAGCAGCTCGCGCACGCTGAACGGCTTGGTGACGTAGTCGTCGGCGCCGAGCTCGAACCCGACGACGCGGTCGATCTCCTCGCTGCGCGCGCTGACCATGATCACGGGGATGCCGCGGGTGCGCTCGCCCATCCGCAGGTTGCGGCAGACCTCGGTGCCGGACATGTCGGGCAGCATCCAGTCGAGGAGGACGAGGTCCGGCGGACGGCTCTGGCCGAGGAAGCCCATCGCGGTGGCGCCGTTCTTGGCGGCGAGCGTGGTGTAGCCCTCGCGCTCGAGGCTGTAGCGCAGGGTCTCGATCAGGTCTTGCTCGTCATCGACGAGGAGGATCGTGCAGGACATGAAACCAGGCTCCTTTCACCGCGGGTTCGCCGGGCGGCGAGATCAATTCGGCGACCAGTTGGTCCAGCCCTTGGTCCAGTCGCTCTCGGCGTCCTTGATCGCGCCGAGGTAGTCGGTGGCCTCGAGGCCGTCGACGGCCTGACCGGCGCCGAGCACCGGCGAGCCGGCGGCCGGCGCGGCGTCGAGGGAGCCCCAGGCGATGTTGCCGAGCTTCGGGTCGACGTCGATGAGGTTGCGGCTGTCGGGGTTCTCGACGAGCGCGGGGATGTCGAAGTCGGAGCCCTCGCCGCCGATGTACGGGGTGGCGCCGTCGTCCTTGAGGCTGTTGCCGAAGAACAGCGTGGTGTCGATGACGATCTTGCCGGCGTCGGCCTGGTCCTCGGTGGCCGTCTCGGTGAGCTCGACCTGGGCGAGGTAGAAGTTGGTGACGATCGTGTTGTGGATCTGCGCGGCGGCGCCTTCCTTGAGCTTGATGCCGCTGCTCTTGGTGTCGTTGCTGCCGCCGCCGCCGATGAGCGTGGCGTTGGAGATCACCGGGGTGGTGGTCGGCGAGGCGTCGAACTTGACGCTCTGGTTGGACCACTCGAACCCGTAGTTGCCGACCGTCGGGTCCTGCTGGATGAGGACGTACTGCAGCTTGCCCTGGTAGCCGGCGTCGAGGTCGAGACCGTCGTCGGCGGCGCCGGAGATGACGATGTGCGTGCCGTTCCAGCTGCCGCCGAACGACTCGATGCCGTCGTCGTCGCCCATGTGGACCTGGACGTAGTCGACGACGGTGCCCGAGCCGCAGGCGTAGAAGCTGATGCCGTTGAGCTCGTTGTCGGTGGTGAGCTCGAAGCCGGCGAACTCGACGCGCACGTACTTGAGGGTGCCGCAGCTGTAGGCCTTGTCGGGGCTGGCGCCGCCGCCGAAGGCGGAGTTCTTCTCGAGGCCCTCGGCGAGGCCGGTGCCACCCTCGAGGTTGGTGGCGCCGTTGCCGAGGAGGACGATGCCGCCCCAGTCGCCCCGCGCGCGGCCGCCCTCGGCCTCGGCGGAGGTGAAGACGATCGGCGCGTCGGCGGTGCCCGCGGCCTCGAGGCGCGAGCCCTGGGCGACGATCAAGGCGCTGCCGCTCTTGCCGCGGACGACGACGCCGGGGTCGATGGTGAGGACGGCGTTGTTGCTGACGGTCACGAGGTCGCCGAGGATCTTGTCGCAGGACCACGTCGTGTCCTCGGTGATCTCGCCGGTGACCTCCTCGTTGGCGACGCACTCGCCCGGGTCACCGGAGGGATCCGCCGAGTCCGCCGAGTCCTCGTCTCCCGAGTCGCCGTCCGCGGGCGTGCACGCGAGGGGGGCGACCATCACGGACAACAGGAAGAACTTGGTCAGGTCTTTCATGGCTACTCTCGATCTCCAGGGTAAGTTGTTACACCTGGGTGGTGACGCTGCTCTCACGCACGTGTGACGGGTGTGTCAAAACGTGTAGTTGAATCCGACGACGAATGTGACGCCGCGGCGGGTCGAGTAGAAGATGTTCTCGTCGCCGCCCTGCGTCATGCGCTGGCGCCAGTTCAACATGTTGAAGACGTTGAAGTTGAGGTTGAGGCCCTTGTACAGCCGCTGCAGCAGGGCGAAGTCGAGGGTGTGGATCGGCCGCTCGTAGACGTCGGGCATGCCCATGCCGCCGACGAACGCGATCCGCTTGCCGAAGGTGTTGTAGAGCAGGCGGGCGTTGGTGCCGCTCTTCTCGTTGTCGTAGCCGAGGAAGGCGTTGATGACGAACGGCGACTGACCCTCGAGCGGACGCTCGCGCGAGGTGGCCACGTCGAACATCACGCCCTCGGCCAGGCGCACGCGCGAGTAGATGTACGCGAAGTTGGCCCCGAACGAGAGGTCGCGCAGCGGCTTGGCGATGAACTCGAGGTTCTTGCGCAGCTCGACCTCGGCGCCGAGGTTGGTCGCCGACTTGGTGTTGACGTACGTCTGCAGCGGCGCGGTGCTCGCGTAGATGAGGCGCTCGATCGGCGCGTCGAACTGCTTGACGAACCCGCTGACGGCGATGACCTCGTTGGCGCTGGGGAACCACTCCCAGCGCAGGTCGGCGTTCCAGATCCTGGTCTGCTGCAGCTTGGGGTTGCCGTACACGTTGAAGCCGCCGACGAAGTCGGTGAACAGGAACGGCGCGAGCTCGCGGAACTCGGGGCGGGCGACGGTCTCGGCGCCGACGAGGCGGATGTTCATGTTCGGCGTCGGCGAGAAGATGAGGCTCGCCGACGGGAGCACATTGCGGTTCTTGAGATTCGAGCGGTCGATCGCCTCGATCTCGCGGCCGTAGATGTCGTAGGGCGAGACGCGGATGTCGTTGGCCTCGAAGCGGGCGCCGCCGACGACGCGGAACCACCGCACCATCGGCAGGTCGAGCATGGCGTAGCCAGCGAGCACGCGCTGGTTGCCGGTGTAGCTGTCCTTGGCGCGGGTGAACTCGCGGATCGTGAACGGCTCGGTGCCGCCCTGGCCGGCGTTCTGGCCGCCACCGATGGTGTCGTTGTTGATGATGTTGCCGCGGCCGTCGGGGACGCCGATCTGGGGGTCGAGCTCGTAGTCGAAGGTGCGGGTCGCGAAGTTGCGGCGCTTGCCCTCGGCCCAGCCGCCGAACTTGAAGCGGGCGTCGAGGCCGCGCCACTGCTTGAATGGGGCGGTGAAGTCGAGGCCGCCGGAGCCGGTGTTGTCGGTCAGCTTGAAGAACTGGAACTTGCCGGACTCGGCCTGGTCGAGGGTGTAGCTGCCGTCGCCGTTGTTGCGGAACAGCATCTCGCGCAGGAGCGGGTCGTCGAGGCGGGCCTGGGCGTATGAGCCGAACCACTCGATCGTGAAGCCGTTGGCCCGGGGGATCTCGTGCTTGCCGCCGAGGCGGGTGAACAGCACCGACCGCATCTGGTAGCGCAGGCGGGTGTTGAGCACGGGGATGTTGTCGGTCGTGCTCTGCACGAAGCCGCTGAGCAGCCGCGCCTCGCGGTCGGCGTCGCGGGTGTAGAAGGTGCTAAACGACAGGCGGTTCTGCTTGTTGAACTTCCAGCGGAGCGCGCCGAGGCCCGAGAGCTGGACGTTGTCGGTGGTCTTGAGGCCCTCGTAGTCGACGCGCGCGTCCTCGGTGGCGACCTGCCCGCCCGAGTTGCCGAAGATGCCGACCTTCTCGCGCAGGGTCTGGCGCTGGTTGTTGTAGTTGATCGCCGCGAACACGCCGAGCTCGGTGCCCCACGGCCTGAAGGTGTTGCCGACCGTGCCCTGGAAGTTGGCGTTCGGCAGGGCCTTGGCGGTGTCGGAGATCGCGGTGCGGGTCGAGGGCATCGCCTCGCCGAACTGCTCGATCTGCTTGGGGCTGTAGAAGTTCTCGAGCGAGCCGGTCGGCTTGTAGAGGCTGTCGATCGGGTGCGGCTGGTTGAACGAGTCGGGCAGGCCGCGCGCGAGGTTGCCGAAGCCGACGCCGTCGCCGAAGAAGCGGTCGCCGGTGGCGCGCTGGCGGCCGGTGGTGGCAGTATTGGCGCCGATGTTGCCCCACAGCGACCAGGTGAAGCGCTCGGGGATCTCCCGGCTCTCGAGCTGGACCGAGGCGCCAGCGAAGTCGGCGGGGACGTCGGGGGTCGCGGTCTTCTGGACGTTGATCGCCGAGAGGGCGCCCGACGGGAAGATATCGAGCGGGACGGAGCGCAGGTTGGGATCGGGGCTCGGCAGGCGCGCGCCGTCGAGGAGGGTGTTGCCGTAGCGGTGGCCGAGGCCGCGGACGAACAGGAAGCGGCCGCCGACGAGGGTGCTGCCGACGATGCGACGAGCGGCCGCGCTGGTCGCCCCGCCGCCGGACTTGCGGATGTCGTCGCGGCTCATCATGTCGCGGGCGGCGACCGACTTCTTGCGCTCGACGAGCTTGCCGGCGGCGCTCTCCTTATTAATTTCGGCGGTGACGGCGACCGTCTGCGTCATGCCGGCGATCGGCCGGATCTCGCGGTTGACGGTGACGGCGCCGTCCTTCTCGACGACGACGCCGGAGATCGTCATGCCCTCGTAGGCGTCGTACCAGATCCTCACCTGGTAGGTGCCCGGCGGGACGGTGAGCGTGTAGCTGCCGTCGATGTCGGTCTTGGTCTTGTAGTCGGTGCCGACGACGATGATGTTGACGCCGATCAGCGGCGAGCCGCTGGTCGCGTCGAGCAAACGACCGCTGAGCGTGCCCGTGGGGCCGGCGACCTTCGGGGCGACCTTCGGGGCCATCTCCTTCTTGAGGGCCTCCTCGTCGGTGGTCAGATCCTCGACGCAGAAGTCGCCGTCGGCGCAGCCGCTGTCCTCTTCGGGCGGCGGTGCGGCGGGCTCCGCGGGGGTCGGTGAAGGCGCGGGCGCGGTGGTGTCCTCGACGGGGAAGTCGCCCTCGGCGGGCGGCGCGGCGGGGGTCTCACCGGCGGGCGGCGTCGATGGTGGCGCGGCGGGCGGGGGTTCGATGACGGCGGGGCCGTCCTGCGACCAACCCTGCGGACCTTCGTAGTCGCGGGGGCCTGCGGCCTGGGTTTCGGATACACCGATCCCGATCGTTGCCAACGTGAATAGCAACGGCGGGCTCTTGCGGTCGAGCAAGGGCATGAAGTTCGATCAGTCCATCTTGGTCGTGAGGAACACGAGCGGCCAGGCCTGGGCGGCCTTGGCGAGGTCGACGGCGGTGAGCACGTGGCCGAGCTCCGCGTCGTCGGCGGCGTCGAGGTAGAGGGAGTTGTCGGGCCTCGCGTTGAACATGCGGATGAGCTTGGGGGTCAGCTCGGCGCGGTCGACCTCGATCTTGTTGATGAGGGTGCGACCCTCGGCGTCGATCGTGAGGACCAGCGGCTTGTTCGGGTCGTTGGTCGCGTCGAGCTGCTCCTCCTTGTCGTCCTTCGGAGGGAGGCGGACCCAGAACGACTTGCTCACCACCGGCGCGAGGACCATGAAGATGATGAGGAGGACGAGGACAACGTCGACCAGCGGGGTGACGTTCATCTCCGGCTGGATGCGGAGCTTCTTGAAGTTGCCGTCGAGCTTGGTGGCCATGGTTACTTGACCTCCGCAGCGCCATCCCACGAGCGCTGGGTGCCGACGGCGAGGGCGACGCCGCCGAAGCCGATGTTCTGGACCTCGCGGAAGAACTCGCGCATCTTGACGAACCGCAGCTTGGCGTCGCCGCGGATCAGGAGCTTGCGCTTGGGCGAGCGGGCGTAGATGCCTTGCAGGTAGGTGACGGCCTGCTCGCGGGCCATGTCCTGGTCGTCGATGGTGAACACCTCGCCGCGGTCGATGGTGATCGTCAGCGGCTCTTCCTTGGCCTCTTCGTCCTTGTCGGGGTTGAAGACGTTGATGAGCTCGATCGGCTTGCCGTCCTGCATGTTGGGGATGATCACCATGAAGATGATCAGCAGCACCAGCACCACGTCGACGAGCGGCGTGACGTTGATGTTGGGACGGACGCCCTTCTTGCCCTTACCCGTGTCGAGCGCTACTCCCATTGGCCCCCTCCAGGTAGTCCACGAGCTCGCCCGCGGCGTGCTGCATGCGCATGTCGAGGCGGTCGAAGCGACCCGACAGGTAGTTGTAGAAGAGCACCGAGGCGATGGCGACGACGAGGCCGACCGCGGTGACGATCAGCGCCTCGGCGATGCCGGCGGACACCGCACCGAGGCCGCCGCCGCCAGCCGCGGCGATGCCCTGGAAGGCGGTGATGATGCCGATGACGGTGCCGAACAGGCCGATGAACGGGGCGGTCGAGCCGATCGAGGCGAGCATGCCCATGCCGCGGCGGGCCTCGGCGCTGAACAGCTCGAGCTTGCGGACGAGCTCGCGGCGGGTCATCTCGACGGCGCTCAGGTCCTTGTTGTCGAGGTTGGCCTCGTAGGTGGTGATGCCGATCGAGGTGAGGCGCGCGAGCGGGTTCTTCGGGAAGGTGCCGGCGAGCTTGAGCAGCGCGTCGGCCTCACCGCCGTCGAGCAGCGGGCGCGCGCGCGCGGCGAACAGCTTCGAGTCGCGGTCGCTGCGGCCGAGCACGAAGAACCGCTCGATCACCACGAACAGGCTGATGAAGCCCATGACGACCAGGGACACCGCGACGATGCGGGCCATCAGGCCCATGCTTCCCCAGATCTCGAACAGTGACAGTTCCATGATGCTTGCCTCTTTCGCCCGTCAGCCAGAGGTCAGCTTGAACGGGAAATTCACGATGATCCAAACGGAGATCGGCTGTCCGTCGAGCTTCGACGGGGTGTACTTCCAGGCCTTGATGGCGGAGATGACGGCGGACTTGAACGCCTTGTCGGCGGCGGCCTTCTCTTCTTCGCCGGTCGCGCTGTTGGTCGACCGCAGGATCTTGGCGCCCTTGACGGTGCCGTCGCGGTGGACGTGGAGCTTGATGACGACCTCGCCCTCGACGCCGTTGTCGCGGAGGTCCTTCGGGTAGTCGGGCGCCTTGTTGCCGGGGTCGGCCTGCGGCACTGAAGCCTTCTCGGGGCGATCGACGGGCTTGGTCGGGTCGATCGGCTCGGCGGCGGGCTTCGGCGGGTCGGGCTTTTTGACTTCGGGCTTTTTGACTTCCGGCTTTTTGACTTCTGGCTTCGGCTTGCCGGTGCCGGTGCCGCTCGGTTGACCTGTCCCGAAGGACTTGTCGTCCGAGGGCTTGTCCTGCTCGGGCGGCGGGGTGTTCGGGATCTCCTTGGGGATCTCCGGCTTCGGCTTCGGCTTGGGCTTCTGGACCTGCGGCTTCGGGGCGAGCTCGGGCGGCGGTGGTGGCGGCTCTTCCTCGGGCTCGGGCTCGGGCTCCTCCTCGATCGCGAAGTCCTTGACCT
>Ga0075158_10002671_pt1 | contig 12855 bp, 7 predicted proteins | sample JI91814BDNA_FD_70968 | JGI IMG/M metagenome (GOLD analysis project Ga0075158, IMG submission 70968) | Wastewater effluent complex algal communities from Wisconsin, to seasonally profile nutrient transformation and Carbon sequestration -... | ecosystem: Engineered > WWTP > Effluent > Algae... | reverse complement strand
TCAATACGCGAGCACGTATCGGTTCCGTGCTGGAACACCCGTCTCGATCACGCCCACGCCGGATGGCAAGAGCGTCCTCTTCCTCCGCAGTGGCCCGCGCAATCGCGTGCAGGATTTGTACGAGTTTGATGTCGCCGCCGGCACCGAGAAAGTCATCCTCACCGCCGAGCAGATCCTGGGCGGGGGCGAAGAGAAACTGACCGCCGAGGAACTGGCACGCCGCGAACGCATGCGCATGGCGTCCCGCGGCATCGCGTCGTTCGGCCTTTCCAAGGACGGCTCGAAGTTGCTCGTGCCCCTGTCCGGCAAGGTGTACGTCGTCGAACGAGCGACGAGCAAGATCACGGAGATCAAGAGCGAGTCTGGTTTCCCGATTGATGCAAAGTTCAGCCCCGATGGGACCAAGGTCGCGGTGGTGCGTGAGGGGGACGTCTTCGTCCACGATCTCGCGAGCGGCGTCGAAACACAACTCACGGGCAAGACCAAGCCCACGATCACCAACGGCCTCGCAGAGTTCGTCGCGCAGGAAGAGATGGACCGCTTCGACGGCTACTGGTGGTCCCCCGACAACACGCGCATCGTGTATCAGGAGACGGACACCGAGGGATTGGAGATCTTCACGATCGCCGACCCGGTGAATCCGGACAAGGAAGTGCAGACATGGCCTTACCCAAGGCCCGGCAAGGCAAACGCGAAGGTTCGGCTGGGGGTACTCGGAGGTCTCGCGCTCCCCAACAAGGGGCCCGCGAAGACGTTCATCCAGTGGGACCAGGAGAAGTACGAGTATCTTGCGACCGTGCGCTGGCAGAAGAATGCACCGCTCACGCTGGTGGTGATGACGCGCGACCAGACGGAGATCGCAATCCTCGAAGCCAATCCGGACACGGGCGAGACCAACGTCCTGCACCTTGAGCGCGACCCGGCTTGGCTCAATCTGGACCAGAGCGTTCCGCTGTGGATGGAAGATGGACAGTCGTTCCTGTGGGTCACGGAGCGAGACGGCTTCTCCACGCTCGAACTGCGCGGGCGCGACGGGAAGTTCCTGAGGAGTGTCGCGGGCAAGGCGGACGGATTCCTGGACATTGCACACTTCGATCGGGCGAGCGGGACGTTGCATCTGGTCGTCGCGGACGACGCCAAGGAGACGCACATCGCCCGCGTGAACGTCAACGATGCGAACGCCAAGCCCGTTCGGTTGACGAGCGGCGTAAGCGTCAATGGGTTCAGTGCGGCCGAGCCGCTAGGTGTGTATGTGGTATCAACATCGGACATGCTCGGGAACAGGAAGTGGGCGGCCTACTCGCCTGACGGCATCAAGCGCGGCGAACTGGCAGTTGCGTCTGAATCTCCCAAGGTCACGCCCCGCATCACGCTGACAAACGTCACCGGCTCCAGCGGCCGCTCCTACAACGCCGCCATCATCCGCCCGCACGACTTCGACCCCGCCAAGAAGTACCCCGTCATCCTCAGCGTCTACGCCGGCCCTCACACCACGGTGGTGCACGCCAGTTCGTGGAATCACCTGCTCAATCAGTGGTTCGCGGATCAGGGGTTCGTCGTCGTCATGCTCGACGGCCGTGGCACGCCCCGCCGCGGGCGCGACTGGGAACGCGCCATCAAGCACGACCTCATCACCATCCCGCTCGAAGATCAAGTCGATGGTCTGCAGGCCCTCGGCAAGGCCAATCCCGAGATGGACATGGCTCGTGTCGGCGTCTACGGCTGGAGTTTCGGCGGCTACTTCTCCGCCATGGCCGCGATGCAGCGCCCCGACATCTTCAAAGCCGCGTGCGCCGGTGCGCCCGTCTGCGATTGGCACGACTATGACACGTGCTACACAGAGCGGTATCTTGGCGTGCCCGACCTCAAGGGCGATACCCATCCGGCGGCCAAGCGAGCGTACGACGTGAGCAACGTCCTGACGTACGCCGCAAACCTGCAGGTGCCGCTCCTCCTCATCCACGGCACCGCCGACGACAATGTCTACTTCATGCACAGCCTCAAGATGGCCGACGTGATGTTCAAGGCCGGTCGCGATTACGATTTCCTCGTCCTGCCGGGTTTCACGCACATGGTGCCAGACCCGGTGGTGACGACGTCACTCTACTCACGCGTCGCGCGATTCTTCCAGCGGGAGTTGGGGGAGCCGGTGGCGAAGTGATCGCGTTGGAGCCGCATGGCAATTGGACATGCTCTCGCGATCAAACGAAAAGGGCCCGGATCACTCCGGGCCCTTTGTCATTCATATGTGCCTGATCGAAGAACCGCGAAACTCAGCAGCCATTCTCGAACCGGACGAGGAAGAACAGCAGGTCATCAACGGTGACCGCGCCATCCGGCGTGCCGACGGCTGGGTCACCGTCGTTGTCGAGGTCGACCGCGGTGCTGCCGCCCTCGAATCCGACGAGGAAGTAGAGGAGATCGTCGACGGTGATCGCGCCGTCCGGCGCGCCGCCATTGGCGAAATCACCGTCGTTGTCGAGATCGGCGGGGCAAGTCGTGCCACCGGGCGGGACGTAGGTGCCGATGCCGTAACTCGCGGTCACGATGATGTCGCCGCCGACGGGCACGGTGCGGTTGAACTGCCAGGAACCGGTGAAGTCGGCGGGCGTGAAGGGCAAGCCTGTGTTGGTCCAGTTGTTGATGTTGGCATCGACGAGGAGCGTGCGTGGCGCGGCGGCGTTGCCGAACGGCGCAACGGCATACGCATCCGGGCTGGTGGCCGCATAGAACGCGGGAATCGCATTCCAAGGTGCGGCCGACGCTGTGTCCGTGAGGGTCATGAGGCCTGGGCTCGTGAGCACAACGCCATCGGTACCGATCGAACCGGCATAGTCCATGTCGAAGCCATGGAAGAGGGCGAGGTTGAGCGGCGCCGCCGTGGTATTCGTGATCCGAGCCGAAGTGTTGATCTGCCCGCTGTTGGTGCCCGTGTCAGTAATCGTCCAACTCAGCACAGCGGTGAAGTTGGCGGTGGTGTAGTTCACGGTGCCGGTACGGCCGGCCCAGTTCCAGGAGGTGGCGCTGTTGAAGGCGAACTCGCGCGTGTCGACGCCATTCACGCGGAACCACCACCAGTCGTAGAACGTGTGGTCTGTCCCGGCGGCACCATTCACGCGGAAAATGGAACCGGTGGCAGGTGTAGCGGTCCCCAAAGTCGGACTGACGACTTGGGTGAACGTGCAGTCACCATCGGTGATCGTCCCGCCGGAACCGGCTTGAGCCAGAGCCGAAGCCGTGGTCCCGGCCACGACCGCAATCGAACCCACAACACACAACAAACTCAATCCGCGCATGAGAACCTCCCAAAGAAAGATCGTCGTGGCCGATGCCGCCCCGGCGGCGTATCACCCCGCCCCTGCGGCCACAACCCCCCTATCTCAACAGGTGGGAGTCCCTATGTCAAGGAAGAACGTCCCAAATCACGAACCTTCGTGAAGGATGAGCCCGGAACACGCCTTGGCGAGTCGGCAGGGGCGTTGCGACGCCGAAAAATCGTCAACGACGCCGACGTCCGGCGAAGAGCCCAGCGACCGCGAGCAGTGACGCCGCACCGGGCGAAGGAACGGCCGTCCACATCTGGATGTCATCCACCGCGTCGGGGCTGGTCAGGTCCGGGTCGTAGATGTTGATGCGTCCGATCGGGTTGGGCGACCAGACGCCAAAGAACGTCTTGGACGGATTGCTGACGATCGGCCCGGGAATCACAAACTGCCCGATGAGCACGTCGCTGGTGTCGAAGATGCCGAGCGTCCAACCCGCGTTGCCAAAGGAGGCAAAGCGCGACAACTCAAACCCCACGCCCGTCTTGTCGTTGGTGCCGAAGATCAGATCCATGCTGCAGTGGATGCCCGAGAGAATGCCCAGGTCTTCGCCCACTTTGAAACTGTTGGCACCAAACGCGCCGGGCGCCACGACGTACAGCGCCTGCGGGTTGTTCGAGGGCACGTCGACCGCCGCGAGCGGGCCGGGGTTGCGGTTCGTCCGTATCGTCAGGTTGGGCGAGAGCAAGCCGTTGGGAAAAACCGGGCTATGTGGCGTGTTGCCCGCAAGATTGTCCGGGAAAGGCACCTTGCCCAACTGCTGCACGTTGGCATACTCAAAGTCCTCGATGCCCTTCATCACCTTGTTGTGCGTGAGCATGTGCGTGTTGAACTGCTCCTGTTCCGTGAAGTACACCAGGCCCCCGTCGGCGAACGCCGAGGATGCGAACGCGACAACACCCAGACACGCAATAGCGCTCTTCATGGTCTCTCTCCCCACTTGGACGGCAGTCGCCGTCCGCTTGTCTCTCCGGCCACCCCGACGGGCGGACCTGAACACAATCTAGCAGAAATCTGAACTTTGGGGAGGGTATTTGCAGGGTATTCGCGTCGCAGTGGCGGGTTGGCCCTTATCGCAGGGGTTCTGCGTCTTCAGCAGCCCGCTTCGAAGCGGATCAGGAAGTAGAGAAGGTCGTTGATGTCCACCCCGCCGTCGGGTGTGCCGGTGGAGGTCCCGTTGTCGAGGTCGGAGGCGACAGCGCCAGACTCGAACGCGACGAGGAAGAAGATCAGATCGTTGATGTCGACGGCGTTATCGCGGACGCCTTCGCCAGTGCCATTGTCGAGGTCCGCGTCGCACGAGGTGAAGATGGGAGAGAGACGAATGGCGCCGATAGGACCCGACGCGCCCCGACGAGCCGCCGCGATGATCTGACGCGCGTTGTTGATGTCGTTGGCACCGCCGGGCTGCACGTTCCAGACACCTTGCGACGGATCAATGAGCGCGCCGAGCGCTGTGTAGCCGGAGCCCACGAACTGCACGCCAGATGACGCAAAGGAGTAGAACGTGAGCGCATCGCCGAGGTCGTTGATGGCGGTGGCGCTCGTGGTCGTGCCGCATCCGCCGAGGAACTCCCAGCCAAAGCCCTGGCGATAGCGGATGGGGAAACTGCTGCAACCGGAGTTGCCCGCGATGTAGCCGCAGAAGTCGTTGTTGTTGTTGAGGGAAGCGCTCTGGAACCCCTGCCAAACTCCAGGGGGAAGCGGGATATCGGTCATCTGATTGGTGTCAAGATCCAGGAGTCGTGAACGGGACATGATCACACGTTGGTCGTTGATCTCGCCGCCGAGGAAGTCGGGCGGGAGCGCGACGGGTCCCGTGGCGGTGAAACGGACGCCTGTGGAGAGGTTCCACCCGAAAAAGCCGGAGCCGCCGAGGATGTCGCCGACGTTGTTGAGCGTGTACGCGGAGCTGTACGGATCGCCGGGAAGGCCCGCAAGAACTTCGACGGTGTAGCCGTTTGGCGTCGGCCTCCAGACCGCGGCGGTTGGCTGGCTGATGACGTACTGGTTGGGACAGACCGCGCCGACAATGACGCCCGCATCATTGATGTCGTAAGCACGCGAGGATTGCATTCCGGGAGGCATCGGAAGGTACTCAAACGGCTGGCCATTGCGGGAAATGCCCGCGAGCAGCGACGTGCCATCGGGGGAGATGCTGCCACAGGCGTCGCCCCTTTCGTTGAGACCGGTGGCGGTCCAGCCATCGCCGAGATACTCGACGCGGTAGGTTGGAACGTCCGCATTGGCGGCGGCGGGAGCAAGCAGGGAAGTGATCAACAACATGCGTGCAGACATGTTCATGGGTCTCTCCTTGCGCAGGTGCGCAGAATGGCATGGATGAGAAAGGACTTTCAGCAACCGGCTTCGAAGCGGACAAGGAAGAAAAGAAGGTCATTGATGTCGACCCCGCCATCCGGCGTGCCGGTATTTGTGCCATTGTCAAGGTCGGCCGCGACAGCCCCGGACTCGAACTGGAGGAGGAAGTAGAGGAGGTCATTGATGTCAACGCCGCCATCGGGTGTTCCGGCGCCGGTGCCGTCGTCGAGGTCGGCAGAGCAGGTTGCTGGCGCGGTCACGGTGAGCACGGCGAGCCCGCGGCTGATGCAACTCATCCACAGTTCATACCCGTTGGCAAGAGCCTTGACCTCGATATCCAGAATCCCCGCGTGCGGCAGCCCGCCGAAACGCCATTCGCCATTGGGCGGCGCGGGGAAGTTCACGACATTCACGCCGTCCCAGGAACAGAGCCCGAAATCGGTGGACGGAAACGCACTCTCGTACGACATCCACACGCGCCCATCGGGCGTGACCAGCAGCGGGCGAACAGTGTCGCCCGGGAATGGCCAGCCGAGATCTCTCTGCCACATCTGGTGCGTGTCGGTCGTCGCGTCGAGGCGGATGAGCGTGCTCCCCGTCCCGTCGAACTGTGGAGTGGACCCAATCCATGCGACGCCATTGTGATCAGCGGCCAAGCCATAGAAGCTGCCGCCTATTGCGTTCACAGCGGGGAAGTCCGCGACGCTGCGCGAGAAGGTGTACGCGAGGTCTGTGCGGATGACCTCAGAACTCGATTCCATCCAGACGGTGCCGAGTCGATCTGGGTCCTTGTGGAGTCGCTTGGGAAAGAAGTCCAGCATAGTGAACTCGCCGTTCATCAGCATCCACGTGCCATAGGTTTTGCCCACGCCCCACAAGCGACCGAGCGAGTCTTCGACATATTGGCTCATCTGGTCCGCGCCGCCGGGGATGGTGGTCCACGCCGTGCCATCAAAGTCGTGCGAGAAGGCGTTGATGGGGTTGACCACAACGTGTCCGCTCGATGGACGAACGTAGATCGCCTCACTCTGCGGGGCCCCCGCGAACGGCCACGGTCCGGTGAGGCCGTATCCCGACTGTGTCACAAAGTCCGTCCAACGCGTGCCGTCGAACTTCACCATGCCGCCAACGTCGGAGGCGGCATTCGCGCACGCGTACACATCTCCCGTGACAGCATTGATCGTCAGGTCGTTGTTGAAGAAGTCGAACTGGCTGGTATTAGTAACGCGATAGCGCTGCCACGCGCCGGTCTGCGGATCGCGACGGAGCGCGCCGCCCTGGCCGGTGCCGCAGATCCAGATCGTGCCATCTTGCGCGAAGTCGAGGGAATCGATGAAGGCGTTGAAAGGAACCGTGCCCAGGTCGGTCCAAGTCGAGCCGTTGAAGAGGTGCAAGTGGTACGCGAGGTCGGGCCCGATCACGATCAGGTACGCCTGCATGTTCCCAAAGGGCCTGATCGCTGCAAAGGGGCCGGCGAGCTGCGTCGTCACGGGCGGCAGTGGCGGCGTGATCCACGAACCGTCGGGACGCTTGCAGTCGAGCGTCAGCATGCCCTGCTCGTCGACGAGCCGAATCATCCAGACGTTGCCTGCGGCATCGACCGAGTCCTTCTTGATGAGCGAAACAGGATTGCCGATGGCGTAGGGAATGTGGGTCCATGCCTGCGTGGTACTGTCCCAGCGGTCCATCCCCGCAGAGCCTTCACCCGAGGACCACACGTAGTAGCCGCCCCCCGGCCTGGCCTGCGCGGCGATCTTTCCCTCGCCGCCACCGCCCATGGAGGTCCACGTGCCGGTCGCGTGATTGAACCGGGACAGCCCGCCATCAGCGATGACCACGATCGAGCCATCGGGCGCGAGCGAGATGTCGTACGTGCGCCCGCCGAGCAATGGCGAGTTCTCCGGCCCGAACATCACGAGCGAACTCGGCCCAGCCGCGATATTCATACGAAGCACACCAACCCACGTTGCCATCCACAAGTTGCCCAAACCATCGGCGACCATATCGCTGACGCGCGACGTGCCGACGACGTTGGCGCTGCCAAAGGCCTGGTAGTCGATGTTGGACACGTTCACCCAGCGATTCTCTGCCTGGATGAACTTGGCGATCCCGCCCTCTTCGGCGACGGGGTTGTATCCTGCAATCCACGGATCGCCATCGGGCGTCACCCAGAGGCTCTCGTTGTAGTCGCCCTGAATGCCGGTGTTGCCCGGGCGGTAGTAGCGCCAGGCATACTCAGTCTGCGCGGCGGCCACACTCGAAATCAGAACTCCCACACTCGCCGCGATCCGTCCGCACGTCGTGCGACCGATCTCAATGCCCATCATGGTGATGCCCCTTGGTCGTGTACTCGTCACGACATAGAAGCATGCGGCCTCTGGGGTGTTGAAATCTCACAACGCAGCAGAATCTGCAGCAAAAAGGAACTACCACCTGCATTGCAACTGCGGCGGCGCACTGGGTGCGCTGAAGGAAACTTCCCTCTTTTCAAGTATTGGAACCAGATCGATCAACAACCCGCCTCAAACCTCACGAGGAAGAAGAGCAGGTCGTCGATCGTGACGCCGTCGTCGGGGGTGCCGGTGCCCGAGCCATTATCGAGGTCGGCCGCGGCTGTGCCCGCTTCGAACGCGCCGAGGAAGTAGAGCAGGTCGTCGACGGTGATGGCTCCGTCGGACGCGCCGGTGCCGCTGCCATCGTCGAGGTCGGCAGGGCAAAGGGTCTCAATGGTGATCGACTCGTACGCGAGGATCATGGGGAGGTTGAACTCACCGATGCCGACGGCGAAGTTGTAGGACGAGATGTCGTTGAACTGCCACGAGCCCAACGCGTCGAGGATGTTGAGCGAGGTGAGCGAATCGTCGGGCGTGGGGGCGGGGGTGTTGATGTCGAACGTGCGGCTGAACTGCACGCCGAAGCCCGCGGGGACCATCTGAAGAGGAATGCTCGTGTCGATGTCGGTGCCCTGCGAAAGGAAGAAGCCATCGACGCGCGGATCGTTGTTGCGCAGAACGAAGTAGGCGGGCGTCGTTTCGAGGCGAGCGGCCGACGCCGTGCCAGCGGTGAGGCGCATCGTCCCGGGCTGGATGACATACCCGCGTGTGCGGCCGGGGAGATTTGGACTATCAAGAAACTGCGTTGAGTCCAGTTCGAGCGTGAGGGTGACGGGCGCACCCGCGAGGATGCCGCCAAAGGTGTTGATGCCGTTGGCGGGAAAGGCGTTGCTCTCGATGCTGCCGGTGACGATGACGCGGACGCCGGCGGCGAGGGATGTGCTGGCGCTGAGCGCGATCAATGCGAGTGTGGGAAGAGTGTGCTTCATCAAAGAACTCCTGGAGAAGGCACGAGTGTAACACGCTCAGCAACCGGCCTCGAAACGAGCCAGGAAAAAGAGGAGGTCATTGATATCGACGCCACCATCGGGCGTGCCCGAGGTCGGGTCGCCATCGTTGTCGAGGTCGGCGGCGGCGCTGCCGCTCTCGAACTGCACGAGGAAGTAGAGGAGGTCGTTGATGTCGACGCCGCCGTCGGTGGTGCCGGCGCCCGAGCCATTGTCGAGGTCGGCGGGGCACGCGATGGGGGGCATGGGAATCGTTGCGACCCAGGCCTCGGTGTTGCCGCTGGGGTTGATGCCGTAGCCGACGATGGTGGTGCCGTCGTCGCTCATGGACGTGGCGAAGGTGAGGTTCCAGCCGGAGAGATCCGCACCGCCGGCAGAAAGCACCTGCGCGAGGGAGCGGCATCCCAGCCCATCGTCCCAGATGACGGCGTGCTGAGAGTTGGAGATGCCGGTGAGGGAGTTGATGCCGCAGATCCGGCGGCCGTTGTTCGTCGCGTCGAGTGCGGCGGCGGAGTCGAACGTGGCGATGGGCGTGAGGTTGACATGTCCGCCCGCGCTCGTCCACATGAACGCGGCGGTGGTGCCGCTGACCGACTGCGAGCCGACGATTGTGTTGCCATCGGGTGAGCAGCCGCGTCCGAAGCCGGACCACGCGCCGCTCGTGACATCGCTCATCGTGCCCGCGTGGCGGAAGGGGCGATAGGTGGACGAGGTGTCCATGCCATAGCCCACGGCGACGCTGCCATCGCTCGAGATCGCGCGTGCGGTGGTGACGCCGGCGGAGACGCCCGGCGCGCCGGTGACGGTGCCGAGATCGATGGTGCCCGCGCTGGTGTTGCGGATGGCTTTGGTGATGGGGAGTGGTGGTGGCCCGCCGCCGCTGGGCGGGGCGAAGAGGATGTCGCCGCAGATGACGCTGCCATCGGCGCTGCAGGCGTAGGCAACGCCGGAGTATCCGCCGTCGGCGGGGAAGGGGATGCTCGAGATCGTGCCACCGACGACGTTCCATCGCACCGGCTGGCGGAAGTTCGCGACGGTGGATTCGCCGACGACGACGCTGCCGCCATTCGCGACGCCGCGCGCGATCGCGCTGGTCCCGCCACTGAGGCGCGGGAGGGTAAAGGGGCCGGTCCATGTGGAGCCGCTGCGGATCCAGAGGACGGCGTCGGTCGCGCCGGTGTCACCCTGGCCCGCGATCGCGCTCCCATCGGCGCTGACGGCGTTGGCACGGCTGGCAAACGCCCCGTCGGGCAGGTCGCCCAGCGGCGTGAAGGAGACCTGGGCGCACGCGACGGACGCGAGCGCGATGGTGGGAGCGATAAACGAGATGGCGATCTTCATGGGACCCTCCGCCACCAGCCTACCAGCGATGGAGGCGTTTGGCCAGAGGGATTGGGTGACGTGCCCGGTCCCCGGGATGACCACGGGGTGCTTATCCGAGCACCCGGTCCCTCAGCCCCCGGCCCCTCAGCACCCCGCCTCAAACCGGGCGAGGAAGAAGAGCAGGTCGTTGATGTCGACGGCGTTGTCGGGCGTGCCGGTGTTCGTGCCGTTGTCGAGATCGACGAGCACGTTGCCCGCTTCGAAGCCGACGAGGAAGGACAGAAGATCCTCGATGGTGACCGCGCCGTCGCGCGTGAGGCCGTTGGCAAAGTCGCCGTCGTTGTCGAGGTCGGCGAGGCACGGGAGCGGGCGCGTCCAGAGCAGCGCTTCAGATCGGCTTCTGAGCGTGTTGAAGCCTGAGCCCACAACATACAACGTGACACCGTCGGACGCGATCCCCCGGGCTTGGCTAGACCTGAAGTGAGCCGGAAGGAACGAGTGCAAATCGACCCACGACTGGGCCGTTCCGCTCCATAGACAGGCGTGCGCGTCGGGGCCGTTGGAGTAGAAGATTCCCGCCTGGTTGTTGGCGGTTGTCGCGTACGCGATGGAGCTCACCATCCCGGTCGGGTGCAGGTTCACCCAACTTGCGGCTGTTCCTCGCCACAAACTCGCTCTGGCGGCGCCGCCGACTTCGGCCCGCCCGGCTTGCACCGCTCCGGATGTGGCGTATGCGTGTGAAAACGCTGCGCCTTCTGGATGCAGGTCGACATGTGACGCGGCGCTTCCTGTCCACAGGCAGGCGCGATCCGAACTTCCCAAGAGTGCGTAGCCGACCTGTTGGGTACTCGTCATGGCGAGCACTTCGGATCGTGACGAGTTTGCTGGGTTCAAGTTGACCCACGATGACGCTGAGCCGAACCAAAGGCTGGCGTGCCTTGTGCCATTCAGAAACACGTAGCCAGCCTGCTGTGTCCCCGTGGCTGCCCAAGCAACTGAACTGCTAGCGCCCGCCGGGTGAAGGTCGATGTACGAGCCCGCCGTTCCGTTCCACATTGCGGCATAGTCCGCACCGAACCGAACGACGCCTGCTTGCTGGTTGCCGGTTGTGGCATAGGACAATGAAGTTGTGTTTGTGGAAGGGCTCAAGTTGATCCAAGACTCGGCTGTGCCGCTCCAGACGCAGGCTTGTTCTCTGAAGGTGTCGCCACTGCGCGCCCACCCGACCTGCTTGTTGCCACTTGCCGCTAGCGCGAGCGACTCCGTTGCCCCCGCCGGGTGGAGGTTGGTGACGGTCCACTGCGCGTGGGCGGTCGCGGCGGCGAGCGTGATGAGTGCGGCGGCGAGTGGGCGAATCGGCATGGCGGTGGTCCCCGGGAACGACGGACAGCGTACCGCAACGGGGCGGGGCGTGCCAGAAATATGTATGGAGGGACCCGGCGCGGGGCTTGGGCGGGGTGGGCCGCGATTATCCGGACTTTGTTTCCTCGGCAAGAGAAAACCGCAGTCGGAGAGTGGAGGTACGCAAGAAAAAGCCCCGCATTGCTGCGGGGCTTTCTTGAACTTCGTCTCTTCGTCTCTTCGGAACTTCGTCTCTTACTTCTGACCCATGATCGCGGCCTGGGCTGCGGCGAGGCGGGCGATTGGGACGCGGAAGGGTGAGCAGGAGACGTAGTCCATCCCGACCTTGTGACAGAAGTGGACGGACTTGGGATCGCCGCCGTGCTCGCCGCAGATGCCGATCTTGAGGTCTTCCTTCACGCTGCGGCCCTTCTTGACGCCCATGTCGATGAGTTGGCCGACGCCGACGGTGTCGAGCGTCTGGAAGGGATCGGCGGGGAGGATTTCCTTGGCGAGGTAGTCGGGGAGGAAGGTGCCGATGTCGTCACGCGAGTAGCCGAAGGTCATCTGCGTGAGGTCGTTGGTGCCGAAGGAGAAGAAGTCGGCGGCGGTCGCGATCTCGTCGGCGGTGATGGCCGCGCGGGGGATCTCGATCATGGTGCCGATCTTGATGTCCAACCGAGGCTTGTAGTCTTCCTCTTCCTTGACCTTGGCGATGGTCGCCTCGACCTGCGTGCGGAGGTACGCGAGTTCCTTCACTGTGCCCGCGAGGGGGATCATGATCTCGGGGAGGGCCTTGATGTTGGAACGGAGGCAGTCGATCGCGGCCTCGACGATCGCGCGGACCTGCATCTCGAGGATCTCGGGATAGGTGACGCAGAGGCGGCAGCCGCGGTGGCCGAGCATCGGGTTGGCCTCGTGCAGGCTGTTGACGCGCTGCTTGACCTTCTCGACGCTGAGGTTGAGTTCCTGCGCCATGTCCTTCTGGCTCTTCTCGTCGTGCGGGAGGAACTCGTGGAGCGGCGGATCGATGAGGCGGATCGTGACGGGGAGGCCCTTCATCGCCTTGAAGATGCCGATGAAGTCGTCACGCTGGAAGGGCAGGAGTTTGGCCAAGGCCTTCTCGCGGTTCTCGCGGGTTTCCGCGAGGATCATCTGGCGCATCACCTTGATGCGATCGCCCTCGAAGAACATGTGCTCGGTGCGGGT
>Ga0075158_10002665_pt1 | contig 12868 bp, 14 predicted proteins | sample JI91814BDNA_FD_70968 | JGI IMG/M metagenome (GOLD analysis project Ga0075158, IMG submission 70968) | Wastewater effluent complex algal communities from Wisconsin, to seasonally profile nutrient transformation and Carbon sequestration -... | ecosystem: Engineered > WWTP > Effluent > Algae... | reverse complement strand
TGTATTGTTGGGTATAAGCCTCAATCGCAGCGCGTTTTGCGTCGTAATCGGGGTATTTAGCCCTAAGCACAGCTTCATGTTCAACAGTAGAACAGCGGTTTACCTGCGCAAACGCCTGACCTGTGATTAAAACAGATAAAAATAGGAGTGTAAAAATTTTTCGCATGATGTGGTAAGTAAATTTATTCAAAGGTAAATGATACATTCGGTAAACCCAATTTCAACACTGGCAAAAATGTGAATTGGGCAATTAGCTGATTCGCGGAGCGTCCGCTGTGGTGGAAGCAAATTAGCTAATGGGGGGGCCGCTGCGCGGGTTGGGTGGGATTGAAGGGGTTTGCGCGCCGAATGCAATTATCTGCTACAAATGGTCAACACATGGGTTGACGGGTACCGTAATCCCAATTGCACCAACGATAGTTCTGAACGCCATTCCACCTCCAACCCCGGCTGTTAATTGGTACATCGGTACATCCCCACATTGGTACATTAATCTGCACATCAGCACATCCCCACATCAGCACATTAATCAGCACATCAGCACATCCCCACATCAGCACATTAATCAGCACATCAGCACATCCCCACATTGGTACATTAATCAGCACATCAGCACATCACCCCATCAGCACATTAACACCCCTCAACAAAATTTCGTATCTTTGCACCGTCAAAGCAACTCCTTCCTGACATTACGACAATCATCAAAACGGTTTTGGGACGTTAAGATATGTGAGGCGGTAGATGATGTAACGTATTATAACTAATTGATATTTAAGAATTAATGAAAAACTTTTCAGAGTTAGGACTCTCAGAAGCGGTAGCTATTGCTATTGCCGAACTTGGTTTCGAAAAACCAACACCCATCCAGTCACAGGTTATTCCCGCAATGCTCGAATCCGCTAAGGATTTAATTGCCCTTGCCCAAACAGGCACCGGTAAAACAGCAGCATTTGGTATTCCACTGGTGGAACTTATTGATACCTCAGCAAAAAAGCCACAAGCGCTTGTGCTGGCACCAACACGCGAATTATGCGTGCAGATTGAAAACGACTTAAAAGCGTTTTCGGCTAAAACAAAACACTTTTATACCGTAGCGGTATATGGTGGAGCTAATATCCGCACCCAAATTGATCAGCTGCGCAAAGGCGTTCAGGTTGTTGTGGCTACTCCCGGTCGTTTAATCGATTTACTCGGCCGCCGCGCAGTGGATTTATCGCAAATTAAATACCTTGTGCTTGACGAGGCTGATGAGATGCTCAACATGGGCTTTCAGGAAGATATCGATGAAATTTTATCTACCACCCCTAAAGAAAAAGTAACCTGGTTATTTTCGGCTACAATGCCTACGGAGATTAAGTCTATCTCCAAAAAATACATGAAATCTCCAATGGAAATTTCTGCCGGAAATGTCAACCAAACAAACGCTAATATTGAACACCAGTATTACCTGGTTCAACCTAAAAATAAATACGCAGCCCTCAAACGTATTCTCGACTACAACCCGGATATCTATGGTATCATTTTCTGTCGCACTAAGGCTGAAACTCAGGAAATAGCTGAGAAACTGATTAAAGACGGTTATAACGCGGATAGTCTCCACGGCGACCTTAGTCAGATGCAGCGCGATAAAGTGATGTTGGCCTTCAGGGAGCGCACTTTACAAATGCTCATAGCGACTGACGTAGCAGCTCGTGGTATTGATATCGATAACCTTACGCATATTATCAACTTGCATTTACCGGATGATATGGACTTTTATACCCACCGAAGTGGTAGAACTGCCCGTGCTGGTAAAACCGGTATTTCTTTGGTATTGATTTCAGAGAAAGACCTCTATAAAATCAAACACCTTGAACGCAAATTACAAATGCAGTTCAAAAAAATGACTGTTCCTAGCGGGATAGAAGTGTGTGAGAAGCAGCTGTTGAACATGATTCACCGTGTGCATGAAGTGGAGGTAAACGAGGCTGAAATAGCTAAATACCTTCCGGTAATTGAAAAGGAATTTGCCGATATGACCAAGGAGGATGTGCTAAAAAAGTTCGCCTCACTTGAGTTTAACCGGTTTTTAGAATATTATCGTTTTGCAGAAGACCTCAATATCGGTGAACGCCGTGAAGTGAGAGAATATGCTACCAAAAAAGGCAATAACGACCTGATGTTCATTAACCTCGGTAAAATGGACAACCTTGGCGCTAAAGAATTAGTGGAAATGGTAAAACAAGTAGGTAATGTTCGCCCGCATGATATCGGAGATATTCGCTTAAAAGGCGCCTATTCCTTCTTCGAACTCCCTGCTAATCAAAGTCAGCGCGTAGTGCAAGCTTTCAATGGTTTTGTTTACCGTGGCCGTCGTGTTCGTGTAGAAATTCAAAACGAACGTCAGGAGTTCCCTAAAAAGAAAGCCCACAAAGGCGGTAGCCGCGAAATGAAGCCTTATAAAGGCAAACGTAAATAATTCAATTTATTACTAAATATAAAGGCAGTCCCCCAAAGACTGCCTTTTTGTATTTTGGACAAAAAGATTATCAACAGGCATTTTTTAGGGTTTTGTGACCTCATTTTTGTCAATTTATAATTATTTACATGCATTAATTTTGGAGATATTGTTCAATTTACCTCTAAATTTGATTTAGATAAGCGAATATAATTTATTGATAAATAATATTTTATGTACAAAATGTGATATTTTCTGCTTTTGAAACACAATTGTAAATAGCTGTCAGCAGCAAATCGTTGTTCAACAACGAATGAAGGATAAACCACAACCTTTTTCCACACTTAAACCTTACCAAACCAAGAGCTGTTTGTGTACATTCAATATATTCGCATCTTAACTACTTAAAGAAGACGATGATTCATTACAGCAACTGGCATTTGCCTTATGAAGTTAATCCTGCCTATCAGCAACGCACAGCCTACTTTTGTATGGAATTTGGCGTTCATCAGGCACTTAAAATATATAGCGGCGGACTTGGATATTTAGCGGGTTCGCACATGCGTTCGGCTTATGAACTCAAACAAAACCTGTTCGGCATCGGTATCCTCTGGCGTTATGGTTATTACGACCAGGTAAGAGACGACCATAACTATATGGCTGTTCAATTTCAGAAGAAACTGTATACCTTCCTCCAACAGACAGATATTCAGTTTACCATGCAAATTGACGGTAAAGATGTGATTGTAAAGGTGTTTTACCTGGCACCTGAGGTTTTTGGCAGCGCACCATTATTCCTGTTAAGCACCGATTTTCCTGAAAATGAAGAGTATGCCCGTGAGTATACTCACCGTTTATATGATAGAAATCATGAAATACGTATAGCACAAAACATGATTCTCGGCATCGGTGGTGCTAAGGTTGTGGAGCTTTTGGGAGGTGTAGATAACTATCACATGAATGAAGGACATGCTTTGGCCATGACTTTCTACCTATTTAGCAAGCTTAAAGATGTGGATGAAGTGCGGAAACGTGTTGTGTTTACCACGCATACCCCGGAAAAGGCAGGAAATGAAGAACACGATATCAATGAAATGAACCGTATGGGTTTCTTTTCGGGTATACCGCTGGAGCTCATTCGCCATATCACCAAAACAGAAGGAGACATGCTTGGCTACACGCCTTCAGCATTATATATGAGTAAGTTGTCCAATGGGGTAAGTAAGCTCCATGGCGAGGTGAGTAAGGAGATGTGGAAGGACTACAAAGGCATATGTAACATCACCAGCATTACCAATGCGCAGCAAAAGAAGTTTTGGGCAGATAAAGAGTTAAATCAAGCCTACATCAACCGTGATGATGCGGCATTGGTTACCGTTAAAAAAGAACTTAAACGCGAGTTGTTTGAGATTGTAGCTAATCAGACCGGCAAAATGTTTAATCCCAACGTGCTCACCATTGTGTGGTCGCGCCGTTTTGCGGAATACAAACGCGCCAACCTGATTTTCCGCAACAAAGAACGTTTTTTCAATCTCGTTAATAACCCTAAATACCCAGTGCAGGTGATTTGGGCCGGTAAGCCATACCCATTTGACCATGGTGCCATCAATACCTTTAACGATATTATTTCATTTACCATGGACAGGCCGAATTTGGCGATTTTAACCGGGTATGAAATTGAATTGAGTTATTTCCTTAAACGCGGCGCAGATGTTTGGTTGAATACGCCTCGTCGCCCACGTGAGGCTTCCGGTACCTCAGGTATGACAGCAGCTATGAATGGTGCAGTAAACGTGAGCGTTCTCGACGGTTGGATTCCGGAATTTGCTGTTCATGGTGAAAACAGTTTCATCATTCCACCTGCCGACCACAACACCATGGACAATATCAGCATCGACAATTTCGATTTTGAAAACCTGATGAATGTGCTCGAAAACGAAGTGGTACCTGCTTATTACGAAGATAAAGCCAAGTGGCAGCAAATAGTAAAACGCAGTATGCATGATGTGTATCCATACTTCGACAGCGATAGAATGGCACATGAGTATTATCAGAAATTGTATTCCTTTCAATACAATCCCGTAGATCAATTACTGGATGCGGTATTGGAACAGGATAAAAAATAATAATTGATTATAACATAGGTGCAGCAAGCATTTCAGAAAATGCATATGAAAATTTTCTCAAGTGTTTTGCTGCATTCTTTTTGCAGCTTCCATAGCATCAGCCGCCATTTTTTTGAAAGTAGCAGTCACTTCGCTCATCATGGTAGCATCAAAAAACGCAGCAAGTTCCTCCCAATTGCCAAAATCGGCCTCTCTGAACTTATAGGTTTGCTCAAAAAAACCGGCTTCAATCTTTACCAGATACTTTTCGCTCCAGCTAAACACGCTGATTTTAAATTGTGGGTGAGGAATGCTGCCTAATATTCTCATGATTGTTCCAGTTTTGCCATTATCGCATCCAAAATAGGTGCAACGGCGGGACAAATCTCCGCATTTTTTAAGGTGATGTCCGCAATTTGATATAACTTTTTATGATTGGTATGTGGGTATGCTCTGCAGGCATTTGGTCGTACCTCATATATACTGCAGGCATTATCGGCCAGTAAAAACGGACAGGGAACGGTATACATTACCCAATCTCCATCTTCATCGAGCATAGCATATTGAGCGATAAACTGCGCTTGGGTAAGATGTAAGTGTTTGGCAATAACCTTAATATCCCGTTCCTTTAGTAAAGGTGGGTGCGTTTTACAGCAATTTGCACAGGATAAACAATTAGTAGATGCAAACACTTGTTCATGCATCTCTTCGGCCAATACATCATCAGCCGACGATTTACGCCTGCGCAATAAAGCAAATAATTTCCCGAAACGCTGCTTTTGTTGGTTAGTGAGTTTTGCGGGTGCCTGCATTTATCGGATTAAAACGGAAGATCGTCCTCAGCTTCCGGAAGTGGTGCCGGCTCAACATAAGTTGGTGCACTTTCGTTACTCTGATTGTTACCGGCAGCAACTTTTTCCATGCGCCATACATCCAGATTCACAAAATAGTTGGTGCGACCTTCTTTTTCCCATTTAGAGCCTTTGATATTAAAGGTAACTTTCACCTCTTCACCAAGCTTGTAGCTGTCCAACAAAGCACAACGATCCTGAATCAACTGAAATTTGATTACATCCGTAAATACCCTGTCGTTTACACTTTCGCTTTTTTCAATAACAAATTCTCTCTTTTTGAAAGATGCTGAAACTTCCTGAGTAGGAAATATTTCAAGCAATTTACCTGATAATTCGTAAGCCATTTCGCAATTTTTTTCAAAGATAAAAGTTTATTTCAATTCCTTGAAATTTCGGCTATGTTAACTTAAGGTAAATCCGTTCAATCGCTAATGTAAATTTAATATGAACAAATTGCTAATATCAGGTTAATTACTTCTTAAATTTGTGTTAATAAAAATCGAAGCTATGATGACTTTTCTCTTAAATATCATGTTGATGTCTTCAACCTCTCAGAATGTGGCTATGCCATATGCTGAACTTCCCGGTCAATGTATTCAGTTAACCGGCGATTTAGTTGAGGTCGTGTATTATTATCCCAATGGCAGTATTAAACAAATTGGGTTCCTCGAAAATGGTAACAAAACAGGAGAGTGGGTAAGTTATAATTTGGAAGGCCAAATAGTGGTTAAAGCCTACTTCGAAAACAACCTCAAAGAAGGTAAATGGAAGGTATATAACGACGAGGGCGAATTGCAATATAAAATTCAATATCGCAATGGCAAAAAAGTATGGGCGCAGGAATACGATGAATCGGGCAATACTACTGCCTTTAATTATAAGTAATATGGTTGAATATTATTAACTTAATACCAGTTAAGTTGATTGCAGGTATCCGCCTTTGGCGGATATTTTTTTTACATTTGTTCAAAATAACAGCATTATGCGATTGATTTTAGGGATTTTGACCTTATGTATAGTACAAACAGTAGCTGCCCAATTACCTGCAGTGGATATTTATTATGGTAAATTGACATCAGCTGATGGTAAATGGGCCCTCAACGATTTAAAAAACATTACCAACAGACCAGGTTACGATAACCAGCCATCTTTTTCTCCAGATGGTAATACTATTTATTTTACAGCTATGCACGATACCTTGCAAGCTGATATATATACCTATAACTTATTAACTGCTGAAACAAAACAACTTACCAATACACTTGAGAGTGAATATTCACCTGTTGTGATGTCAAACGGTAAATCATTTTCAGTTGTGAGAGTTGAATTGGATACTGTACAACGTATGTGTATGTTTAAATTAAATGGCACTAAACCTAAGGTGCTATTGAGCAACATCGATAGCGTTGGGTATTATTGCCCGGTTGATGAAAAACACTATGCATTTTTTATGGTAACTGATACACCTACTTTAGTATTGGCAGACATGAAAAAACAAACAACTAAATTGATAGATGTAAATGTTGGCAGATGTATTAAAATGATTCCCGGTGAACAAGCATTGAGTTATTTGGTGAAAAATTCAGATAATGAATTCATGATAAAACGCTTTGATTTAACTACTCAAACAACTTCAGTAATTACAACAGTTCCTGGAATAAGTGAAGATTTTATTTGGACTAAAAACGGTGAATTGTTAATGGGGCGCGACAATCAGATTTGGATGTATAGTTATGCTGCAGAAAAAAAGCAATGGACCAGAATTTTAACTATCAAAGAATTAAAAGGCAAAAAAATATATCGCATGGCATTGGCTCCTGATGGAATTAATTTTGCGTTTGTTGGTGATGAATAATCAATTTCAAGACTTACCATTTGATTTTCCATTAACAGCTACCGGTGCTGCCACCGAAGGTTTGCGTGCTGCTGGTTGTGCAACATTTGCCGCTGCTTGCAGTTACGTTGCTTTATTGCCCTATCGTCGCAATCAGTATAAAAATAATTTATTATGTGTTGTTGATGAAAAATGTGGCACATGCAGCACTAAACATGTGCTACTTAAAAAAGTGGCAGAAGAACATGGTCACGATGAAATACATCTGGTAATTGGCATTTTTCTTTTAAATCAACACAATACCCCAAAAGCAAAACCGATATTAAATTCTTTTTATTTGCGCGGGTTTCCGGAGGCACATTGTTACCTCACTTTTGATGCAAAAATTTACGACTTCACTTTCCCATCCGGTAGTTTCAATTTTGCACACGATTTATTAGAAGAACATGTAGTCATTGCAGATGAAGTGGCAACTAAAAAATTAGGCCTGCACAAACAATTCATGCGCAATTGGGCAAAACAAGAACAAGTACCATTTACACATGAAGAGCTATGGGATATTCGGGAATTATGCATTGCGGCGCTGAGTATTTAAATGAAAAAAGCTGTATGCGTTTACACATACAGCTCATATTAAATTGAATTATTTAGTTATTCCACTACAATTTGTTTCACAGCAATGCCTTCATTAGTTAATACTTTAATAGTATATAAACCTGCCGGAATTTTTTCTACGGATATACTACTATTAGTTGCCATTTGTAAATCCGCAATTGATAAAACCATTTGACCATTTATTGCATAAATTTCAACTTGTTCAATTTGTAAAGCGGTTGAAGTTGTAATATGTAATTCGTTGTTTACCGGATTTGGATAACAAATTATTTGCTGATTTAAATAATGATTGGCAATTGGGTCTACTTGCACAATAATTTCTTCAGTTAAAACAGTGCAACCTGCATCGCTGGTTACTTCTACAGCATAATAACCGGTCGTTGTTGCTACATAGGTCTCATTAATAGCTCCGGGAATTATTTCTCCGTTTAAATACCATTGATAAGAACCACCACCTGTTGCCATTAAATTGCCATCACCCATATCCATAATTTCTACAACTGGATATGGATTTACAAATACAGTAACACTATCTAAACCTGAACAGCCATCTGTATCGCTGCCGGTTAATATATATGTAATGGTTGTTTCCGGAGTTGAATAAGGATTGTAAATACCATCATCACTTAAAGCGACATCTGGAAACCAAACATAATTAACGGCACCCGACCCTTCTAACATAACACTGTCGCCAACACAAATTGAAGCATCCTGACCGGCATCAACTACAATTGCACAAGGCTCAGCACCAAGGCAACAATTGCCACCATCGCTCATGTCTTCTGTCCCGCTAAAAACGCCATATTGAAAATAGGAATAACGAATATTACCATCAAGATATGTACTGAAATAATCGACAGCCTGATCAACAGTATTACATCCACCTGGAACATAATCGGTATCACATTCGTATGCGCAAATCATATAAGCATAACCATCAACATCAAACAAAGTAACCGGCGGGAACTCTAATATTTCAACAATTCCTGCATCAACACCGCTCACACTGGTTCCACCTCCGCTATTATAGCCGGCATATAAAACCTGCACCACATTGTCGGCATACGTACCTGTGATGGTAACATTCAATTGCTCATAAGAGCATAATCCAATTCGAATGTTTGGAATGTTCTCATCAATATTGATGGTGAACGTGCCTCCATCATAATTAGAGTAAATTAATATGTTGCCGGAAGGGTCACAAATGCCTTGAGCATTTGTTTCTTTACCCGCTATAAGCAGGATGGCTAACGAAATAAGGAGTATGTGTTTTTTCATATGTTAAAGCTTTTACATTTAAAGTTAAAGATAAATAGTTATTGTGGTACAATGCAATAGTAACGATTTCTTCATATAAGGAAAATTATTAATTAACATGGAAAATTGTCACTATAGCGACTGTAACATAAGTCACAAGTGCGATAATATTTAACCTCGTTTACATTTCTTTTACAATTAATGGTAACTACCCTTTAACCATGTATTTACATTTGCAAATAGCGGCTAGTATGAGAGAATTTATGAAAACTAACACACACATTTATAAGGTTCTGCTAACCCTGTTGTTTTCAGTTATCTTTTTTGTTCCGAACGCTGAAGCTCACGTCAAATGGTTTACTGATGGGAGTTTTGCCGATCGACCGCTGCAACTCGGCGAGGTAATGGAGGGTCGTTTTTTTTATACCCTCTTTACTATTTGCCTTATTACCGTAGTTTTTGGTGTTTGGCTCGATAGTAAAATATCTAAGTCGCCCTGGTATCTCAAAGTTGATGGTTGGCTCGAAGGCCGGAAAAACTATGCCACCATCGTTTTACGCGTAGCAGCAGCAATGGTGCTCATTTTAAGCTGGCAAAGTAATGCCATGATTGTCCCTACAATCCCCATTCCTAAACAGTTTGAGTGGATTGGCTGGTTCCAGTTTGTTTTGGCATTTTGTCTCTTAATCCCTCGTTTGGTGCCAATCGGTGGGTTGGGAATCATTTTGATTTGGGTAATTGGGAATATCACCCTGCACCCATTCCACATGCTCGATTATCTGATGTTTGCCGGAGTAGGTTTCTACCTGGCTAGCACTAGTATTAAGCAGGGTAAATTCAAAGAGTTTGGTCTTGTAGTGCTCTATATCACCGTTGGGTTTTCGTTATGCTGGGTAGCGCTCGAAAAATTTGTATATCCAAACTGGAGTTTATTCCTCATCAAAGAGCACCCGAAACTGGCTATGGGCTTGAATTTCGACTTTTTCCTCAAATCCATAGGGTTTGTTGAGTTCGGTTTGGGATTTTTATTATTAGTATGTTTATTACAGCGCCCATTGGCCATTATTATCACCATTGTGTTCTTCATTACCTCTTCGGTTTTCGGAAAGGTGGAAATTATCGGCCATACCATGATTCACGGTGCATTAATCGTATTTCTTCTCGAAGGTCCCGGTAAATATTACCTGCAATTGCGCGATAGGTTTAAGAATATTTTTAAAAGAATGACCTTCACAGCGGTCAATTTTATACTCTTGTTTTCTGTTTTAGCAATTGGTTATTCTAGCCTCGCACAGGCTAAATACGACAAAAAGCAAGAATTACTCTCGAAAAATCCGGATAATTTGAAAGGGCAAATAGAATTGGCCGGTTACCCTAAAGATGAAGTACCAAGTGTTTGGATGGACATAAAACCGGATATGAAAGAGGGGTATAATATCCATTTTATCACTACAAACTTCAAATTTGCACCTGAAAATGTAAGTACCATGCATGTTATGGGCCAGGGTACCATAAACTTGTATGTGAATGGAGAACGTATTGCCAGGGTTTACGATGAATGGTATCATGTTAACCTCGACCCAGGCGTTTATGAAATTATGGCAACCCTAAATTCTAACGAACTTACTGAATACACCATCAGAGGTAAACCTATTTCCTCCTCCGAATCAATAACGGTAGATTAAATTATTGTGTGTCAGGTGTTAACAAGCTATATGCGCAATTAACCTACGTTTGCTACTTTTGCTTTTATGACTGAAGTTGACATTTTCATTCCCTGCTTTATCGACCAACTATTCCCTGAAACGGGGTTTAATATGGTTAAAGTGCTCGAAAAAGCAGGTTGTAAAGTGCATTATAATCCCAACCAAACTTGTTGCGGACAACCTGCATTTAATGCCGGATATTGGAAAGAAATGGACGATGTTGGTAAGAAATTTTTAGCTGATTTTGCTAACTCCGACAGATATGTGGTTGGTCCTTCAGGCTCGTGTGTTGGATTTGTAAGGAACTTTTATGGCACCTTATACGCTAATACTCCTGTGCATAATTATTATAAAGGACTGAGAAAAAACCTTTTCGAATTCAGCGAATTTATGATAGATGTGCTTAAAGTAGATAACCTTGGTGGTAAACTCAAAGCGAAAATTACCTACCATGATGCATGTGGTGCATTGAGAGAATGTAAAATAAAAGAAGCACCACGTAGGTTATTGAACAATATTGAAGGGCTTGAAATTGTTGAAATGGTTGACTCCGAAACATGTTGTGGTTTTGGTGGAACCTTTGCAGTTAAATTTGAACCAATTTCAACAGGAATGGCCGATTCAAAAGTAAATAATGCAATTGCAACAGGCGCAGAATATATTGTTTCAACCGATTATTCTTGTTTAATGCATTTGCAGGCTTATATCGATAAACAACAAAAACCGATTAAGGTATTACATATCGCAGATTTATTGGCGATGAGTATTTAATTGTTGTTGTTATTTATCGGGTTGGTAATATAAATTGATGTTAATGGCAGGGATTGAGGATATAACAAAACAAATTCAGGATTACCAATCCCGTGGGTTGAAACTATTTACTTCTTCTTCGTTTCAAACACATAGCACCGTTTTATTGCACATCATTTCACGTATTGATAACACTATTCCTGTTTACTTTTTAAATACGGGTTTCCATTTTCCGGAGACCATGATGTATAAACAACAAATTACGAAGTTGTTTAATCTCAATACTATTGACGTAAAATCCAATACACCAAAACTGATGCAGGTAGATGAAAATGGACGATTTTTATTTACATCTGACCCTGACTATTGTTGTTATATCAATAAAATTCAACCACTTGAACCAGCATTAAATACTTATGATGTTTGGATAAATGGAGTGCGAGCAGACCAAAATGCCAATCGTGCAACATTTCATCAGGAAGAAAAAACAAATCACAAAGCATTTCGTTATCATCCAATGTTAAATTGGACCAACCAAATGATTTACGCTTATATACGTGAACATCAAATACCGAAACATCCGCTCGACGAAAAAGGATATATGAGTATTGGTTGTGAACCCTGCACACGACAAATTAGTCTCGAAGTATTAGCAGACGAAAGACAAGCGCGTTGGTACGGATTAAATAAAACAGAATGTGGTTTACACACAGAATTAATTAAACAATGAAAATTTTAATTACCGGTGGTGCCGGATATATCGGTTTTGAATTAGCAATCGCATTAGCGAATAATGATAATGTGGAAAGTGTTGTGTTGTACGATAATTTGAGTCGCCACAATGAAAATATTTTTTTTGGAAATGCCATAGGCAATGGAAAATTAAAACTGATTAAGGCAGATATTTTAGATGCTAGAAAATTAAATGCCGCTTTTAAAAATGTAGATGTGGTTTACCATTGCGCTGCAAAAGTACTTACGCCTTTTGCTAATCAGGACCCGCATTTTTTCGAGCAAATTAACCACTGGGGAACCAGTGAAATAATTGAAGCTGCTGAAAAAAATAACATACAGCATTTAATTTATTTAAGCAGTGCATCGGTTTACGACCGCATTGCAGAGCCTGCTACCGAACAAACTATTCCCAATCCTAATACGTATTATGGTATTTCAAAGTTGAGGGGAGAAGAACATATTCAACGTTTAAATGGAATGGCGCTCACCCATATTATCCGTTGCGGAAACGTTTATGGTTATAGCAATTCGATGCGATTTGATGCGGTAATTAATAATTTTATGTTGCAGGC
>Ga0075158_10002664_pt1 | contig 12868 bp, 10 predicted proteins | sample JI91814BDNA_FD_70968 | JGI IMG/M metagenome (GOLD analysis project Ga0075158, IMG submission 70968) | Wastewater effluent complex algal communities from Wisconsin, to seasonally profile nutrient transformation and Carbon sequestration -... | ecosystem: Engineered > WWTP > Effluent > Algae... | reverse complement strand
ATTTTGTTGTCGGGGTGGCAGGATTCGAACCTGCGGCCTCCTGCTCCCAAAGCAGGCGCGATAACCGGGCTACGCTACACCCCGAGGGCTTAAAAAAAAGCGGAGAGTAAGGGATTCGAACCCTTGGTACAGTTTCCCATACGCATGTTTAGCAAACATGTCCTTTCGGCCTCTCAGGCAACTCTCCAAGCTCTAATGAACGTTATTCTTTTAAGCGGTTGCAAATGTAACTTTTCATTCGATATTCTACAACAAAATGATAATTTTTTTTGATGTTTTTTAATTCAGAAATTAAAACCGGCTCATTGTCAATTATATAATAGCGGCTGACGTTTTGAAAAATATTAAATTCTGGGATTGTGGCGACCGTTTTGAAAATAATTCCCATATTGCTTTTAAATTAGCATGGATGAAAAAGCTCCTTTTCCTTTTATTTTCTTTTACAATTTCGCAAGCGCAAACAGTCGATTTTGATACAATCCTAATCGCCGATACGACTTTCGTCAACTTAAAGGACTTCAGTCAGGATTTCGTCTATGACATGAAATACGCAAGCGCAGAGAACTTTCTTAAATCCAAAGTGTACGATTGCGCCGAATGTTACCTGCGCTTCAAAACCGTAAAAGCGCTTTGCGAAGCCAACGAAAAATTCATTAAAAAAGGGTATCGCATCAAGCTCTTTGATTGTTATCGACCACTCGACATCCAGAAAAGAATGTGGGAAATCGTCCCCAACCCGGAATATGTAGCCGATCCAAAAAAAGGCTCGATACACAACCGCGGCTGCGCTGTAGACCTTACTTTGGTCGACTCGACTGGCAAGGAGCTCGATATGGGAACTACTTTTGACCATTTCGGACCCGAAGCCGCCCACGATTACGATAATGTGTCGGATGAAATCAAAGGCAACCGTAAACTATTGCGACGCACCATGACGCGCTCGGGTTTCAGGACTTTTGAAAGCGAGTGGTGGCATTACAACCTCAAGCGTTCAGTGCGCGAAACCATTTCTAATTTTAAGTGGAAATGTGATTAATTCTTGTCCTCGAGACAGTGAAAATAATTGATGAAGTAACTTTCGGGTTCATACAATTCCCCGTTCATTTCACTTTTGATCGCCTTGCGGTAGATAAAATCTTCTGTCTCTGCGCCAAATTTCACGCGGATAAATGAAACGGGGGATTTTTTCAATTCCTGGAAATCCTCTTTACGAAACATGAAATAGCCCGACAGGATGCGGTTGTTCATGCCTTTGTCATCGCGAATCAAATTGCCGCAATCGGATTTATCTATGTGCAGTAAGGTTACGATTTTGCCGTTGTTGAGCTGAATGTAAAGCTTGGAGTTTTTGTCAAGGCACTTTGCTTTGATAAAACCGTCGCTTTTTTCAAGGAACTGCACATTGAGCAATGGCATGCCGTCAGTCACCACAAAAGAGTTGAATACGTAGGTAGATTTCCCGGCAAAGTTTTTCTCAAAAACCATGTACTCTTTGGTGGATTTGTAAGAACCGATCGAATCGGTGACGTTGGCGCTAAATTCGCAAGGGCGCTGAGCAGTTACAAACAAACAGCAAAGTAGGCTAATGCCCGATAGCAGGAATTTCATGTTATTTAATTTTGGTGCAAATTAAAACTATTTTATCCTCATTTGGAACTGTAGTGAAAAAACAATACTGCTCGCCGCCGTCTTTTATTTTCCATTTTTTTCGGATGGTTTCTACGCTGTCGGGAAAATTCCTGGTGGCGACATTGGCTTTTTTGTTCTCGAGCCATTCTCGCATTTCTTTTTTTCTGTATGGAATCGATGCAGTGATTTCAAAAATCCGTCCCGGAAAATCAACTACCGAATCACTGGTGTACAAATGGGAGTTGGCGTGTAGTTTATCCAACCCGTAACGCAGCGCGACGGCATTAAATCCGCCCGACTTCATGATGGTTGCATTGGCTTCAAAAAGGTACTTTGCAGGAAACCCGATGGGTGACACAGCTGCCTGGTCGATCCATTTGAAATTGAAATGTTCGGCATTGTCCTTTAATAGGTTAACCGTTCTTATCTCAATGTCACCCACAAATCCTTTTTCGATTTCCCAAAGCAATTCCTTCACCTCATTTTCTATTGCAACGATGTGTATTATTTTTACCTGGCTGAGTTCTGAAAGCCCCGCAGCGAGGTCTAACACCGGTGCGGTTTTGATCAGGATATTCGACGCGTATTTCAAATAGAAATCCAACAAATCAGGAACCGATGGCAAACAATCGCGCAGCATAAATACCTTGCCTTTGTTTTCATTCCGCCGCGACGGATCAAGGTAAATCCAATCGAATTTTTGGTTGGTTTCTTCAAGTATTTTTGCGCTGTCACCGCATTGGCAATCGATATTGTCGGCCTGCAACACTTCAAAATTGTGCTTTACAATGCCCGAAAGCTCAGCATTGAGCTCGCAATGTACCACGGTTTCAAATCGCTTGGCGAAAAAGAAATCATCTACGCCGAAACCGCCGGTCAAATCAATCAGGTTTTTACCTGAGATTAACGAGGCTTTGTATGCGGCGGTTTTCTCAGAAGAGGTTTGCTCTACCGAAATTTTGGGTGGGTAAATAATATCGGTTGTACCAAACCAAGTAGGCAGCTTGTCCTTTGCCTTGGCCTTGGCCGCAATCTGGTTGAGCAGGGATGACCAGTTGATGTTTTCAAACGGATTCTTGCGCAAGGCCAGCGCGGCGACATCATCGCCTATATGGGCATCAATGAACGCCTGCACTTGGGGATTTAAAATGGCAGTAAACAAACTAGATATTTTTAGTCAGCAATTTCACAACGGCATTATCAGGGAAAAACTCCTTTGCTATGACCTTTAGGATGGTGTAGAGCGGCACGGCCACAATCATACCCATGATGCCAAAAAGAAAACCGGCCATGAGGATCACGAGAAAAATTTCGAGTGGATGTGAGCTCACGCTTTTCGAAAAAATCATCGGCTGTGAGACGTTGTTGTCAATCACCTGGACAATCCAAAAACCGATCATCACATAAATTGTCGTGGGCAAAATTTCACTCTGGAAATCGCTGCCAATATTGCTCAGCATCGTCAAAACAGCCGCGAATACCGATGCAATCAACGGTCCTACGTAAGGTACAATATTAAGCACGGCGCATAAAAACGCAATCACGATGGCGTTATCCACGCCAAAAATCAATAGCACAATCAAGTATAAAACGAATACGATAGAGAGCTGCACCAACAACCCTATAAAATAGCGTGACAGCAAGTTGTTGATTTTGTTAAGAGAATTCAGGATCTGTTCTTCGTGGCTGTCGGGAATCAACTTTTTGGCGCCCACGATAAACAACAACCGATCCTTGAGGAAGAAAAACGTGATGAACAACACCGAGGCCAATCCCATCCCGAAACTACTGATGGTATTGATGATGGCGTTGAAAAAATCGGGTAAAAAGTTAAAGTTGATCTTCGAGGTGAGGTTCGATTCCTTTAAGACCTTTGCCGAGTCAATGTTATGGCTGTCTAAAAACAAGGTAATCTTATCCATCAGCGTCAGGATGTTTCGTTCAATAGCTACAGTGTCTAGCAGCGAAAGGCTTTGGCTTTGGGTTACAATCATTGGGATAAACAGCATAAAAAAACCAATGATGAGGATCACAAAAATCAGCAGTGTAGCGATCGTGGCAAAAATATGCTTGAATTTCAGCTTGCGTTTGAAGAAATCCAGTATCGGGTTGCCGATTAGTGTTAAAATCAAGGCTACCACCAGGTAAATCAAAACGGTCTGAACCTGATACAAAAAATAAAGCCCCAGGAAACACAAGACCAAGACGCCAATCGCGCGCAAGATTCCGTTGGCTATATTCTTTGAGGTTAGGTTCATGTTTAGTTATTGAAAATGTAATTCAGGATGTTGGCGCCCATCCTAAGTGCCTTAAGCCTTACTTCTTGCGGGTCATTGTGTACTTCGGGATCTTCCCAGCCGTCGCCAAGGTCGGTCTCAAAAGTGTACAGCAGCACCAGGCGGTTGGCTACAAATATACCAAAAGCTTGTGGCCGTTTACCTTCATGTTCGTGAATTTTTGGGATGCCCGCCGGGAAACCAAATGGTTTCTGGAAAATAGCGTGGTTGGCCGGTATTTCTACAAGCGCGTTGTTCGGGAATATCTTTTTGACTTCCTTGCGGATGAATTCATCCATGCCATAATTGTCATCGATGTGTAAAAAGCCGCCCGAAGTCAGGTAATTTCTCAGGTTGATGATTTCTGCATCGTTGAAAACCACGTTTCCATGACCCGTCATATGTACAAAAGGATAGCCAAACAAATCGGGGCTTGCAGGTTCTACAAGTCCCGGTTTTGTACGGATTTTGGTATTGATATTCTGGTTGCAGAATTTAATCAGGTTGGGCAGTGAAGTAGGATTGGCGTACCAATCACCGCCGCCGTTGTACTTGAGCAACGCAATTTCCTGCGCCTGCAACAAAAAACCTGTAAATAAAAACAGCAACAAAAGCTTCTTCATTGTCCTATTTTTTGATAATTTTTACGGTTTGCTGTTTGCTTGCCGTATTGATTTTTACAAAATAAATGCCCGCTTGCAACCCAGAAATATCCAGGCTAGTTTCTTTTTTATTAGGCTGGTAGGTCGCGACCATTTGCCCAATTGTGTTGACTATCGCTATCGATTGCAAGCTGTCGGCGAAGGCTATATTCAAGCGGTCGTTGGCCGGATTCGGATAGACTGCAATCGCACGCTTGTCAAATCCCTGGTTCGCCAAAACGAGCTGAACGGTAACAGCCAAGCGGGAAGACTGGACATTCCTGCTTTCGCAATTGTTCACCGTTTGCGACGCGTAATACGTTGCGTTGTTTTGCAAAACCGTGGTCGATGGCAATTGGTTGCCTTGTATTGCCTGGTCGTACCAAGTAATGTTTTGCCCGTTTACCATAAGATCGGCGAGTGTTTGCCCGCTCAAGAAGTTCTGTTGCGCCGCACCTGTTGGCGGTTCAACTGCAGGATTGATCAGGAGTTGGAAAGGCTTCACAAATACACAACCGTAAGTGATTTGTTCGATTCGCACGTAAATAGTCTGGTTGGCCGAAAAAGGATAACTGCTGAGCATGTTCAGCGCGATTGTATTAGACGTACCATTGATGGCATCGATTTCACTAACATAATAACGGATTTCGAAATCACTCGGACTTTGCCCGTTCAGGATCATTGTATCTTGGTTGATATCGGCAAAATACACCGGATTTCCGATGTCGCATACGCTGATATCCGTCGGATTGGCTAAAGAAACCGTGGGTGCGAAGATAGGGTCGGCGTAATCCCTGGTCAAGGTGGTTGAGTTACCGCAAATATCGTAATTGACCATGGCCGTATAAATGTGTTCTTCGGCGGGACAAATCTGCAACGGATTGGTGTTTTCTGACACACCGACTCCATCAATGAACCAGCTTAATTGCGGTTCGATTGGTGCTCCGTTTGGCGTGAATCGCCAGGCTTCATTGGTAGCCGACCAGTTTGCTACGTTGCGTCCAGGCGGAACAGTTGCCATAGTACCATCGTTATTTTGTAAGCCGATGACGCCCGCGCCCGCATTCCAACTAGTGCACGACGTCCTGTTTTGTACAAAAACCTCGATGATGTTCGTGCCTTCGTGCAACACGATCTGCGAAGTCTGCAAACCCACCGAATTACTACATTGAAATTGTGGCAACTGGTTGAAATTTGCTACAAAAACGCGATTGGGCGCTGCGTTTGCTCCGGTATCCAAGGTGTAATAATTGACATTTTGAAGCGTCGGATTGGTTACCGGCGGGCTGGCGATATTGGTGTCCTGATACACGCCATAAATTGCGTTTCGGATAGGGAAACTGGCGTTTGGAATCGGTCCGCTGAAAGCCCAAGGACAAAATTCGAATGCGCCCGTAACAACCGTCCATCCGGTAGTGTTGAACGTGATTACGCCGTTGGTTCCCACCTTCAATTGGTTGTAATTATTACCGTAAAAACAGAAGTTAAAGGGAAGTGTAAATGTGGCCGACCACAAATCGTCACCTGCCGAGCCTGGAATAATGGTTCCGCCCGTAAACGGAAAACTCGGAACGTAAGGCATGCTTTCAACAATATAGCTTGTAGTAGCATTAGTGACTGTATAACTGGCTAATAAATCGGTACAGTTGCCGGGTGAACATACCGGTATGGGGACCTCAATGTTCACATTGAGCAACGGAGTTGCCGCCGGTGCCTGTGCCAATGCGCCACCCGAAACCAGCAGCAGTGACAATTTAAAGTAATTTTTTCTCATGATTTAATTTTAGAGGCGTAATGATACGACTAATTTGCGCTTTAAAAAAGAGGAAAAATGATAATTAACATCTTCTCATTCATTTGTGAAGACTACCGTATGACAAGCTACGATTGCAGCCGTTTCTGTTCGCAAGCGCGTCTCGCCGAGCATCACGGGAACGTAATGGTTTTCTATGGCGAGCGCGATTTCTTTTTCTGAGAAATCCCCTTCAGGGCCAATGAGTATCGTGACATCGGTGTAGGGTTTCAAGGCGGTTTTGAGTGATTGCTTCTGGGTTTCTTCGCAATGCGCAATAAAGAGTTGGCCGTTGCCTTTCAATTTCAGGAAATCTTTGAGTAAAATAGCCGCGTTGAATTTTGGAAGGTAACATTGTTTGGACTGCTTCATCGCCGAAATCAATATTTTTTCCATTCGATCGACGTTGACTTGCTTGCGCTCGGAATGGTCGCAAATGATAGGAGTGATTTGGGAAATGCCTATTTCTGTGGCTTTTTCAAGGAACCATTCGTAGCGGTCGTTCATTTTGGTAGGCGCCACAGCAAGATGCAGCTGTACTTTTGAAGGCGCTTTTTTCTCGCAAGACACTACTTTAACGGTACATTTATTATCGGATGCAAGTGTAATTTGCGTGGTAAACAAATGGCCTTTGCCGTCGGTTACGTGCAAAATGTCGCTGTCTTTTTTACGAAGGACTTTGATGATGTGCCGACTTTCTTCGCGGTCAAAGGCGAAGCTTTCTGTTTGGGGATTGAGGTCTGGGTTGTAAAATAATTGCATGGATTTTTTGGGGAGGCGGTTGTTTATTGCTCTTTTTTAGGGCGGTGTTTGAATACGTAATTTTCCTTTTGCAGTTTCTTATTGACCCTGCGCGAAGGCTTGACGACCATTTCTTTGGCCGTAGTTTCGGTCCTACCGATGTACTCCAATAAGAAATCTTTGGTAAACATCAGGTTGTCTTCAATCAGGCTGTAGATCGTTTTTTTTCCTTGCACTTTCAGTGAAACGATATTGGCTTTCTTGAGTTCGAGCAAATGTTTTGAAACGGTCGATTGCGCCAAAGGTAACTCATCTACGATGGTGCCGCAAGTACATAATTTTCTTTGAAGCAGTATTTTTAATATCTGCAATCGTGCCGGATGGCCCAACGCCTTAAATATTTCGGCGGTCGTGTACACGTCCTGCTGGAAGGCCAATTTTTTTGTAGTTCCCATAATCCCCCAATTATTTATCGCCAAAGTACGATTTAATTCGAACAACGCTTCAAATATCGGTCAACTTTTTTACTAAAAAATTACCGATAACGCATCAACCCTGTTAAATAAAAACCAGATTCGCTGCAATCAACGCTATATGGCTATCATGCTTAAAATGCAATTCGGGCTTTTGCCACCACGGCTGACGTCTCAAAATAATCGCTCAGGAATTTGTGGTAACCTACAATTCCAATCATGGCTGCATTGTCTGTAGTGTATTCAAATTTGGGGATAAAGGTTTTCCAACCATATAGCTGTTCGGCGTCTTTCAAGGTTTTTCGGATACCCGAATTGGCCGATACACCGCCGCCGATGGCAACCTGGGTAATCCCCGTTTGCGCCACAGCCAACTTGAGTTTGTCCATTAAAATTTCAATAATCGTATGCTGGATAGACGCACAAATGTCGTTGCGATGCTCTTCGATAAAATTTGCGTTTTCCGCCACATTCTTCTGTACGAAATACAAAATGGCAGTCTTGAGCCCCGAAAAACTGAAATCGAGTCCGGGCACTTTGGGTTTGGTAAAAGCATAAGCAGTAGGGTTGCCCAATTGCGCGTATTTGTCCACGAGCGGTCCGCCGGGATAAGGCAAGCCGAGGATTTTGGCACTTTTATCAAAGGCTTCGCCAACAGCATCATCGGTGGTTTCGCCAATGATTTCGAGGTCGAAAAAACCGTTGACTTTAACGATTTGCGTGTGCCCGCCAGAAATGGTCAGCGCCAGGAATGGAAACGTGGGTTTCCCGAATCCATCCTCATCGATAAAGTGGGCGAGAATGTGCGCGTGCATGTGGTTCACGGCAATCAGCGGAACCTTTAGTGCCAATGACAATGACTTGGCAAACGAGCTGCCTACCAGCAAAGAACCCATCAATCCAGGTCCTTGTGTAAAAGCAATGGCCGAAAGTTGTTCCTTGGCGACACCGGCCTTGCTCAGCGCGGCATCAATCACCGGGACGATATGTTGCTGGTGCGCACGCGATGCCAATTCGGGTACCACGCCGCCGTATTGCTGATGCACAAGCTGGTTGGCGACAATATTCGAGAGGACTTTATCGTTCTTTAAAACCGCCGCCGCCGTATCATCGCACGAACTTTCAATGGCCAAAAGGTAAACGTCAGGATTGTGCATGAAATGGCATTATTTTTTGGACTATATTTGATTCAAAACCCCGTAAAAATCTGTATTTTTACCGCCAAGCAAAATTATAGATTTTTTATCAGGAATTGCTGCAGCAGTTAATTTAAAAAAATCAGGAATTTAAAACCAGCCCATCTATCAAAAGGTTCAGAAAAATAGTAGTCCGTTTATTGCTTGTGCTTATCCTACTATTGCTGGTTTGTGGCATCGCGCTTTCGTTGCCATCGGTGCAAACCCAGATTGCGCAATATGCTACAGCGCAAATCAATGCCGAATACAAAACAGACATCAACATCGAGAAAATCGCTATCACGGTTTTTGGCGGCGTTAAACTCAAAGGTGTACTGGTGCGCGACCACCACAAAGACACGCTAATTTACGCCAAACGGATTACCACTACAGTACTCGATTTTGGGCAGATGGCATCGGGAGACTTGCTTTTTGGCGACATCCGTGCAGACCATTTGCTCTTTAGGATGAATACCTACAAAGGCGAAAAAGACACGAACCTCGACAAGTTCATCGCCGCGTTCGATTCGGGCCAGCCGTCATCGGGAAAGAAATTCCTCATGAAAGCCAAAAACGTCTACCTCACCAACAGCCATTTTTTACTGTTCGATGAAAACCGCGAGAACCCAAAGGACGCCGATTTCTCTTACCTTAATGCCACAGCCAGCGATTTCATGATCCATGGTCCGGTGGTCTCGATGGATATCAAAAAGATGTCTTTCATGGATTACCGCGGTTTATTTGTCAAGGAAATGTCGTCACGTTTTACTTATACCAAAAAGAACATCATTTTAAGTAACCTCGAATTGGCGACGCGCAATTCTACTTTTAAAGGCAAGGTGGCACTGAATTACAAGCGTGAGGATTTCCAGGATTTCAACAACAAGGTACAATTTGATATCCAGATTGACAAGTCCCTGCTGGCAACCAATGACATCCGTTATTTCTACAACGAAATGGGAAAAGATCAGGTTTTCGCAATGCGAGCGCACGTAACCGGAGCATTAAATGACATTACCATGACGGGGCTTCGGCTCACCGACAGTAAAAATTCGCAGATTTATGGCAATGTCAACTTTAAGAATTTGTTTGGCAAGGACCACCAGCGTTTCTATATGCTGGGTAAGTTTGACAAGGTTTCGTCTAATTATGACAACCTGGTGCAATTGCTGCCCAATGTGCTGGGCAAGAAATTACCGTCATCGCTAAAAAAAATCGGGCAATTCAATTTGCGCGGTAAGACCGAGATATCGGCAAGGGCAATCGCTGCCGATTTTTATATGGCGACGCAGTTGGGCAACATCCAGTCGAATCTCCAGATCAATGACATCGACAACATTGACAATGCCCAATACAAAGGCAATATCATTCTCGAGGAGTTCAACATTGGCGCGTTCCTGAATCGTAAGGATGTTGGCAAAGTCACACTCAATGTGGATGTTGATGGCAAGGGATTTATCCAGAAGAACCTCAATACGACATTCTCCGGCGACATATACAAAGTGTATTACAACGGTTACAACTATACCAAGATTATAGTCGACGGCAACTTCAAGAACCCGGTTTTCAAGGGCAAGGTGTTTGTCAACGACCCGAATTTGTTTATGGATTTTGACGGACTGGTCAATCTGGGTAAAAAAGACATCGCTTACCAGTTCAATACCAAGATCGATTACGCCAACCTGCGCAAGCTCAACTTTATTAAGAACGATTCGATTTCAATTTTTAAGGGTGACATCAAGATGGACATTTCGGGCAACAGCCTCGATGATCTCAAAGGCAGCATCGATTTTACCGATACCTCGTTCCAGAACAACAAAGACACTTACTTTTTTGACAATTTCTCGCTCAAATCTTCTTTTGATGCAGACCGCGTTCGCACCATTTCAATCAATTCGCCCGATATCATCGATGGCACGGTGGTTGGCAAATTCAAGGTCAATCAATTGCGCAAGATGGTCGAGAATTCGGTAGGAAGTTTGTATGCCAATTATTCGCCCAACAAAATCCAGAAAGGGCAGTACCTCAAGTTCAATTTCAATATCTACAATAAGGTTATTGAGGTATTTTATCCGGGAATTGCGATAGGCACCAACACGGCACTTAAAGGCAGTATCAATTCTAACAATGACGAGTTTAAGTTTAATTTTACTTCGCCCCAGGTTACCGCTTTCGAGAACACTTTTGAAAAAATCAACATCAACATCGACAATAAAAACCCGCTCTACAACACCTTTATAGAACTCGACAGCATCAAGACCAAATATTACAAGGTGAGCGATTTCAGCCTGATCAATGTCACAACCAACGACACCCTATTTTTACGAACGGAGTTTAAAGGCGGCGAAAAAGCGCAGGATGCCTACAACCTGAACCTGTACCACACCATCAACAAGGAGCGGCAAAGTGTGGTGGGCATCCAGAAATCAGAGCTTAAATACCAGGATTTCATGTGGTATCTCAACGAGCAGGACGCACATGACAACAAGATTGTTTTTGACAAAAAACTCAAGAACTTTAGCATCGACAACATTGTGATGTCGCATGAAAACCAAAAAATTGCGCTTGGCGGAACCTTAAAGGAAAACAAGACCAAAGACCTTCGGCTCAGTTTCCAGGACGTCCACCTGGACAACCTTTTGCCAGCGCTAGAAAAGTTCACGATCAAAGGCAACCTCGATGGTGTGGTCAATCTCAAACAGGAAAATGCCATTTACCAGCCTACAGCAGCGGTTAAGATAGATAGCCTGCAGCTCAATTCTGTGGCTCTTGGAACGCTCAACCTGGACATCAAGGGCGATGACAGTTTCAGGAAATTCTACCTTTCCTCTAACATCGAAAACGAAAATGTGGCCTCGTTTACCGCAGATGGCAACCTGGAAGTGGCTTCCAACAAAACCAATCTCGACCTCGACCTTGATTTCAATGATTTCAACCTTGGGGTTTTGGGCTCATTGGGTGGCGATGTCATTTCGAATATCCGTGGATTTGCAAGCGGAAAATCCAACATCCGCGGCGATGTAGACAACCTTGAAATCAACGGGCGGCTGTTTGTTAAGAAAGCAGGCTTGGGCATCCCGTATCTAAACACAGATTACCAGATTGATGATGACGCCGTAGTGGACGTAACCGAGCGGAAGTTTCTGATCAGGAACGCCACCATCAGCGATTCTGAATTCCAGACCCAGGGCAAGCTCAACGGAAGCATCGAACACAATAATTTTGGCGACTGGAAACTGGATCTCAATGTAAGCTCTAAAAGACTCCTGGCGCTCAATACCAAGGACAGCGAGGATGCGGCCTATTTTGGGACGGCATTTATCAACGGCTACGCCACCATAAAAGGGCCTACAGACGGTTTGTTTATTAAGGTCGATGCCGAATCAGAAAAAGGCACTGTGGTTAAAATCCCCATCAATGACGCGCAATCGGTAGGAGAGAACGGTTACATACACTTTATCACCAAGAACGAAAAATTCAACATTCAGAAAGGCATAGCCGAACAACAGACGCGCAACTACAATGGGCTCGAACTCGAATTTGATTTTGCCATCACACCCGATGCCGAGGTAGAGGTCATTCTGGATCGCGCAACCGGCCACGGAATGAAAGGCAAAGGTTTTGGGTCGTTGCTCTTTAAGATCAACACGCTGGGTAAGTTTAATATGTGGGGCGATTTCCAGGCATATGAGGGAACCTATAATTTTCGCTATGGCGGACTCATTAACAAGAAGTTCGAGGTCAAAAAAGGGGGCTCGATCACTTGGGAAGGCGACCCCGTGCGTGCCATACTAAACCTCGAGGCCATTTATAAAACCACGGCAAATCCGGGTGTCTTACTCGAGAACGCTACGGCCAACAAGAAAGTTCCGGTAGAAGTGGTTATTGGGTTGCGCGGCAACCTGAGCACTCCCGAACCCAATTTCGATATCAATTTCCCGACAGTAAGCTCGGTACTCAAGTCAGAAATCCAGACCAAACTCGATGACAAAGATGTGCGGCAAAAACAAGCGCTGATTTTGCTATCCACCGGCGGTTTCCTCAGCGACGAAGGTTTAAGCCAGAATGCCCTAACGAGTAACCTTTACGAAAAGGTAGGCGATTTGTTGGGTAGCGTCTTTAACGATGACGCCGACAAGAT
>Ga0075158_10002663_pt1 | contig 12870 bp, 13 predicted proteins | sample JI91814BDNA_FD_70968 | JGI IMG/M metagenome (GOLD analysis project Ga0075158, IMG submission 70968) | Wastewater effluent complex algal communities from Wisconsin, to seasonally profile nutrient transformation and Carbon sequestration -... | ecosystem: Engineered > WWTP > Effluent > Algae... | reverse complement strand
GAGCTGCGCGACATGGTCGAGCTGCTGCGCAACCAGGTCAAGCAGGCGGTCGCGCTGATGCGGGTGCAACGACTGACGGGCGAGGTGCGGCGGGTCGGCGAGCTGGCCCACTCGCTGGTCGGCGCGGCGGGCAACCTCGGGGCGGTGCACCTGGCCGCGACGGCGCGGGCGGTCGAGCAGGACTGTCGGCAGGGCGAGGTGCCCGACGAGGCGGCGATCACGGCGGTCGAGCACGCGTTCACTCTGGCGGAGGTGTTCTTCCGCGCGCAGCTCGCGGTGGCCTGATCGGCGTCGCTACGCCGCGGTCCGGAAATTTGCCCGGGGCGGCGATCGGTGGGACTCCTCGCGGTGGAGGAAAGCCGATGACTGCTCTGCTCGCGCTGTTGATGGCCATGAAGCCGCTGCTCCTCGGCGAGGTCGGGCCGGAGGTGCGGCTGGTGGTCGAGACGTCGCACGTGCGCGAGGCCGGGGCCGGCTCGGCGATCGCGCGGCAGGTCCGGATGTCGAGCCAGACGCTGCTGCGCACCACCGAGGTGGCCGGGTCGTCGGACCTGGTCGTCGAGGTGTCGGTGCGGACGCTGCGTGGCTCGTCGCTGGGTTACGCGACGGAGGTCGCGCTGCACCAGGGCGGGCGCCGCGTGGCGGTGGACCGCACGCGCTGCTCGCTGTGCACGGAGGGCGAGGCGGTGGCGGCGGTCCAGCGGTCGCTGGCCGGGCTGGCGCCGAGGCTCCGCACGCTGGCGCATCAGGGGTGAAGGCAGCGTCTGCCGCGGGGGTCTGCGCGGACGTTCAGATGGGCCCCTGGCCCGCGTGATGGGCTGGTTCTGATATTCTCGCGCGCAGTGCGTGCACGGACGGATCTCTGGCTTGTCGCGCCGTTGTTGCTGACCGCGTGCGCCAAGCCGACCGAGGTCGAGCTGCGGCTGAGGCCCTGCGGCGATCCGGTGAAGGTCGACCTCGACATCCAGGGCTACGACGGCGAGGGCGCGGCGATGACGCCGCTCAGCGCGAGCTTCGAGATCTCCGACGAGGGGGTGTTCGGCGACGGGTACGCGACCGTGGGGTTGAAGAAGCCCGACGGGATGGTCACCGCGGACTTCACGTTGACGTGGCACGGGTCCGACGAGCTCGAGGAGGTCGTGACGCTGACCGACGTGGTGGTCCCGGCCGCCGGCGAGGTGCTCACGCTCGAGGCCAAGGACTGCACGCAGGTCGGCGACAGCACGACCGGAGAGCCGACCGGCCCCGGGTCGACGAGCACGGGCAGCGAGCCGGGCACGAGCACCGGGACGACGAGCACCGGGGACGACACGACGACGACGACCGGGGATGACACGACGACGACGACCGGGTCGACGACGGAGGTGACGACGACCGGGACGACGGAGGTGACCACCGAGTCGACGGGCGGCTCGTCGACCGGAGACACGATCCTCGGCGACGACTGCACGATGCAGCAGCAGGACCTGCTGTACTGCGAGCACGGCGGCGCGGGTCTGGTCGGGGACGTGTTCGTGTGCGACCAGGGCAAGTGGAAGGACGGGGTGCCGGCCTGTTCGCCGGACGTGTGGTGCAGCGAGGTCGATTTCATGATGCCGTTCACGGTCGGGTGCAGCGGCGTCGACGAGGACCTGGCCTGCCTGTGTCGGGAGATGGGCTCCGACGTCGAATGTCTGCCCGCGGACCAGGGGTGCGAGGGCAAGACCATCACGCTGTGCCAGAACACCGACGACGGGCCGCGCATCACCAAGGGCACGTGCCCCGACGTGTGCAACATGGACGACCCCATGAACCCGTACTGCGAGTAGCCCGGGCGGCGCGGCGGACGGGCGAGAAGATGAAGTGACAGCGCTGGTGCCGGCGTGTATGACCGGGTGGTCATGAGCGAGGCAGACGCGGCGGCGCAGGCGAGCGTGGAGGCGCGGACGGCCGGAGATCTGAGCAGGGCTCTGGCGTGCGCGTCGCGCTGCCTCGAGCTGCGCCAGGCCGAGCTCGGTGAGCTGCACGCGGACACGGCGGCGGCGTACGGGCTGGTCGGCGCGGCGCAGCGGCGCAAGGGCGCGCTGACCGAGGCGCTGGCCGCGGACCGCAAGGCGCTCGAGATTTTTAAAAGTGTGGTCGGGGAGGGGCACGCGGACACGGCGACGGCGGCGGGCAACCTGAGCGCGACGCACCGGGCGCGGGGGGAGCACGCGCTGGCGCTCGAGCTGGCCGAGACGGCGCTGGCGGGGCTGACGGCGGCGTGCGGGGCGGACGACCTGCGCACGGCGGTGGCGTGGGGCAACCTGGCGGCGGTGCGGCGGGCGCGGGGCGAGCACCAGGAGGCGATCCAGTGCGGGCGGGAGTTGGTGAGGATCCGGGCGGCTGTCCTCGGGGACATGCACTCGGAGACAGCCGACGCGCGCAGCACTCTGGGGGCGCTGCTGGCGGCCTCGGGGGATCACCGCGGGGCGGCGCGCGAGGAGGAGACGGTGCTGGCGGCGCGCGAGGCGGCCGGAGATCCGCGGCGCACGCTCGACGCGCTGGCCAACCTGGCGACGATCTCGCGCAACCTCAACGACGCGGCGGGGTCGCTCGAGTTCCAGAAGCGGGCGCTGCAGATCCAGCGCACGCTGCTCGGCGAGGCCGACCCGGCGACGTCGCGCTCGCGGCTGTACGTCGCCTACACGCTGGTCCGCGTCGGGCGGCGGCCGGAGGCGCTGCGCGTCATCGACGAGGGGCTGCGGCACGACCCGGGCCACGCGGACCTGCGGCAGCTCAAGCAGCAGGTCGAGCAGGTCGCGCTGCCGGGGTTTCGCACGCCCGGGGTGAGCGCGAACAAGGCGAAGGCGAAGGGCCGGCCGCGCGGGCGGCGGTAGCCCGCGGTCCCGTCAGTACTTGTTCGGGTTGTTGTTGTGCTTGCTGTCGCCGTTGCCGTTGGCGGTGCCCTCGCGGCTGCGCTCGAGGAACTCGATGATCGCGTCGGCGACGTCGACGCCGGACGACTTCTCGATGCCTTCGAGGCCGGGCGAGGAGTTGACCTCGAGCACGACGGGGCCGTGGTTGGACCGGAGGATGTCGACGCCCGCGACCTTGAGGCCGAGGATCTGCGCGGCGTGCACGGCGGTGCTGCGCTCCTCGCGGGTGAGCTTGATGTTCTCGGCCCGGCCGCCGCGGTGGAGGTTGGCCCGGAACTCGCCGGGGGCGCCCTGGCGCTTCATGGCGGCCACGACGCGGTTGCCGACGACGAACGCGCGGATGTCGGCGCCCTCGGCCTCTTTGATGAACTCCTGGACGAGGATGTTGACGTCGAGGCCGCGGAACGCCTCGATGACGGAGGTCGCGGCCTGCTTGGTCTCGGCGAGCACGACGCCGATGCCCTGGGTGCCCTCGAGCAGCTTGACGACCAGGGGGGCGCCGCCGACGACGTTGATGAGGCCGTCGACGTCCTTGATCGAGTGGGCGAAGCCGGTGACGGGCAGGCCGATGCCCTTGGCGGCGAGGATCTGCATGGCCCGCAATTTGTCGCGCGCGCGCGAGATGGCCTGCGAGCTGTTGGGGCTCTGCACGCCCATCATCTCGAACTGGCGGACGACGGCGGCCCCGTAGAACGTGTTGGAGGCGCCGATGCGCGGGATGACGGCGTCGAAGCCGGCGAGCTTCTTGCCCTGGTAGAAGATCTGCGGGTGGTGCGAGGTGATGTTCATGTAGCAGCGCAGGTAGTCGATGACCTGCACCTCGTGGCCGCGCTTGAGGCTGGCGTCCTTGAGCCGCGACGTCGAGTAGAGCGACGACTTGCGCGACAGGATGGCGATCTTCATGCTGGCGGTCTCCTGAGAGCGAAGCGGGTGCGGCGGCCGCCGCAGCGGTAGGAGCTGCCGGGGTCGACGATGAAGCGGCGGCGCAGCGCCTCGCGGCCGAGCAGGACGCGGAAGCCGAGGAGGGCGCGGTCGGTCAGGGTGAACTCGGCGTCGAAGCGGTGGGCGCCGAGGACCAGCGGGGTGCGCACGACCATCCGCAGCTCGGTCACCCCGCTCGAGCTGCGGACGTGTCGCTCGTCGACGAGGTCTGCCTCGGCGACGACCGCGGTGGTGGTGTCGCGCTGGTGCGGGTAGACCTTGAAGCGCACGCGCCTGTCACCGATGTGCTCGACGGCGTGGGCACACAGCGCGGAGGTGCGGGCGCCGGTGTCGATCTTGGCCTTGAGCGTGACGAGCCCGAGCTCGGGCAAGCCCACCCACTCGCGCCAGCCGATCACCACAAGGGCGTCACTCTCTCGCCGAACGGTCATGAGGGACGCGCCCCCTGCGGGCACCCCTCCACTAGCCACAAGACGCGCTCGGTGGTCAAGCGCGGGTCTACAGGCGGTCTGGAGCCGTGTGATGGCTCACCGCTCCGCCGGGGCGAAGGGCGCCGATGCCGCTCGAACAGTGGTCCGCGGAGGAGAGGCGCGGGCGGTCGACGGCGTCCTCCCCGTCGTCGCGCGCCTCGGTGGCCGAGGAGTGAACGGCTTTCATCGGGGTAGGGCACCTGCGACACTCCGGACCGCGCATGACGACATCGCCGAGATCGATCCTCCCGCCGGGCTGGCCGCGCCCGAAGGGCTACAGCAACGGCGTGGCGGCCCGCGGCGAGGTGCTGGCGATCGCGGGGATGATCGGCTGGGACGCGCAGGAGAAGCTGGTCAGCGCCGAGTTCGTGCCGCAGTTCCGTCAGGCCCTCGAGAACGTGCGCGCGGTCGTCGACGCGGCCGGCGGCGCGCCGGAGCACATCGTTTCGCTGACGATCTACGTGACCGACAAGAAGATGTACTGCGCGGCGCTGCCCGAGGTCGGCGCGGTGTACCGCGACGTGCTCGGGCGCAACTACCCGGCGATGGCTCTGGTCCAGGTCGCGGATCTGCTGGAGCCCGGCGCGCTGGTCGAGATCCAGGGCCTGGCGGTCCTGCCGGAGAGGTGAACATGTCCGAGACACACCCTGATCCTGATCTGCGAACCCTCCCGCTGCCCTCGCCGACGTCGTTTCGCTACGAGGAGCGCGACCGCGTCGGGGTCATCACGCTGACCCGGCCGGACCGGTTCAACGCGCTGACGTTCGCGGTGTACCGCGAGCTGACGGACCTGTTCATGGTCATCGATCGGCGGGCCCAGGAGCCCACGGGCGCGCGGGCGCTGGTGCTGCAGGGCGAGGGCCGGGCGTTCTGCGGCGGCGGCGACGTCGACGACATCATCACGCGGCTGTTCGAGCGCGACACCGAGGGGCTGCTGCGGTTCACGCGGATGACGGGCGAGCTGATCCACGCGATGCGGCGCTGCAAGCTGCCGATCGTCGCCAGCGTCAAGCGCGTGGCCGCCGGGGCCGGGGCCGTGATGGCGCTGGCGAGCGACCTGCGGGTGATGGGGCAGGGGTCGTTCTTCGCGTTCCTGTTCCCGCAGGTCGGGCTGTCGGGCGCGGACATGGGGGCGAGCTGGCTGCTGCCGCGGGTGGTCGGGCTCGGGCACGCGTCGGAGATCCTGCTGCTCGGGGACCGGGTCGACGCGGAGAAATGTTTGAGGATCGGGCTGGCCAACCGCGTGGTCCCGGACGAACCGGACCGCGACGCGGTCGACCGCGCGGCGTTCGAGCTGGCGGCGCGCATCGCCCACGGGCCGCACTTCGCGGCGCGCATGACGAAGACGATGCTGCAGCAGGAGCTCGAGATGGGGTTCACCGACGCGATCGAGGCGGAGGCCCAGGCGCAGACGCTGTGCATGCAGCACCCGGACTTCAAAGAGGCCGACACGGCGCGGCTCGCCAAGCGGGCGCCGCGGTGGCGGTGATCGGAGCGCGCATGTTCACCTCGCCGCGAATTCTGGAGCGCGACCTCGGCGGTCTGGCCGGTGATGTCGGTGAATTGACGGAGCTGGAGGAGCGGCTCGGGCACTTCACCGCGGCGCTGCGCGGGGCGCCGATCGACGAGTCCGACGACGCCGCGGCGACGCGGGTGTACGTGCAGCGGCTGGCGAGCGCGGGGCTGCTGGCGTACATGGTGCCGACGGCGTTCGGCGGGGCGGCGGCGGCGGTCCGGTCGGTGCCGCTGTGCGTGATCCGGCAGTGGCTGTCACGCGAGAGCGGGGCGCTCGACTCGGCGTTCGTGATGCAGGGGCTGGGCTCCAACCCGGTGACGATGGCCGGGCCGCCCGCGCTGCAAGCGGCGCTGCTGCCCCGCGTGGCCCGCGGCGAGGCGATCTGCGCGTTCGCCCTGACCGAGCCCGACGCCGGGTCCGACATCAAGAACATGCAGACGCTGGCGACGACGGTCGACGGCGGGGTGCGGCTGCGCGGGGGCAAGTGTTTTATTACGAACGCCGGAGTGGCGGACAGCTACGTGGTGTTCGCGCGCGAGGGCGACAGCTCGCCCGACCGGCCGCGGTTCGGGGCGTTCTGGCTGGCAGGCGACGCGCCGGGGCTGTCGGTGACGCCCTCGAAGGTGATCGCGCCGCACCCGATCGGGGCGGTCCACTTCGACGACGTGTTCGTGCCGAGCAAGCACCGACTCGGGGCGTTCGGCGACGGATTAAAAATTGCTCTGGCGAACCTCGAGGTGTTCCGCGTGACGGTCGGCGCGGCGGCGCTGGGGCTGGCCGACCGGGCGCTCGCCGAGACGGTCCGCCACCTGAAGGGCCGCACGCAATTCGGGAGGCCGCTCGCGGAGCAACAGGGGCTGCAGTTCGCGCTGGCGGACGTGGCGACCGACCACGTGGCGGCGCAGCTGCTGGTGTACCGGGCGGCGAGCGCCCGCGACGAGGGCCGCGGGACGCCGGACCAGGCGGCGATGGCGAAGATGTTCGCGACCGAGTCGGCGCAGCGGACCATCGATCGCGCGGTGCAGAGCTTCGGAGGGCTCGGCGTGACGGTCGGGCAGGCGCCGGAGCGGCTGTACCGGGAGATCCGGGCGCTGCGGATCTACGAGGGTACGACCGAGATCCAGAAGCTGGTGATCGCGCGGGCGCTGCTCGGCTGATGGTCAGCGCTGGCGCGGTTTGCCGACGCCGAACCACAGGCCGATCTCGAGGCCGAGGTGGAGCTCGGCGCTGCCGAGGGCGACGCGCGGGCCCTCGGGGATGTGCAGCTCGGGGGGGCGCAGGCCGCCCTTCGCGGGCTGGCCGCTGGTCCACAGGTCGAGGCGGAGGCCGACGCGCACGCGGGCGCTGCGGGCGACGCGGGCGCTGAAGCCGGGGCTCAGGCGCAGGCCGAGGCCGAGCAGCGGTTTGGGCGGGCCCTCCATCGAGGCGATGCGGACGGTGCCCTGGTCGTCGCGCAGGCGCCACGGCTCGACGCCGAGGAGGAGGGCCAGCGGGAGCTCGAAGTTGCCGCGGCGCAGGGCGTAACCGACGCCGATGGCGACGCGGGTGCGGCCGAGCGAGTAGGCGCCGAGCGGGCGGGCGAGGTACTGCACGTCGAGCGCGAGCAGGAGGCCGCGAGGCGAGCGCACGTCGAGGCCGCCGCCGGGGCCGAGGCCGTGGAAGCCGGGGTCGAACGGGGCGAGGCCGAGGGTGGCGCCGAGGCGCAGGACCGGGCCGAGCTGCCAGCGCGGAGGGTCGTCTTGCGGAGGGGCGGGGGCGGGCTCGGGCTTTGTCTGTGACGCGGGCTGTGGTGTTGGTTCGGGCTGTTTTTGTGGTGCGGGGGCGGCGACCAGGACCTCGGGGACGGGGGCGTCCTTGCGGTCGGGGGCGACGGTGTCGTCCTCGATGCCGGCGATGAGGTTGGCGAGGGCGCCGGCGATCGGCCTGGCGGGGGCTTCGGCGTCGACGTCGACGCGACGAAGGTAGGCGCGGCCGTCGGCGAGGATGAGGGTGAGGTCGACGTGGGCCGCGTCGGCGCGGCGGACCTCGATGTACACGCGCAGCTGGCCGTCGACGGCGGACGGAGCTTCGTCGCCGACGCGCACGATCGTGAGGGCCGGCGAGCGCAGCTGGATCGCCCGGGTCAGCGCGGCGTGGTCGAGGTCGTCGGCGCGGAGGATCGCCACGGAGATCCGCGGGGCGTCCGGGGCGGGGAGCTCGTCGTCCTGGTCAGCGGCACGCTCCGCGGACGCAGGGCCGGGCGGCGACTGCGTCAGCAGGATCAGCGCGATCGTCCAGGCGTGCAGCACGTCGCAACGGTGTATAGCCCCGTCGCCGCGGAACTGCGAGAGCCCGCGGCGACCAGATCAGGCCGGGTGCGCGGGCTGTCGACGCGGAGGTCGGACGGCCGCGCGCACCGGTCATGTTCGGCTACGGCTGGTTGCAGGCCTGCAGCTTCTCCTCGCAGACGGCGGGCTCGATGCCCTGCTCGATGCACGACGCGTACTGGCCCATGCAGTCGGGCGGGTCTCCCGGGTTCGGCTGCTGGTTGCAGATCTCGAGCTTCTCCTCGCACGCGGCGGGGTCGATGCCCTGTTCGAGGCACTCGGCGTACTGGCCCATGCAGTCGGGCGGCGGGTCGTTCGGATCCGGCGGCTGGTTGCAGCTCTCGAACTTCTGCTCGCACGTGGCGGGGTCGATGCCCTGTTCGAGGCACTCGGCGAGCTGGCCCATGCAGTCGGGCGGGTCTCCCGGGTTCGGGTAGCACTGCTGCAGGATGATGTCGCACTCCTTGGGGTCGACGCCCATCTCGAGGCACTGGCTGTACTCGACCTGGCAGTCGTCCGGCGGCGGGGGCTGCGGGTCCTCGCAGAACTGCAGCTTGAGCTCGCAGTCGGCCGGGTCGACGCCCATCTCGAGGCACTGGGCGAACTCCGTCATGCAGTCGGGCGGGGGCTGGTTCGGGTCCTCGCACAGCTGGAGCTTGAGCTCGCACTCGGCGGGGTCGACGCCCTGCGCGAGGCACTCGGCGAACTGGGACTGGCAGTCCTGCGGAGGCGGCGGGTAGCAGCCCTGGATGATGAGCTCGCACTCCTTGGGGTCGATGCCCTGGTCGATGCACTCGGCGTACTTGACCATGCAGTCGTCGGGCGGGGGCGGCTGCGGCCAGCACATCTGGAAGATGGCGTCGCACTCCTTGGGGTCGACGCCGGACTCGAGGCACTGGCTGTACTGGACCTGGCAGTCGTCGGGCGGGGGCGGCTGCGGCCAGCACATCTGCAGGATGGCGTCGCACTGCATGGGGTCGCCGCCCTGGTTGACGCACTGCTCCCACTGCCACTTGCAGTCGTCGGGCGGGGGCGGGGGCTGCGGGTCGCCGGGCGCGCAGGCGTCGAGCACCGGCTGACACTTCTCGGGGCTGCCGCCGTACTTGACGCACGCCTCGTAGGCGTCCCAGCAGTTGTTGTTGCCGCCGTCGTCGCAGCCGTCGTTGCACTGGTTGCAGTCGTCGTTGCAGTCGTTGCAGTCGTCGTGCTTGTCGCACCCGCAGTCGCCCTCGTCGTCGTCACCCTCCTGGTGATCGCCCTTGTCGTCGTCCTTCCCCTTGTTGGGGTCGCAGGCGGGCAACGTGGCGCCGGCGACGATGGCGGCGAAGAACACGCTATAGCGGAACAGCACAGACTTGATTCGCATGACACTCACTCCTGGGTTCATCGGGGGGTTCGCGGGTGAGTGTTGCGAGGGGGACGGGTATTACAGAGGTCCTTCAACTTTCTTAATAATTCCTTGCGCCCTACGGTCCGCACGCGGGCGGACCGATCTCGACGTTGTCGAGGCTCCACCCGCCGACCGATGTCATGCCGACGCCCATCTGACTCTGGCAGAAGCGCACCTGGAAGATCGGTTGCATCGGCAACGCGAGGGTGTGCGCGGTCCACTGCTTCTCGACGAACAGCTCCTTGGTGACCGTCACGGGGATCCAGGACTGGCCGTCGAAGATCTCGACGCTGGCCTCCATCGGGGCGCCGGCGTTGCTGAGCTGCGACCAGTAGCGCAGCTCGAGCGGCTCGGGGCCGGGCATCATGCCGAGGAACGGGCTGGTCAGGCAGCTGGGCGGGAAGCCGTCGGGCGGGGTGCAGCCGCCGATGAGCAGGCCGGCGACGAAGCCGTCGCCGCCGACGTCGAATCCGGGGTCCTCCGCGCCACCGACGTCGCACATCGCCGGGACCGCGACGTCGATCTGCCACATCGGGTCGAGGGTCCAGCCCTGCTGCATGATGAAGTCGTCGAAGAACACCGGCGGGTCCGGCTTGCCGGCGCACTCGCCGAGCTCGGTGCACGCGTCGCCGTCCGAGCACTCGAGGCCGTCGTCGCACGGGGTGCCGGGGTCCTCGAACTCGACCGCGCACTTGCCGTTGTTCGGGTTGCAGAACGGGAGGCGGCACTCGCCCGCGAGCTCCTCGCACGTGCGCGGCTCGCCGAGGCACTTGCCCGTGGTGCAGGTGCTCTTGTCGGTGCACAGGTCGCCGTCGTCGCAGAGCTCGCCGTCGAACGCGGGGGCCGGGACGCAGGCGCCGCCGGGGCCGCAGACGCCGCGCATGCACGGCTCCTTGGCGTAGACGAGGCAGTCGTCGTCGTCGTCGCAGGCGAGGTCGGCGCAGCGGCCGAACGCGCAGGCGTTCGACTGGCAGTCGAATGGTTGCTCGCACATTTGACCGGTGGCGCACGGCGGGCACGGGCCGCCGCAGTCGACGTCGGTCTCGTCATTATTGAAGCCGCCGTCGAAGCAGGTGTCCGGGGTGGTCGGCTGCGGCTCGCTGGGGCCGGGGTCGGTGGGGTGCGGGTCGGTGGTCGTGGCGTCGGTGGTGGACGCGTCGTGCACGCCCATCTCCTGGCCGGCCTCGTCGAGCGTGTAGACCAGCGGGTTGCACGCGACGAGGAGCACGAGCGCCGCGGGTCGGCGCTGTCGGCCGCGGGGCGTCATGGGCTTGGGGCGCGGGACGCCTGGGTGCGGTGGACGCCGGCCGGGAAGTCGGCGAGGTACTGCTGCCAGCAGGCGCCGCGCTCGTCGGCGCGGGCGCGACGGCACAGGCCGGCGCGGGCGTCGTCGGCGTAGCGGCCGCGCGGGAAGGCGGCGAGGTACTCGCGCCACAGGGCCAGCTCGGCGTCGGGGCCGGAGCGCTGGCGCGACAGCGCGAACAGGTCGCCGTAGCCGAGGTCGGCGGCGCGGCTGCCGGGGGCGAGGTTGATGATGTCGCGGTAGCGGAGCTCGGCGGTCGCGACGTCGCCGGACTGCCAGGCGGCCTCGGCCTCGGCGTCGAGGCGGCGCAGCTTGTCGGCGAGGGTCTCGCGGGTCGGGCGCTTGCTGGTCTTTTGGACAGGTTCGATCGGGTCGGGCTCGGGCGTGATGGCGGGCTCGGGGGTGGGCTCCGGGGTCACTTCCGGGGGGAGTTCGGGCGCGGGCTCGGGGGTGGTGCGGGGCTCGCGGCCGGGGCGCGGGGCTGGTTCGGGGGACAGGTGCTCGGCCTCGCGGGCGGTGTCGCCGGCGCGCTCCCACCACGGGGCCTGGTTGGCGGCGTCGGGGGACGGGGCCTGGCGGGTCGCGAGGATCGACTGGGCCGAGACGGCGAGCAGGACGGCGGCGGCGGCGGCGAGGCCCCACAGCCAGCTGCGCGACGACCTGGTCGGAGGGACAGGTGCGGACGTCGGGCGGGCGACGGGGGTGGCGGCGTCGATCTCGGCGCGGGCGTCGGCGAGCAGGGCGATGAACTCGGCGTTCTGGCGGGACGACAGGCGCGGCGAGCTGTCGGCGAGCGGGACGATGGGCGCGAGGTCCTGGGCCTCGACGAGCGCGGCGAACGGGACGCGCCTGGGGTCGCGGGCGTGGGCGGCCTCGACGACGGCGGCGAAGTCCGGGGCGACGAACCGCAGCTCGTCGGCGATGTCGTCGTCGAGGGCGGCGCGGGCGTGGACGGTGAGGGCGCCGAGGTCGTCTGTCCCGTGGGACATGTCGAATTCCCGGGTCATGGCTTGGCCTCCGGGTCGCCGGTCAGGATGCCCCAGTCGATCAGCTGCTTGCGGATGCGCTGGCGGGCGCGGGTGGCCCGCACGGCGAGGTTGCCGGCGGAGATGCCGAGGCGGTCGGCGGCCTCGTCGGGCGCGAGGCCCTCGAGGTCGCGGAGCACGAAGGCGACGCGGAGGTGGTCGGGCAGGGTCTCGAGCGCGGCGTAGAGGGCCTTGACGCGCTGCTGGCGGTGCATCGAGCCCTCGACCTGGTCGCTGCCGCGGGCCTGCACGGCCTCGACGACCTCGAGGCGGGCGTGCGCGCGGGCGGTGCTCTTCTGGGCGCGCCAGTTGTTGCGGACCACGTTGATGGCGACGCCGTGCAGCCAGGTGCTGAAGGCGGACCGGCCGTCGAAGCTGGAGATGCGCAGGAGGGCCTGCACGAACGTCTCCTGGACCAGCTCCTCGCTGACGCTGGCGTCGCCGGTGAGGGCGCGGATGTGGCGGTAGATGCGGTCGAAGTTGTCCTGGTAGAGCCGCGACCAGGCGCTCATCTCTCCGGCCTGGGCGCGCTGGACCAGCTGCTCGACCATCCGCTCACGGCCCGCAGGCGGGGACGCCGGGGCTGCAGACGCCGCGGGGCGGTCGTCGGCAGGCGGGGGGACAGGGCGGAGGTGGCTCGGGGGCACCATGCGGCAGGCTCTCCCGTGAGTAGCGCGAGCCGCGATTAATTACAGCGGATCTGGAAAATTGTCGGGGGCTCAAAACCGGCCGGGCCGGCGTCACGTCAGGGGGCGCTGACGCTGCGGGTCGTGACGGCGTGGGTGGCGACGGCGAGGGCCGCGGGGGCGCCCCACAGGATGTTGCCGCGGAAGCCGAGGAAGAACATGCCGGCGGCCGAGGTCTGCTCGTCGACCGGCTGCGACAGGGCGGCGTCGAACTGGCCGCCGATGACGATCGCGCCGTAACCACCGATGCCGAAGCCGATGTCGGCGGTGAAGCCCATCGGGCCGCGGACGTTGTCGAACTGGTCGTTGAGGCGGTTCCTGCCGGCGATCTTGAA
>Ga0075158_10002659_pt1 | contig 12874 bp, 10 predicted proteins | sample JI91814BDNA_FD_70968 | JGI IMG/M metagenome (GOLD analysis project Ga0075158, IMG submission 70968) | Wastewater effluent complex algal communities from Wisconsin, to seasonally profile nutrient transformation and Carbon sequestration -... | ecosystem: Engineered > WWTP > Effluent > Algae... | reverse complement strand
GGCGAATCCGGCGCGGCGGGCCCAGCCGCCCAGAGCGACCTGGGCATCGGCCAAGTGGCCGACGCCGAGGACGCCCAGTCCGAGACAGCAGCCGACCCCGCCGCCGCGGACCCCGCCGCCGCGGACCGCCCGGCAGACGATGGCGAGGAGGTGGCCGGTCTCGCCGACGGCGGCACGTCGGACGCCGAGGATGCCGAGCGCGACGCTGCTAGCGACGCGGCCACTGACCTCGTCGCCGACCGGTCCGAAGGCGCGGAGACCGACCGCCGCGGCGAAGCGATGAGCGAGCGCGCTGACGGTTCAAGCGCGCTGCAGCCCGCAAGTGACGAGCCCGAATCGCCCCGCCCGCAGCAGAGCGCGTTCGGCCTGCTCTTCCAGGCGCCCGAAGCCCCGGCCCGCCGCCGCGCCTCGCGCCCGGCCGGCGCCGCCGTCACCGTGCCGTCGTCCACGACTCCTTCTGCCGCCGCCGACGGCTCCGGGGCCGAGCACGAGGTCGTCCTCGACCCCGAAAGAGAGCCGGCAGCCACCGAGGACGAATCCCGGTCGGTAGGCGCCGACCGCGGGTCACGTCGTGGTTCGCGCCGCGCCGGCGCCACCACGTCCGCCCGGAACGCCGCCCTCGAGAGCGCGGCAGCCCGGAGCGCCGATGGCGAGAACGCCCGCGAGGACTCCGGTGCCGGGAGCGCCGATATCCAGAACTCCGGCGCCCGGGCCGGCGACGACGACAGCGCAGAGAAGGCGGACGTCGACCCCGCGGAGGGCGCCGAAACCGACGCCGCCGAGGACGGCTCGGCGACCGGATCGCGCAGTCGGCGCCGCCGCGGTGGCCGCGGTCGCCGCGCCCGCGCGAACTCATCCGACGCCGAAGGCGCGGAGGCCGACGAGGCCGTACTGGCGTCCGAGGCGAGTGCGCAGGAGGAGGGGAGCGAACGGCATACGGACGCGGGCGAGGCCGCTGACGACGACGCCAACAACCCGGCCCGCCGCCGGCGCCGGCGCCGCCGCTCCGGAGCAGCAGGCGAGAGCGAGGACCCGCCCGGCACGGTGACCCGCGTTCGCGAGGTGCGCCGGGCTCGCGACGAGGTTGCCTCGGTGCGCGGTTCCACGCGGCTGGAGGCCAAGAAGCAGCGCCGCCGCGAGGGACGCGAAGCCGGCCGGCGCCGCACGATCATCACCGAGAAGGAATTCCTCGCGCGCCGCGAGAGCGTCGAGCGCGTCATGGTCGTCCGCCGACTCGACGGCCGCACCCAGATCGGCGTCCTTGAGGACGGCATCCTCGTCGAGCACTACGTCTCGCGCACGACGAATGCGTCGATGGCCGGCAATATCTATCTCGGGCGCGTCCAGAACGTCCTGCCCTCGATGGAGGCCGCCTTCGTCGACATCGGTCGCGGCCGCAATGCCGTGCTCTATGCCGGCGAGGTCAACTGGGATGTTGCGGGTCTTGAGACCGGTGAGGCCAAGCGCATCGAGAACGTCCTGACCTCTGGGGAGTCCGTTCTCGTCCAGGTCACCAAGGACCCGATCGGGCACAAGGGTGCGCGTTTGACGTCGCAGATCTCACTGCCGGGTCGCTATCTGGTCTATGTGCCGCAGGGCTCGATGACTGGCATCTCGCGCAAGCTGCCCGACACCGAGCGGGCTCGGCTCAAGGCCATCCTCAAAGAGATCGTCCCCGCCGACGCCGGCGTCATCGTGCGCACCGCGGCCGAGGGCGCCAGCGAGGAGGAGTTGCGGCGTGATGTCGAGCGGCTCGCCAAAACCTGGGAGCGAGTCAGCGCGGCCGCGGCCGGCAAGTCCGGCAAGAAGACGGGCAACGCGCCGACGCTGCTCTACTCCGAGCCCGACCTGACCGTCCGCGTGATCCGCGACGTCTTCAACGAGGACTTCACCTCGCTCGTCGTCTCCGGCGACGACGTCTGGGCCGAGATCAGCACCTATATCGACGATGTCGCGCCCGACCTCGCCGCACGGATGACCAAGTGGACCGATGCGCGCGACATCTTCAGCGCGCACCGGATCGACGAACAAGTGACCAAGGCGCTCGATCGCAAGGTCTACCTGCCCTCCGGCGGCTCCTTGGTCATCGACCGCACCGAGGCGATGACCGTGGTCGACGTCAACACCGGCAAGTTCGTCGGCTCCGGGGGCAACCTCGAAGAGACCGTCACCAAGAACAATCTCGAAGCCGCCGAAGAGATCGTCCGCCAACTGCGCCTGCGCGACATCGGCGGCATCATCGTCATCGACTTCATCGACATGGTCCTGGAGTCCAACCGCGACCTGGTCGTCCGGCGCCTGCTCGAATGCCTTGGTCGCGACCGCACGAAACACCAGGTCGCGGAGGTGACCTCGCTCGGGCTGGTCCAGATGACTCGCAAGCGGGTGGCGTCGGGGCTTTTGGAAGTCTTCTCCGAGTCGTGCGAGCACTGCCACGGTCGCGGCGTGATCGTGCGCACCACTCCCGTGGACGCCGTCGAAACCCACGACCACGAACGCGAGCCCTCGGACACGTCGTCCCGGTCCTCGCGCAGCCGTTCGCGTGGCCGCCAGCCCGACCCCGCGAAGGCGCCCGAGCCGGCGCCCGTGCGCACGGGCCCGACCGCCGCGCAGATCGCGGCCGCGGCGCACGCGGCAGCGATGAAGACCACGGCACCCGTCGCACACAACGACGCCGATGTCGACGGCACGCCGGCCGACGACACCGATTTCGGTATGCCCGCGGCCACGCCCGCCGCCCGCGACGCCGACAGTGACCCGGCGGTCACCCGTGCTGACACCCATGACGCCGACGCGCACGAGGAGGAGGGCTCGACGGATGCCGAGGCGGCAAGGGATCAGGGCGCGGGGACCGAATCGGCTCAGGCGGAGCCCGACCACCAGGCGGCGGCCGAGTCCGACGACTCCGCTGCGCAACTGCCGGCCGGCGACGCCGGCGCCGAGAACCCGGACGCTGCGGCGGGCGCCGAGGGCGACCCGAGTGGCATACGGCAATCGGGGAGTGGCTCGCGGGCCCAGGGCCGACGCCGCCGCGGCCGGGCGACCGCCCCCGCCGGCCCTCCGCGTCCCTCGGGTTCGTAGCCGGGAAACCCGACCTCGGGCAGTTCTGCCCGCCCAAGGACGTCAGGCCCAACTCGGGGCGAATGGGGTGCAGCGCACGATCTCCGCGCAACTGCGCAAGCTCTGAGCGACGGCTTCGCCGAACGACTCCCAGGGGCTCCTCTCCGCTCGCCGAGCGGGGAGGAGCCCCGGCGCGTGTCCCTCGGTAGCGGGCGAGATGTTGCTCGCGGCCAGCGTGCGCGCGGACCATGGGCGCGGGGCCTGTATGATTGACCCTCGGTGCGCCCACCGAGCTGATGTCCCGTGTGCGGGGTAGCTGTCGGCCGGTTACTCGAGAGTGTGTGCCCAAGGCTTAACGAAAGTGAGTTCAACGTGTACGCGATTGTTCGCGCAGGTGGTCGGCAGGAGAAGGTCGCCGTCGGCGACGTCCTGCTCATCGACAAGGTGGGCGGCAAGGCTGGCGACGCTGTCGACCTGACCCCGCTGCTGCTGGTCGACGGCTCGACCGTCACCTCCGATGCGGCCAAGCTGGCCAAGGTCTCGGTCAAGGCCGAGGTCGTCGGGCCCGCCAAGGGCCCCAAGATCACCATCATGAAGTACAAGAACAAGACCGGCTACAAGAAGCGCCAGGGTCACCGTCAGCACCTGACCCAGGTCAAGATCACCGCGATCGACGCCTGAGCGTCGGACACGTCGAGACAAGGACTCAGCAGACATGGCACACAAAAAGGGAGCGTCCTCGACCCGCAATGGTCGTGACTCGAATGCCCAGCGCCTAGGCGTCAAACGCTACGGCGGCCAGCTGGTCGGCGGCGGCGAGATCATCGTCCGCCAGCGCGGCACCCACTTCCACCCGGGCGACAATGTCGGCCGCGGTGGCGACGACACCCTCTTCGCGCTGACCGCCGGTCACGTGGAGTTCGGCACCAAGCGCGGTCGTCGCGTCGTCAACATCGTCCCGGTGGCTGCGGCCGCCGAGTGATTCGAACGGTATGCCGCGGCATACCTTCCGGAAATCGGGGCGGGCCTTCGGCTCGCCCCGTTCCGCATTCCCGGGCATCCGCCCCGAGGACCACCCCCCGAAGTTTGCCCACGCAGAAGCGTGGGACCCTCGCTCCTTGGCCCACGCAGAGCGTGGGACCCAGCTGCACTACTTCGCGGGGACCGCTGTCCGTCCGTGGTTTCGTAACACGACCTAGGACCTGAGCAGGAAGGCAGTACCCATGACCACCTTCGTCGACCGCGTCGTGCTGCACGCGACCGCGGGGGACGGCGGCCATGGTGTCGCCTCGATCCGCCGGGAGAAGTTCAAGCCGCTCGGCGGCCCGGACGGCGGCAATGGCGGCAATGGCGGCGATGTCGTCCTGGTGGTCGACCCACAATCGACCACCCTGCTCGACTATCACCGCAGCCCGCACCGGCGCGCCGAGAACGGCCGCCCCGGTGCCGGCGACGAGCGTGACGGGGCCAATGGTGCCTCGTTGATCCTGCCGGTGCCCGAGGGCACCGTGGTGACCACCCGGGACGGCGGCGTGCTGGCCGATCTGGTCGGCCCGGGCGCCTCAGTAACCGTGGCCCGTGGGGGTCGAGGCGGCCTGGGCAACAAGGCGCTGTCGTCGACCCGTCGCAAGGCACCCGGCTTCGCCCTCCTGGGGGAGCCGGGTGAGTCGCTGGACGTCGTCCTGGAGTTGAAGTCGCTCGCCGATGTCGCGCTCATCGGCTTCCCCTCGGCGGGGAAGTCCTCGCTGGTCTCGGTGATCTCCGCGGCGCGCCCCAAGATCGCCGACTACCCGTTCACGACGCTCGTGCCCAATCTCGGCGTCGTCACCGCCGGTGACGTCCGGTTCACGGTGGCCGACGTTCCCGGGCTGATCCCCGGGGCGTCCGAAGGCCGGGGCCTGGGCCTGGAGTTCCTGCGTCACGTCGAGCGCTGCTCGGTGCTCGTGCACGTCATCGACTGCGCAACCCTCGAGCCCGGGCGCGACCCGCTGACCGACCTCGACGTCATCGAGGCCGAGCTGGCGGCCTACGTGCCCGGTGACCTGCTCGGCGGCCGTCCGCTCTCCGAGCGGGTTCGCATGGTGGTCCTGAACAAGGCCGACGTACCGGAGGCGCGTGAGCTCGCCGAGATGGTGACGCCCGACCTGCGCGAGCGTGGGTATGACGTGTTCATCGTTTCCGCCGTCGCTCACCTCGGCCTCAAGGAATGGACGTATGCCCTCGCGCGGGCCGTCGAGGCCGCGCGGGTCGAGGTGGCGAGCGAGATCGTACCGCAGCGCATCGTGATCCGCCCCAAGTCGGTGGACGACAAGGGCTTCACGGTCGTGCGGGAGATGACCGGTGACGGCGAGGTCTTCCGGGTGGTCGGCGAGCGGCCCTCGCGCTGGGTGCGCCAGACCGACTTCAGCAACGAGGAGGCGGTGGGCTACCTGGCCGACCGGCTCCAGCGGGCAGGTGTCGAGGAGGCGCTGCTCGCGGCGGGAGCGGTCGCCGGCTCGGCCGTGCTCATCGGCCCGGCCGACAATGCCGTCGTCTTCGACTGGGATCCCACCATGGTCGGTGGAGCCGAGTTGCTCGGTGGCCGCGGGACTGACGGGCGGCTGGCCGACCACTCGCGGCGGACGAATATCGAGCGCCGCGAGGAGTTCGACAAGCGCAAGGCGGCCGTCTCGCGCACGCGCGCCGAGCTGGATGCCGAGCGTAAGTCGGGGCACTGGATCGATCCCGGTCAGGACGCGTGATGACCCACCACGAGGTCGCGGCTGCTTCGGGGGCGGGACACTTCCCTCAAATGCGTCCGTATGCCGACTCCTCGCTCGGTGTGCCTGCCGACAGTTCCGGGTCCGCCGACGCTGAGGTGGCGGGTGGCGGGTCCGCCCTCGCGCACGACAACGCCGCAGTGGTCGGCGTGGCAGCCGCTGGGGCGGCCGGGGACAGCGCGGCCGACGTCGTCGCGGCCGATGTCGTCGCGGCCCGGGCCCGGGTCGCGGGCCGGGGCCGCATGGTTGTCAAGGTCGGGTCATCGTCGCTGACGACCGACGGGGGGCGCCGGCTCGACCCCTCCCGGATCGAGGCGCTGGTCGGCGTGCTCGCCGAGCGCCGGCTGCGGGGCGAGCCGGTCGTGCTCGTCTCCTCCGGCGCCATCGCTGCCGGGATCGGTCCGCTGGGGCTGACCCGCCGGCCGCGCGACCTGGCCACCCAGCAGGCCGCGGCAAGCGTGGGCCAAGGCGCACTGATGGCGGCGTACACGGCGGCGTTCGCGGCATACGGGCTTACGGTCGGGCAGGTGCTGCTGACCGCGGACGATGTGACGCGGCGGGGGCACTACACCAACGCGCGGCGCACGCTCGACCGGCTGCTGGAGTTGGGGATCGTGCCGATCGTCAACGAAAACGACACCGTCGCGACCCACGAGATTCGCTTCGGCGACAACGACCGGCTCGCGGCGCTAGTCGCCCATCTGGTGCGCGCCGAGGCGCTCGTCCTGTTGACCGATGTGGACTCGCTCTATGACGGGCCGCCGAGTGAGCCTGGGGCACAGCGCATTCCGGCGATCCGGTCACTGTCCGATCTCGACCAGGTCCGCATCGGCGGGTCCGGGTCGATGGTCGGCACCGGGGGCATGGCCACCAAGATCGAAGCGGCGGCGATCGCCAACTCCGCCGGCGTTCTGGCCGTGCTCTGCGCGGCACCCGCTGTCGGTCCGGCCTTGGCCGGCGAGGATGTAGGGACGATTTTCCTGCCGGACTCGGTCGGCAAGGCCAGCCGCAAGCTGTGGATCGCGCACGCCACCGCGGCCCGCGGGACTCTCGTGGTCGACGCCGGTGCCGTTGCGGCCTTGGTCGAGCGCCGCAAGTCCCTCCTCCCCGCCGGGATCACCGGGCTGGTGGGCTCCTTCACCGAGGGCGATCCGGTCGACATCGCCGGCCCCGACGGCACGATCATCGCGCGCGGTCTGGTCAGCTACGACTCCGGGGAGATCCCCAAGCTGCTCGGCCGCTCGACCAAGGAACTTGCCCGCGAGTTCGGACCCGAGTACGAACGCGAGGTCGTCCACCGCGACAACCTCGTCGTTCGCTGAGATCGGGTCACCCGGGCAGGCGCAGAGCCAGCCGCCCGCCTTCGCCGGGGGCCAACACCATCGACGACGCCAGGGCCGGGCGCCTCGACATCGGGCTCGGCAACTCGCTCGCTTTTCGGGTAGGGGGTCAGCGCACCCGAGTCGGCACGAACTCCATGGCCGGGTGGGCGATCTCTTCCTGGCTCTGCACCAGTTGCAGCTCCCGGCGGCCGGAGTCCAGGGTCCGCGTCAGGAGGGCATAGACCGACGACACCGTCTTGGCCAGCGCCTCATCGGGGCGGCCCGAGTTGAGCAGGTGAGCGGTGAAGAGGGCAGCGGTCACATCGCCGGAGCCATTGGCCTTCATCGGCAACTGCGGCGTCTGGACGATCCAGGCCTCCTCGCCGTGGACGGCGAGCATCTCGATGGTGTCGGCCGGCCGGTCGGGGCGCAGCACTGAGGTCACCAGCACGGTGGAGGGGCCCATCGCCCGCGCCAGGTCGACCGCGGCGAGGGTGTCCTCGAGCGTCTCCGGCTCGGTCCCGGTCAGGAAGCCCAGCTCGAACTGGTTGGGCGTGATCAGATCTGCTTGCGGCACAACGCGTTCACGCAGCAAGATGGGGATGTCGGGGTGGACGAAGCAGCCGCTCTTGGCATTGCCCATGACCGGGTCGCACGCATAGATGGCCGACGGGTTGGCCGCCTTGACCCGGGCGACGGCGTCGAGGATGACGTCGCCGATCTGGCTGCCGCCTTGATAGCCCGATAGCACCGCATCCACCTCGGGGAACGCCTCGCGCTCCTCCATGCCGGTGATGACCGCTCGCACGTCTTCGGCCGCTAGCAGCGGGCCACGCCACGCGCCATACCCGGTGTGGTTGGAGAAGTGCACGGTGTAGACGGGCCAGACCTCGACCCCCAGCCGCTGCAGGGGGAAGACGGCCGCGGAGTTGCCCACGTGGCCATACGCGACGGAGGACTGGATGGAGACGATCGTGGTCACCGGGCCATTCTCCCGTATGCCCCGCCGCGCCCCCGGGCGCGCCCGCCGCTCACCTGACTCAGACGCGCACGCACTGACCGAATTTCCCGCCCGAGACGACATTCGCGACGCCCGTCGGTGCCGGGGCGTTGTTGGTGCAGGAGAGCTTGCCCGAGATCGCGTTGTACTTCAGCGCTTTGGTGCCCTGGCGGTTGGCCGTGAGCGTGACACTGCCGGCAACGACGACCGCGGTCAAGGCGATGGCGCCGCCCGTGCTGAGGCTGATCGCGCCGCCGACACGGGAGTTCGTCACCGAGACTCCTGTGTAGCCGACAGCCGTGACGCTGCGGTCGATCACCGCGCCGTTGACCGTCAGGCTGCCCCGCGCGTCGACATTGATCGCCCCGCGGACGTTGGCATTGTTAATCGTGCAGGTCGCACCGGCCGGCACCCGGATGGAGCCGGTGATCGCCCCGGTGATGGTCCCGCGGCACAGGCGCTCGGCGGGCGCCGCCTGGGCGGGAGCGCTCAGGCCCACAGTCAGAGCGGCGGCCGTTGCAGCGGCGAGGGCGATCGACGAACGAGACATGGCAAAGTCCTCCCCAGGACTGGGGCGCCGGGCCCTGCGCCCGGCGTGAGCGACCACCCTCGCACAGGCGGACGCGATGCGCGCGCGCTCGCGTCGCCCGTACCCTTGCCGTATGACGAGTGTTTCCCCCGACGCCACCGACGCGGTTGCGCAGTTGGCCGGCCGGGCGCGAGTCGCGGCCCGCGAACTCGCGCTGATGTCGCGCGCCGCGAAGGACGCAACGCTGCACGCCCTCGCCGACGCCCTCGGCGCGGCCACCGACCGCATCGTCGCGGCGAACGCAGTGGATCTCGAGCGCGGTCGCAACGGCGGTATGCCAGCCAGCCTTCAGGATCGCCTCGCCCTGACCCCGGAGCGGGTCACCGCGATCGCCGACGCCCTGCGTGACATTGCCGCGCTGCCGGATCCGGTCGGCGAGATCGTCCGGGGCTCGACCCTCGCCAACGGCCTGCAGATCCGGCAGGTCCGCGTCCCGATGGGTGTCGTCGGAATGATCTACGAAGCCCGCCCCAATGTCACTGTCGACGCCGCCGGCCTGGGGCTGAAATCCGGCAACGCCGTGATCCTGCGCGGCGGCTCGGCGGCAGCCGACTCCAACCGTGTCCTCGTGGACGTCATGCGCGAATCCCTTGCCGCACACGGGGTCAACCCCGACGCCATCGGCCTGCTCGAAGGCGGCCACGACGCCGTCCGCGCGCTGATGACGGCCCGCGGCCTGGTCGACCTGCTGATCCCGCGCGGCGGTGCCGACCTGATCAACTCGGTCGTTTTGAACTCCACGGTCCCGGTGATCGAGACCGGCATCGGCAACTGTCACGTCTATGTCGACCGCGCCGCCGACCTCGACAAGGCGCTCGCGATCACGATGAACTCCAAGACCCACCGGCCCAGCGTCTGCAATGCCGCCGAGTCGCTGCTCGTCCACGAATCGGTCGCGCCCGACTTCCTGCCCAAGGCCCTGACCGAGCTCGCCGGCGCGGGCGTGGTGCTGCATACGGACGAGCGCGCAAGCGCCATCGCGACCGCGGCCGGGGTCCCCTTTGCCGTCGCCACCGATGACGACTTCGCCACCGAGTTCCACGCGCTCGAGATGTCCGTCGGCGTCGTCAGCTCGTTGGACGACGCCCTCGAGCACGTGCGCACCTACGGCTCCGGCCACACCGAAGCGATCGTCACCGAGGACCGCTCGGCCGCCCGGCGCTGGAGCGCGGAGGTCGACGCGGCTGCCGTCATGGTCAACTCGTCGACCCGCTTCACGGACGGCGGCGAGTTCGGCTTCGGTGCCGAGATCGGCATCTCCACCCAGAAGTTGCACGCCCGCGGCCCGATGGCCCTCCCGGAGCTGACGACGACCAAGTGGATCGTCGAGGGCGACGGGCACGTGCGCGTCTGATGCGCGGCCACGAAGTCCGCAAACTCACCGCGCTCGAAGACACCCACTGGTGGTATGCCGAGCGTCGTCACCTGCTCGCCCGCTCGATTGCCGGTAGGCCGCCCGGCCGGGCCCTCGACATCGGTGCGGCCGGCGGGGGCAACACGCGCGTCCTGCAATCGGCCGGCTGGGAGGTCGCGGCCCTCGAATACGGCGAAGAGGGGGCGCTCGTCGGTCGCTCGCGCGGGCTGGAGGTGGTGCGCGGCGACGCGACGGCCCTTCCGGTCGCCGACAGCAGCCTCGACCTGGTCGTCGCCTACGACGTGTTGGAGCACATCGTCGACCACGATGCGGCCGTGCGGCAGGTGCGTCGCGTGCTGCGTCCCGACGGAGTCTTCCAGATCGCCGTGCCCGCCGACCCACGGCTGTGGTCGGAGCACGATGTCGCGGTGGACCACGTGCGCCGCTACACCAGGGCCACGCTGACGGATCTGTTGTCCCGGAGCGGTTTTGTCGTCGATGACCTGTGGTCGTGGAACGTCCTGCTGCGTCCGACGGTGGCCCTGCGCCGCCGGGCCAGCTCGGGCAGTGACTTGGAGGAGATGCCGCGACCGGTCAACGCGGCCCTTCGCGTCGTTGTCGCACTGGAGCGTCACTTGCCGGTGAAGTCGCTTCCCGGCGTCTCGCTCTTCGCCACCGCTCACCCGGTCGCCTGACGGCACTCAGCGGGCGCGCCAGCGGCCCGGGTCAGGTGGCGCCGGCGAACCCTGGGCATCGGTGTCCGTCAGCGGCCGCGCGGCGCGGGCCAGCCGTCGCGCGTGCTCGTCGGTCCACAGCCCGCTCGGCGCAGGGCAGCGCGCGACGGCGCGCGACACCGTCGCCATCGGCAGGTCGCCCGCCGCGACGACATAGTTGCCGAACCGCCGGCCCTTGAGCACATCGTGCGTGCCGATCACGACCACTTGCCCGTATGCCGCGGCTCCCGTCAGCGTCGCCACTACCCGCGCGAGGTAGGCCCGGCCCGGCTCGTCGGGGATATTCATCGCCAACACCCCACCCGGCCGCAGCACGCGAGCCACGTCGCGGACGAACTCGCTCGTGGTCAACTCCGCCGGCACGCTGCCAGCGGCGAAGGCGTCCAGGACGACCAGATCCGCACTGCCCGCCGCCATGCCGGCGACCCCGAAGCGCCCGCCGGCGGGGCGGACCCGGATCCGGTGCCCGCGGGGGAGGGGGAGTTCGCGCCGTACGACCTCGGTGACGGCGGCCGCAGGCTCCAGGACGATCTGGGGCGATCCGGGCCGCACGTGCTCGACGTATCGAGGCAGCGTCATACCGGCACCGCCGATGTGGGTGACCCGAAGGCCGCGCGCAGGCGGCACGTCCTCGGCCAGCACGTCGACGATCAAACCGAGATGCTGGACGTACTCGAAGACCAGCAGCCCGGGATCGTCGAGTTGGACGTGCGACTGCGGCTGCCCGCTCACCCAGACCGTCGCGCCGCCGTGCCCATCGGGCTCGACGCGGGCTGCGGCCTCCGGCTCCGGCGACGACTGCGCCGCACGCCCCCGGCGCTGGCCGCTCACGGCTGCCGGGTCGCCGCCGGGTTGGCCGATCCCGTGGCCGAGTCGTAGGCGACGTAGTAGCTGGGGCGGGCCTGGGCCGCGGCATACAGCCGGCCGACGTACTCGCCCAGGATGCCGAGCGCGAGCAGTTGCACCGCGCCGACACCGGAGACCACGACGACGGTGGAGGTCCAACCGGCGACGACGTGGCCGCGGACGCGGGCATACAAGGCGAAGATCAACAAGGCGAGCGAGGCGGCTCCGCCGACGAGACCGAGGAGGGTGGCGAAGCGCAGCGGGGCCAGCGAGAAGGCGGTCATCGAGTCGATCGAGAGGCGCAGCATCTTGGTGAACGGATACTTCGACGAGCCAGCCGCCCGCTCCTCCCGGCGATAGGTGACCGACGCCGACGGAAAGCCGAGGGCGGGCACGACAAAGCGGAGAACTCGGCCATACTCCGGCAGGGCATTGACCGCCTCGACGGTCGCGCGCGACATCAGGCGATAGTCGCCGGCATCTCGCGGCGCGGCCGTGCCCGCCATGGCGTCCATGGACCGATAGAACGCGCGCGCCGTGACGCGCTTGAATCTCGAGTCGCTGGATCGGTCGCTGCGTACGCCGTAGACGACGTCGACGCTCTCCGCGCGGGCGACGGCGAGCATCTCGGCGATCACCTCCGGCGGGTCCTGCAGGTCGGCGTCCAGGGTGACGACATACGCCCCCGTCGCCAGCGCGAGACCGGCCGAGATCGCCGCCTGGTGACCGGCATTGGCGCGCAGGCGCACTACCCGCAACTGCGGCCAGGCACGGCGCAGCTTCTGCAGCGCGATCGCCGTGCCGTCGCTGCTGCCGTCGTCGACGGCGACCACCTCGTATGCCGTTTCCAGTCCGTCCGCGACCGGCCGCAGGCGCGCTGCGAACAGCGGCAGGACGGCCTCCTCGTTGAACATCGGAACGACGATGCTCAGTTCGGGGACGGACATGGCGGTCACTCTACGCAGGCCAGCCTGAGTCTTCGGTGTGCGCCGGCTGTGCGGAACTGAGTCCAGGAGGAGAGACACCGGCCCCTCGATGTATGAGAACCGAGGGGCCGGAGTACTGCCAGGGCCTGCGGCGCGAGCCGGGGCCGCCAGGCGACGCTGGCCACTACAGGTCACCGGGGACGATGACCGCAATGAACTGACACCATCTGCGGTGAAGTCGCCTCGTGGCCCCTCGCGTCGTCGTCCGCGAGCTGTCGGACCTT
>Ga0075158_10002657_pt1 | contig 12883 bp, 14 predicted proteins | sample JI91814BDNA_FD_70968 | JGI IMG/M metagenome (GOLD analysis project Ga0075158, IMG submission 70968) | Wastewater effluent complex algal communities from Wisconsin, to seasonally profile nutrient transformation and Carbon sequestration -... | ecosystem: Engineered > WWTP > Effluent > Algae... | reverse complement strand
CTTACTTTTACAATGGGAGAGATGCTCAGGTTCTGATTGTCAAATCTGTTCTGAACCGTTCTGTAGCTTACCCCGAAAGAGAATGCGTTGATTTCATTAGAGAATGTTGCCATTAGGTTCCAGTCGATCATTCTTGTTGAGTTGGTATTAAGGTTGATCAATGCTGACGGTGCCAATGTAATATTATCAGCAATATTCCAGTTGTATCCTAAGTTTAAGAAGAATTTAATTGGAGAAGGTTCGTAGTTGTTTACGATGGAAGCATCATTACTCAATGCAATATCATTCACGGAAACACCCCCGAATAATCCTCTGTAGGTAGCAGCCAAACCAAAGTTTGCATATACCATGAAGATATTACTTTCTTCACCTCTTAATAATGGATCACCTCCTTCTTCAGTATTGATTTTTGAATAATCAAAGTTCATGTTATAGAAGTTAACACTTGTACCGAAAGAGAACTGGTCTTTTCTATCTCCTTCACTACTTAGCGGAATAAAATATGAAGCACCAGCCGTGATACCACCCGCAGAGATCGGTCCGTTACTGTCTCTGAACACGGAAATACCAGCACCTACTCTATCAAAGATATTCGCATTCATCCCGATTGACTGAACATTAGGAGAATTACTGAATTTTGAAAATTGTTGTTGATAATTGGCGTTGAGCTGTACGTAATCTGTTTTTCCGTATTGAGCTGGGTTGAACAGGAACTCACCATCCAAAAGATATTGCTGATAGTATGGTAGTGATTCTTGTGCTTTGTATGCATTTGACAAAAGAGCTAAACATACGATAGCATATAGTTTTCTCATAACAAATCTTGATTTCAATTCAACAAATATAAAAAAATTCTCAATATATTTTTAGTTTTCTAAATAATTTCTCCATTTTTTTACAGCATCCGCCATATCTTTGGGCATTGGGCTTTCAAAATATAATTCCTTTTTTGTTGTTGGGTGTATAAATCCGAGGGTATGGGCATGAAGGGCATGTCTTGGCAAAATTTCAAAAACATTTTTAATAAATTGCTTGTATTTTGGAAGATTTACCCCTCTTAAAGGCGTATGTCCTTCATATCTTTCGTCATTAAACAAAGTATGCCCTATATGTCTGAAATGCGCTCTGATCTGATGGGTTCTTCCCGTCTCCAGTTTACATTCTACCCAAGTCATATATTTGAATCTCTCAAGGACTTTATAATGGGTTACCGCGTGTTTTCCCTGACTGCCATCTTCATAAACAGACATCTGCATTCTGTTTTTAGGATGCCTTCCGATATGCCCTCTGATGGTACCTTCTTCATCCTGCATATTTCCCCACACAAAAGCCCAATACAGTCTTTTTGTAGTTCGGTTAAAGAATTGTTTTGCCAGGAAACTCAGTGCATATTCATTCTTTGCGATCACTAACAGCCCTGATGTATCTTTATCAATCCTGTGAACAAGCCCCACTCTGTCAAGATCGGATTTTTCACCGTTCTTTTCAAAATGAAAAGCCAGTGCGTTCACCAATGTTCCGTCCCAGTTTCCGAATCCGGGGTGTACTACCATTCCCGCTTCCTTATCTACAACAACAAGATCATCATCTTCATAAACGATATTCACCGGAATATCTTGTGGAATAATGACATTCTCTCTTGGAGGATGGGTAAGCAGTACAGAGATCTGATCTCCCGGTTTTACGCGGTAATTCTGTTTCACTGCAGTTCCGTTCACGATAACATTTCCGGCTCTGCAGGTTTGTGAAATTTTATTTCTTGAAGAATTTTGCCTGTATATTAAAAGGAACTTATCAATTCTTAAAGGTTCCTGTTTGCTGTCAACAGTGATATTAAGATGTTCATACAATCCTTTATTTTCCTCGTCAATATCAATGTTTTCGATACTGTTGGAATCTAATAATTCTTCATCTAAAAAATCTTCGTTATCTTCTGACATTGTTTTATATTTTTTACACAAAAGGCCTCAACATTTTGCAGTTGAAGCCTGTATTTTTGATATTAATCTGATTTTATTCTACGACAACCTTCTTAGCTTTTGGCTTTTGCGCAGGCTGTTGTGTTGTTGCTGCGGGTTTCGCTGTACTTCCAGCAGTATGAGTACCATTCCCTGCAGACGTTTTAGGCTTTTCAACAGTTGCTGCAGCTGGTTTAGTTGCTGTAGTCTGAGTTTTAGGCGTCTCTGTTTTCGGTACTTCCGGTTTTGGAGTTTCTCTTTTAGGCGCTGGAGCGGGTACTACCGGAGCTTCATAGCTTGGTTCACTGTGCACTTCTTCATATCGAACAGGAGGAAGTGAAGTATCCACTTTCATACGATAGATAGAATTCAGCTGCTCTACTTTTGCTCTCAATTCTGCCGGAGTTTTCTTACTTGCCCAAAGGTCAATTTGCATTCCCTGATCACGAACATCTCCGGAAGCAGGATCCTGATAATAGATAATATCAGACTCATCTTTACCTCCATCTTCATGATCTACCAATCCTACTTCAAACATACTCCTGGCAATTACAGCTCTCGCCTCTTTTACCGTAAGTCCTACAACATTAGGAATGGAAATGTTTCTCATTGGCCCGGATCCTACCACGACATCAATAGTAGAGAATCTTGGTAAACGGGTACCTGGGTTAACCGCATTTCCTTTATACAATATTCTTAAAAGGGCATCTTTCTGAATACTCGGCTCATAAATTGTATCACCGATTTTAAGACCTACCTGGTCCAATCTCTGGAATGCCAGTCCTGAATATTTATTGATTACATTCGGCACCGCAATAGGAGCCCATGTTCTCGGATTTACTTTAAGCGTTACAGTTCTTCCGTCTTTTACACGGGAACCTGGAGCAGGATATACCTGCAATACCTGGAATGGTCTGTATTTCGGGTCATAATTGGCACTGTCTACTTCATATTCCAACCCAGTATCATCTAATATTTTAACGGCATCATGTACCGATTTATTTACAATATTGGGAACAGGAATTTCCTGACCGTGGTTAGTATGGTACTCCAACCAGCGAAATGTGAGCCATACCAGCCCAACGAAAACACCGATGGCTACTACTAAATTCAGTAAAACTTTCCAATTGAAAAGTGATTTAAGCATACTTAAAAATACTTTAATTATAACCGCAAATATAGCTAATAATTTTAGAATGGACTTTTTATTTAACACAATTCATTTTTGATTTTAAAATTTGCCGATTTCCCATATTGCATTGCATAAAATGATTAAATTTGCCCTAATTGATACTATATGGTTATGAATAAAAAAAGTGTTGCCGTAGTAATGGGAGGCTATTCTGATGAATATGTCGTTTCTTTAAAAAGCGGACAATTGATTTATGATTCTTTAGACAGAAATCTCTATGACATATATAAAGTAGTAGTCCTTAAAGATGAGTGGTATTTTTTAGGTGAAAATGATAAAAAATATGCCATCAACAGAGGTGATTTTTCTGTGACTTTAGATAATGGAGAAACTTTAAAATTTGATGTTTGTTTCAATATCATCCACGGAACTCCGGGAGAAAATGGAATTCTTCAGGCCTACTGGGATGCCATTGGTCAAAAGTATACTGGTTGTGACTTTTACCAGAGTGCCCTTACTTTCAATAAAAAAGACACCCTTGCTGTATTATCAAAATACGGAATTCCATCTGCTAAAAGTATTTATTTAAGAAAAGGTGAAGACATCAATGTGGATGAAATTGTATCAGAACTTAACCTTCCTTTATTTGTAAAACCTAACCAATCCGGTTCTTCGCTGGGAATTTCCAAAGTAAAAGAAAAATCTGAACTGATTGCTGCTACTGAGATTGCATTCAAGGAAGACAATGAAATCCTGATCGAAAGTTTCCTTGACGGTATGGAAGTTTCCGTAGGAGTTATCGATTATAAAGGTGAGACTATCGTGTTAGGAATCACAGAAATTGTTCCTACCAATGAATTCTTCGATTATGAAGCGAAATATGAAGGGGCATCTGAAGAAATTACCCCCGCAAGAATTGACGAGGAAACCACAAAAAGAGTGGAAGAAATTGCCAAAAGAGCTTACAATTCATTAGGAATGAGCGGCTTCTCAAGAAGTGAATACATTCTGATGAACGGAATTCCTTACATGCTGGAAATGAATACCAACCCAGGATTCTCTCCTGCAAGTATTCTTCCTCAACAGGCCAGACATTACGGAATTTCCATTATGGATCTTTGTGGAAATGAAGTTGAAAAAGCACTTAATAAATAAAACAGAAGTTAGAAATTAGAGGATAGAAGCGAAATAAATTTAAAGCTTTTACCTGTAATTCATTACTCAAAATCATAACTCATACAACATGAAAATTGCTGTTTTCCCAGGGTCTTTTGACCCAATTACACTAGGACATTACGACATTATAGAAAGAGCGGCACCGCTGTTTGATAAATTAATCATCGCCATCGGACAGAATTCTCAGAAAAAATATATGTTCCCTCTTGAAAAAAGAAAGGAATTTATCCAGAACTCTGTAGCAGAATTTCCCAATGTGGAAGTAGATTCATTCGAAGGTTTAACGGTGGATTACTGCTTTGAAAAAAATGCTCAGTATATCATCAGAGGATTGAGGAACCCCGCCGATTTTGAATTTGAAAAAGCGATTGCTCATACCAACAGAACGTTAGCTCACAAAAAACTGGAAACCGTATTCTTACTGACTTCTTCTGGAAAATCTTTCATCAGCAGCAGCATTGTAAGGGAAATAATCACCCACGGCGGCGAATATGAACTGATGGTTCCGGACTCGGTAAGGGTGGAGAGATAAATATAAGTAATGAGCAATAAGTAATGAGTAATTTTGATAGGGTAGATTTTAACCAAATTTTCCGGGAAAGAACCAAAAGTTTTTCTATTGCTATCATTAGAACTCTTTCTTTATTACCTTTTTCGGATGATATTTCAATAATAAGAAAACAAATTATCAGATCTGCAACTTCTGTGGCAGCCAATTACAGAGCGGTATCTAGAGCGAGATCGGAGAAAGAAAAATTTGCTAAAATGTGCATAGTAGTCGAAGAAGTTGATGAAACTCAACTTTGGCTTGAAATTATTGAAGAATTAGAATATTTAAGTCCGGAAAAAATTTTATATTTAAAAACAGAATGTGAAGAACTTGTAAAAGTTATGACTACATATAAGTTTAAATTATCACAAATTTAAATGGCATAATTTTTATTACTCATTGCTCATTACTTATCATTCATACTCATCATATATGCACGAACAGTTCAATTTTGCGATAGAAGTCCTTGGGACCATCGCCTTTTCCATGTCGGGAAGTTTTGCCGCAATGCAAAAACGGCTTGATCCGTTCGGGGTGCTTATTATTGCATTTGTAACTTCTGTGGGAGGAGGAACTGTAAGGGATTTATTACTGGATATACCGGTATTCTGGATGCATGATATTCTGATGTGTACCCTTATTCTCGTGACCAGTATTTTTTCAATGATATTCAAATCTCTTGAGAAAAACTTTAAAGTAACTTTATTTATCTTCGACAGCTTTGGGCTTGGATTATTTACTATTATTGGAGTTCAGAAAGGATTAAATGCAGGAATTCATCCTATGATCTGTATTGCGTTGGGAACTATTACAGGCTGTTTCGGAGGGATTATCCGGGATATATTACTCAACAGGATTCCTTTGATTTTCAGAAAAGAAATTTATGCCACAGCATGTATCGTAGGCGGAGCAGCATTTTTATTGATGACCAGATATACAATGCTTTCTTATACTTTTATACAAATCTTCACTATTTTACTGATTGTTGCAATTCGGACATTTGCTGTAAAATACCATTGGCAGATACCTAAATTTTATGGCTATGACCATAATAATTCTGAAATGTAATTTAAAAGTTATTACTCTTCGATCAAATCCAGCTCCAATGAGAGCTAACTGTCAATAGAACGTATTTATTTTTTAAATTACAGCTGCAGAGAAGCGACCTGTTGATTATTCTTTAATTTCATCGGACAAGAATGTTTAAAAGTATTTGTTTACCCAAAAGACACTTTTAAATCCAATCATAAAAAACAAAAAGTCCTGAAAAATCAGGACTTTTATAGTATATGTTAGGTTGACTAGAAGAATTTTCCTCTGTTTCTCATATTCGGGTTATGCATATGCTTCTGCATGGTCGGCATTTTCAACTGATCTTTCATCATTTTGATCTGATCCGTCATCATTCCAGCACTGTCCAGTCTTTTTGCTTCTTCCAGTAATTTCTGTCCTTCCTGCTTTCTTCCTTTAGAAATAGCAGCTGCTGCAAGATTCAAAGTAGCCATTGCTCTGTCATGTTTCATATTTAAACCATATTCCAAAGCTTTCTTCATGAAAGGTTCTACCTTTGCAGGATGATCCTGAGCTTGTGTCAATCCCGATAGATAGTGGAAATATCCATATTGAGTCTTATGAAGCTGAGTTTTATAATCTGTAATTTTAGATAACCATTCTCCGGCTTTCTCCATATTTTGTTTTCTCAATTGCCAGAATGCCAGCAGGATATATTCATTCTTAAAGAAGAGTAAAATAGGAAATGCAGCTAGAAGAAAAACAACAATACCCCATCCCAGATTTCTTGTGAAAATCATCATATAAAGTCCTAACAGGATAAGAAGTGCTGCTAGTGCAATTTTTATGTATTTATTCATTATTAAATTTTAGAAGTGCAAAGATAATAAATTTAGGTCTTAAAGTTCAAAAAGTCAATTGTGAATGGTCAATTCACTGCGCTTGTCAATTTTTGTGCCTGTGAGAAATTCACGATTCACTTTGCGAAGCAAAAATTCACTATTGACCTCTATGCTTCTTTTTTAATTTTTTCAAACGTCTGGAAACAGAAATCATAGCCATTCTTTTCATCTTTCTCATGGCAGATTTCGTTGGTCATTTTCCAGATTTTAGGATCTATTTTCGGAAAGAATGTATCAGCCTGAAGATCTGCTTTCACCAAAGTAACTTCAAGTCTGTCCACAACATCCATAGTCTGTTCGTAGATATTTCCGCCACCAATAACGAAAACTTCCTCATCAATCTTCTTCGCAAATTTCAATGCTTCTTTGATGCTTCCTACAATAAGGATTCCTTCTTCAAACCAGTCTTTCTTTCTTGACACAACAATGTTGGTACGGTTTGGAAGAGCTTTTCCAATACTTTCGTATGTTTTTCTACCCATAATAACCGGGTGCCCTGAAGTAATATCTTTAAAATGTTTCAAATCTTTTGGAAGATGCCAAAGCAACTGGTTTTCAAAACCAATTTCATTTTTTTCTCCCATTGCCACCACTATTGTTGTCATTCAAATAATTTTTTACAAAATTAGCACATAATTTGTATATTTGGTTAGCACAAAAAATTTAAAAAAAATAAACTATGAAAAATAAAGGATGTTTGGGTGCCGGAACTATTGGTATTGCCCTCCTTATCATTGTGGCAGTTCTCTTCTTCTGGGGAAAAAGCGGATATAACAGCTTTGTAGACAAAGAACAGACTGTAAACGCAAAATGGTCTAATGTAGAGACCGTTTATCAGAAAAGAGCGAACCTTATTCCTAACCTGGAAAGAACCGTAAAATCGTATTCAAAATTTGAGCAGGAAACTTTGACGCAAGTTGTGGAAGCTCGTTCCAAAGCAACTTCTATCAATATTGACCCTACGAATATGACCGAAGCTGATATTGCCAAATTCCAGGCAGCACAAGGAGAATTATCGGGTGCATTAAGCAGATTGATGGCCGTGGTAGAGTCTTATCCTAACCTAAAAGCGGATCAGCAGTATATCAATTTCCAAAGAGAATATACCGCTATCGAAAACAGTATCAGAACTGAAACAGTTTATTATAACGATGCTGCAAAGGATTACAATACTTCCATCAAGACTTTCCCGAATAATATTCTGGCGAATTTCACCAACTTTAAAGAAAAACCTTATTTCAAAGCTGACGCAGGCGCTCAGAAAGCCCCTGAAGTATTCAAATAATAATGGGTAATTTCCTAACAAACCAACAGATCGCTTCCCTTGTGGAAGCGATTCAGTCTGCGGAAGATCATTCTACGGGAGAAATCAGGGTGCATATTGATTCCAATACGGAAACCCGTGATGCCAGAACTGCATTTGATGTTTTCAAGAAGCTTGATATGGATAAAACTGCTGAAAGAAACGCAGTACTTTTCCATGTCAATTTTGAACAAAAATATCTAACCATTATCGGAGATATCGGAATTCATGAAAAAGTAAAACAGTCTTACTGGGATCATCTTCACGATTACATCACCGCTGAATTTGCTAAAGGAAATTATTATCAGGCCCTGAAAAGTGCCATCCTGGAAACAGGACTTGAACTCAAAAAACATTTTCCTGTAGAAGGAGAAAACCCAAACCAACTTCCAAATGAAATTACGTTCTCTTAAAATAGTATTTTCATTTTTACTACTCTGCTTTTACACTTTTGTATCAGCACAGTACACCATTCCCGAAAAACCAGCAGTGCTCTACCCTGTTTTTGATGAAGCAGGATTACTTTCCCAGCAGGAAAAAGATGCACTTAACAATAAACTGATCAAGTTTGCAGATTCTACGTCAACCGAAATTGAAGTAGTCATCATCCGCTCTACCAAAGGAGAGGATGTTAACTTCCTGGCAACCATGTTTGGAGAGAAATGGAAAATCGGAAAAAAGGGTGTAGATAACGGAGTTGTTTTTCTTATTGCTACGGAAGACAGAACGATGTCTATCCAGCAGGGACGTGCTGTAGAACAATATCTTACCGCTTCAGTAGCAGGACAGATTTTAGACTACATCGTTACCCCAAATTTCAAGAAAGGACTTTGGTATGATGGCATCAACGGTGGAACCTCAGCGATTATGGAAGCTGTTGAGGGAAAATTCAAACCTGTAGCTACCACGGCTCCTTCCGGCAATGGAAGTGCCTTTAAAGTTCTTATCATTGCTTTTATTATTTTCATCATCATTGCTATCCTATTTGGCAACAGAGGTGGCGGACGTGGCGGAAACAATGACGACGATGATGATGTGATCATCACCAGAAGAGGACGCAGAAATTATCCTGGTGGTTTCTTCCCATTCCCGGGCAGCTTCGGTAGAGGTGGCTTTGGCGGAGGAAGTTCTGGCGGCGGTGGCGGATTCGGAGGCTTCGGCGGTGGCGGAAGTTTTGGCGGCGGCGGTGCATCCGGTGGCTGGTAAACTAAACAAGTTATTTTAAAATTTATATAAATCAGATCATAACGATCTGATTTTTTTATTCAAAAACCTAAAATAACCACAATTCTTTACCTTTTCTTAATGTTAAATTGATTTTTACATATTAAAAAATTAATAAAACCCCATAAAAACCACCTTTTATTCAATATTTTTTTCTTATATTTACTGAAAACAGGATTATGAAGAAGACGCTGGTAGTATTTGCACACCCTTATCTGGAGCACTCCAATTCGAATGTAGAGCTCATCAATTTCTACGTTCGCCACCAGCATTATACCCTGAGAGATCTTTACGAAGAATATCCTGACTTTCATATCGCTGCTTTCCGGGAAAGAAAGCGTCTTAAAAATTACGAACGTTTTGTTTTCCAGTTTCCCCTGATATGGTTCGGAATGCCTCCGCTTCTCAGATTATGGATTGATGAAGTTTTCGACAGAGACTGGCTGAAAGAAGGTGAACATAATCCTCTGGAAGGAAAAGAAGTCTATATTCTGGTAACCACAGGCGGAAAAGAAAGGTCTTTCAGTAAAACCGGCACTTATCAATACACCATAGATGAACTGATCAGCGGACTTATTGTTTCATTAAAGGTTTTCAAAGCAGATATTAAGCATATCAAAATTGTATACGAAGCCAATAAGCTCTCTAAAAAAGAAATTATTTTACATAAAAAAGAATTTACAGAACTCCTCAATCAATAGCATATGGAATCCAGCTTAGCGATGAACACATTAATTTTCCTCGGTGTAGCCATTATCATGGTTCCATTGGCAAGGAAGCTAGGGTTGAGTTCTGTAATCGGCTATATTTTAGGGGGAATTATTATAGGACCTTATGTCCTTAAACTTACAGGAAACAATGTGAATGACATCATGCATGCCAGCGAGTTTGGAGTGATCATGCTTTTGTTTCTGGTAGGGTTGGAACTGGAACCCCGGAAATTCTGGGAAATGCGGAAGAAAATAATGGGCCTCGGATTGTCACAGATGGCTCTTACCATTCTGCTGCTTTTTCTGGTATTCACAAGCGTTGGCTGGAGAGTAGACAAAGCGATTGCCATTGCCATGTGCTTTGCCCTATCTTCTACAGCCATCGTTCTGCAGACTTTGCAGGAAAAAAATAATCTCAAGACTACTGCGGGAGAAGCTTCATTCTCCACCTTGTTGTTTCAGGATATTTCAGTGATTCCTATTCTGGCGGTATTGCCTATTCTGGCCAATTATAAAGCCAAGCATCATGATAATGAAATCCAGATTCTGATCCAGAAACTCCCGGAATGGCTTCAGGCCGGGACGGTTATTTTTGGGGTAGCATTGCTTATTCTGCTGGGCAGATATGTTTTTGTTCCTTTTCTGCGCTATGTTTCAAAATCGGGAATGACAGAACTGTTGACTGCTTCTTCATTATTTCTGGTTATTGGGGTTTCGGAACTGATGGTTGTTATTGGCCTTTCACCGGCACTGGGTGCTTTCCTGGCAGGAGTAATGCTTGCCAACAGTGAATTCCGCCATGAGCTGGAAGCGCAGATCAATCCATTCAAAGGACTTTTATTGGCTGTCTTTTTCGTCAGCGTAGGATCTACCATTAATTTTAATATTATTCAGAAAGATCCCTTATTTATCTTCAGTACTGTTTTTGCCGTTCTGGCTGTAAAATTTGTGGTTTTGTATACCATTGGGAAATTTTTCAGGATAGATACTCCCCAAAGTCTTTTTTATGCATTTGCCCTTTCTCAGGTTGGAGAATTTGCATTTGTACTGCTTAATTATGCATCGGATCTTTATCTTTTAGGACCTGAGATGAATGCACAGATGATGGCCGTTACAGCAATCACTATGTGTATCACTCCTATACTTCTTATTATCAATGACAGATTGATTACTCCAAAATTCATTAAAGAAATTCCTGAAGAAGAGCATGATTATAATATTCTTGACAGTGATGTTGTTCAAAAGAAGATCATTATTGTAGGTTTTGGGCACTTTGGAAGTACGGTGGGACGTCTTTTAAAAGCCAATAAAATATCCGCTACGGTTTTGGATCGGGATTCTGACAGAGTGAAGCTGCTCAGAAGCTATGGCTTTAAAGTGTATTACGGTGACGCAACGAGGATTCCTATTTTAAGAGCAGCAGGAATTGAAGATGCTGAAATTCTGGTTTTATGTCTGGATGATCCGGATGATAACAAATTCATTGCAGAACTTGTCCGTGAACATTATCCCAATGTGAAAATTTTTGTAAGAGCGAAAAACAGGATTGATGCTTATGATTATCTAAACAATGGAGTTAATCATATTTACCGTGAAACATTAGGAACAGCGGTGGATATGGCCGTTGATGTACTTCATGAAACAGGAATGAGAAAATATGCAGCAAGGCGTCTTGGACAAAGATTTATGGCTATTGATAAAGCTTCAGTAAGAAAACTTGCAAAAATGAAAGAAAATAATGATGATATCACGCTATTTACCACAAAAGAAATCCTCCAAAGGGAGGAGGAATTGTTAGCGTATGATAATCTTAATTTTGATAATAAAAACTGGGAAGGTTCCTCATCCACTGATGAAGAAGATGAGGATGAATCCCAGGATTAGTTTATTGGATGTTTACGCTTCCACCACTGCTTTCTTCTTTTATAACGTTCTTAAGCTCTCCTTTTTTAGAAATATCCACACTTCCACCGGATGAAGCTCCTGCTTTCACACTGGAAACAGCACTGATATGTACACTGGCTCCACTGGAAGCATCTGCTTCTACATCATCAGCAATAACTCCTTTTGCAGAAACGCTGCTGCCTGAAGAAGCACTTACGTCTACCTTTTTCGCTTTACCGGAAAGATCAAGGGTTGATCCGGATGAAGATTCAATATCAAGGTTTACAGCCCATATTTTACCATCGAAACTGCTGCTGCTGCTTACATTGATATCCATATCATTCGCTTCAAGATCTCCGGAAATACTTCCTGCGCTTGATGCTTCGATATCTGTTTTCTCCTGAGTAAATTTATCTTTTACAATGATTCTCGCAGCCGAATCCGCAACAAGCTTATTAAAATCTTTTGTATAAATTTTAGCTGTCACTTTGCTGATGTTCATCACTCTGATTCCCGGTTTATAATGAATATGCAGCTTTCCGCCATCATTATCCACAAGAATTTCATTGATGATACTTTGAGGTGCAGAGATTTCAACTTTTTCTGTTTCAGATTTTATGATTTCTGCTTCAATGGCTTGTGAAACCTGAATTTCATCAAAATCTCCGTTAAATTCTTTATGCTGTATCGGGCCGCTTTCCTTGCTCACTACTTTCTCTACCCAATTACCATTGTCTCCTTCCCTGTCTCTGTTTCGGTTCTCATGTTTATCATTACATGAGGCTAATGCCACTAAGGCTGAAAAAATAAATAAAGTCCTTGTTTTCATGCTTATTCCTTTTGTTAATTTTTTTGTTGATATCTTTATCTAAATAACAACTAATTTATAAAAAATATTACATTACATTTAAAAATACTGCAATGGTCTGCCATACTGATTTTTTGGAAAAGACTTTTCCAGATTCAGTATACTGTAAAAACACTCACACAATGCGTTAAAGAAATACGTCCGCCAAAATACATTCTATGATGC
>Ga0075158_10002656_pt1 | contig 12885 bp, 13 predicted proteins | sample JI91814BDNA_FD_70968 | JGI IMG/M metagenome (GOLD analysis project Ga0075158, IMG submission 70968) | Wastewater effluent complex algal communities from Wisconsin, to seasonally profile nutrient transformation and Carbon sequestration -... | ecosystem: Engineered > WWTP > Effluent > Algae... | reverse complement strand
TTCTTTCAAAAATGTACTTAAGCTTGGTTTCGTGATTGGGATATTTCTTTAAGATAAGCTCATGGATAGAAACCATCTCCATTTTTCCTTTTTTTACGGAGATAATACCAAATCCCATTACCGTTGTTCCCGGGTCAATTCCTAAAATTATTTTCTCTGAAATCATTGCTTCAAAGATATGACTTTCTATGTTTTAAGTGTAAAAAAGTATTGCTAATGATTTTCGTTTTTATTTAAAACTTTAGTAACTTTAAACAAAAATGATTATGAAAAATGTATTTAATGTACTTATTGTTCCTGCTTTCCTCTTATGCAGCTTCCAAAAGGAAAGTAGTCTAATTCAAAGTAAGGATTCGGAAATCGTTACAACAAAGAGCGACCGGATTATTTATTTGTTTTTCAAGGCAGATAAAGATCACTCAGGGAATGCAAAAATTATGCTTCAGAGTACTAAAATTGCAGACGGCAGACTAAAACATGTATCTTCTTTTGAAAGAGATGACATTCGTAAAGGCGATCTTGTCATTACATTAACAGGCTTTGGTGGAAAAGAAGTGGGTAAACAGCTTGTGAAAGATCCTTTTAACCCTGAACTGGAGGTATATGAAAAAGAAGGAATTTCCAGACATAAAGCTTCCCTTCAAAATACGGAATTCAGTGCCCGGTTTTCTTATTCTGAAAATGTACAGTCAGTAAAAATTGAAAAAGCAACTGATGATGGAGTACAAGTATTATTCACACAAAAACTATAATTATGAAAAAAACTTTATTATCCCTTTTAATCGGAAGCAGTTGTTTTGCGCAGTCATTTGAGACCTTTCCTCTTTTACAGAATGGAGACAATAGTAAACGAGTTGTTATTGCGGTGTTAGGAGACGGATTTACCGCTGCAGAGCAAGCTGCTTTTACTGCATCGGCTCAAAATACCATTAATTATCTTTTTACAAAAAGTCCCTATACAGAATATAAAAATTATTTTAATGCCTATGCGGTAAAAGTGATTTCCACAGAATCAGGTGTAAAGCATCCGGGAACGTCAACGGATGTCCCTGAGCCTGTAATTCCTGTATCCAATCCGAATAATTATCTTGGTTCTACTTTTGATGTGGGAGTTCACAGATGTATATACAGCAATACTACCAATAAAGTAGGCCAGGTTCTGGCCGCCAATGTTCCTGATTATGATATCACCTATGTATTGGGTAATTCTACAGCATACGGAGGCTGTGGAGGTACTTATGCTTTTGCCTCGCTGAATGCATCTGCCAATGAGGTTATTGTCCATGAGTTGGGGCATTCTTTTGGCAAATTAGCCGATGAATATTGGTTTCCGGGTTCGCTTGAATCCGCAAATAAAACACAGAATTCTAATCCTGCAACAATCAAATGGAAAAATTGGGTAGGACTGAATGGAGTAGGTATATATCCCTATACAGAAAGCCCTACCTGGTTTCGTCCGCATGAGAATTGTGAAATGAGATATCTTAACCAGCAGTTCTGCTCTGTATGTAAAGAAGCAATTATTGAAAAACTCCATAGTCTGGTTTCTCCTGTAGATTCCTATACTCCTGCAAATAATGCAACTGTTGATGCTACATCCAATGTCACTTTCACAGTAAACGAAATTCTTCCTATTCCGAATACTCTGGTCAATTCATGGAGTTTGAACGGAACGGCTCTGGCAGCAACAGGAAATAGTGTTACTATAACCCCGGGACAGCTTAACAATGGAAATAATACCTTGACACTTTCGGTAGTGGATAACAATCCGCTTTTGAAAGTGGACAATCACAGTACGCTCCATGTTACCAATGTTTCCTGGACTCTGAGCAAAACTACGCTTAAACTTTCAGAAGTAAAAGCTGAAGAGCGACGTTTCAGTATTTATCCCAATCCTACAGAGGGAGAATTTTTCATTAAAGGCAAACAAGGCTTTTCAAAAGAGGCGAAAGTAGAAGTGTATGATGCTTCAGGAAGGCTTATTCCATCCAGATTTGAACTGAATGATTCTGTTATAAAGGTTGATATTAAAAACTACCCTGCAGGTACATATCTGTTGAATATAAAAGAAAATAAAAATCTGATTATTTCTCAGAAAATCATCAAAGAATAAATGAAACGAACCGGCTCCAGGAGCCGGTTTTATTTTTTTAGTTTTTTCTCTGCTATAGGTATCCACTGTCCATCGTGACGGAGAAGTAGAATTCTATCAACTATGAATTTAGTTTTATATTCTTTGGTTTCATATTTTTCCCATGCTTTAAGGTAATTTTCTCAGGTCAGATCTCTGAATCCCACAGTCATATGCGGATGAAAAGAATACGGGACAAAATTAAAGTGCTCCTTTACTCTATGATGAAGCTCTGCTAAATGAATGTTTTCTTTTGGCTGAATATAGAGTACAGGATTTTTAGGATTAGAAAAGCTTCCAAAGCCATCCAGCTCTACTTCAAACGGTGTGATCTCCGTATTGATCTTCTGAAAAGCAATATGAATATCTTCCTCCAGTTCAGTTTCTTTTGAAAAGGGAGGAAAGAGTGTAATATGAGCTTCATTTTTCAAAGCCTTGGAATTGGCATAATTTGTTGCCAGATCTTCCTTAAAGACTTTTATTTCTTCAATAATCTCCTGTGGAGGATAAATCGCTATGAAGTACATTTTTTTCATGTGGCAATTTAATGTTTTTAGTTCCGGAAATTAATGTTTTGCTCTAAGCTGTGTAAGCGTATTCTCAAGATGGTCCGTGATCTTTTTTACTTCAATATGAGGCCTGAAGATCATTCCTTTTCCTCTTTCCTCATCAGCGATATTAGACAGAATGATAACAGAGGTTTTGGTATCCGGATAATAGATGTTTAGTGAAGGAGAGCCTTTTATATACCCACTATGGAAATAAGAATTGGGTTGGCCGATATTAAGCATAATTCCATAGGCATACCCCATTTTTCCAAAGATAGCATGGTGCCTTTCTGCACTTTTGGCCATAAAGAGTTTCAGGGTTTCAGGTTTTAAAATTTTTCCGCCATACAGTGCATTGTTCCATGAATGAAGATCCTGAATGGTAGATAATATTCCTCCAGCTGGTGTTCCTATTTCTGGTCCGCCTAATCTTTTCGGCATATTGGGAACCTCTGAGAATTTGGCAGGAGTTCCGACATAAGCACTGGCAAAGTTATTTCCTTTGAAAATGTCTCCTGTTGAGGAATGAGTCATACCTGCTTTTTTAAAAAGTTCCTGAACATTTTCATTGTAAGATTTTCCAGAAACTTTTTCCACAATCTTTCCAAGGGTATTGAATCCATCATTGGAATAAAAGAAACCTGATCCGCTTTTGAACATCAGTTTTCCACCCATCAGATTCAAACCGGAAGTATGGTTTAACAGCTGGTGAATGGTAATGTTTTCATATTCTTTGATCTGAAATTCTTTCAGGTATTTTGATACTTTATCTGTTACATTAAGTTTTCCCTGTTCCATCTGAAGCAAGATCAAAACAGCGGTGAATTGTTTGCTAACCGAACCTATTGCAAAAATGGTATTGCTGTCAATTTTAGTTTTTCTTTTAAAATCTGAATAACCGTTTTCTCTTCTGTAAAGAGGTATAGAATCTTTAAAAACAGCAATACTTCCATTAAAATGGTATTTCTTGACAGTAGAATCAATCTGCTGTTCTAAAAGGGTTTTCTGAAAAGCAGCGATGGTAGAATCAATGATGACTTTTTTATCAACCGGGGCAATTTTTGGAACCTCGGTTGTTGTACAGGAAAATAAAAAACAGAAAAAGGACAGAAATACTAAATTTTTGATCACTGGTGTTGTATTTTTTTAATGATAATTGATATTCTTAAAGATACTAAAATATCCAAAAGAGTAGTATGGGAAGCAAATTGCGTGCTAAGATAGACTGCGTGATCAGGTATATGTAGATTTACATAGCTTTTGTGGAATATTTTAGTGTTATGAATGAAAGTACTGCTGAAAAATAATACATTAAAAAACCTGTGAAAAAATATTCACAGGCTTATTTTTATAGCAGATCACTGAACCAGAAAACATATTCCCCATCTTCTTCTTCAGGAGTTGTTTTAGGTTTAGGATAAGTCTTTTTAACTGTTTCTCCAATTTCGAACTGAACCGGATTTTTGAAAATAGGACCATCAAAAGTAAAAGTATGAAACTCTCCGTTTTCTCCACATGGATCTACATTTTCAGGAAGGTCATCAATGAATGTCTGGTCGATAATTCGTCCGGCAAAACTTTTATCGAGATAAGATCCATTAACGCAGGTGACAATGGTTTTAAAACCAAGATCTAAAAATTCATGGATGAGGTGGGAGGTGTTTTGTTTCCAAAGAGGAAAGACAGCTTTCATACCAATAGCATTTAATTGGTCTTCCCTGTATTTTCTCAGATCTTCCAGAAAGATATCGCCAAAAATTGAATGAGTAATCCCTTGTGCTTTAATTTCAGTCATTGTTGTACTCATAATTTGCTGATATTCTTCCATGGATGGTTCTTTAGGAAGCTCCATTTTGGTTAATGGAATTCCGAGGCTTTCTGCCTGTTTTTCTAAAAGAGAAACGTGCACGCCATGCATAGAGATCCTTTGAAATTCCTGATTAATGCTCGTAAGCAGGGTAGTAATTTCATATTGATCGTCATGTAGTGTTTTATAAAGAGCAAGGGCAGAATCTTTTCCGCTGCTCCAGTTGAATAAAGCTTTTGGTTTCATTTTAAAATAAAAATCTCCCAAAAATAAGGAGATTTATGTTTGTTATGATATAAAATACTATTGCTGATATGCTGCCTTTATAAAAAATAAAAAGCTTCTGAACATTTTCACAATGCTTTTTTATTTTTTATAAAGGAGATTTCCTTATTTTGAAGCTGGTTTTCCGTAATTGTTTAGGTAGCTTGTAACATCAACTCTATCTTTCTGCGCCTGATCTCTTTTTTGTAATTCTTCAGCATTTCTAATCATATCACTTTTATGAGAGGTATTTACAGTGGAAGTTTTACAAGAACCTAGTGCAACAAAAAGACTAAACACCGAAATAATTTTAATACATTTTCTCATTCAATTTTTTTTGATGATAAATATACGGGATCAGGTTGGTTAATTTTTAATTTTTAACAAATATTATAAACAAACCTGCCAAAATTTAGAATTTTTTCACATTAAAAATAGAAAAACCTCAAAGAAATCCTTTGAGGTTTTTTGTATAAAAAATGTATGTCCAATTATGGCTTACATATTTCTTCTGTATTTACCGCCCACTTCAAATAAAGCATTGGTAATTTGTCCTAAAGAGCAGTATTTCACAGCATCCATCATCACTTCAAATAGGTTTTGCTGGTTGATGGCTGCATGCTGAAGTTGTTTCAAGGCTTCTTCAGATCTGCTGTCATTCGCTTGCTGGAAGTTGTGAAGAGATTCAATCTGTGCCTGTTTTTCTTCTTCTGTAGAACGGATAACTTCTCCTGGTAAAACGGTTGGTGAACCGTCTTTTCCTAAGAAAGTATTTACTCCGATGATTGGATATTCACCGGTATGCTTCAGCCATTCATAATGCATAGATTCTTCCTGGATTTTTGAACGCTGATACATGGTTTCCATCGCTCCAAGAACACCGCCTCTTTCTGTGATTCTGTCGAATTCTGCATATACAGCTTCTTCTACAAGATCCGTTAATTCTTCAATGATGAATGATCCCTGAAGCGGATTTTCGTTTTTAGCCAAGCCTAATTCTTTGTTGATGATCAGCTGAATCGCCATTGCTCTTCTTACCGATTGCTCAGTAGGAGTTGTAATCGCTTCGTCATAGGCATTGGTGTGAAGAGAGTTACAGTTATCATAGATCGCATAAAGCGCCTGAAGTGTAGTTCTGATATCATTGAAATCAATTTCCTGAGCATGAAGAGAACGTCCTGAAGTCTGGATATGGTATTTCAACATCTGGCTTCTTTCGTCTGCCCCATATTTTAATTTCATTGCTTTTGCCCAGATTCTTCTTGCTACACGTCCGATTACTGAATATTCAGGGTCGATACCGTTAGAGAAGAAGAATGATAGGTTGGGTGCAAAATCATTGATGTCCATTCCACGGCTTAAGTAATATTCCACATACGTGAAACCATTTGCCAGTGTGAATGCCAATTGGGAAACCGGATTTGCTCCTGCTTCAGCAATATGATATCCTGAAATAGAAACAGAGTAGAAGTTCCTTACTTTTTCTCTGATGAAATATTCCTGAACGTCACCCATTAATCTCAAAGCAAATTCTGTAGAGAAGATACAGGTATTCTGAGCCTGGTCTTCTTTTAAAATATCAGCCTGAACAGTACCACGAACCGTAGCAATTGTTTTAGCTTTAATTTCCGCATATACATCAGCAGGGATTACTTCATCCCCTGTTAATCCTAAAAGCTGTAATCCTAAACCATTGTTGGATGGAGGAAGTTCACCGTTGTATTTCGGTCTTTCTAACCCCTTATCATCAAATTTTTCTTTAAGCTTAGCTTCTACTTTTGCTTCTAAACCATTTTCTTTGATATATTTTTCAACATTCTGATCAATAGCTGCATTCATAAAGAAAGCTAACAGCATCGGTGCAGGACCGTTGATCGTCATTGAAACCGAAGTTAGTGCATTCACCAGATCAAATCCGGAGTATAATTTTTTAGCATCATCCAGTGTTGCAATAGAAACTCCCGCATTTCCGATTTTACCATAAATATCCGGTGGTAAAGCAGGATCCTGACCGTATAATGTTACAGAGTCAAAAGCAGTAGATAAACGTTTTGCAGGCATTTCTGCAGAAACATAATGGAATCTTCTGTTGGTTCTTTCAGGACCTCCTTCTCCTGCAAACATCCTGGTGGGATCTTCACCTGTTCTTTTGAACGGATAAATACCTGCTGTATAAGGGAAGCTTCCCGGAAGATTTTCCTGTCCTTTCCATTTGATCAGATCACCCCAGTCATTGTATTTTGGTAATGCAATTTTTGGAATTCTCAGGTGAGATAAAGACTCTGTGGAAGTTTCAACTTTAATTTCTTTTCCTCTTACGTAATAAGAATAAAACTCCGCATGGAAAGCTTTTTTCGTATCGTCCCAGGTTTTTAAGAAGTCGATATTATCCTGTTGAAGCTCTTTTTCTGCTTTTTGGTATTCAGCATCCAATACTTCATTGGAAATGATATTTTTTACGCCTTCAATATGGTACATTTTTCTGGCTAATTCAGCCTGTTTTTCAATATTGATGTCGTATTGTTTGTTATTTTCAACAATTTCAGAAAGGTAACGAACTCTTTTCGGAGGAATAATCGTTACTTCTTCTGTAATTTCCTGCTCAATAAATGTTTTAAGCTGTAATTCAGCAAATTTATCATTTACTTTTGAAACTAATCTGTTGTATAATTCTGTAGTTCCATGATCATTAAACTGAGAGGCCTTGGTTGCATATACCGGCATGTCATCCAATGGGCTTTCCCATAGAAGGTGGTTTCTCTGGAACTGTTTTCTTACGGCCTGAAGAGCATCCAATGCGCCACGTTTGTCAGATTTGTTCAAAGCTACCAGGTCTGCATAGTCTAACATGTCGATTTTTTCCAGCTGTGTGGAAGCTCCATACTCAGGAGTCATTACATACATGGAAACATCTGCGAAATCTGAAACTTCTGAACCAGACTGCCCGATCCCTGAAGTTTCAAGAATGATGATATCAGGATGAGCCAGTTTCAATACATTCAGCGCAGAGTGAATGAATGGAGAAACAGAAACGTTGTTTTCTCTGGTGGCCATAGAACGCATATAAACTCTTGGATCATTGATCGCATTCATACGGATTCTATCTCCCAATAAAGCACCTCCGGTTTTCTTTTTCGAAGGGTCAATGGAAATGATGGCGATTTTTTTATCAGTATTTGAGCGTAAGAAACGTCTTACCAATTCGTCTGTTAAAGAAGATTTACCTGCTCCTCCGGTAACGGTGATACCAATGATTGGAATCGTTAAATCTTTAGATTTCTCGTCGATTGCTTTTACAAGCTCAGGTTTTTCTTCTGAAAAGTTTTCAACGGCAGAGATAATCTGTGCAATGCTTGATGGGTTTTCAAAGCTGATGTCGTCAAGATCTTTTGCGGTAACATCTTTTCCTGTAGCGAAATCTGACCGGTGTACCAGATCATCAATCATTCCCTGAAGTCCAAGCTCACGGCCGTCATCCGGAGAATAGATTCTGTCAATTCCGTAAGACATAAGATCTTTGATTTCTTCGGGAAGTATTACACCGCCACCGCCACCAAAAATTTTGATCTGTGGTGAATTTTTCTCTCTCAAAAGATCATAAATATATTTGAAATATTCGTTGTGACCTCCCTGATATGAAGTTAATGCAATAGCATTGGCATCTTCCTGGATTGCTGTATTTACAACTTCCTCTGCTGATTTATCGTGTCCTAAATGGATCACTTCGCATCCTGTTCCCTGAATAACACGACGCATAATATTGATCGCAGCATCATGCCCATCAAATAATGAGGCAGCAGTTACGATTCTTACCTTGTTGGTTGGAGTATATTTTTGGGTTTCCATAAAAATTCTAGAAAGTTTCTAAGTTCTCAAATATAATAATAAAAAAAGAACCTTGTGTTTGATTTTATATTGTTGTTTATCAGGTTGTTATTTGTTGTTGCTGAATTATATCTCCCCAATTTTGTGTTGAGATGTTTGAAAGTTGAATGGTTCGGTAACTACAGAATTGAAATGAGTTATGATGATTTCATTTTCAAATGGGGCTTCTTCAGATTCTCAAATTAATTTCTCTATTTTTGTACGATATTTTACAGACATGCAAAAAGCGTTGATATATTTCGCATTGGGAACTGTAGTAAGTTTCCTGATTAATTATTTCTTTTTAAGTTCAGAGAATATCGGTTTGGAGTTCTATTATGCTATTGCTTTTGGTGCGGCCTGGGGTATTGCCTATTATTTGGATACTCCGGATTTTACATTGGCTAAAAAACTGGGACTATCTTTTGTAGTGATGGCTATTCTGGTTGTGGCAGGCACTTTAATTTTTAAACTTGAACTGGCTATTCCATCCATTCTAAAGTTTTCTATGGTGTTTGTCGCCTATTATGTAATAGCGAGCTTTAGGGCAACCAAGTCGTTAAGAAAATAAATAAAAAAGAGGCTTTCCAACGTGAAAGCCTCTTTTTTTATTAATGAATCATCATGAAACTTATTAAGGCAAGGCCTAGAAGTAAAAACATGAATGCAATAAAATTAATGGTGAATAATAGCATTCCCACAATAATGCTTACCAAACCATGGGCACGATAAACCCACCTGTGAGCAATAAAGAAATAGGCCATAGTGTATAATAACAGGAATGATATGGTTAAATATAAGAAGGTGTTAACAGGCCAGAAGTCTGTGAGACCTGTCAATTTGGAAAGTAAGAATATGAATAAGATGGTAAGTAATAAAAACGAGAAGTAATGCAGGGTGAAAATTCCGTGATCAAAATACCACCATTTTTTCTTACTATGGAAAAACCACATAAAGAATGCGAAAAGAGGAAGGTAGATAAAAAGTGCTTTGGGAAGATTATGAAATGACTTTTCTATCATACCGGCAATAATCTCCTTTTTCTTAACACCCTTTTCTTTAAGCTCAAAGAATTTGTGAACAATTGGGGCTTCAATAAAACTGAGAGATGACGGGTTTTGGGCTTTAGCAGAATCATAAGCCTTTCTGGTTTTATACTCTCCAAAGCTAAAATCCGTATCTATTGTTTTGTCCATGTTCATCATGTCTCCTATTTCAGAAGAATCAGGGATTGCTTTTATTCCCTCAATGGCAAGAGAGTCTTGTTCAGTCAGGTGTTTTTTTGCTTTTATACTGTCTATCAGTTTTTGTTTTCCGACAGGTTTCATGACTTTTAAAAGATTTGTCTTACCATGTTCTTTTGTATTTCCCTCTTTAGGAGAACCTATATTAACCATAGGAAACAGGGCAAATACGAAAAATGTAATGAAACTGACGAAAATATAAAGTTTTACAGGAGGTACGAATTTCTGTCTCTTTCCTTCGAGATAAGTATTTGTCAGTTTGCCGGGCTTAAATAACAAATTCTTTACTGTTCCCCAGAACTGACCGTCATAATGAGTGAAATCTTCAATGAAATGAGTGAAAAGAAAATAGAAGGGCTGTCGTCTTTCAATATTTTCCTGTCCGCAGTGGGGGCAAAACCTTTCTTCAACCTGGTGTCCGCAGTTGAGGCAAGTCTTATCCTCTCTTATTTTTCCGTGGCTCATGATTATAGGATATGATTGCCACAAATATAATTATTTCAATGAAATTTTGATGATGTTAATATATTTTACTGGGATCGTTAAAGTAAACTTAATAAAAGAAAGAGTTGAGGGAATAAACTCTTTGCTGTTTCATTGGTGTTTTTAGAATCTTCGAAGTGTTTTTTTCATCGGCACGTTTGTTCACAAGATTTGTGCCAAAAGTATAAATAGTGTTAAAATCTATTGATGGAGGGATGTAGAGTGAAGATTATATAGATTAAACAAAATATGTTTTTGGGTTACAAAAATAATTTGTACCTTTGCACACCCTTTTAGGGGTAAATTATGTTTAATCTTTAACTAAAACGTGTGAATACATTAAGTTACAAAACTGTTTCAGCGAACAAAGCTACTGCTAATAAAGAATGGGTTGTGGTAGACGCTGAAGGACAGCCGTTAGGTAGATTAGCTTCTACGGTTGCAAAGATTTTGAGAGGTAAGCACAAAACGAACTACACACCTCACGTAGATTGTGGTGATAACGTAATCGTTTTGAATGCTGGGAAAATTACACTTTCCGGAAACAAGTGGGCTGATAAGACTTATATCTGGCATACAGGATATCCTGGTGGACAGAAGTCTATGACTGCGGCTGAACTTCAAAAGAAAGATTCTTTAAAGGTATTAGAGAAATCTGTAAAAGGTATGTTGCCTAAAAACAGATTAGGAGCTGCTATCCTTAAGAATCTTTATTTATATGAAGGAACTGAGCACAAACATGAAGCTCAACAGCCAAAAACAATTAATGTTAACGAATTTAAATAATTAATTATGTCTATAGTTCACAAAATCGGAAGAAGAAAAACTTCTGTAGCGAGAGTTTATGTAAAACCAGGTTCTGGTGTTATTACAGTAAACGGTAAAGATGCTAAAGAATATTTCTCTACAGACGTGATGGTTTACAAATTAAACCAGCCGTTTATCCTTTCTGAGACTGTTGGTCAGTATGACGTTACCGTAAACGTATTCGGTGGTGGAAATACAGGTCAGGCAGAGGCTATCAGATTAGGTATTTCTAGAGCTTTATGCGAAATCAACGCTGAGTTCAGATTAGCATTGAAGCCAGCTGGTTTACTTACAAGAGACGCAAGAATGGTGGAAAGAAAGAAGCCAGGTCAGAAAAAAGCAAGAAAGAGATTCCAATTCTCAAAACGTTAAGATTTCTCGTTGGCAGATGGCTTATGGCTACTGGCTACAGGAATGTATTAAATTTTTTTTAAACTTAATCTCGGCGAAAAGCCCATTGCCAAAAGCAAAAAGCAAACCGCCAATTGCCCGTTACGTTTAGCATCCAAACGCTTCTCCCATCTAAAGAAGTTGTTGATTGTTTAAAAGACGGAAAGTAAACTAACAAAAACAGAAAACATGGCAAAAGCAAATGTAAAAGACCTTTTAGAGGCTGGCGTACACTTCGGTCACATGACTAGAAAGTGGAATCCAAATATGGCTCCATACATTTTTATGGAGAAAAACGGTATTCACATTGTAGACTTACATAAAACAGCAGTTAAATTGGATGAAGCGTGCAGCGCTTTAGAAAAATTAACTTCTGCAGGTAAAAAAGTTCTTTTCGTAGCTACTAAGAAGCAAGCGAAAGAAGTGGTTGCAAAACACGCTTCTGAACTTAATATGCCTTATATTACAGAAAGATGGCCAGGTGGTATGCTAACGAACTTCGTTACTATCAGAAAGGCTGTAAAGAAGATGAATGCTATCGACAAAATGAAAAAAGACGGTACATTCGAAACTTTATCTAAAAAAGAAAGATTACAAGTTGACAGACAAAGAGCTAACCTTGAGAAGAACTTAGGTTCTATCGCTGACATGGTGAGACTTCCTTCTGCTGTATTTGTAGTTGATATCTTAAGAGAACACATCGCGGTAACTGAAGCTAAGAAACTAGGTATTCCAGTTTTCGGTATCGTTGATACAAACTCTGACCCTAGAAAAGTTGATTTCGTTATCCCAGGAAACGATGATGCTTCAAAGTCTATTGATATGATCCTTAGCGTAGTTTCTGAATCTATCAAAGAAGGTCAGTCTCAAAGAAAAGCTGATAAAGAAAAATCTAAAGAAGAAGGAGAAAAAGTATCTGCTGATACAGATGCTGATTTCGATGCAGAATAATTGAAGATTTTCTTTAATATAGGAAAAACGCTGGATTTCGATCCAGCGTTTTTTTATTGTTTACATAATTAAGGCTTTTTAGGACATACTGTAAATTCCGGAAAATCAGGATCTGTAGTCGGAACAACAACTCCTATTCTACATACACCGCTACAGCACATTTCACCTATTTCGATATTGCAGCCATCTATGCAGCTTCTGTATCCTCCTTTAATTACTCTTAGCTCACCTCTGGTGATTTTTTTTAAATTTTTCATGGTTTTTAGTTTTAATTTTTTCCTACTCTGTATGCTTTTCGGAGACCGCTATTATATTTCTAAATGTATGGAAATATTTATTATGTGTGTGGTTATCAGTGTTATATTTTTGGTTTTACACCGTTTTCACTTTTAATAA
>Ga0075158_10002655_pt1 | contig 12885 bp, 13 predicted proteins | sample JI91814BDNA_FD_70968 | JGI IMG/M metagenome (GOLD analysis project Ga0075158, IMG submission 70968) | Wastewater effluent complex algal communities from Wisconsin, to seasonally profile nutrient transformation and Carbon sequestration -... | ecosystem: Engineered > WWTP > Effluent > Algae... | reverse complement strand
ACTTGTCGACGTCGCCGACGACGAAGAACATCGAGCCCAGGATGCTGACCATGTCGGCGACCAGACACCCGGGCAGCAACCGCGAGAGCACCTGGACATTGTTGAAGGATGCCGAGCGCAACTTCAGGCGGTGCGGGGTCTTCTCGCCGCGCGAGACCAGGTAGTAGCCGTTGAAGCCCAAGGGGTTCTCGGTGGCGGTGTAGAGATCGCCCTCGGGCACCTTGAGCACCTTGGGCAGTTTGACGTTGACCGGGCCCTGGGGCAGCGCGGCGAGCTTCTCGACGCACGCCTGCGCGAGGTCGAGGCTGACCTCGACCTGCTCATAGAGCACCTCGAGGCGGGCCAGGGCGTCGCCCGCTTTGCGCGTGACGACGCGGCCGGGGCCGCCGGGGGTGAACAACTCGGCATACGCCAAGTAGGGCGCGTCGCGCCGCAGGTCGACGTCGATGCCGCTCGCCCGCGCAATCGGGCCAGAGACCCCGTATGCCGCACCCACGTCCGCGCTCAGCACGCCGACGCCGCGGGTGCGGGCATTGACGATCTCGTTGCCGAGGATCAGCGAGGCGATATCCGGCAGGCGCCGGCGGACGACGGCGATGGCGTCGGCCACCCGGTCGAGCCACCCCGCCGGCAGGTCCTCCTTTAGGCCCCCGACGCGGTTGAACATGTAGTGCATGCGGCCACCCGAGGCCTCTTCGAGGACGGCCTGGATCTCCTCCCGCTCACGGAAGGCGTAGAAGACCGGCGTGATCGCGCCCAGTTCCAGCGGATAGGACCCGAGGAACATCAGGTGGTTGAGCACGCGGTTGAGTTCGGCGAGGAGGGTGCGCGCCCAGACCGCGCGGACCGGCACCTCCATTCCGAGCATCTCCTCGACGCCGAGCACGACGCCGAGTTCGTTGCTGAAGGCGCTCAGCCAGTCATGCCGGTTGGCGAGCACGACGATCTGGCGATAGTCGCGCACCTCGAAGAGCTTCTCGGCGCCCCGGTGCATATAGCCGATGATCGGGTCGGCGCTGATGATGCGTTCGCCGTCCAGGACGATCTTCAGGCGCAGGACGCCGTGGGTGGCCGGATGCTGGGGCCCGATATTGAGGACCATGTCGGCGGTGGCGAGCCCGCCGGCTCCGACACCGACGGTCAGTTCTGTGGGCGTCGACGTGGTCACCTGCCCATGCTAGGCGGCGCACGCCGCGCGTGGTCCGGGCGGCCGGAGGTGGCGGGACCCGCGGGCCTGGCAAGGTAGGCGCCATGCCTGGATTCGACGCCGCGACCGTCCTCGACCTCAGCGACCCAGCCACCCTCGCCCATCCGTATGCCGGCTTCGCCGCCGCCCGTGCGCAGGCGCCGGTCGCGTGGCACTCCGGCTTGGGGATGTATGTCGCAACCTCGCACGCGGCGTGCTCCGCCCTGCTCCGGGATCGCCGCCTGGGCCGGATCTTCCGCGATCGCGAGCCGGTGGCCGACTGGGACACCTTCAACTGGTTGCATGCGGATTCGATCCTCGACTGCGAGCCGCCTAAGCACACCCGCTTGCGGCGGCTGGTGGCCGGAGCATTCGGCCGAGGGCATGTGCAGCGATTGCAGCCGCGCATCGAGGAGTTGTCGCGGCAGCTGCTCGACGAGGTCGGTGGTGTCGAGGAGTTCGATGTCATCGCCGGGCTGGCCGAGCCCCTGCCGGTCATGGTGATCGCCGATTTGCTGGGCTTCCCCGACACCGATCTGCACCTGCTGCGCCCGTGGAGCCAAGCCATCGTAAAGATGTACGAGCCCGACCGCTCCCCGGCCGACGACGCGCGTGCGCAGCAGGCATGTGGTGAGTTCGCGGCATACGTGCGGGAGTTGGCGGCCCACCGGGCGGCGCATCCGGGGGAGGATCTGCTGACCGATCTGGTGCAGGTGCGCGACGGCAGCGACAAGCTGAGCGAGCGCGAGCTGATCGCGACCGCGGTGCTGCTGCTCAACGCCGGGCACGAGGCGAGCGTCAACGGTTTCGGCAACGGGCTGCACTCGTGGCTGGCGGCCGGACAGCCGCCCATCGACGCCGCCGACCCGGCTGCGGTCGAGCGGCTGGTCGAGGAATTTCTGCGGCACGACAGCCCGTCGCAGCTCTTTGACCGGACGGCGACCGAGCCCGTCGACCTGCTCGGGGTGCACATCGAGCCAGGGGAGAAGATTGCGGCGCTGCTCGGGGCGGCGAATCGTGACCCGGCAGTTTTCGCTGAGCCCGAACGGTTCGACCCGGCGCGCGAGCCCAACAACCACCTGGCTTTCGGCCTCGGGATCCACTTCTGCATCGGCGCCCCGCTGGCCCGGCTCGAGATGCAGACCTCGGTGCGCGAGTTGCTGGCGCGTCACGCCCGGCTGCGGGTGGTCGAGGCCGAGCGTCGCCCGACCTTCGTGCTGCGCGGTTTCGAGCGGCTGATCATCGCGTCTTACTGACTTCAGTAGTGACAGCTAGCATTACTGCATGACCATCACGATCAAGAACGACGAGGTCGAGCGCAAGGTGCGTGAACTCGCCCTGCGTACCGGTCAGACCCTCACCGGTGCCATCGCGTCTGCTGTGGCTCGCGAACTGGCTGCCACGCCCAGGACGCACGAGACGCGCCAAGAGCGCTAGGACCGGCTTCGTCGGTTGAGCCAAGAAACGGGCCGCTACATTCGCGAGCGCAACCTGCGTTTCCTGACCGACGACGATCTCTACGACGAGCTCGGCTTGCCCAAATGATTGTGGATGCCTCGGCGATCATCGCCGTCCTGAGAGATGAGGCTGATGCGCCTCAGCTGACATCGGCCCTCGTTGGCGCGCAGAGCTTGCTGTTCTCCGCGGCAAGCTATCTCGAAGCAGGGATCGTGATCGACAGTCCGCGCGACCCCACGCTCTCGCGTCGGCTCGATGAACTGCTCGAGGATTTCGACATCACCGTCGTGCCGGTCACGCCCGAGCAGGCCCGCATCGCGCGGGACGCCTATCGCGACTTCGGTCGCGGGTCAGGGCATCCGGCGCGGCTGACTTTCGGCGACTGCTTCAGCTATGCGCTGGCCAGCGAGCGGCGCGAGCCGCTGCTCTTCAAGGGCGACGATTTCGGTCACACCGACGTGCGGTCGGCGCTCACGGCACCCGACTGATCGCCCACCAGAAATCGCCGAGGCCAGGGCCGCGAAGAGCGCTGATCGCGGAATTGCGTTCCAGCGCAGCGAGATAGCCGCGTGGATCGCTCCGCGCCTGCTCGTATGACGCCCGCTCGCCCACCAGCCCTAGCTCGCCGAGTGCGTCGCGCTGGGTGATCAGACGGTCCGCGCCAAGCGCGTCCATCGCGACGTGCGCGGTCAGATCACAGGTCGCGTCGGGGACCGGGCTGACCTGGTGGCCGGCGCGATAGCCGGTCAGCGTGCCACCCGCCGGCCGGTCGGCGCGCAGGTGGCCGTAGTCGATCGCGACGACCAGCGAGCCCGGGGCGCAGGCGGCGAGCAGGCCGGCATACGCCTCGTCGCGTGAGCGGCCGATCTCGATCCGCTCGCCGCGCACCCATCGGTCGACGCCGCGGCGGGCGGGCCACCAGCGCGACGCCCAGGCACGGTCGCCTGCGGACACCGCCGACCCGAGCGACTCCCTTCCGGCACCGTCGACGAGCACCTCCCGCACTCGGCCGGAGGCATCCGCTTCGGCGACCACGCAGGGCACGACGTCCAGCCACTCATTCGCGATAACGAGCGCCGGCCCGAGGTCGTGCAGGTCGGGAATATCCGACCCGCCATCGGAACGACGCCACTCCACGGGGTGCGGAAGCCCTTGTGGTGCAACGACATCCACGCCGAGCAATCGCACATCAGCGGCAACCGGCGATGCCGCCAGGAACCCGAGCAACTCGCCCCGGCCGCTGCCGAAATCGACGATCGTCGCGAGTCCCTCCCGCTCGGCCAGGCGTCCGATCGCGGAGGCGAAGACGACGCCAAGGGCGCCGTGACAGGACGTCGTGAAGTGACCGGCCGGACCGGAGGCGTCACGATAGAAGCCGCCCTCGGCATACAGGGCGTGCTGCCACGCCGTCGCCCAGGGAATCACCGGGTGAGGCTACGGCCGGGTGGGGTCCGCGTCATACTCGCCGATCGCATAGCGCAAGCGCTGGCCGATGTCCTCGAGGATGGCGGCGACCGAGTCCAGCCGGGCCGGCTCGTGCGGGTCGAGCAGCCCGACCGAGCGGCAGCGAGCGCCGAGGGTCTCGATGGCGGGGCCGGACATCGCCCCGCCACGCAGTTCTCCTTCGAATCGCCCCAGCACGGCGATCAGGACCAGGGCATCGCTGGTCAGGATGGGATTGGGCGTCGCCTCGGACATCGCAGTCCACCTCTCTCACGTGAGGCTGGCTTCCAGGATGACAGACTTGCCCGGTGACGTCGCCGCCGCCGCTGCTGCCTCCGGGCCGCCTTCGCGTCGGCATTGTCGGTGCCGGGAAGGTCGGCGCGGTCCTCGGTGCCGCCCTGGCCAATGCCGGTCATCTCGTCATCGGGGCCAGCGCCGTCAGCGCCGCGTCCCTTGCTCGCGCCGAAGCGCTGCTCCCCGATGTCCCGATCCTGCCGGTCGATGACGTGGTCGCGACCTGCGATTTGGCGGTTCTCGCCGTTCCCGACGACGCTCTCGCGCCGCTCGTCGCCGGCCTCGCGACCACGGACGTATGGCAGCGTGGGCAGCTCGCGCTGCACACCTCTGGGCGCAGCGGGCTGGGTCCGCTCGCCCCCGCGATCGCCCTCGGCGTGGGCGGCATGGCCATCCATCCGGCGATGTCCTTCACCGGGACGGTGATGGACATCACGCGCCTGCGGGACTGCTGCTTCGGTGTGACGGCGCCTCCAGACCTGCTGGCCCCCGCCCAGGCCCTGGTCGTCGAGATGGGCGGCGAGCCGGTGATCGTCGACGAGTTCGACCGGACGCGTTATCACCTCGGCCTGGTCCACGGCTCGAACTACCTGATCACTCTCGCCGCCCAGGCTGCGCAGATCCTGCGCGGAGCCGGGATCGAGGACACCGACCGCATGCTGCGACCTCTGATGAGCGCTGCCCTCGACAACGCGCTGCGCTCGGGTGACGCCGCTCTCACCGGACCCGTCGCCCGCGGCGATGCCGGTACGGTTTCCGAGCACCTCCACGTGCTCGCTTCCGAGTCCCCGGATGTGCAGGCGGTCTACCGCGTCCTCGCGGAGGCCACCCTTCGCCGGGCGGTCGACGGTGGCCGATTGGCGCCCCACTCCGCTTCGACGCTCGACCAGGTTCTCCACCCCCAGGAGGAAGCACCGTGACTGCGACCACAACGACGACGCCGGTAGTCGCCCGTACCCGCGATGAGCTGCGTGCGGCGCGAGCCGCGTTGAGCGGCAAGGAGATCGCCGTCGTGATGACGATGGGTGCCCTTCATGAGGGCCATGCGACGCTGATCGAGCAAGCTCGCGCCGAGGCCCACCACGTAATCGTGACGATCTTCCTCAATCCGCTGCAATTCGGGCCGAAAGAGGATCTCTCGCGCTATCCGCGGACCTTCGACTCCGACCTGGAGATCTGCAGCCGGTATGGCGCCGATCTGGTCTTCGCACCTACGCCCGATGTCATTTATCAGGACGGCGACCCGGGCGTCCGGATCTCAGCCGGGCCCCTGGGGACGCTGCTCGAAGGACATTCGCGCCCAGGGCATTTCGACGGCATGCTCACCGTCGTCGCCAAACTCATGCACCTGAGCGCAGGCACTCGCTTCTATTTCGGGCAGAAGGATGCCCAGCAGTTGCTGCTCATCCGGCGGATGGTGCGCGATCTCGATTTCCCGGCCCGAGTCATCTCGGTGCCCACGGTCCGGGAGCCCGACGGACTGGCGATGTCTAGCCGCAATACCTACCTGACCGAGAGCGATCGCGAGGTCGCGTTGTCCCTCTCCCGGGCCCTGCGCGCCGGAGCGGCAGCGGCACCCGAGGGACCCTCGGCCATTCGTCGCGCAGCCCGTGGAGTCCTGGTCGCCGAGCCGCTCGTGCTCGTCGATTATCTCGTGCTCGTCCATCCGACGACCCTGCGTGACGTCCCGGAGTGGTATCGCGGCGAGGCCCTGCTCGCGGTGGCCGGCAAGGTCGGCACCACCCGGTTGATCGACAATCTGCCCGTGCTCGTGGGTCCGGGCGGCGGAGCCCTGGACGTCTTCAGCAATCCCGACGATCTCGGCGCCGCCGAGCCGATGTGAGGACACCGATGCAACGCATCATGCTGCACAGCAAAATCCATCGAGCCACCGTCACCCAGGCCGACCTGCACTACGTCGGCTCGATGACAATCGACCGCGACCTGATGGACGCCGCGAACCTCCTTCCGGGACAACAGGTCGACGTCGTCGATGTCGACAACGGCAACCGGCTGACGACCTATGCCATCGAGGGCAAGCGAGGCTCTGGCACCGTCTGCATCAATGGCGCCGCGGCCCGGCTGATCTCCCCGGGAGATCTGGTCATCGTGATCGCCTACGCGATGATGGACGATAAGGAGGCGCGCAGCTTCGAGCCGCAGGTCGTCTTCGTCGACACGTTCAACCGGATCGTCGAGGTCGGCCACGACGGCGGCGACGTCCCGGACGGCTACGGGCTCAAGACGTCGGCCGTGACCAAGCGGCGTCATGGCTGACCACACGGAGTTGCCCGAGGTGCAGATCCCCCGCTATCTGCTGGCTGGGGAGCCGGGGTGGAGGACCGAGGCCGATGTCATCGTCGTCGGCTCGGGGATCGCCGGGCTGACCTGCGCGCTGCGACTGCGCGAGCAGGTGGACCGGGTGTTGCTCGTGACCAAGACCGTGCTCTCTGCCGGGTCCACGGCCTGGGCCCAGGGCGGCATCGCGGCCGCGCTCGACCCGGAGGACTCACCCGAGGAGCACCTCCAGGACACACTGGTCGCCGGCGTCGGGCTGTGCGACGAAGCCGCAGTCCGGGCCTTGGTCACCGAAGGGCCGGAGCGCGTGCACGAACTCGTCGCTCTCGGAACGGAATTCGATCGTGCCGCGGACGGCGGGATCCTATTGACCCGCGAGGGTGGGCATCACCGCGACCGGATCGCGCATGCCGGCGGGGACGCGACGGGGGCCGAGATCTCGCGCGCATTGATCGCCGCGCTCGATCGCGTCATCACCGACCCGGGCATCGAGGTCATTGAGCACGCCCTCGTCGTCGACCTGCTGCAGGATGCCGGCGGACGGGTGGCGGGCGTGACCTTGCACGTGATCGGCGAGGGCGACCACGACGGGGTGGGCGCGGCATACGCCCGCGCGGTGGTGCTCGCCACCGGCGGACTGGGGCAGATCTACGTCTCGACCACCAATCCCAGCGTCGCGACCGGTGACGGCATGGCGGCGGCGCTGCGGGCCGGGGCCCAGCTGACCGACCTTGAGTTCGTCCAGTTTCATCCCACGGTGCTCTTCCTCGGTGAGAGCGCGCAGGGGCAGCAGCCGCTGATCTCGGAAGCCGTCCGCGGCGAAGGGGCCTTCCTCGTCGACAAGGACGGCGTGCGTTTCATGCAGGGCGTCCACCCGATGGCCGACCTGGCGCCGCGCGATGTCGTGGCGCGGGCCATCGTCGCGCGGATGGCGCAGACGGGCTGCGATCACGTGTGGCTCGATGCGCGGCACCTCGGAGCCGCGTTCTTGGAGAAGCGATTTCCGTCGATCGTTGCGCGCTGCCGGGAGCTCGGCATCGATCCCGCAACACAACCCATCCCCGTCGCGCCCGCGCAGCACTACGCCTCCGGCGGCGTGTGGACCGACCTCGCCGGCCGCTCCACTCTCGACGGCCTGTATGCCTGCGGTGAGACCGCCTGCACCGGCGTCCACGGCGCCAACCGGCTCGCGTCGAACTCCCTGCTCGAAGGTCTGGTCTTCGCACACCGGATCGCGGACGACATCGCTGCGCGGGTGACGGCGGGCGAGTTGGCGCCCGGCGCGCCGCTGCCGCCCGGCGGCGACACGGGCCTGCTCGATCCCGCGAGCCGGGCGGAGGTTCAGCGGGCCATGACAGCGGGAGCCGGACCGGTGCGCACGGCTGAGTCGACGCGGCATACGCACGCGGTTCTTGCGGAGCTGGTCGGGAGGTCCAGCGCTGAGCAGCCGACGACACAGGCGTGGGAGACAACCAATCTCGCGCATCTGGGGCTGGCCTTGTGTGTCGGCGCGCACGCGCGCGAGGAGACGCGGGGCGGGCACGAGCGTGCCGACTTCCCCGAGCGCGACGACGGGCATTGGCTCGGCCATCTCTCGCACGTGCGGACCGAAGATGGGGTCGCACTGACGTATATGGCGCAGGAGGAGTCGCGGCGATGACGGTGGAATTCCCGGTGGCGGACGCCCGGCGGGTGGTGCGCGAGGCGCTGATCGAGGATCTCGGCGGACTCGACGGCATCGATGTGACGACGGCCGCGACGATCGACCCGGCGGGCCGTGAGCGCGGGCACGTCGTCGCCCGGGAGGCCGGCGTCATCGCCGGATTGCCGGTGATCGCGCTCGTGGTGGACGAGGTCGCGGGCATCACCCGAGGCGGCACCGTGGACGTGCGTCTGCTGGGTGCGGACGGCGACCGGGTCGTGGCCGGGCAGGTGATGGCCGAGCTGGACGGGCCGGCGACGACGATCCTGACCGCGGAGCGGACCCTGCTCAACATCATTTCCCGGCTCTCGGGAGTCGCCACCGTGACCCGGCAATGGGCCGATGCCCTGGCCGGCACCGGCACGACCGTGCTCGACACGCGCAAGACGACACCGGGCTTGCGGGCGCTGGAGAAGTATGCCGTGCGTGCCGGTGGCGGCACCAACAAGCGCATGGGCCTGTATGACGTGGCGATGATCAAGGACAACCACAAACTGGCGGCGGGCTCGATCACCGCGGCCTACGAGCGGATCCGGGCACGCTTCCCCGACGTGCCCATCCAGGTCGAGGTCACGACCGTCGACGAGGCCCGTGAAGCGGTGGCCGCCGGCGCGCGATTCGTGATGTGCGACAACATGTCGCCGGAGTTGCTCGGCGAGACGGTCGCCGCGATCCGCGCGAACGGTGCGAGCCTCGAGATCGAAGCCACCGGCGGCCTGACGCTCGCCAAGGCCCCCGCCTATGCCGCCACCGGCGTCGACTATCTGTCCGTTGGCGCCTTGACGCATTCCGCGCCGATCCTCGACGTCGCCCTCGACCTGGTCTGAGACGGCTTTTTGGGGCACAGCTTTCCCGCCCGATGCTACAAACCCCTTGGTCGCGCGAAAAAGGTTTCCGTTGCCTACGAGAGCCTTCCCGCGCGTATGCCGTTGGGTTGCCGCGTCAGGGGCCCCCGAGCACTTCGCGTGTGGTGCGCATCCCGAGGGCGTACATGCCCAGGTTGCTCTTCTCGTAGGTAGTGCACGAGGCCCATCGCCTGGACGAAGGCCCAGGCGCGGCCGCGTTCCCACTCCAGATCCGATGACGCGATTGCCGCGCGGAGCCGCCCGCGGCGTGGGGTGTCGAGCACATGCCATGCGGCCACGAGGTCCAGCGCCGGGTCCGCCGGCCCGAAGCCGCCGCCGTCGAGGACGCCGATCAATTTGCCGTCGCCGACAAGGAGATTGCCGGGCACGAGGTCACCGTGGTTCATGACATCCGGGTCTTCGCGAGCAAGCTCTCGCAGGTGGCCCCAGAGCACCGCGGTGCGGGCAGGGTCGAACCAGGGGGCGTTCCGCCGGATGCACTCCACGACCCAGTCGTCGTGGTCGGTCAGCGCGCCGCCGCGAACGTCGCCGCGAAATCGCCGGCCACGCGTCGGCGCGCTGCGTAAGGCGAGGACGAGGGCGGCGAGGTCGTCGGCGAGTTGGTCGGAATCGGCATACTGGCCGACCCGCGGAACGCTGCCGGGCACCCAGGTCTGGATGGCGAAGGGCATCGGATAGCCGATCCCCGGCCTGCCCAGGGCGACCGGTCGCGGGGCAGGAACGGGACTGACCTTGGCCAGTTCGGCCTGCGCCGCGCACTCGGCCGTGAGCCAATCGGGCGCGGCAACGGCATCCTGGGGCCGCAGTGGCAATCGCGCGGTGAGCGATGCGCCCAGCCGGAAGATCGCGTTAACAGTGCCAGCGGTGACCAGTCGGGTGACGGGCAGATCGCGCCACCGCGGGAACTGATCGGCCACGAGGGCGCGCACGGTTGTGGTCTCGATAACGAGTTCATCGTCGTGCATCGGCACAGCAGACGATACGCATGGCAAACCCCTTGTCGGCATGGGAAATCGTCCCGTGCGCACGAGGGGTTTGTGGCATCGGGCGGGAAGCCGTGACGCCTGTGGTTTCAGTCGATGACGTGGCGGAGGTACTGGCCCGGGGTGGCCAGGAACCGGCGGTAGTTGTCCACGACATCGAGATCGGACCAGTCGCGAGGGTGCAGGCCCTCGTGGTCGAGTTCGAGGATGGTCGCCCCCGGGATGGCGGCGAGCACGGGGGAGTGGGTGGCCATGAGCACTTGGGCGCTGCGGTGTTGCGCCAGCGCGTGCAGGGTGCCGACGAGGGCGAGTTGGGCGCTGAAGGACAGGCCGGCCTCGGGTTCGTCCATCACGAAGAAGCCGTCGCCCCGGAACCGGCCGCTGCCCAGCATTGCCAAGAAGGACTCGCCGTGGCTCATCCGGTGGAAGTCGGGATCGCGTGGGCCGGGATTGTTGGCGAGATAGGTGAAGAGCCCGTGGGTGGTCTCGGCGCGCAGGAAGTAGCCCCACTTGCTCGCGCCGGCCCCCCGCTCGAGGGTGAGGTCGTCGTGGAGGGCGGATTCGCTGGCATACGTGCGGTGCATTGCGCCGGTCGACCCGCCCTCGGCGGGGAGGCCGAAGGCCATCGCGATGGCCTCGACCAGGGTGGACTTGCCGGTGCCGTTCTCGCCGACGAGCACCGTGATCCGGCCGAGGTCAAGGCCCTCATGAAGCAACTGGCGCACCGGGGCCAGGGACATCGGCCACTGATCCGGGTCCAGAGAGGCATCGCTCGCCCGGCGCACGCGACGGACGGGCAGGGGATCGGACCAGCGCATAAAAGGAACTGTAGGGACAGGCGCCGACACACCGCCTTCGGACTGAACCGGCCTTTCGACGGGGCTGAACCGGCCTTTCGACGGGGCTGAACCGGCCTTTCGACGGGGGCGAGAGAGGCGCTTTCGAGGGACTTAAACTGGAGCGTGTGACCGCCACCGACGCGCCAGCGGGCGCCACCGACGCGCCTGAGCTGCCCGAAGCCGAACTCACCGAGCAGATGCGCTTCCGGCACGCCAAGCGCGAGCGGCTGCTGGCGGCGGGCCGCGCGCCCTATCCGGTGACGGTCGGCCGCACCCACACCCTGGCCGAGGTGCGCGACCGGTGGGGTGATCTGACGGCAGGCGAGGAGACCGGCGAGAGTGTCGCCGTCGCGGGCCGGGTCGTGTTCATCCGCAACACCGGCAAGCTCGCCTTCGCCACCCTCCAGGAGGGCATCGGCACTCGGCTGCAGGTCATGCTCAGCCTCGCCGAGGTGGGCGAGGAGGCGCTGGCCGACTGGAAGGCCGATGTCGACCTAGGGGATCACGTGCTGGTCGAGGGCCGGGTCATCGCCTCCAAGCGCGGCGAACTGTCCGTGCTCGCCACCCGTTGGCAGATGGCCTCCAAGGCCCTGCGCCCGCTGCCGGTCTTCCACAAGGAGCTCGCGGAGGAGACCCGCGTCCGCCAGCGGTATGCCGATCTGATCGTTCGTCAGGACGCCCGCGACATGGTGCGGCTGAAGGCCGCGGCCATGCGCGCCACGCGCAGCGTGCTGGACGCGGAAGGCTTCGTCGAGGTGGAGACGCCGGTTCTTCAGCTCATCCATGGTGGAGCGCAGGCGCGGCCGTTCCGGACCCATATCAACGCCTTTGACCAGGAGATGGTGCTTCGCATCGCCCTGGAACTCAACCTCAAGAAGGCCGTCGTCGGCGGCGTCGACCGGGTTTACGAACTCGGGCGCATCTTCCGCAATGAGGGTGTCGATGCCACCCACAGCCCCGAGTTCACGATGCTCGAGTTCTACCAGGCCTATGGCGACCAGACCACCGTCGCCGACCTGACCCGGCGGATCATCGTGGCCATCGCCGATGCCGGCGGCGGCCGGCAGATCGAGACGCCCAAGGGGGTCGTCGACCTCGACGGAGAATGGCGCTGGCTGCCGGTCTACGACGCGGTCAGCGACGCCGTCGGCGAGAGCGTGACGGTCGACACCGACGCCGAGACCCTGCACCGCCTGGCGCGCGAGCACGGCGTGGCGCTCGACCCGGCCCTGGAGAAGGACAAGGTCTTCCTCGAACTGCTCTCCGAACTGGTCGAGCCGGGGCTACTGCAGCCGACTTTCCTGTGCGACTACCCCGCCATCGCCCAGCCGCTCGCCCGGCCGCACCGGTCCCTGCCCGGCCAGATCGAAGCGTGGGACCTGATCATCGCGGGCGTCGAGCGGGGCACCGGATTCTCGGAGCTGATCGACCCGGTGATCCAGCGCGAGGTCCTGACCGCACAGTCCCTACGGGCGGCGGGCGGCGACCCCGAGGCGATGCAGTTGGACGAGGACTTCCTGCGGGCCCTCGAATACGGCGCTCCGCCGATGGGCGGGGTCGGCATGGGCCTGGACCGGGTGATCGCCCTCTTCCGAGGCGTGTCGCTGCGCGAGACGATCCTGTTTCCCCATCTGAAGCCGGAGGTGAACTGAAAAGTGAGCGAGTGGATGCCGTATGCCGCGGCGGTCTTGCCGTCTATCGGCGTGGGCTATCTGTTCTATGTGATCATCAAGAACCTCCTCGAGGGCGACCGCAACGAGCGCGCCGCGATGGCCCGCTGGGAGAAGGAGCAGGACCGGCAAATCGAGGACTCCAA
>Ga0075158_10002650_pt1 | contig 12898 bp, 7 predicted proteins | sample JI91814BDNA_FD_70968 | JGI IMG/M metagenome (GOLD analysis project Ga0075158, IMG submission 70968) | Wastewater effluent complex algal communities from Wisconsin, to seasonally profile nutrient transformation and Carbon sequestration -... | ecosystem: Engineered > WWTP > Effluent > Algae... | reverse complement strand
TTCTTCGTGCCGGATTTTTTCGGGCTGTTCAGTCGGTGGTTCAGTCTGTGGCGGCCGCAGACGCTGGACATCGACGTCGCGGAGCTGCAGCGGGCGCGCGTGTGGGACGACCAGTGGTGGCGGGTGCGCGAGCCGGGCGACCCGTCGCGGCTGGATCTGCTGGTCGACTTCGACGAGCTGTTCGGGTGCGACTGCGGGCTGATGTTCGCGGTGGTGCTGCGGTTTCGCGTCGAGGCCGGGCTGCTGCCGACGGCGACGCTGACGGCGATCGACCTGCGCGACGCGGCGTCGGCCGCGGCGGTCGCGGTCGACTTCGCGGAGGTCGAGCACATGCTGTGGACCGGCGACCGCGCGGCGTTCGCCGCGGAGCTCGCGGCGCTGGTCGGCGAGCCGGCGCACGTGCGGGCGGAGCGGCTGCAGGCGGCGCTGCGCCAGAGGTTCGCGGCGGCGCCGGACGAGGTGGCGGCCGGGGGCACGCCGTGGTGGGTCGTGCACGACGACATGCGCTGCGAGGCGTGCGGGGCGGTGCGCCGGCGCGAGGAGATGATGCTGCTGGCGCACCCGGACTACCGCGAGTCGTTCTTCGGCGGGCCGTGGCCGGGCGGGGCGGTGACGCGGGGGACGCGGTTCGCGGGGGACTTCGCGTGGCTGGCGGACGACCGCGACCGCGGGTACTACGTGCGGCTGCGGCACCCTGTCCCGGAGGACAGGTTGGTGATCCTCGGGCCGCAGCGGCGGGCCGGCTGCGGCTGCGGGGCGGGGCGCGGGGCGGTGGTGCTGACGTTCACGCGCGAGCCGGGGGCGCTGGTGCTGGCGGACATCGCGGTGCGGGTGGTGCGGACCGCGGAGGACCTGCGTGACGTCGACTTCGCCGAGGCGCCGAGGTACACGCGGGACCCGCCGGAGCGAGCGGTCGCGGAGCGGGAGTCGTGGTCGCGCGAGGCGGTGCTCGCCGCGGTGCTCGGGGCGTTCACGAAGTAGGTCCCGGGTGCGCGAGGGGACAATCCTGTCCCAACGGTCAGCCCCGGCGACGGCGAGAAATGCGGGCTCGCTGGCGTTGCGCCGAAAGTGGCGGCTTGTTAGCGTGGCCGCGTGACCCTGAGCCGGCGCAGCGTGCACGGGATGTTGCTCGGGTTGCCGGCGCTGGTCCACTGCGGGCCGACGAGGTCGCTGGTGGTCTACAACTGGGGCGACTACCTGGCGCCGGAGCTGGCGGAGCGGTTCGCGGCGAAGGCGGGGGCGACGGTCACGCAGGACTTTTATCTGTCGGAGGCGGAGCTGTTCGCCAAGCTGAACGCGGGCGCGGGCTTCGACGTGTGCGTGCCGATCGACTACCAGCTGTCGCGGCTGCAGCAGCACGGGATGCTGCGGGCGCTGGACGAGGCGCGCATCCCCAACATCAAGAATTTGTCGCCGCGGTTCCAGGCGTGGCGGGCGCGGCCGGAGCGTGGCGGGCAGTGTCACGCGGTGCCGTACCTGTGGGGGACCACGGGGATCGGCTACGACAGCGACAAGGTCGATCCGCCGACCAGCTGGCGGGCGCTGTTCGAGGTGCGCTACGCCGGGCGCATCAGCGTGATCGACAGCATGGGCGACGTGTTCGACCAGGCGCTGCTGGCGGAGGGCCTCGGCATCAACACGACCGACAAGGAGGCGCTGCGTACGCGGGTGTTCCCGCGGCTGCGCGAGCAGAAGAAGATCCTCCGCGCGTACGACAGCAACCCGGCGCGGGCGCTGGTCGCGGGCGAGACGTGGATCGCCCAGATCGACAGCGGCGACCTGATGCGGGCCCGCAAGGACAAGCCGAGTTTACGTTATGTCATTCCGAGCGAGGGCGCGGCGCTGTGGGTCGATTACCTGGCGATCCCGACGGCGAGCGGGCAGGCGGAGCTGGCCCACGCGTTCCTCGACTTCACGCTCGATCCCGAGATCGCGGCGATCAACGCCAACTTCCTCCACTTCGCGACGCCGAACCAGGGCGCGCTGGAGCGCGGGCTCGTGAGCGACAAGGACGACCCCCAGGTCTATCCGCCGCCGGAGCTGCAGGATAAGCTGTTCGTGTCCGAGAATTGGTTCGGCAACACCGCGGATCTGGTCGACAAACTCTGGCTCGAGCTCCGCGGGGGTTAGGACCGCGGCTGGATCGCCGCGCCTCGAAGTCCGCCTCGGGGCCGCGAGAACACCGCCCTGTGGGTCTGAATTGGCCGTAAATCAGCGGTTGAAGAGGCAGTGGCGCGTGCGGCGGACGATGGCCTATGCTCGCCGCTCATGAGCGTTGAGCTCAGCCTGCGGATCCCGCTCCCGAAGCGCTGCCCGAAGTGCGGCGACCGCTTTCCGGAGGATTTTCGCGTGTGCCCGCGGGACGCGCTCGGGCTCGAGGAGGTCGACGCGGCGATCGACGACCCGTACGTCGGGGCGACGCTGAACGAGACGTACCGCGTCGACGGGCTGATCGCGGAGGGCGGGATGGGCCGGGTGTACGCGGCGCGCCACCTGCGGCTGCCGGGGCGCACGATGGCGATCAAGATCCTTCACCGCGCGCTGGTCACCGACGGGGAGCTGGTCGGACGGTTCCGCCGCGAGGCGGAGATCGCCGGGTCGATCGACCACCCGAACGTGGTCCAGATCGTGGACATGCACGTGACCCCGGACGGGGTCCCGTACATCGTCTCGGAGCGGCTGGTCGGCGAGGACCTCGGGCAGCGGCTCGACCGCGACGGGCGGCTGTCGATCGCCGACACGGTGCACATCCTCCGCCAGGCGTGCTCGGTGCTGACGGCCGTGCACGCGCGCGGGGTGGTCCACCGCGACCTCAAGCCGAACAACCTGTATCTGGTCGGCGACCCGGCCCACCCGACGGTCAAGCTGATCGACTTCGGGATCGCCAAGCAGCACGGGCCGAGCGACGCGACGATGACCCGCACCGGCGTGGTGATGGGCACCCCGGCGTTCATGGCCCCCGAGCAGGCGCAGGGGTCGAACGTCGACGGGCGCGCCGACATCTACGCGATCGGCGCGATCGCCTACCGCTGCGTGACCGGGCGCGCGCCGTACGACATCGAGGACGCGGCCGCGGCGCTGCACGCGGTGCTCGTCGCCGAGCCGCCGCGCCCGCGGGACATCGCGCCGGACATCCCGGAGGACTTCGAGATGGTGCTGCAGCGGGCGATGGCCCGCCTGCCCGCGGAGCGCTACGACACGCTGGCCGCGCTCGACGCGGCGCTGGCGGCGTTCGCGGCCCCGGGCAACTCGACGTCGGCGGCGCTGGTGTCGGTGCGGACGAAGATTGCGAGCAGCGAGCTCGGGGCGGTCGCGCGGCAGGCCCGTCCGACGATCGCGGCGATGTCGGCGGTGGGCTTCGCGATCGTCGCGGGCGGGCTGGCGGAGTCGCTGTCGGCGGTGTTCTCGGCGTCGACGGTGGGCGGGCCGCTGGCGGTGTTCGCGTCGCTCGCGGCGCTGGCGACCCCGGCCTATTTGTACGTGCGCTACCTGCAGCAGCGCGTGTGGAACAACAGCCCGCGGGCAGTGGTGTGGGCGCGCTGGCTGGTCATGGTGGTCGGCGCGTCGTCGGCGACGTTCGCGGCGATGTACCTGCTGGGGCGGCTGCTCGACCTGCTGGCGAGCGACGGCGCGGGGCCGGGGCCGATCGGCCGCGTGACGCCGTGGGTGCTCGCGGTCGCGGCGGCGGTGGCGGTGTGGCTGTACCGGCGCGACGAACGGGTGATGCGGACCGACGCGGGGCTGTGATCGGCGGCGGGCGCTTGATACGCTGGACGCATGCGCCGGCGCATCGCTCGTGGGCTCGTGACGGCGATCCTCGTCGCGGGTTGTGACACCACGGTCAGCGAGGCGGGGCGGTTCGAGCTGGGGTTCGCGGGGCTGACGACCGAGCACGTCCGCGGCTGGGACGCGCCGTACCGGGTGCTCGTGGGCGCGCGGCTGTGCCCGCGGGCGACCTGCGCCGCGTGCGGCGACGCGTGCGAGGACGTCGAGGTGGCCGCGTCGGGGCCGGTGAGCGCGGACGGAGCGGGGTGCTTCGTCGCCGACGCGCCGGGGCAGATCGAGTGGCACGCCGGGGCGCCGTGCGACGACCTCGCGGCGCCGGCGGACCGGCTGGTGATGACGGTGGTCGGGGCCGACGAGGTCGCGGCGGAGCCGGTGTTGTGGCCCGATCGATCGCTGGCGGCCAGCGACGAGTACGCGGTGGTCGGCGCGGGGCTGCAGGGGGAGGAGCCGTTGCCGACGCCGCTGCGCGTGGTCGAGGGCTCGCAGGTGCGGCTGATGGTGCGGCTGTTCACGCCGGACGACGGGCACGTGGTCGCGTGGACCGACGGGGCCGTGGCGGTGGTACGGGCGACCGGACGGGCGCCGGTGGCCTATCCGGGGCCGGCGCTCGAGCTGGTGACGTTCGCGGGGTCGACCGCGGCGGCGACGTTCGCGGCCGGTGGTGGCACATGGCCCCTGGGACAGGTGAACGGGGTGGCGGCGAGCGAGGCGCGGTCGCTCGAGCTGGCGGCCGCCGTGACGGTCGGCGGCGAGCCGGCGCTGGCGCGGGCGGTGGTCCGCGACGCGGACGGCGGGTTGTTGTTCGGGCTGCCGGTCACGTGGCGGGTGACGGCGGGCGAGCTGGCGCTGGAGGTCGACCCCGAGCTGCCCGGGCAGGACTATGTGCTGCTGGCCGACGAGTGTCTGCCGCCCGAGCGGCGCGGCGGGCCGCGCAGCGCGGTGCTCGAGGCGCGTCACGGGGAGCTGTCGGCGTCGCTCGAGCTGGCGTGGGAGGGCGCGGCGGGCGAGCCGGATCCGGCGTGGGAGCGCGGCTCCAGCTGTCCCGAAGGACAGGGCTGCGGGTGCAGCTCGCAGGACGCCCACGCCGGGCTGCTCGGGCTGCTCGGGCTGCTGCTGGTGGCGCGGCGACGGCGGGCGGCGGCGCTGGGTGTGGTGATGGTCGGCTGCGGTGGTTCGCCGCCGGAGGTCGCGGTCCGAGAGGTGAGGGCGCTGGGGGCACTGGCGTGGGATCCCGCGGTCGCGGGGCGGGACGGTGGGTACAGCGCGCGGGTCGGGGATCGCTCCGTGTGGGTGTTCGGCGATACGGGCGGGCGCACGCCGCCGGGGCACCTCGGGTACGCCAACAACACGTCGTGCGCGACGGTCGACCTCGACGCGCGCGACGGGCTGTTCCCGCTGGTCGAGCACCTGGACGAGGAGGGGTATCTGCTCGAGTTCCTGCCGCTGACGGCGGAGGAGCAGGCGTACGAGCAGACGCACGGCGACCCCGCGACGTGCGAGGACGCGTGCGAGGGGGTCGCGCTGTGGCCGGGGCCGCTGGTCCACGATCCGGAGCGGCGGCGCGTGCTCGTGATGTACATGAAGCTGTACCAGCGACCCGGGCCGCTCGACATCACCGTGGTCGGGACGTCGATCGCCGTGTGGGACGAGGCGCTCACCGGGGTGGCGACGCGGCCGGTGGTCGCGCCCGGCAGCGACGAACCGACGTTGATGATGCGGGACGGCGAGTTCGGGCTGGCGACCGCGGCGCTGGTGGTCGGGGAGGACCTGGTGGCGTACGCGTGCGACGGCGAGGGGTTCGACAAGCCGTGCCGGGTCGGCCGCGTGCCGCTGGCGGTCGCGCTGTCGCGGGACGCGTGGAGATTCTACGCGGGGGACGGCGGCTGGGTCGGCGAGCCGTCGGCGGCTGTGGAGCTGTTCCAGGGGGCGCCGATGATGTCGGTGCATTTCAATGATTATGCGGGGGTGTACATCGCGGCGTACGCGGCGCCGGCGGGCAACGAGATCGAGGTGCGGACGGCGCCGACGCCCGAGGGGCCGTGGTCGGACGCGGGGCAGGTCTTCCACGGGCGCGAGCCGCTGGCCGGGTCGTCGAGCTATGGCGGATTGATGCATCCGGAGCTCGCGCGGGACGGCGGGCGCGTGGAATACCTGACCTATTACTTGGAGCAGACCGGGACGATCGAGCTGGTCGAGGTGTCCTGGGAGTAGCGTCAAAAACGCCGCGTTGCGTGAGATCCGCGGCGCGGGGGTGTATGAAATTTGCGACGAACATGGCGGAGAATGCAGCGAGCGGCCCGCGACGTGGATAGGGTATGTCGAACATTGATGTCACAGGGGTTATGCCACAATGACGCATAGTCTGCGGGCTTTCATAGTCTCGGTGAATCTTTTATAATACTCGTGAACGCATGGCAGAAGCGCGTCGTACGATCATCGGTGGCGATCTGGGATTCGAACGCACGCTGTTTCGCGTGGCCGACAAGCTGCGCTCCAACATGGACGCCGCCGAGTATAAGCATGTGGTGCTCGGGCTCGTATTTTTAAAATATGTGTCGGATGCGTTCGCCGAGGTGCACGCGCGCCAGACCGCGGCCGGGCTGGATCCGGAGGACCGCGCGGCGTACCGGGCCGCGCGGGTGTTCTGGGTGCCACGGGCGGCCAGGTGGGCCGGGCTGCTGGCGCACGTGAACAGCGAGGACCTGGGCCGGCGCGTCGACGCGGCGATGGCGGCGATCGAGCGCGACAACCCCGCGCTCGCGGGGGTGCTGCCGCGTGACGAGGGGCGGGCGGCCCGCGCGGGCGCCCGGCTCGGCGAGCTGGTCGAGCTCATCGGGACGATCGGGCTCGGCTCGGAGGCCCAGCGCTCGAAGGATATTCTGGGGCGGGTGTACGAGTATTTCCTGTCGGAGTTCGCGCTGGCCGAGGGGCGCAAGGGCGGGCAATTCTATACGCCGCGGTCGGTGGTGCGGCTGCTCGTCGAGATGCTGGCGCCGTACGGCGGCCGGGTGTACGACCCGTGCTGCGGCTCGGGTGGAATGTTCATACAATCCGAGCAATTCGTGGCCTCGCACGGCGGTCGCGCGGGGGCCATCCAGATCTACGGTCAGGAGTCGAATCCCACGACCTGGCGATTGGCCCGGATGAACCTGGTGATCCGCGGCATAGAGGCGGATCTCGGTCCGGCGCCGGCCGATACGCTGCACCGCGATCTACATCCGTCGTTGAAGGCGGACTTTATCATCGCCAATCCACCGTTCAACGCGCGGGACTGGGGCAGTGAGCGGCTGCTCGACGACGAACGCTGGGTCTATGGCGCGCCGCCGGCGAGCAACGCGAACTTCGCGTGGGTGCAGCACATCATCAAGCATATGGGGGAGGCGGGGCGGGCGGGGTTCGTGCTGGCGAATGGGGCGATGTCCTCCAATTTGTCGGGGGAGGGGGAGATACGCGGGAACATCATCGAGGGGGATCTGGTGGACTGTGTGGTGGGGCTGCCGGGGCAGCTGTTCTATTCGACGCAGATCCCGGCGTGCATCTGGCTGCTGGCGCGGGGGCGGGAGAATCGGCGCGGGCGGGTGCTGTTCATCGAGGCGCGCGGGCTGGGGCGGCGGATCGACCGCAGCCAGCGCGAGCTGACCGAGGCGGACATCGGGCGGATCTCCGGGGCGTATCACGCGTGGCGCGAGCACGGCGAGGTGGCGGCGGAGCCGGGGTTCTGCGCGGCCGCGACGGTCGCGGAGATCCAGGCGAATCAATATGTGCTGACACCGGGGCGGTACGTCGGCAGCGACGTGGCGGAGTCGGAGGCGGCGCCGCCGACGGAGCGGCTCGCGGAGCTGGCGGCGCGGCTGGAGGACCAGTTCGCGGCGGCGGCCGAGCTCGAGGCGAAGATCCGCAGCACGCTGGCGGGAGTGCTGCGTGGGTGAATGGCGGGAGCTGCGGCTCGACGAGGTGGCGGAGATCTTCGACGGTCCGCACGCGACGCCCAAGAAATTGCCGGGCGGGCCGATCTTCCTCGGGATCTCGAACCTCGCGGGCGGGCGGCTGGAGCTCGCGGAGGTCGAGCATATCTCTGAAGAAGATTATGTGCGGTGGACACGGCGGGTCACGCCGAGGCCGGGCGACGTGGTCTTCAGCTACGAGACGCGGCTCGGCGAGGCGGCCGCGATACCCGCGGGGCTGCGCTGCTGCCTCGGGCGGCGCATGGGGCTGCTGCGCGCGCGCGATGGGGTGGATCCGCTGTTTCTCCTCTATACATATCTGGGGCCGGCGTTTCAGGCGGTGATCCAGCGGCGGGCGATCCGCGGGAGCACGGTGGACAGGATCCCGCTGATCGAGATGGGCGAGTTTCCGGTGCGCATGCCGACGCTCGCGGAGCAGCGGCGGATCTCGACGGCGCTGGCGGCGATCGACGAGAAGATCGCGCTGCACCAAGGGATGAACGAGACGCTGGGGGCGACGATCCAGGCGCTGTTCGACCGCTGGCTGGCCGCGCCGCGGCGAACCCCGTGGCGGGCCGGGACCCTGGGCGAGCTGGCGGACGGGCCGCGGCGCAGCGTGCTGCCGGCGCAGGTGGATCCGGACACGCCGTACATCGGGCTCGAGCACATGCCGCGCGGCAACCTGGCGCTCGCGGCGTGGGGGCGGGCGGCCAGCGTGACGAGCGGGAAGTTCTGGTTTCGCCAGGGCGAGCTGCTGTTCGGGCGGCTGCGCGCATACTTTAAAAAGGTCGGGGTGGCGCCGGTCGACGGGGTCTGTTCGACGGACATCGTCGTGGTCGTTCCGCGCGCGCCGGAGTATGCGGGGGTGGTGCTCGGGCACCTGGCGAGCGACGCGATGATCCGCCACGTCGACGCGGCGTCGACCGGGACGAAGATGCCGCGCGCGTCCTGGGCCGACGTGGCCGGCTTCGCGGTCGAGGTGCCACCCGCTGCGGTCGCGGAGGAGCTGGCGCGGCAGGTCGCGCCGATGTCCGCGCGGATCGTCGCCAACGTGCACGAGGCGCGCGCGCTGGCCGAGCTGCGCGACACGCTGCTGCCGCGGCTGATCGGTTAGCTCGGGTACTCCTCGAGGTCGTCGTCCTCGAGCACCTCGGCGTCGAGGTCGAGGTCGTTCGGGTCGAAGGAGATGTTGATCGGTGGGCCGGGGTCGTCGTCGGCGACGACCCCGCTGGCGTAGGCCTCGCGGGAGATCGGGAACTCCCAGTGCCACGGCTCGACCTTGTAGGGGTGAAAGCCGTACTCCCACGCGTGCGCGACCATCCACTGGTGCAGCGGCTGCTTGCGCTGGAAGGCGACGCTCGCGCGCGAGGGCTTGAGGCCGCCGACGCCGATGTCGATGGCGAGGCCGGTCTCGTGCGGCGAGTCGAACGCGAGCCAGCGCCGACCCTCGGCGACCGAGCCGAACTTGGCGACCAGCACGGCCTCGTACTGCTCGCGCGACTGCCAGCGGTGGGCCCGCCACGCCGACGCGAGCTTCAGCTCGATGGCGAGGTCGCGGCGCACGGCCTCCGCCATCCGCAGGAGCGCGGCGGCGGCGACCTTGTGCAGGCGCTTGGGGCCGCCGGTCGCGGGGACCGGCACGAGCAGCTCCGAGTCGCCGGACAGCTTGCCGTAGATGCGCACGCCGATGCGCTGCTCGTTGTAGGTGTGGGCCGGCGGGGTGGCGACGGCGATGGTGGCGGTGTCGTTGTCGGCCGTGGCGTCGGCGTCGGCGTCGGCGTCGACGGCTTCGCTGGCGGGCTGGTCGTCTTCTTGTTCGGTGGCGACGGCGGCGGTGTGCAGGGCGCCGGAGGCGGCCTCGAGCGCGGCGATGGTGGCCGGGCCGGCGATGCCGTCGACGGTGAGGCCGTGCTGCTTCTGGAAGGTCTTGATGGCGGCGCGGGAGCGCGGGCCGAGGTCGCCGTCGACGACGAGCGCCGGGTCGACGAGCTGTTTCAGGGCCGACTGCAGCCAGCGGTCGCGGTCCTTCTGCGACGAGGCGGTCACGGAGCACCAACCAGAGCGAGCGAGATGTCCACCATGCCCGCAGGGTATCACCGCGGCGGGCAGGTGGACGGGTGTCGAGATTGCGCAGTTGTGCGCCCTGTGGATCAGCCCGGGCAGGCGGCGCCGAACACGAGGGCGCCGTTGTTCTCCTCGAAGCATTCGCCGACGAGGCCGCTCGGGTCGACGAGCACGAAGTAGTTCGCGGGCTCGACGGGGGCGGGGATGGTCGTCTCGACCACGGTGGAGCCGCCGGGGCCGATGGCCTCGGACGTCTGCAGCGTGGCGATCTCCGCGCCCAGTTCGTCGGTGCCGGCGTAGACCGTCACGTCGATGCCGGCGGCGAGGCCGAGCTCACCGGCGTTGAACACGGTGGCGCGCAGGACGAACGCGTCGGTGCACTTTGCGAGGTCGACGGCGAGCGAGGCCTGCAGGTCGGGGGCGTCGTGCAGGACGTAGCCGCCGAGGGCCTGGCGGAAGTTGTTGAGGCCGGGGGTCGTCCAGTTGTCCTGCTCGGACAGCGGGACGTTGCCGTCGGACTCGACGTTGGTGACGTGATAGGCGTGGTTGGTCCAGCCGCGGCGGGTCGGGGCCCACGCGGTGGTCGGGTGGTAGAGGTAGACGCCCTTGCGCGGGGCCCACATCGGGTCGTCGGCGAGGCACTTGGCGTTGGGGTTGGGGTCGCTGAGGTTGGCGACGATGAGCAGGTCGGTGTCATCATCGGCGTCGACGTTGCTGATCACGGGGTACTCGTGGATCGTCGCGGTCGAGTTGGGGAGCTCGAGCAGGGTCTTGCCGGACGGGCCGTCGTAGACGCGGAAGCGGCACTCGTCCTGATAGAACACCTCGGCGGCGCCATCGGCGTCGAGGTCGAAGGCGGTGGAGCCGGTCGAGGCCGACGAGTCGTCCTGCACGGGGGTGCGCCAGCGCGTGAAGATGGCGCCAGCCTGCGGCACCGACTCGCCCATCGGCTGGACGATGACCTCGCCCGGGCGGTGGAGGTCGAACACCTCGTAGGTGGTGCCGGTGGTCAGGCCGAACTCGGGTCGGCCGTCGCGGTCGAAGTCGGCGATGGTCGCGGGACCGCCGAGGTTGCCGCCGGGGATGGTGAACGGCGGGGTGCGCTTGGCGTCGTTGTTGGCGCAGACGACCCCGGTCGGATCGACGCCGCACCACAGCTTGCCGGTCTCGCCGTCGAGGACTTTGATCTCGGGGTAAGCGACGAGCACAACCTCGGGGGTGCCGTTGTCGTCGAGGTCGGCGACGGCGGGCCAGCCGTCGCCGGCGAACCCGGACGTGTCCTTCCACAGCAGGGTGAGGGTGACGTCGGGCGGCTCGCCGGAGACCCAGTCGATGCTCCACGCCTCGCGACCGGTGATGAGCTCGGGGTGACCATCGCCGGTGAGGTCGGCGAAGGTCGGGAGGCCGCCCGAGTAGAGCAGCATGCTCGGCTTGTTCTTGACGTGCGGCGAGCCGAACACGCCGCCGTTTTCGTCCTGGTTCCACACGAGCAGGCCGTCGTGGTCGTAGATGGCGGCGCCGTAGGCGATCTCCGTCATGGGGTCGTCGTCGAGGTTGGCGAGGGCGGGCGCGCCGTTCTGCACGCGGATCTTGGCGACGGTGTTGTTGAGGTTGTGCGAGGTCCACAGCAGGACGCCGTCGCCGTCGACGGCGTAGATCGGCGAGATGAAATTGGTGCCCTCGGGACGTCCGGGGTAGATGATGTCGGGCCGCTCGTCGCCATCGACGTCGCCCGCGGCGAGGGTGGTCCGCCCGTGCGCCCCGAACTTGCCGTTCTGCGGGTTGTCGGCGATCCGCCAGATCTCCTCGCCGGTCGCGCCGTCGAGGCAGATCAGCTCGCCGTAGGCGTAGTCGGCCGGCTTGTCCTTGGCGCGCATGCTGTTGACGACGACCTCGGAGACGCCGTCGCCATCGAGGTCGACGACGAGCGGCATGGTGGTCACCTCGTCGCTGGTGAACGCCCAGCCGGCGGTGAGTCCGATCTGGCCCTTCGGGTACTCGCAGGTCGGATCTTCCGGCGGCGGGATGCACTTGCCGAGGGCGATGTCGCAGTGGCCGGGCGGATCGCAGTCGCCAGGGCCGGCGCAGTCGCCCAGGCGGGCCGTGCAGGCGCCGCCGATGCACACCTCGCCGTCGGCGCAGCAGATCTCGAGGTCGGCGCCGCAGCGCACGTCGCTGGCGCAGCCGGCGACGCAGGTGCCCGCGACACAGTCGTCGTCGGCGCCGCAGCACGAGGCTGGCGCGCCGCATAAAAAGGTGTGGCACAGGCCGTCACCGGTCGACGAGGAGGCGTCGGTGGTGCCGCTGGTCGTGGTCTCGCCGGTCGTGGCGCCGGTGGAGGGATCGGTGGTCGTCGGCGTATCGTCGGTGCCTGTCGGGACGTCGCCGGTGGACGAGGACGAGGAGCCCGTGGTGCCCGGTTCGCCCGAGGAGCTGCCGGGCTCGCTGGTGGTCGCGGTGTCGCCCGGACAGGCGATCAGGGCGGACGTGGTCAGCAGTAAGGACGCGGAAGAAGTATGGCGATAGGACATATGGGGAGTAGACCCGAGGTCGCCGGCACGCGCCAGCGTTCGCGGTTCAGATCACACCACGGTCATGCAGGTCGGCCAGGGTTTCCGCGTCGAGGCCGAGAAGATCGGCGAGGACCTGCCGCGTGTGCTGGCCGAGCAGCGGCGGCGCGGTGAACGTGTCCTCGTGGGTGTCGGATAGTTTGATCGGGTTGCCGGGCTGGCGCGTGAGCGTGCCGCCGGGGTGAGGAACGTCGACCACCATGTTGCGCGCGAGGACCTGCGGATCGGTGAGCGCCTCGGCGAGGGTCTGGACCGGGGCGCACGGGATGTCGGCGGCCCGCAGAAGGTCGAGCCATTCGCCGCGCGGGCGCTGGATCAGGCGAGCCGCGATGGCGGCGTCGATGGCGGCGCGGGCCTGCAGGCGGCCGCTCTGGTGGCGATGGACGGGGATGTCGAGGGCGGGGAGATCCATCGCGGTGAGCAGGCGCTGCCAGCTCGCGTCGGTGACGATCGCGAGGATCATGTGGCCGTCGGCGGCGGCGTAGCTGTTGTACGGCACGTGGACGAAGTGGCCGTTGCCGACGGCCGGCGGCG
>Ga0075158_10002649_pt1 | contig 12902 bp, 13 predicted proteins | sample JI91814BDNA_FD_70968 | JGI IMG/M metagenome (GOLD analysis project Ga0075158, IMG submission 70968) | Wastewater effluent complex algal communities from Wisconsin, to seasonally profile nutrient transformation and Carbon sequestration -... | ecosystem: Engineered > WWTP > Effluent > Algae... | reverse complement strand
CGCGCCGCAGCGGTTCTATGTGCATACGGACATCTTCGAACGATTCGTCGAGGCGATGGCGGCGGCGATCCGGGCCGAGGTGGTCGGGCCCGGCGGAGATCCGCGGACGACCGTGGGTCCGCTGATCAACGAGCGTCAGCGGGCGGGGGTGCACGACATCGTCACGCGGTCGATCGCGGCGGGGGCGGTGCCGGTGGTCGGGGGGCGAGCGATCGACGGGCCGGGGTTCTTCTACGCGCCGACGCTGCTGCGCGACGTGCCGGCCGACGCGGCGATCCTGCACGAGGAGGTGTTCGGGCCGGTGACGCCGGTCGTGCCTTTTAATAGTGTGGACGAGGTGGTCGGGCTGGCCAACGCGACCGAGTACGGGCTGGCGGCGTTCGTGATGACGCGAGATTTTAATAATGCGATGCGGGTGTCCGAGCGGCTCGAGTTCGGGATGATCGGGATCAACGACTGGTACCCGGTGACGGCGGAGGCGCCGTTCGGCGGGTTCAAGCAGTCGGGGCTCGGGCGCGAGTCGGGGGTCGAGGGGGTGCACGAGTACGTCGAGGCGAAGACGCGGTACTTCGGAGGGCTGTCATGAGCGGGCTGCGGGTCGTGCAGGTCACCGAGGAATTGGCGCCGGCGTGCGGGGCGCTCGAGCGACTGTGTTTCCCCCACGCGGACCCCTCGGAGCTGATCGACGTCGAGGACGTGGTCGAGTCGTCGCGGATCTTCCCGGAGGGGTTCTTCGTGATCCTCGACGGCGAGCAGGTGGTCGGGCAGGGCGCGGGGATCTTTTTGAACTTCGACTTCGAACGCCCGCAGCACAACATTCTGAGCATCACGGGGATCCACCAGTGCGGGAACCACTCGCCGGACGGCGACTGGTACTACGGGACCGACATCGCGGTGCACCCGGACTACCGGCGCCGCGGGATCGGGAGCATGCTGTACAGCCTGCGCAAGGAGCTGGTGCGAAAGTATAAAAAGCGCGGGATGCTCGGCGGCGGGCACATGCCGGGGTTCGCGGACTACAAGCACCGCATGTCGGCGGCGGATTATATCGATGGTGTGGTGCGCGGCGAGATCTATGATCCGACGCTGTCGTTCCAGCTGCACAACGGGTTTCGTGTGGTCTGCCCGCTCGCCAATTATTTGAAGGACGAGGCGACGGACTCGTGGTCGGCGTTGATCCGGTGGGACAACCCGGACCTGACGGCGGTGTGATGGCGATTCACGCCTCGCGTGCGAGCGGCTTGATGGCGAGGGCGCCGAGCTGCATGCCCTCGCCCTGGCCGGAGAGGTCCCACTGCCAGGCGAACAGCGGGGTGTAGCGGCGCTTCGTCAGCCTGGCGCGTACGCGGTTCCACGCGCGTTCACGCCGGGACAGCGGGGGGGTCGGCGCGCTGGTGATGGCGTACGGCTGGGCCCAGCCGAGGGCGTCCTCGAGGCGCTTGCAGCCCATCTCGCGGAAGTTCTTGCCGGCCAGCCAGGACTCGGCGAGCAGGTGAGCGTAGAAGCGGGCGAACAGGGTGTCGTGGCGGTCCTCGCTGACGAACTCCACCCATTCGACCAGCTTCCAGTCGCGGCTCGGCTTGCCGTCGGTGTACTCCCAGTAATGGTTGGAGAAGCTCATGAGCAGGTGGCACCGGGTGAGGGTGCCGAGCTGCGCGCGCACGCGGGGGAGGTCGCTGGCGAGCAACTGCCGCAGATGGGCGAGGGTCTCGTCGGGCGGTGGCATCGAGCTCCGCGATGGTCGCACGTCAGTCGTGGCGCCACACGAGGGCGTGGCTGATCGGGACGTCGCGGTGGGCGGACCAGCTCGGCTTCTGGGCGATCCAGGCGTCGTCGATGAGCTGCTCGTGCATCTCGGCGAGGCGCCAGCCGGCGGCCAGGGCGGCCGCGACGTGGGCCGACAGCAGGTGCACGTGGGTGTCGATGGCGATCGGTTCGCCGCCCGGGCCGGGGAAGTGGGTCGGCATGCCGACGCGCATGACGAAGAACGGGTGGAAGGCGACGAGCACGTGGGCGCCGCCCGGACGGATGAGGCGCGCGGACTCGCGGTACAGCGGGACGAGCTCGGGCAGGTGCTCGTCGACGAGGCAGGTGGTCACGAGGTCGTAGGTGGCCGCGGGCAGGCCGGTGTCGCGGACATCGGCGACGTGCAGCGTCTCGAAGATGTCGCGGGCCGCGGCCTGGGCCAGCATCTCCGGGGTCAGGTCGACGCCGTCGATGCGGCGCACGCCGCGGTCCCGCAGCCACGCGCCGGTGCGGCCGGTGCCGCAGCCGAGGTCGGCGGCTCGCTCGACGCCGGCCCAGTCGACGGTGGTCAGCGCGTCAAGCAGGCGGCGGTCCATGTCGGGTTTGATCGTGGTCTCGTAATTGGTGGACCACAGGGCGTAGCCGTCGCGCGGGGACAGGGTGCGGTAGCCGCGGCGGTCGAAGCTGGCGAAGGCGGGCACGCGGCGAGCCATACCGCCGGCCATGGCGGCGTGCAACCGGGCGCCGCGATCGTCGGGGTCGAAGCGGCTGCGACCGCACGATGGTTCGGGCGACGTTACTGCTGTCGTGGCGGCGAAGGTCGAGTTCGTCCGCGGCGAGGCGCGGCCGCGGACGCTGTTCTGCGGGCGATCGGTGGCGACGGCGTGATACGGTGGGCGGGTGGAGGAGCCGAACCCATTCGGCCAGCATCGCGTCACGGAGGACGGAGATCTGGTGATGTTGCAGTTCGTGGGGAAGGCCAGCCTCGATGAGACAGCGGCGTTCCACGCGTTGCTGGCGCGGAGGCTGGCGGAGCGGGGGCGCTGCTACGTGCTCATCGACCTCGGCGGGCTGACGGGGATCGGCGCCGACTCGCGGCGGTTCATCGGCGAGTGGAACCGGGAGCACAAGATCACGGCGGGGGCGGCGTTCGGGGCGAGCTTCACGGTCCGCGTGATGGTGACGTTGCTGCTCAACACGATCAAGTTGATGAGCAGCAACCCGCCCGAGATCTTCATCGCCCGCGACGAGGCCGAGGCGCGGCGCTGGCTCGCGGCGCAGCAGGCCGCGCGGTCGCACGGTGAGGCGTGATACCGTGGCGGACGAGCTCGCGGCGATGGTGGAACCGGAATTTGAGATAGCGCCGGACGCCCGGCTCGAGCGGCTGGTCGAGATCATCTCGCTGGCGTCGGTCGGCGAGTACGCGGCGGCGCGGGCCCGGTTCGGCGCGGTGACGCCGGACGGGTTCGGGCTGGTCGAGGAGAGCCTGCGGATCTTCGTCGACGAGCTCGAGGCGATGGACACGGGGCGCCAGCAGGCGCTCGCCGAGGTGACGCGGACCAAGGAGCAGCTCGAGGGCAAGCTGGCGATCATCGAGGCGCAGCAGATGGCGATCCGCGAGCTGTCGAGCCCGGTCCTCGACGTGTGGGACGACATCGTCGCGGTGCCGCTGGTCGGCCGCGTCGATCGGCGCGGGGCGATCGCGCTGACCGAGAAGCTGCTGGTCGCGGTGGTCGCGAGGCGGGCCCGCTGGGCGCTGGTCGACCTGACGGGGGTCGACGAGATCGACGTCGAGACCGCGGCGTGCCTGGTCCAGCTGGTCCGCGCGGTCGGGCTGGTCGGGGCCCGCTGCGTGCTGACGGGGATCAACCCGGCCGCGGCCACGAGCCTGGTCGAGACGAGCGGCGAGCTCCGCGACGTGCGCTGCCTGGCGAACCTGCGCGAGGGGCTGCGCCACTGTCTGATGCAGCTGCAGACGCGCCGTTGAGCGGCCCGCGGGGGTGACGGCCGGTCGGTGTACACTCGCGGACCTGCGAGGCCCGATGTACACGCTCTATTTCTCGCCCGGTTCGGCCAGCATGCTGGTTCACCTGCTCTTGCTCGAGATCGGGGCGCCGCACCGCCTCGTGCGGGTCGACCTGGACGCCGGGGCGCAGCGAGATCCGGCGTACCTGCGGCTCAACCCGGGCGGGGTGGTGCCGACGCTGATCGTCGACGAGGCGGCGTGCGGCGAGACGTCGGCGCTCGCCCTGCTGCTGGCGGAGCGCCACCCGGAGGCGGGTCTGGCCCCGCCGCCGGGGGCGCCGCAGCGGCCGGCGTATCTGCAGTGGATGCAGTTCCTGGCCAACGGGGTGCAGCCGGCGTTTCGCTGGTGGTTCTACCCGGAGGCGGACGAGGCCGAGGCGCAGGTGGTCAAGGCGAACGTGCGACGGCGCATCGAGGCGATGTGGGATCGACTCGACGCGCATCTGGGGGCGAACGGGCCGACCATCCTCGGGGAGCAGGTGGGTGTGGTCGACCTGTACGCGACGATGCTGATGCGCTGGTCGCGGAACATGCCGCGGCCCGCGACGTCGTGGCCGCACCTGGCGGCGCTGGCGGACCGCGTCAAGGCGCGGCCGAGCTGGCGGCGGCTGTACGAGATCGAGGGGCTGACCGAGTGGGCGTGACAGGGCCCGCCGCCGAGGATCGGCGATGAGATCGACGTGACACGGGCAAGGGCCAGTTCTGGCGCTACACCGACGCGTTCGAGGCGTGAGCGGACTCGGGCGCGTTTGCGGGTGTAGGATCGGGGCTCGTCGCGACACTGTAGCGGTGCCATGCCTCGCCCACCGATTGCCCTCGTCCTCGGCGCACTCCTGACCGCTTGCACCCGCCCGGCGGGCCCACAGGCGCCAGTGCACACCCCGGCGACCGGGTCTGCGCCGCGTCCGACGACGCCGACCGCGCGCGATGCGGTCGGCGCCGAGGTGCTGGCGACGATGGACGCGACGGTCGACCCGTGCGTCGACTTTTATCGGCACGCGTGCGGCGGCTGGCTGGCGAACACGCCGCGGCCGCCGCACAGGCCGGTGTACAGCCGCGGGGTCGACGCGCTGGCGGAGCGCAACAGGCTGGTGCTGCGGGACATCCTCGAGGCGGCGGCGCGGGGCGACGGCGACGCCCGGCTCGGGACAGTGTGGCGGGCGTGCATGGACGAGGCGGCGCACGAGCGGGCGGGCGTCGCACCGATCGCGCCGGAGCTGGCAGCGATCGAGCGGGTGAACGACGAGGCCAGCCTGTGGCGAGTGGTCGGCGAGCTGCACCGCGAGTTCTTCATGGGCAGCGGGCCGCTGTTCACGCTGATCCCCCAGGGCGACGCGCGTGACCCCGACCGCTGGGTGGCGACGCTGCTGCAGGGGGGCACCGGCCTGCCGGGCCGCGAATTCTACGGCGCGCCGGAGCACGCGGCGCTGCGGGCCGAGTACCAGCGGCACGTCGCGCGGATGCTCGGGTTCCTCGGCGAGGCGCCGGCCGCGGCGGCGGCGCAGGCGGCCCGGATCGTCGGCTTCGAGGGCGAGCTGGCGGCGCACATGATGTCGCCGGCCGAGCTCCGCGACGTCGTCAAGACCTACAACCCGATCGGGGTGGTCGGGCTGCAGGCGCTCGACCGGGCGACGCCCTGGCGGCGGTACTTCGATGCGCTGGGTTATCCGCGGTTCGGCGCCGACCTGCAGGTGACCACGCCGCCGTTCTTCGCGGCGCTCGGGCCGCTGGTGCGCCGGACCGATCCTGCGACCCTGCGGGCCTACCTGCGCTGGCAGGTGCTGAACTCGGCGGCGGCGTCCCTGAGCCCGGCGATCGTCGAGGCCGACTTCGCGTTCACGCGCGTGCTGACTGGCGCGCAGTCGCTGGCGCCGCGGTGGGAGCGCTGCGTCGACGAGATCAACGGGAACCTCGGCGAGCTGGTCGGGCAGGCGTACGTCGCGCGCAGCTTCGCCGGCGCCAGCAAGGCGACGGCGGCGGCGATGATCGACCGGATCGAGCAGGCGTTCGCGGCGGGGCTGCCGACGCTGACATGGATGGACCCGGACACCCGCGAGCGCGCGCGCGAGAAGTTGAGCTCGCTCACCGATAAGATCGGCTATCCGGCGCAGTGGCGCGACTACGGCTCGTTGAAGGTGGCGGAGGGCGAGCACCTGCGCAACGTCGCCGCCGTCTACCGGTTCGAGTTCATCCGCCACTTCGACCGCATCGGCGGGTCGGTCGACCGCGGCGAGTGGCGGATGCCGCCGGCCATGGTCAACGCGTACTACGACCGCGGCGGCAACGCGATCGTGTTCCCGGCCGGGGTGCTGCAGCCGCCGTACTTCAGCGTCGATTTCCCGATGGCGGTGAACTTCGGGGGCGTGGGTATGGTGATGGGGCACGAGCTGGTCCACGGCTTCGACGACAGCGGGCGGCGGTTCGACAGCCGGGGCGTGCTGAGCGAGTGGTGGTCACCGGCGGCGGTCAAGCGGTTCACGGCGCAGACGGGCTGCGTCGAGGCGGCGTACGGGGAGATCGAGGTGCTGCCCGGGGTCAAGATCGACGGCAAGCTGACCCTCGGCGAGAACATCGCCGACATCGGCGGGCTCAAGGCGGCGCACGCGGCCTGGCGGTCGTGGCGGCGCGAGCGGCCCGAGCCGCCGGCGATCGACGCGCTGAGCGACGACCAGCTGTTCTTCCTCGGCTTCGCGCAGAGTTGGTGCACGCAGATCACCGACGAGGCGCTGCGCCTGCATGTCGCCACCGACTTCCACAGCCCGCCGGAGCAGCGGGTCAACGTGTCGCTGACGCACCTGCCGGCGTTCTGGAAGGCGTATCAATGCGGGCCGGGCACGCCGATGCACGCCCAGCCGGCCGCTTGCGAGGTCTGGTAACCGTGAGGAGCGCCAGATTGACGACCCATGGTCTGCGGTGATTCTTGGCGTGATAGGGTCCGCCGCCGGAGGATCCGCGATGGTTCGATGCACACTCACCACTTTGTTCGCAGGGGCGCTCACGCTCGGCGGTTGCGGGGACGACGGAGCCGGCGGCGCTTCGACGTCGAGCACGGGCGAGCCGGCGAGCAGCACCTCGGGCGACTCACCCACCGGGGCGACGGCGACGGGCCCGGAGACGGATGCGTCGACGTCGGGCGGGACGATGGCGGCGTCCGCGACGGAGGGCGCGACGACCGGGGTGCCCACGTCGAGCACGACGAGCGGGACGAGCAGCAGCGGCGAGGGGACGAGCAGCAGTAGTGACGGGACGAGCAGCGGCGGGAGCACGAGCTCCGGCAGCGAGGGCACGGGCACGAGCACGGGGGATGGTTCGAGCGGCGAGGAGTCCAGCGAGGGCTCGTCGTCGGGCGTGGTGCCGGTCAACCTATTAAAAAATCCGTCGGTCGAGGACTGGATGATGGCCATGGTGCCCAACACGACGCCCGACGAGTGGACCAATTGCAGCAACGGTGGGATCGGTGTGGACGCGGTCCCGGACTCGTGCATGGCCTCGCCGGTGGTCGGGACCGACGGGGCGCGGTACGCCCGCGCCTACCCTGGCGAGGGGATCGGGCAGACCATCCCGACGCTCGCGGGGCACGTGTATGCGATCTCGTTCGACTACACGGCGGTCGACATGTGCTTCGGCGGCCCGCCGAGCGCGAGCTTTGAGGTGCTGGTCGACGGCCAGCTGCTGATGGCCACGCCCGGGAACGCGGTCCCGATGTGGCTCGCCGCCGACATGCAGTTCATGGCCGCCGGGGACGCCACCGAGCTGTGCTTTCGCAAGCTGAATGACGGCGGCCAGGGCGGCCTCGACAACCTGGCCGTGTTCGACCAGGGGTAGGCCGCTTTAGCGGCGGCGGCGGCGGGCGAGGGCGGCGAGCACGACGAGGCCGAGCAGGCCGGCGGGGTCCGGGGCGCCGCTGTTGCACGCGCAGCCCTGCTTCGAATCGTCGGTCTCTTCACCGTCGGAAGCGGCGTCGCCGCTGCTCGAGCCCTCGGGCTCGCCGGAGCTGTCGGACTCGCCCGCGCTCGCGGAGGTGGTCGGCTGGTCGTCGGAGTCGCTGGACTCGCTGTCGGAGTCGCTGGACTCGCCCTCGGAGTCGACCGGGGGCGGGTCGAGGTCGGTGCATTTCGTCTCGTCCCACATTTCTGGGAAGCCTTCGGCGACCTCGCAGGTGTACAGCGGGCCGGTGCACTGATCGGCGAGCACGACGGCGGGGTCGAGGATCTGCGGGCCGAGGTCGTCGACGAGGTCGGCGCCGAGGCACTGCTCGGCGGCGGCGATCTTCTCGCCGGTGGAGAGGAGGATCTGCTCGACGACGATGCAGGTCGGGGTGTCCCTGCGCAGCGTGTGCTGCGGGGCGAGGCCGCGGTAGACCTCCATGTCGCCGACGCGGATCGAGGTCGCGAGCATCGCGGCGGTCGCGGGGTCGAGCGGGCTGGCCGCGGTCACCTGCAGGTCGAGCCAGCCGACGCCCTTGTCCGCGGCGCAGGCGCCCGCGGTCCAGAACACCTGGGCGCCCCCGCACTCGAGCACCTCCGGGAAGGCGCCGTCGCAGCACACGAGGTCGGCGAGCTCGCGCGACTCGAGGATGGTCGCGGCGGCCTCGGCGGCGACGGTCGGGGCGGCGAGCGGCTCGGCGGCGTCGACGGCCGCGAACTCGAAGGCGAGCGGGAGCTCGGCCTCGCCGCAGCCGAACTCGGCGGCCTCGGCCGAGTTCTTGAAGCTGCCGGCGACGTCGTAGGTGGCGCCGGCGAGCAGCGGCTCACCCGGGCGCCAGATCAGCACGCCGGGGACGTCGGTGTTCTCGAGCGCGCCGGGCACGGGCTGGCCCTCGCGCGTGACCTCGAGGGTGAGCGCGGCGGCGAGGTCACCGAACGCGTTCTGGCCGCCCATGTCGGCCTGCAGGACCAGCACGCCGTCGTTGGCGACGGCGGCGTGGTTGACGGGGGCGATGGCGGTGATCCACGCGAAGTCGAAGTAACAGGGGTCGGGGGAGCATGCCTCGGCGGTGGTCGGCACGGCGGCGAGCAGGCTGGCGAGGCAGAGGGTGAGCTGGGAGGTGCGAAGAGAAGCCATGCGGAGAGTGTAGTCGGCGAGGATCGCGTGGGTACCCTCGCGGCGACGTGCATGCGCACGACATCGCCGCCCGCGACACGCGTGGTGCTGGCAGGGCGCGGGTGTCATGTCGGGCCGCGGACGGTCACTGGCACGAGCACACGAGGTTGGTCAGGCCGGTGGTGATCTCGCTCCAGTTGCCGATCTTGCACGGGCCGCCGTCACAGAGGGTGCCCACGATGTCGGTGCCGTTGCCGGTGCAGCCGCCGACCTTGTGCATCTTCGGGTAGGTGTCGAACGGGGTCTGCGCGGTGAAGAAGCCGGGCTGCACCGTGCAGTTGGCCCCGTAGAAGTGCTTGCAGAAGTAGTCGGCCATCACCGGCGGGTTGTCGGTGCAGTTGAGTGAGCAGCAGCCCTGGGTGATGAAGTGGTTGCTCTGCAGGCCGTTGAACATGTGCTCGGGGCCGTGCAGGTTGCCCCCGCCGACGCACTTGCCGTCGGTGCAGGTCTGGTTGCCGGCGCAGGGGATCCCGCAGCCGCCGCAGTTGTTCTTGTCGGACGCCGTGCCGATCTCGCAGCCGTCGCCGGGCTGCTTGTTGCAGTCGGCGAAGTTGAGGTTGCAGCCGATCGCGCACATCGGCGTGCAGGTCCCGTTGACCACGACCCCGCCGTCGCACGCCTCGACGCCGGTGTGCACGAACGTGTCGCCGCACGAGGCGACCACGCAATTAGCGAGGCAGGCGTCGGTGTTGTCGGCGTTGCCGTCGTCGCAGGCCTCCATGCCGGCCTTCACGCCGTCGCCGCAGACGATGTCCTCGCCGGTGCTGCTGCTCTCGCCGAGGTCGGTCGTGCCGGTCGACGACTCGCCGGTGGTCGTGGTCGTGGATGTTGTCGCCGTTGTTGTCGTCGACGGATCGCCGGTCGAGGTGTCGCCGCCGGTCGAGGTGTCGCCGCCGGTCGAGGTGTCGTCGCCGGTGGCGGCCGCGCTGGTCGCGGTCCCGCCGAGGCCGGTGGTCGTCGGCTCGCCGGTGTCCGTGGGCGCGCCGGTGGTGGTCATCCCGGTCGCCGGCGGCATGGTCGTCATCGGCGTGGTGTTCGACGTGAACCCCGAGTCCGAGGGGTCGTCCCCGCCGCCACACCCGACCATCACCAGCGCCAGCCACAAACAGCGTCGAATCGACATCCGCGCATCGTAGCCAGCGGGGCGGCGCCGCGTCCACCGCGAAGTGGGAGCGACAGCCGGGTCACGTCGGCGATCGCGGCTGTGTGGGCTGTCAGGAGATCGCGAACTTCTTGAGCAGGCGCTTGAGCAGGTCGCGGCTGCGCATGCCGAGGGCCCGCCACGCCTGTTCGCGCACGCCGCCGCAGGCGACCAGGGCGGCGACGACCTGCTCGCGCGTGATGGCGGTGGCGGCGGCTGGCGGTGGTTCGACGGCGGGTTGATGGAGGTCCGGCGGGGGGCCCAGCACGTCGCCGCGGCTCGCCGAGATGGCGCGCCACAGCAGGCCGTGGAGCTCGCGGACGTGGCTGGTGAACGGGTGACGGACGAGCGCGGCGATCAGCTCGGGGGCGAGGCGTGGTTCGTCGCCGTCGAACAGTTGAGCGCGCAGGTCGGGGCTGGTCGCGGCGATCTCGCGGAGGAGGTGGCGCGCGAGCAGCGGGACGTCGCCCTGGCGCTCGGCGAGGCCGGGCACGCGGACGTGGTGGATGAAGCGCGAGCGGAGGGCGTGCGGGAGGTCGGCGGGGTCGCGGCTGGTCGCGGCGATCCAGCGGACGGAGGCGGTGCGCGGGCGGGCGTCGCCGACCCGCTGGTACTCGCCGGTGTCCATGGCGCGCAGCAGGCGGGTCTGCAGGGCGGCGGGGATCTCGTCGATGAAGTCGAGGAACAGGGCGCCGCCGTCGGCCTCGCCGAGCAGGCCGTCGCGGGCGGGGGTGCCGACGGTCGGACAGTCCTGCAGGTTGCCGAACAGGTCGAGGTCGGCGATCGGCCCGGCCATGGTCGCGGCGTTGCGGGAGATCCGCGGGCCGGCGGACCGCGGGGAGCCGGCGTGCAGGGCGAACGCCGCGAGCTCCTTGCCGGCGCCGCTCGGGCCGTGCACGAGCACGTGCTCGCCGCGGGCGGCCGCGAGGGCCAGCTCGTCGCGCAGGTGCCAGGCGGCCGGCGACTCGCCGACGATGCCGTTCGCATCGGCGGCGCCGAACGGGAACGGCTCGGCGTCGGCGGGGGTCGTGCGGCGCGGCCAGTCGGCGGGACGGGTGGTGTACAGCAGGGTGAACAGGTCGACGGCCTCGACGAGCGCGCCGGGTCCGAGCACGGCGTTGTCGACGACGTGGCCGTCGACCCGCAGCACGCCGCGGCCGATCCGCTCGACCTTGAGGCGCCCGCCGGACAGGGCGCGCAGGCGCAGGTGCCAGCGCGACACGCCGCAGCCTCCAGCGCGCCGTGGTCGCCCGTGATGCCGTCGCCACCCTCGCCGCGTTCGCCGACCGCCGCGACCCGACGAAGCGCGAGCGCGTGTGGCAGGCCGACGCGCTGCTGCAGCTCGGTCGCCGCGGCGAGGCCGACGCGGTGTGGACCGAGCTGCTCGCCGCCGACCCGCTCGACGCGGACCTCATGGCTCGGCTGCGCGGCGAGCCGGCCACCTACGGCCCGCTGCTGCACGCCCTCGATCCGGCGGGCCACGTCGCGCGGCTCGCCGCGGTGTGGCGCAACACGGCCGCCAACCACCTCCACGACCCGCGGGCGCGCGAGGCCATGGCCGCCGCGCTCGCCCCGCTCGACATCGACGCGTCGCTGGCCGCGGCCAGTGATGACGCCGGTCGCGGTGCGGTCGCCGACCTGCTCGGCTGGCGCGGCCGCCTGTGGGCCCGCGCGGGCGAGACGGCCCGCGCCCGCGCCGACCTCGAGCGCGTCCTGGCGATCGTCGCAACTCTGGGAGACGAGGCGCCGCAGCGGTCGCTCGCGTGGATGCAGTGGATCGAGCTGGCGACGCTCGCGGCCGGCGAGGACGACCCGGCCCGCGCCCGCGAGGCGATCCGCCGGGCCCGCGAGACCAGCAACATGCCGCTGCTCGTCGACGACATCGTGCGCGCGCGGGCCAGCCTCGCGGCGCTCGCCGGGCCGTGACCTCGCCGCTGTCCGGCGGGCGAGCGCAGCGCGACGAGCTCCCATATCGTTCGACGGGCTTCGAAGCGGGCGCCGTCGCCGTGCGCGAGGAACGATCAATTGCACTCGCAATTGCCGATCGCGTTTGCGAGGATGCCCGCACGATGCCATCCGAGGTTCGCACCTGTGGTCGCTGCGGCGCGCTCGCCTTGCCCGAGGGATCCGTCACCGTCGTTATGGTCGGTGTCCCGCCGATGGCCGGCACCGCGACCCTGCTGCGCTGCAGCGGCTGCGGCCTGCGCTTTCGCGTGCTGCCCACATTCATGCTGGCGCTGTTCGGCGTGGCCGTCGCGCTCATGGCCTGGCTGATGGTGATAGCCCCGGAGGTCTGGCCGATGTTCGCGGTGATCGGCGCGGTGCCATTCGGGCTGCTGATTCATCAGATCTACGTGCGCCGGTCGCATCGACCCGCGCCGGCCGAGTCGGCCGCGGTCCTGGGGCGCGCGCTGGGCGACGAGCGCATCCAGGCGCTGCTGCGGCAGGTCACCGGGCCGCGCGCGCCGGACCGCTGATCGCAGACCGCTACTTCGGGCCGATCCGGCGGACCCAGCCGATGGTCTCGCTCTGGCCGTCGGAGGACCGTCCGCCGATCACCAGGGAGCCCGGGCCGAACGCCGCCGCACGCGCTGTCACGAAACCATAGGGCGACTCCGGCGCGTAGGCGACGTCCCACGCGGGCGCGCCGTCGGCGGAGAGCGCCCTGACGAGCCCCTGCAGCACCACCGAGGAGCCGTCCGGTCCGCGGCTGTCGCCGACCACGATGATGCTGTCGTCCGGCCCGCAGGCGACGTCGGCGAGGCCCTCCGAGCCGTGGAAGTCCAGCGGCGCCGTCCAGCGGACCTGGCCGTCGAGGCCGAGTCGGCGGACGAACCAGTCGTCTCCGCGCCGGCCGGTGATCGCCACGTCGCCCGCCTGCAGGCCG
>Ga0075158_10002646_pt1 | contig 12906 bp, 10 predicted proteins | sample JI91814BDNA_FD_70968 | JGI IMG/M metagenome (GOLD analysis project Ga0075158, IMG submission 70968) | Wastewater effluent complex algal communities from Wisconsin, to seasonally profile nutrient transformation and Carbon sequestration -... | ecosystem: Engineered > WWTP > Effluent > Algae... | reverse complement strand
AGAAAAAGCGGCAGCGCGCAGCGTTAAGAGTGAGCCTGCAAGGCGAACGGCTCAGCAAGCGCCCGCTTTTGCGAGGTAGTTTTTAGCTTTTTATCCGGAGGCCATTGATCTTTTGGTTCTTTTGTATCAAGACAAAAGAAAGCTCTTTTTGTTTCTTTTGCGAGCTTGCAAAAGAAAAAATAAAAATTACCGCAAACGTTGTAAATATTATGCACGCATACTATAATATTTCAAATTTATTCCTTACTTTCGCGCCTGAACTACACATAAACTTTAAAAAATGAAAATATTAGTTTGCATCAGCCACGTGCCTGATACTACTTCAAAAATTAATTTTACCAACGGCGACGCTGAGTTTGACACCAACGGTGTGCAGTATGTAATCAACCCGAATGATGAATTTGGTTTGACGCGCGCCATTTGGTTCCAGGAACAACAAGGCGCCAACGTAACGGTGGTCAATGTTGGCGGAGCCGATACCGAACCAACGCTCAGGAAAGCTTTGGCCATTGGCGCCAACGAAGCGATTCGTGTAAACGCCACACCAACCGACGGTTATTTCGTAGCCAAACAATTGGCCGAAGTCATCAAAACAGGCGGTTACGACCTCATCATTGCCGGAAAAGAATCCCTGGATTACAACGGCGGAATGGTTCCGGGAATGATGGCCGGAATTTTAGGCTATAACTTCGTGAACTCTTGCATCGAAGTGAAAGTAGACGGGAACAACGTAACGGCCGCTCGCGAGATTGACGGCGGGAAAGAAATTGTTGCTACTACCTTGCCGCTAATCATCGGTGGGCAGAAAGGATTGGTAGAGGAAAAAGATTTGCGCATCCCCAACATGCGCGGCATCATGACCGCAAGAACCAAAGTGTTGACAATCGTAGAACCGGTTGCGGCAACATCTGAAACCAAAGCGGTGAAGTTTGAAAAACCAGCCCCGAAATCGGCGGTGAAATTGTATACCGTAGACCAATTGGATGATCTGGTAAACGCGTTGCACAACGAAGCAAAAGTAATTTAAAAAGGTTCATGAAACAGGATGCAAGGTTTAGGGTTAGAAAACTTGAAGCCGCAACTTTGTACTGAACTCGTAGAAGCGTGAGGGATTGAAGCTGGGTGCCGCGCACCGCGGAAAGCCCGACGGCAAATCAAACAAGAATAAAAAGTGGAATGCCGATTGCCGGCACGCCCAACATTTAAAATTTAAAATTTAACATTTAAAATAACTCAGATGTCTATATTAATATATGCAGAATCTGCAGACGGAAAATTTAAAAAAGTCGCTTTCGAATTGGCTTCCTACGGTAAAAAAGTAGCCGAAACACTTGGGACGACAGTAACTGCTGTGACGATCAATGCCGGAGACGTTTCGGAATTGTCGAAGTACGGCGTGGATAAAGTATTAAAGGTAAACAACGATAAACTGGGTCAGTTTTCGGCAAAAGCCTACACTGATGTGATCAAGCAGGCAGCGCAAAAAGAAAGCGTAAAGTTGGTTTTATTGTCATCGACGACCGATAGTTTATATATGGCGCCATTGGTTGCCGTGGCACTCGACGCGGGATTCGCGTCGAATGTCGTGGGATTGCCAGTGAGCACGTCGCCGTTCCAGGTGAAACGTCACGCGTTCTCGAACAAGGCATTCAACATCACCGAAATCTCGACCGATGTTCGTGTGTTGAGTCTGGCCAAAAACTCTTACGGAATTGTTGAAAGCAATGGCGCTGCAACTGCCGAGGATTTCAACCCAACCATTGGCGATAACGACTTTGGCGTGAAAACGGTTTCTGTAGAAAAATCGTCAGGAAAAGTAACCATTGCCGACGCCGACATTGTAGTGTCGGGCGGACGCGGACTTAAAGGCCCTGAAAACTGGGGCATGCTCGAGGATTTGGCGTCGACATTGGGCGCTGCAACGGCTTGCTCTAAACCAGTTTCGGATTTGGGTTGGAGACCGCACAGCGAACACGTGGGGCAAACTGGAAAACCGGTAGCGACTAATTTATATGTAGCCATTGGGATTTCTGGAGCGATCCAGCACATTGCGGGCATCAATTCGTCTAAGGTGAAATTGGTGATCAACTCTGACGCAGACGCGCCTTTCTTTAAGGTTGCCGACTACGGCGTGGTGGGCGATGCGTTTGAGATTGTTCCTAAATTGACTGAAAAATTAAAAGCCTTCAAGGCACAGCATTCATAAATTTTTATAAATTGTGCCAGGAAATGGCTATCTGAATATTAGTTATTTGGATAGCCTTTTTTGTTTTTTAATACTTGGTAATTTCTACCAATTCGTCGTACTTTTGCAACTATGAGTCTAGTCAAGTTAACTATAAAAGGGATTTCGTATAGCCAAACGCAGAATGGTGCCTATGCGTTAATCCTCAATGAAGTGGATGGTGAACGCAAATTGCCGATTGTCATTGGTGCTTTTGAAGCCCAATCGATTGCCATTGCGCTCGAGAAGGAAATCAAGCCGCCACGCCCACTCACCCACGATTTGTTCAAGAATTTTGCCGAGCGATTTGACATTGTGGTCAAACAAGTAATCATCCATAAATTGGTGGACGGTGTGTTTTACTCGAGCATCATCTGTGAGCGCGATAAGATTGAGGAAATCATAGACGCGAGGACTTCGGATGCCATTGCGCTCGCCCTGCGTTTTGCGGCACCCATTTTCACTTACAAAAATATCCTGGATAAAGCGGGAATTTACCTCAAAGGCAACAACGGCGACGTGGATAAAGACGGCAACGACCCCGATGGCGTGCTGTCTACTCCCGAAACCTTTGGCATGGAAGAAAGCAACCAATCGGGCGAGACCTATACCAAACACAGCCTTTCGGAACTGCACCAACTTTTAGAAGGCGCGGTCAATGATGAGGATTATGAGAAGGCGGCGAAGATTCGGGATGAGATTTCTAAGCGGGAAGTGTAGAAAGGTGCAGGGTACAGGGTACAAGGTTTAGGGTTGATACAGATTGAGATTAGATGAGATTAGATTATATATGCCATATTATATTTTATACGCCATGAGAAATTTTAAGGATTTGGAGGTTTGGAAAAGTGCCAGAACGCTAGCCAAAGAGATTTATTTGTTGACAGCAACTTTTCCTGTCGAGGAAAAATTTGGATTGACCTCACAGATTAGAAGATGTTCGGTTTCAATTGCCGCTAACATTGCAGAAGGGTCAGCAAAGAATTCTATTAAAGATTTTACCCGATTTCTTGAAATAAGCCAAGGTTCTTGTTTTGAACTCGAAAGCCACATCATCCTCGCCAGCGATCTGGGATTTATTGAAACTTCGCATTGCGAATTGCATCAAAAACATATCATTTTGCTGCAAAAAAGACTATACAATTTTATTAAACACAATCGTTCTAAGGTTAACGGCACTGCCTGAACCCTGAACCCTGAACCTTGCACCATGAAGCAATACCTCGATTTAGTAAAACACGTTCTTCAAAACGGCACCCAAAAAGGAGACCGCACCGGAACCGGAACCAAAAGCGTTTTTGGCTACCAGATGCGTTTCGATTTATCCGAAGGCTTCCCGATGGTGACCACCAAAAAACTACACCTCAAATCGATTATCTACGAGTTGTTGTGGTTTTTGAAAGGCGACACCAACATTGGTTACCTCAATGAAAATGGCGTCAGGATCTGGGACGAATGGGCAGATGCCGACGGTAACCTGGGTCCGGTTTACGGCCACCAATGGCGCAACTGGAACAGCGAGGAAATTGACCAGATTACAGAGCTCATAGATACTTTAAAAACCAACCCGAATAGCCGACGAATGCTCATTTCTGCGTGGAATCCGTCGGTTTTGCCGGACACGTCGAAATCTTTTGCAGAAAATGTAGCAAACGGAAAAGTCGCCTTGCCGCCTTGCCACGCTTTCTTTCAATTCTATGTGGCTGAAGGGAAATTGTCTTGCCAACTCTACCAACGCAGCGCCGATATTTTCCTGGGCGTTCCTTTCAACATAGCTTCTTACGCGCTCTTGACGATGATGATTGCGCAGGTTTGCGATTTACAACCCGGCGATTTCATCCACACTTTTGGAGACGCGCACATCTACAACAACCATTTTGAGCAATTGCAGTTGCAGTTATCTCGCGACCCCAAACCGCTTCCTAAAATGACCCTGAATCCCAATGTGAAAAACATCCTTGACTTTAGCTTTGAGGATTTTACTTTAACCGATTACGATCCGCATCCGCATATTAAGGGTGCTGTGGCGGTGTAATCGAAAATAAGCCCATGAAATTATTCCTAAAAAGAACAGGCCTTTTTTTCTTGGTATTGCTGCTGCTTTTCATCACGGCGTTTGGCGTAATGGATTACCTTGTCAATAAGGCGTTCGACAGTTATCGTGTCGATCCAAAAATTACCACTGTTTTCATGGGTGATTCGCATCCGCAATGCGCCGTCAACGACGCCTTTTTACCCAACGCTCGCAATTTTGCGCAGGCAGCCGAGGCTTCTTATTACACCTATTTCAAGATGAAGACGTTGCTTGAAAACAATCCGTCGATAAAAAAAGTCTACCTCGGCTTGGGCTATCACAACATCTCGTCCCATTACGACCAGTACATATACGGGGGCCATGCCAAGGATATTGCGGCACGGTATTTTTTCATTTTGCCGTTACAGGACAAACTCACTGTTTTGGCCAAAAACCCAATCGACGCCGTGGAATTGCTTGAGAACGCCTGGAACAACGGGTTAAAGAATCGAAAACTTGAAAATACCGACAATACCATTCTAGGACATTACGAAAATTTCTTTGTGGATGTGGCCGCGAGGAAATCTTCGATGGACAGAAGGCTCAAATTGCAATTTACCGAAAACGGCCAGTTGCGCGATTGCTCCGAATTCAATATCGGTTATTTCGACAAGATGGCTGCATTGTGCCGATCAAAAAATGTATCGCTCATCGTCATCAATACGCCCGTACATCCGTACTACAAAAGTCGTGTGCCCGAAAAATTTCGCGCGCGATACGATGAAATCCTCAAAAAAAACCGTTTGAACTTGTTTGCATTCGACACGCTTACGCTCAACGACAGTGCTTACGTGCCCGACGGTGACCATATTTCTGCTAAAGGCGCGATATACACCACGGCTTTGTTCAAACAATAACGTCACTTCAGGACATAAAAAAATCCTGAACTTTCATTCAGGATTCTTACAGAGCGGAAGACGAGGCTCGAACTCGCGACAACCAGCTTGGAAGGCTGGAGCTCTACCAACTGAGCTACTTCCGCGTTTTGGTGGGGCAAATATAGGCAATAAGTTTACTTACGTGCAAGTTTTTTTTTAAAAAAATGCAATCGGATTTTAATTTTTCCAACTGTCAACAGCCGCTAATTTATAACCGGTTTATCCTTAAATTGTTATATCTTTATTGGTGCTAAAATAGTTTGGCCCGAACCTACAAAATCTTCGCTTGCCTCTCCTATGCGTCAATTTATACTCATCCGATGTCTCGTTTTATGGTTGGCTTTTGGTGCACAGGCATCAATGGCTGGGGCTATTTTTCCACAAAATACAGATCCAGAGAAAATACTGGATATCGATTCGGTCTTTCTTCAAAAGCAAGGCAACAAAGTACTCGCCGCCTTTTACAAGCAACACAACAACAAAACCGTTTGGCTCAACAAGGCGCAAAGTCGGAAAATATTGCTCTCGACCTTGAACCAAAGCGCCGCCGAAGGATTGGATCCCGCTGCATTCGCCCTCGATTCGCTCAATCGTTTTGAGGCCTCGATGGCTGCATTGTCGGACGCACAAAGTATAGACTACGATGTCCTGCTCACCAGAAAACTGCAACGCTATGTCTGGCAACTCTCGGTCGGTGTGCACAACCCAAAGTGGCTCTATCGCGACTGGGATTTGACCCCAAAAGCGGTTGATGTCAACAAAATCCTCGACGGTCTGGAAAAACCAGACGCAATCGCGTCGCAACTTGAAAAAATCCAACCCAACCACGCGGTTTACCAAAGCCTTAAAAAAGCATTGCAATTGCTCAATAATTTTCCCGAGGACACTATTGATTGCATTACAATCCCTAGGATTCTGTACCCAACCGACACCGATTCATCGCTGATCCGCATCAAAAGAAAACTCATGTACTGGAAAGATTTGGCACCATCCGATTCAATCGATGTCACTTTTGACCACTCCACGTTCCTGGCCGTAAAGAAATTCCAGGCCAGACACGGTATCCGCGTAGACGGTGCTATTGGCAAGGCAACAATCGACGCACTTAATTTTACAAGAAACCGGCGGCGCGAACAAATTATCGTAAATCTTGAGCGTTGGCGATGGTTTCCGAGGGATTTCGGGCCGCATTACGTACTGGTAAACATCCCCGATTACACGCTTAACGTGATAAAAAATGGTGACACCGTACAAACCCGGCGTGTCGTAGTTGGCGTGATTACCAGGAAAACGGCCGTTTTGTCGTCTACTTTCAGCAATATTATCCTGAATCCCACCTGGACAGTCCCGCCTACCATTCTTGAAGAAGATTTACTGCCAGCGGCGAAAAAGAAAAAGAGTTACTTTGCCTCGAAAAAAATCGCCATCTACAATTCAAAAGGCGGTATGGTGAGCCCATCGAGCTGGAATCCCGACAAATACAAGAACTATCGCTATGTACAAGCGCCCGGAGATGACAATTCGCTCGGCAACGTGAAATTTAATTTCCCAAACCACTACTCGGTGTACTTGCATGACACGAACCATCGGGATTATTTTAACCGTACCTTTCGCTCGCTGAGTTCGGGCTGCGTAAGGGTAGAGAATCCGCTGCCGTTGGCGCAATACATGCTCGGCGAAAAAAAATGGCCCATGGAGAAAATCTGCGACATTATTTTTTCGGGAAAAACCACCGTGTTGCCATTAAAGGAAAAAATAAACATCCATCAACTGTACTGGACAGCATGGATGGATGCTTCTGGAGTCTTGCAATTCCGTCAGGATATTTACAACCTCGACGATGAACTGTATGAGAAATTACGACAATAATTTGGGAGTCGCCGCGCTATTCCTTGACGGATGGTAAATAAACAGACACGATTTGTTTTTGATCAAATCAATAATAGCGTCGTTGAGCGCTACAGGAACCGCCGGACAACCTTGGCTCCTGCCCAATCGGTTGTGGTTGCGGATAAAGTCTTCAGAGACATAATCGGCGGCATGCATGACTACACCGCGATTGCGGGCGCGGTCATTTACGCCTCTTTCGAGTCCGTCCAGTTTGAGTGACTTGCCGTGTTTGCCGTTGTATATTTCACCCGTCGCATAAAATCCGAGGCTGCTTTTAAAAGAGGAATCTGTATTTGAAAATGAGGTAGCGAATTCCTCTCCGGTGTTGCGTCCGTGGGCGACAAGCGAATTGAGCACTACGGTGTTGGTGCTCAAATCAATTACCCATAGCCGCTTTACGTTGGATGACAAGCTAAAATCGATCAATGTTAATATGTCTTTTTTAACCAGTCCCTTTTCTTTGAGGTCATAAAACCCTTTGAGTGCCTGCGAGAAACTCTCTATTTGAGGTAACGCAAGGTTGTGCGCGTGTAGCCCATTGTATACCGAGGTTACTTTTGCTTCGAGCGCAGATTTAGAATTGCTGGCCAATAACGGAGGATCTATCTTGTGTGTTTGTTTGGCAGAATCGGCTGTATTGGGGTTGAACGCGAACGATAGGAACGCGGCCATTGCTAGGGGAAATATTTTATAAACCATTCTTGTTCTTTAAGTTAAACGTAGATGTTGGGACGGCAAACATAGGACAATCTGCTTAGACTGGCAATTTTTTTATGATATTTTTATCGATTATCTGCAAAATAAATCGACGAAATGTGTTTTTTCTCGACCTAGGCGTTTTAAAAAAGCACGGAAACAGCTAACGAAAAAGCTTAAAAATTATTGCAATGCTATTGTGTTAAAAGATTTAATGGTTACTTTTGTTTTACCAACCAAATCCTATATGACCAAATTCCCCTACCTACTGACCATAGCCATTGGCCTGATTTCCAGCTTGTGCTGCGGTCAAAAAAAGGTGTTGCGTGCCATCCCGGCAAGCAAAATGGTCATCGACGGGAAATTCGACGAGCCCATCTGGGAATACGCACCCATCGCCAAAGATTTTGTGATGTTCGCGCCCGATAACGGCAAACCCATCTCAGAGAACAAAAAAACCGAAGTGCAAATCGTCTACAATGACGACGCCATATACGTGGCCGCCAAACTCTACGACGACGAGCCCACCAAAATGTTGCGTGAGATTACCCAACGCGACATCTTTGGGACTTCAGAGCACTTTGGCATTTTCATCAACGGATTCAACGACAGCCAACAGGACTTCAGGTTTTTTGTAAGCGCGTCAGGCGTGCAGATGGACTGTATCTTTACCAATGCCGACGGCGAAGATTTCACCTGGGATGCCATCTGGGACAGCAAAGTACTCCTGACCGATTTCGGCTGGACCGTAGAGATGAAAATCCCCTACGCCGCTTTGCGTTTCTCTAAAGAAAAAAACCAGGTTTGGGGCGTGAATTTCTATCGTGAACTGCGCCGTTACCGCCAATCATACACCTGGAATTACATCGATTCTAAAATCAACAATGAAAGCGCGCAGTCGGGCGTACTCGAAGGAATTGACAACATCAATACGCCTACGCGGCTTTTCTTTATACCCTACGCTTCGTACTACCTCAATGCCAATGATTATCAAAAAGTCAAAGGTGAAGTCAAAGGCGGGCTTGATATCAAATACGGGATTACCGACGCTTTTACGCTCGATGCCATCCTGATTCCCGATTTCGGCCAGACCAAATTTGACAACGTCGAGTTCAACCTGAGCGCGTTCGAGCAACAATTTGCCGAAAACCGACCGTTTTTTACAGAAGGAACAGATTTGTTCAACAAAGGCAATCTTTTATATTCCCGCCGGATTGGGCAAACGCCTGGAATCGAACTAAAAGGAAACGAAACGGTTGAGGAATTCCCAAGTTCGATCAAACTCATCAACGCCCTTAAAGTTTCGGGGCGCACCAAGGACGGGCTTGGCGTAGGTGTGCTCAATGCCATTACCGAGAAAACCAGCATCAATATCACCGATGCAACCACAGGTGGGTTCATCCGAAGGGAAGTGCTCGCGCCACTTAGCAATTACAACGTCGTTGTACTCGACCAACGTTTCCGCAAGAATTCTTCGGTATCGTTTGTCAACACCAACGTCACACGAAACGGAAGTTTTCGCGATGCGAATGTATCGGGCTTGTTGTTCAACCTCAACACCAAAGCCAATACCTACAATATGCAGGGCGAAATGAAATACAGCTACATCAAGGAAAATCCGATAGACAAAAAGGGTTACAACACCGCGCTTTCCATCGGCGAGACCAGTGGCAAATACCGCTATTCGGTAAGCGGACGCTACATTTCTAAAGATTACGACCCGAACGACCTCGGCATCAACTTCATCACACATTACCACGCGCTGCAAGGCCAGGCGAGTTACCGCATCCTGAACCCAACCAAGACATTCAACACTTTCCAGGTTTCTGCCGATTTGTATTCGGAGTTTGACAACCGCACAGGAAGACTACAAGCCGGGAACATCAACCTCGGGCTCGATACCAACAGTAAAAAAAACGACTATTATGGCGCCGGAATCAGCATCCGCCCACATGAGATCTACGACTTTTACGAGCCGCGGACCTCAGAGGAGTCGCGCTTTGTAACCTCGCCAGAATTCGCCGAACTGCGTTTGTACTATTCACCCAACTACAACCGCAAGTTCGTTCTGGACCTCAACTCCACTTACGCTGTCATCAATGAAAAGGATCGCGTAAACTACGGGTTTACCATCAGCCCGCGTTACCGCATCAGCGACCATATTTCCTTGATTTACCGTTTCAACTTCTTCCGCCAGAACAACAACACCGGCTATTACGACACTTTCGACGAGGATGCCAATGCACTCACCGACGACAAAATCATTTTCACGCGCCGCGACCGCATTACCTACACCAACACGCTCGAAGGCAAATACGCCATCAACAATAAAATGAACCTGAATTTGTTGTTGCGCCACTATTGGTCGTATGCCAAAAACCGTGACATCCTTGAACTCGCACCAGACGGCCGCCTGATTGACAATCTCACTTATCCCGGAACACAGGATTACAGTTTCAACACCTGGAATTTTGACCTTTCCTACAACTGGTGGTTTGCGCCCGGCAGCCAGATTACGTTGCTCTACCGCAACAATGCACTCATCAGCGACACAATCAGTTCTACGGCTTTTGACCGCAACCTCAAGGATTTGGTCAACAACAAACAGCTCGACCACATCTTTTCTATCAGTTTCCGCTATTTTATCGACTACAATTCTTTGCGCCCTTAGCGGTTATTCGTAAATTTGAAGCTATTCCGGCTGTACGCTGTATCTTTTGTCCGCTAAAGAAGCGGAACAAAAGGATGCCGCTGCCATCCGGGCTAGGCGAAGCACTTCAACATTCAAAATTCGTTGTTTACCATTCAACATTGTTTTCTTGAAGTTTGAACGCCGAACCACGAACGCTCAATTTTGAAATAAAAAAAATGAACAAAAAAGTCATCCTCATGATCCTCGACGGTTGGGGAAAATCGCCCGACCCGAAAGTTTCGGCACCAGACAACGCCAAGATTCCATTCATCAATTCACTCTACAAGAATTATCCCAACGCACAGCTCCGCACCGACGGGCTCAACGTGGGCTTGCCCGAAGGCCAGATGGGCAACTCAGAAGTAGGCCACATGAACCTCGGCGCGGGTCGCATCATTTACCAGGATTTGGTTAGGATTAACCTCGCGGTAGAAAACAAAAGTTTCAATAAGGAGAAAGCCATAGAAGACGCGTTCCATTACGCCAAGGAATACGACAAAGACGTGCACCTGCTCGGTCTCGTTTCTGATGGTGGTGTACATTCGCACATCAACCACCTCAAAGGCCTCATCGATGCCACGCATGATTTCGGGCTCGAGAAAGTGTTTGTCCACGCCTTTACCGACGGCCGCGATGTTGACCCGAAATCGGGAACGGGTTTTATCGGTGACATCGTGAACCATTGCAAAGGTACCTCGGTCAAACTGGCCTCGGTCATCGGCCGGTATTATGCCATGGACCGCGACAAACGCTGGGAACGCGTGAAGCAAGCGTACGATTTATTGGTACATGGAACCGGCGAACATTCGACCGATGCCGTAAGAAGCATCGAGGCCAATTACGCAAAGAATGTCACCGACGAGTTCATTCGGCCAATCGTGATGGTCAATAACCATGGCGAACCAACCGTTGTTATTAAAGAGGGCGATGTGGTGATTTTTTTCAACTTCCGCACCGACCGCGGCCGCCAGCTCACCGAAGTCCTGTCGCAGAAAGACCACCTCGATTTCAATATGCACAAGATGAACCTGTATTACGTCACCATGACCAATTATGACGATACGTTCAACAATATTTACCGGATTTTTGACAAGGACAACATCACCGAAACCTTGGGCGAAGTCCTCGAAAAACACTCCAAAAAACAAATCCGCATCGCCGAAACCGAGAAATACCCGCACGTCACTTTCTTTTTTTCGGGCGGACAAGAGGAACCGTTTGAGGGCGAGACCAGAATCCTGCGCGACTCGCCCAAAGTAGCCACTTACGATTTGCAACCCGAAATGAGCGCGTTTGCACTCGCCGACGCACTCGTTCCTGAACTCGATAAAAAAGAGGTCGATTTTGTCTGCCTCAACTTTGCCAATGGCGATATGGTGGGCCACACCGGCGTTTTCGAAGCGGCGGTGAAAGCCTGTGAAGCCGTAGACCAATGCGTAGAAAAGGTAATTACAGCCGCACTCAAAAACGGCTATACCACAATCGTAATCGCCGACCACGGCAACTGCGAAACCATGGTTAATCCCGACGGAAGTCCCAATACGGCACACACCACCAATCCGGTGCCGATCATTTTAGTAGATCCTGAGCTCAAGCAAATCCACAACGGTATTTTGGGCGACATTGCCCCGACAATCCTGGATTTGATGGGCATTGAACAACCTGCGGCGATGACGCAACATTCTCTTTTAAATTAATTTTTTACTTTTGAAGCAGACTTTTTATGCAATGATAGTCCTGTTTTGTACCACTTTTGTTTGGGCGCAAAGCAGGATTACCGATCAGAACAATATCGGTTGGATGGCTTATAATGGCACCTTTACGGTTGCCAACCATTTCTCGATCCACACCGAATACCAATGGCGCCGCGATGACTATGTGCAGCAATGGCAACAAGGCTTGTTGCGTGTGGGTGTCAATTACAAATACAATGACGAGACATTGTTTCGGGTGGGTTACGCCTGGGCCGAGACTTATCCGTATGGCGACATTCCGCTCAACGGTATGGGCAAGGATTTCACAGAGCACCGCATTTACGAAATGGCACAACTCTCGGGTAAGATTTCAAAGCTCGGCATCAGCCACCGGATCATGCTCGAACAGCGTTGGATTGGACGTTACTCTACGGCAAATCTTGACAAGGAAGACAGCTATTTGTACCTGAATCGCCTGCGTTATATGTTGCGTTTGCAGTTGCCTGTTTACGAGCAGTTGTATGTTGCGGCTTATGATGAAATCTTTGTTGGGTTTGGCGGGAACATCGGGGAAAACATTTTTGACCAGAACCGTTTTGGCGCGCTCGTGGGTTATAATTTCTGTAAAAATTTCCGTGCCGAAGGCGGTTACCTGAGCCAAATCGTGCAACTCGGGCGCGAAGTTGGCGGCAAAAATGTCTTCCAGAAAAACAACGGCTTCATCGTTTCGGGGATTTTCAATTTCGATTTGCGCAGTG
>Ga0075158_10002644_pt1 | contig 12913 bp, 11 predicted proteins | sample JI91814BDNA_FD_70968 | JGI IMG/M metagenome (GOLD analysis project Ga0075158, IMG submission 70968) | Wastewater effluent complex algal communities from Wisconsin, to seasonally profile nutrient transformation and Carbon sequestration -... | ecosystem: Engineered > WWTP > Effluent > Algae... | reverse complement strand
ACAATAAATCCAGGTGAGTTTGTTATGCTCATTGGGGAAAATGGTGCCGGGAAATCTACGTTATTTAATGTCGTTTCGGGCTTTTTGAAACCAAACCAGGGACAAATTTTCTTTAATCACAAAGAGGTGACCCATACATCTCAATCATTTCGCTCTAAAAGTCTCGCGAAAGTCATGCAAGATCCAAAGCTTGGCACAATGGAAAATATGACTCTTTATGAAAATATGGCCTTTGCCTTAAAAAGGGGCGAGAAGAGATCTCTCCGCAACATTTCTGATAACAGTCGTAGGGAGCTGTTTCGAGAAAAGTTAACTCTTTTACGTATGGGTTTAGAAGATAGATTAGATGATGTCACAGGATCGCTTTCAGGAGGCCAACGGCAGGCATTGAGTCTTGTGATGGCTATTTTATCTGATTCCCAAATTCTCCTTCTTGACGAAATTACAGGGGCATTGGATCCCAAGATGGCTGAGACTGTTATGAATCTTTCAGATCAAATCATTCGTCAAGAGAAAAAGGCAGCTCTTATGATTACACACAACATGGCTCATGCAATTGCCTATGGCGATCGTATCGTCGTTTTGAAAGATGGACGAATTGCAAAAGAATTTGTCGATTTAGAAAAGAAAAGTCTAACACCCAAAGATTTGCATGATATTGCATCGTCGATATTAATTTAATATTGTCAGGGGATAGCTAAGGGCGCAAAGTACTGGTAACATATTCTTTAAGAATAATAAAAATGAAGACGCCATGAGCCTTGGACTTATTGCAGACATTCAACGTTTTAACCCCCTGGAATACTTTGGGAAGGTCCTTGCTGTTAAGGGCCCAGTCCTTCATGTCTCTGGCCTAGCGGATATTGTCAGCTTGGGGGATCTAGTGCGCATTCAAACCCGTCAAGGTCGAGAATTCATGGGGGAAGTTGTTTCCTTTGAGCAAGAGATCACCCTGGTCATGCCCTATGCCCCCCTGGATGGTATTGGTCCTGATTGTTTGGTCACAACGACTCAAGAACAAGGGTGTGTTTACCCCTCCCATGATTGGCTGGGTCGCGTGATCAATGGATTCGCAGAACCCATGGATGGATTGGATTTCCTCCCCTCAGGAGAAAAAGCCTATCCCTTGAATGCTGATCCTATTTCAGCCCACCAACGGGATATGGTTGAGGAACGACTGGATTTAGGCGTCAAAGCACTGAACACTTTTACAACCTGCTGTAAAGGTCAGCGTATGGGAATCTTTGCCGGCTCAGGTGTCGGCAAGTCTGTTCTGATGTCCCAACTTGCACGCTTTTCAAAAGCTGAGGTCATCGTCATTGGTCTGATCGGGGAACGAGGTCGTGAGGTCCGTGAGTTCATTGAAAAATACTTAGGTCCCGAAGGTCTTGCCAGAAGTGTGGTGATCGTCTCCACCAGTGATGAGCCTGCCCTCCTCAGGCGCCGTGCCGCTTATACAACCTTAGCTGTCGCCGAATATTTCCGCGATCAAGGCAAACAAGTTTTGTGCCTTATGGATAGTGTGACCCGTTTTGCCATGGCCCTACGGGAAATTGGTTTGGCCACAGGACAACCGCCCACAACCAAAGGCTATACGCCCAATGTTTTTTCCGAGCTCCCAAGGCTTTTGGAGCGCGCCGGTCCTGGGCGTCGCGGTCAATCCAGCATTACAGGCCTATTTACTGTCCTTGTTGAAGGCGATGATACCTCTGAACCTATTGCTGATACAGTCCGATCCATCTTGGATGGGCACATTGTTCTGGAACGCAAGATTGCGGAACGGGGCCGCTATCCTGCGATTAATGTGCTTAAAAGTATTTCCCGGACGATGCCTGATTGCAATACGCCCGAAGAAACTCAAGCCCTTCAAAAGGCACGGCAATACATGGCCACTTATGAAGATATGGAAGAGCTTATTCGCCTGGGTGCCTATCGCAAGGGCAGCAATGCTGAGGTTGATGATGCCATTGCCTATTCCACAAAACTGTATGAATTTCTCTCACAGTCGAAAGATGGCTACACCACACTTGAAGATTCCATGAGTCAATTGAGGCAACTCATTAACAGTTCCGCGAGCAGTCTGGAATCCTTGGTAGCTTCATGACATATAGAAAGTAGCGGCAATGACTAAAAAGTCTGTCACGACACTTATCAAACTTGCGGATCGCCGTGTTGTGAATCAACATGGCCGTGTTTCCCTTATTGAAAAAACAATCCAAGATATTGAAAATCATATCGGGGTGCTGAATGCGAATCTTGAGAATGAAGCACGAGCAGCCATGCTGGATCCCTTTGCAGGGTTGCATTTTGGGGCGTACTCCCGGGGCATTCAAAAGAAAATCCAGAACTTAAACGAACAAAGGGCGCAACAAGAAACAGTCCTCACACGGGAACGAGACCGGCTTTCTCAATTGTATAAGGAAATGAAAGTGCTCGAAGTGTACGAGCAAAATCAGAAACACCAAGAACAAGTAGAACAGCGCCATGCGGAACAAAAAGAGACCGACGAAATCGCCGGTCGTCTTAAAAGTGTTCAGTCCTCTTAACTGTTATGAACTAAAGTAAAGTTTGAATTCCGCAGGGCTTGGGCACTGGTTAATGTAGTCAATCTCTGCCCGCTTAAGTTCAATGTAGGCATCAATTTGATCATTGGTAAAGACGTCCCCTTGCAACAAAAAGTCCCGATCTCCATCCAAGCAAACCAGTGCCTGATGCAGGTTTGAACACATCACAAAGTCTGCGCCATGCTTGCTGGGGTCTTCATGATAAATGTTTTTCTCCATAGCCGCACCTGGGTCAATCTTATTTTTGATGCCATCAAGACCCGCCATCAACATGGCTGAAAGCGCCAGATACGGGTTTGCTGTGGGATCTGGGAAACGCACTTCAATGCGTTTGGAGTTCTTTTGCGCGCTGTAGGGGATGCGGATAGCAGCCGACCGGTTCATCGCTGAATAAGCACAATACACGGGTGCTTCATATCCTGGAATCAGACGTTTATAACTGTTTGTCGTGGGGTTTGTAAAAGCGTTGAGAGCCTTCGCATGCTTAAGAATACCGCCAATATAATGCAATGCCGTATCAGACAAATCGTTATACTTATCCCCCAAGAAAGTGGGCTTGCCATCTTTCCAGATGGATTGATGCACGTGCATCCCAGAACCATTATCGCCAAAAACAGGCTTAGGCATAAAGGTCGCGGACTTGTCGTGATGATGGGCTAAGTTCAACACACCGTATTTAAAAATCTGAAGATTATCCGCTGTTTTCAACAAGGTATCATACTCAAAACCCAGTTCGTGCTGGGCAGATGCCACTTCGTGATGATGCTTGATGACTTGAAGACCCATCTCTTTTAGAACGAGAAGCATGTCTGAACGCAAATCCCCCAAACGGTCAACGGGGGCAACAGGTGCATACCCCTTACCCTTGTTGGGACGGTGCCCTAAGTGGGACCGAAATTGATCAAGCTCAACAAAGAATTGGTTGGAAGGGCTGGTGCATTCGTCAGAATTGAGGGTGTAAAAGCCATAATTATCGTTGATGTCATAATTGACTGTATCAAAAACGAAAAACTCGGGTTCAGGACCGAAATAAGACGCATCCCCCACACCTGTCTTTTTCAAATAGGCTTCGGCGCGCTTTGCCGTACACCTTGGGTCACGGGCATAACCATCGTTGGTATTGGGATCCAAAACATCGCAAATAACAATCAACGTCTCATTCTTAGCAAAGGGATCAACGATCACTCTGTCCAGATCCGGAATAAGAGCCATGTCTGAGTTCTCGATAGGCTTCCACCCTGGAATCGACGATCCATCAAAAGGCACTCCATGAGTCAACAAGTCCTCGGTCACCGCATCCACATGAAAGGTCATATGGTGCCAAGTCCCACAGGGATCTGTGAACCGAAAATCCACATCAATAATATGATCATCCTGAATGCGTTTTAACAGTTTAGTGACGACGTCTTTTTTTGGCAGTGTGAGCACGATAAATTCCCTATCTAACTTATTATATTTATTTTTCTTATAATAATGCGGCCTGAAAAAATGTATAGATTATTTTTAAATTTTTCAAAGGTTACATCTTAACGCGCGAAAGACATCATGTAGTTCACGTCCACATCTGATGACAAACTCCAGGTGCGCGAGAACGGACTGTAAACAAGCCCCTTCAAGGATACTGGCGCACACCCTAACCCGCGCAGAGATTTGGAAAGCTCGGAGGGTTTGACAAACTGACCCCACGTATGGGTTCCCTTGGGCACCCAACGCAAAATATATTCAGCAGCCACGATGCCTAAAGCAAAAGACTTCGGCGTTCTGTTCAAGGTACTCATAATCAAAAGACCTCCGGGTTTTAAATGCCCCAAACAACTGCTGAGAAATGTCTCTACCTGGTCAACGTGTTCAATGACCTCCAGGGCAATGACAACGTCAAAGAGCTTGCTTTCATAGGATTCAGGGCTATTGACCTCATAAGTAATCTTTAACCCTTGAGCCTGACTATGTCCTTGAGCTACAGTAATATTTTCTGCGCCCGCATCAATTCCTGTCACAGATCCCCCCAATCGGGCCAGAGGCTCACAAATGAGTCCACCCCCACACCCGATATCAAGAATCTGCAATTTCTTTAAAGGCTCAGCAGTTCCAGTCAGCTGAAAATGTTGTTTAATTTCGTTGACGATAAAATCCAAGCGCGTGGGATTAATCTCATGAAGAGGCTTAAATGGACCCGTTTCATCCCACCACAAATGGGCATCTTTTGTAAAATTTTCAATCTCACTGGGCTTAATAGTCGACGAAGTTTGAGGCTCTGGGGATTGTTTTGCTGTCATCATCCTGATATCATGTTGGGTGTGTTTATAAAGTACATCATACTGCAGGGCGTTATAATGAAAAGACTCTTTCTGATTCTTACTCTTTTTTTTGGATTTCACAACATTGTAAACGGAAGCCAAACAACCCAAGACCTCAAGGGAGATGATGTTTTCCCCTTGCGTGACCGCGCTTATACGAAAACTGAAGTCAGCCAAGGGTTTATGAAAATTCTCCATCCAGACAACGCCCCCCTTATGTCTGAGATTTTGAATGTGTTTTTCAGAGCCGACTTTCCAAAAACGCCCTTTACAATCCATCAGGAAATCAAATGTTGGCAGTGTTTCTTTAATACCGTCAGGGGGAATCTTTGTGCGGCTAACCTGCCTGCCGTCGATGACTCTAAAGAGACTCAACTCAACGCCATTGCAAACTTCTTAGGGCACCATAAAACAGGAAAAGTGAATGGACTTTATCCTGAGATTTTTAAGTACATTTCAGAAGACTATCCCCATGGAATCATAAATATCACTGCTTTGATAGAAGAATTACATAAGGTCGCGGAAATGCCTATTAATGGGGATCTTCTCAGGTCATCTATGTAAACCCTTCCAAAAATCCTAAATCAACGCGTTTTGAGATAAGGATTAGCTCTGAAGCATCCGCTTGAGCAGATCAATATCTTCTTCCAGACTTTTATCGGTTAAGAGCAAATCTTCGACGCGTTTTACCGCATGAATGACTGTTGTGTGATCCCGGCCACCGAACTTGCGACCGATTTCAGGCAGGGATGCTGAGGTCATGGTCTTACACAAGTACATCGCAATCTGACGAGGTCGCGCCACTGTCCGCAACCTACGAGGGGAATGCATATCCGAGAGCTTGAGATTAAAGTGCTCACAGACCTTCTTTTGAATATCATCCAAGGAAACCCGGCGGTCATTGGCCCTGAGAATATCCCTCAGAACTTCTTGGGTTGTTTCCAGGGAAATTTCACGTCCCACCAACGTGGAATGAGCGATCAAGCGATTCAAAGCCCCTTCCAGTTCACGGATGTTGGATGTGATCTTGTGGGCCAGAAACTCGAGGACCTTTAAAGGAACAGGCGTAGTCAGTTGCTCTACCTTGGATTGAAGAACGCCCAAGCGCAGTTCATAAGTCGTGGGATGAATATCAGCCACCAAACCCCACCCCAGGCGGGAACGCATGCGCTCCTCAAGGCCTTCCAGGTCTGAAGGAGACTTGTCTGCTGAAATGATCACTTGGTGATTTTGATCCACTAAGGCATTGAAAGTATGGAAGAATTCTTCTTGGGTGGATTCTTTACCGCTGATGAATTGAAAGTCATCGATCATCAACACGTCCACGTTCCGGAACTTGTCCTTAAAGGCCATGGTATCCTTAAAGCGCAGGGCCTTAATGAACAGATACATGAACTTTTCCGCAGACAGGTAAACGACCTTGCGATTGGGATGCGTCTTTTTGATATGCCATGCAATCGCATGCATCAAATGGGTCTTACCAAGCCCTACCCCACCATAAAGGAAAAGAGGATTGAAATGAACCTTATCCGACTCTGCAACCCTTAAAGCCGCTGCATGAGCCAGTTCGTTGGATTGCCCCACAACAAAGTTATCAAAGACATAACGGGGTTCCAGACGCGATCCAATGACTTCCAAAGAATCACCCTCAACGTCTTCATCCCCCTCTAAGGAAATTTTCCCATTCTCGGCATGAGCCGCCGGGACATCCCGTTTCGAGGTAATGTTATCATCTACTATAATATCCACAGCCAGAATGCCCGGATTGAGGTTTTGAAGGTGCTCCAGCATTTTACGCGCACAATTCACACTCACCCAATCCCGCATAAACCGGGATGGCGCCGCAATGACAAAGCGACCGGAAATAAAATCACGAAATTCTAAAGGGGATATCCAGCTATTAAAGATCGATGCGCCCAGATCTTCTTTCAGATCGGACAACACAGCATCCCAGAGCTGTTGACTGGGACTTGAGAGCGAGAGATGATGATCCTGTGCAGCAATGTGTGCTGGCATACTGAGAGCCTTATTATTAAAGTTATATAGCTTAACGCGCTATAGAAATAGAAAGTGCAGCTCTTCCAGCACAGGGCTGAAATTCAGATCCTAGGCAGCGAGGGACTTAATACGCGAAGCTAGTCTTGAAAGTTTACGAGCTACAGTATTTTTATTCAACACACCTTTTGTGACGCCGCGATGCATCTCAGGCTGTGCCGCCTTGAATGCTTGTGCCGCAACCGTTTGATCGCCAGATGTAATTGCTTCTTCTACTTTACGCACGAAAGTACGCACGCGTGTGATTCGTTGGTGATTACGCGCATTCCGAACGATGTTTTGACGTGCACGCTTTTTTGCAGATTGAATGTTTGCCATAACTAATATTATTCCTACGACTAATTTTTCCTCGTGAGTGTTCTTATACACCAGGGATAGGACTGAGTCAACAAGAGTATTCAGGCAAATATCCTGAAAATCAAGGACGCAGTTTTTAAAGCTCTCCCCTCAAGAAAAACCCCGCACATGGCGGGGTTTCTTGAAAGAATTCAGCACTCCAAGTCTTAACCCCTTAGAATCAGGAATCCTAGGGGTCCCTGAGAACGCTTAGAACCCACCAAATTTCTTTTGAACAACGGGTGGCAATCCCTTAAACCATGTTTGATCGAGAGGACATCCTCCGGCATCCACAAAGGTAGGGGTAACAGATTGCTGTGTCCCATTAAAATACGGGAGTTTTTCTAATCCCACAATCTTTGTAATACCTTGGTTACGTAGTTTAATCTCTAACAAAGATGAGTTCTTGCTCACATCTATAGAAGTAATCTTCTTACCATTTCGGCTCTCCAAAGACGTTAAGGCGAGAGAAAAAGTTTCCAATTTTGGCAAAGCCGCCAAAGTCGTATTGAGATACTCTTCACTCATATTCATATTGGACAAACCCAAATGCTCTAGGGTCTTCAAATTGGCAATAACCGTAGGAACCTTTGCAAACTTATTCCCTGACAACCAGAGCTCTTCCAACTTCGAAAGCTTGGTTAGGGAGGTCGGAAGATCCGTTAGTTGACAGACAGAGAGCCTCAGCACCACCAATTTTTTTAAATCTCCGATCCAAGCCGGAAGTGTTTGCAACTTAGAGTTTTCAACAGAGAGTGACAGTAGCCCCGTAAATCTAGAAAGCCAGACGGGCAAGGGTCCATCCAAAACAGCAAAGGATAAGGCCTTAATATCATTTATTCTATTGAGGGGGATTTTATCTGTCGGGTTTAAGTTTAAAGCCAACCGCACCTGCGCCGCACATTTCTTTTCCACAGGCGTATCACCGATGGCTAAAAACTCCTCAGCGGTCGAGCTGGAAGCCATAGACATCGACGAAAATGCCATAAGACTCAGAAAGGTGAAGGCAAGGTAACGTAAAGTTTTAATTTGATTTTTTAACATGGTAACCTCCTTATTATTATTTTTATCTTGGAGGTTTTTTTTTCATTAATCAATCCATGGAATTTATTTTAATCCTGAATATGGATTTATAATCTTAGGGGGTTCCTGTATCTTTTTGATAACTTGTCTTAAGGCGGGCAATATTACTCTCATTAATTTTCATGGAGTACATACCCGTTAAGTATATAATGGGGCTACCATCATCAGCCTTACCCATGGATTGCTTACATTGTGTCTTGGGTTTCTCATGGGCTGTGGGGTGACATTTTATAGAAGCGAGTTGAAGGTCTTGAGCCTTGGCCTTCCAATAGGCAAACAAGTCAGGGGGAATAACCTCCGATAAATCCATAATTCTATTAAAGTCCTGCACCAAATCTCCATCAATCTGGACACTTGCTTTCGGGACAAGGTAAGTGACCGTCACAGAAGCATTAACATCACGACGTGCTTCCGAACGCGGGATGAAACTAAGACCTTTCGGAAGAGAAGCAATCTTCTCTACACTTTTAAAAATATAATATTGGTCGTTCATGTCCTGGAATTTTAACTTATCCAGTGTACTGTCACCTATTGGAATCGTAGGGTCATAATTCCCCTGGGACCCAGATGGCTGAGGTTTTAGATCAAACAACCCCTTCATTTCATAATAGGGATCATTTCCATCTTTTGGGACGAAAACGCTTTTCTTGCAATCATCTCTATTATTTTGAGTACACGTTATGGAGTATTTTAAATTTTCTGATGTTGTACCTGAGGCACGTAATAGGGAATCAGATATATTTGCTACAGCATTTTTCTTTAAAACATGTTTTTTTTCTAAAGAACCATTTTTATCTACAAAATAGAGATTTTGAGCGTCCGCCCCCACAAGAGTCAGATCCTGAGTATTTTCAATCGATGTGTCTGGCTTCTTGGGGTCTTGATACCTCACCCACACATCCGGATATTTTGTCTGTGCAATTCTATCAATTATTTTCCAGTCAAAATCCCAAGAATATTTGCCATTTTTCAGAGCATAACCTAATGCATTTCCTTTAGCATCCTTAGTAGTACTATAACTACAAATTACAGAAGAACAATTCAGGGTGACGCGCAGGGGCAATGTATTTTTTAATTCACTCGCCCAGGACATGACCTGGACAGATGGTCGGGGGCTTTCAGAGTTCAGCTGGCGACTTGATACTTTATAGGATTCATTATTTTTTGTAAGATACACAACACCTTCTCGGGCATCGAAACGGTCAAAAACGAAGTCATCACGGGTAAATTTCGTGAGACCCTCTCCTAAAGTAGGGGTGTCCACAACGGGTTCCTGCACCTGGGGTTTATTAACTTTCGGCAAACGTGACGCAATTTTTTGCATCACACCGGGATCAAAGGTCAGGGTAAATTTTCCCTGTATTTCTTTAGAGCTAGTTCCTCTGATTTGAGAACATGAAGACGTACAAACTAATTTAGCAGGAATTGAGATTTTATTTGCTATAGCATATTCAAAGGCACCTGGGGGAACTTGACCAGATAATTCTTGCAAATTCTCAATTGCTTGTCGTGAGACGTTCCAAACATCTCCCAGTCCTATGAATCTGAAAGTGTTACCACCCTCAAGACCTTTAGGATGAAAAATAAACTGACCTTCCTTGAAGGCCTTGGATTCAATATTACGCTCCGTGAATGGCACGGTAGTATTGGTTTGTGCTTGGGTCTCCAGCGCACCGGTGCTCAAAAACAAAAATGCACAAGCCCCTAAGAAGCGTATGATCTTTTGAAAACTGTCTAGTGTTTTATAAGTAAAAAATTCCATAGAGAAGCCCCAATCCTGTGATTAATCCGCCAGAGAAAATAACGTCATAGGCCGTTAAACCTTGGTCAACCGCTTTGGCTTTAGGTTGACGCTTTTGTTTTTGAGTGTGGTGACGATTAGCCATAGGGAACTCCTATCTTAAAAATACCCATCTAAGACAGTGTAGCGTAAAAGTATTAAGAGAAGTTTAATCTCAGAAAAATTACAGATCATCTCCGCTGATCGTTGAATAAAGAGCCATTTGAATGAGGTCAATTTTTTCATCTTTGGCCATGGCACTAAATGATTGCTTCAAATTACCCAAGGGGACATTCAAGATTTCCCCTTCTTTCCTTTGAAGGATAAAAACTGCCCACTGTCGCATATGCTCTCGAGAGGGGTCTTCAAGAGTATATCCATTAAGATTATTATTAGGCCAAGACATCATTTCAGGATCTTGCAGCACAAAGGTTATTTTCTGTCGAATTAACGAAAGTAGTTCAGCGCGCAAATCCTGGCTCACATAATAGACTTCATAGGTCTGATCAAAACTGTGATCACCGCGCCGCATCACATTGTGAAATAACGACGAAGATTTGGGCGTGATGAATGCTTGCGCGCCGCGCGTCCCTTCATCTTTTTCCTGACTTGAACCACAGGAAAAGATTTCTGGGAAACATCCATGAGTGCTGTGACACATCAAAAATAATAATCCAGCACTTAGAACTTTTTGATTCATTATTCCTCCTGTATTATTGAATAATCATGGTAAGCAATTTTTAATCCATTGGCGTCAGAATAAAAACAATAACTGAGATTATCCGATGCAATTTGCTACAAATCAATTAAATGCGTCTAAAAACCTTGAGAATCACTCTCAAGTCTTTTTTCATGAGTCAGAGACTTTTCAGTGTTTTGAGCAAAGCATTATCAATGATTTAATCACCCGGAATACCAGTGGCAAGCCCTTGCGAATTATGGTCTGGGGCTGCGGCAGTGGTCAAGAAGCCTATAGCGTCGCCATCTCTATGTATCGGAAGGCACAGATCGTCAATACCCTGACCTATGAAATTCTGGGCATTGATAAAAACCCCCAAGCCATCGACCGAGCCCGGATCGGGCTCTATGATGAAGCAAGCTTTCACAGTGATGTAGCTCAACGAGCTCAACAAACGTATTTTAAAAAAACAGAAGATGAATGGCGCATTGCCCCTCCTATTAAAAGCCCTGTACAATTTATGTCTCTGGATATCTATGACAATTTATCTTCTTTAAACAAAGCGGATATAATTTTCGCCCGTTATTTTCTCACCCATTTTACCCCGACTGTTAAGAGTGTAGTTCTAGAGAAGTTCTCAGATCTTTTGAATCCTAAAGGGTATTTGATTCTGGGCAGGCAAGAATCCGTCCTGAGTCTGAGTTCTGCCTACTCACCCTATGACGGGAATCGGGGAACCTATCAGAAAAAAGATTAAGCTTAGGCGCTCTGTTTCAGCATTTGATCAATACGCTGCGCGGGTTGCGGAACAGCAAAATAGAAACCCTGAGCATATCTGTTAGATGTACGGCGCACGTAATCCAAAATCTCTTTATCTTGCACACCTTCTATAATTGTTTCCAACTCTAACTCGCGACACAATGCAGTAATAGCCGCAAATAATTTCCGAGAACGCTCGCTCTCCTTAAGGTCCAAGATAAGACTGCGGTCTATTTTAATATAATCCACAGGGATATCCGCCAAAGTAATAAGTGACGAGCGGCCGATGCCATAGTCATCCAGTGAAATGCGACAGCCAAGCTCGCGAATTTTATCCAGCAGCGTCATGTTTTGACTCATGGCTTCAGTCAGGGTTTTTTCACAAAACTCAAGAACAACATCATGGGGTGCTATTTGATACGTTTCAATAGACTCACTCAGCTTGGCCAAAAAATCAGGCTGCAGGATATGTCTCTTGGAAAAGTTGATGGACATAAAAAAGGGCGTCTCATTTTGATAATACTTCTGCCACTTCTTAAGTTGCACAAGACTTTGTTGAACGGCAAAATCACTGAGTTCCACAATGATTTGAGTTTCTTCGGCAACGTGAATGAAATCATCGGGAGATACAAGCCCCAAGCGGGGATGGTCCCACCGCATGAGGGCCTCAAAACCCACAATAATGTCCTTTTGAATATCCATAATCGGCTGAAAATACATTGATATTTCGTTATTTTCTAACGCACTGGATAGGCCTGATTTAATTTCGACGTATCGCGGAGATTCTTTGCGCATACCGGCTTCATAAAAAACGTATTTAGATCTGCCTGTTTCCTTTGCCTTATACAAGGCAAAATCCGCATCCTTCATAACTTCCTCAGCATTTCGGTGAGATTCGCCATCACAAATACGCACACCAATACTCAATGAAGGGGTAATATCAACCCCACAAATCTGCATCGGCTGACACACCTCAGTAACGATACGTTTTGTCGACTGCTCGACATTTTCTGCATTTTCTATGTCTGTTAAAAGAACAATAAACTCATCCCCCCCAAGCCGTGCAACTGTGTCAACTTCGCGCACACAGGTTTGAAGACGCTTAGTCACCTCCTTGAGCAACTGATCCCCCGCATCATGGCCATAGGTATCATTGATCCCCTTAAAGAAATCAAGGTCAATATACATAACTGCAAAAGTGTGTTCATTGGACCGCTTAAAGCGAATATAAGCTTGGTTGAGACGCTCCATAAAAAGAGCCCTATTCGGCAATCCTGTGAGCGTATCGTGGAACGCATTATATGTTAGAAGTTCTTGAGTCATCTTGAGTTGATTAATATCCGTTTGAGAGCCAACAAAC
>Ga0075158_10002642_pt1 | contig 12921 bp, 16 predicted proteins | sample JI91814BDNA_FD_70968 | JGI IMG/M metagenome (GOLD analysis project Ga0075158, IMG submission 70968) | Wastewater effluent complex algal communities from Wisconsin, to seasonally profile nutrient transformation and Carbon sequestration -... | ecosystem: Engineered > WWTP > Effluent > Algae... | reverse complement strand
ACCCGCGCCTGCAAGGTAAAAGTTATCCCAATTAACGCTCCCATCTTCGTTATGCATAGGACCATTAGGCTCCCATCCAGCATTGATTGCCCACGCCTCGTACATGGGGTCACCAGTATAGCCTCCCGGTTCCCCAGAGCTACTGGATTGGTATGAAATGTCATTCCAGTCGTTATTAAATCCTGGCATATTGTTCCTTACGGTTTAGTTGTACCTAAGTCAGTAGTTGTAAGTACACCTAATGTACTGATCGTAACGCGCCAGTAATGTGGCGTCCCGGCTGTATCTTTGAGCACTAGACCTTTTGTAGCAAGGTCCACAATAACATCATCGGTAGTATCAACGCCCTTAGTAATTCGGCTAACTGAGTTAAGGCCGGCATACCCACTAACAGCATTCTTGTTGGTTGTGTTTTCTGCTGTAGCTAAAGCGGTACTTTGAGCTTGGGTTAAATGGTAATACTCCCCAGCAGTTCCACCTTGAATGTTTGTTAGTTGGTTGTGGTCTGTCGAAGCATCGTTAATCTGCTTACGGAGTTTTGCGTACCAATCGGTCCATTCAAAACTCGTGGGAGGCATGTCCCATGGTACTGGTGGAAGTATATCAGCCATTATCTACCTTTAGCGTACCACTTAACTGTTGCGGCGGCGAGGCCAGCAGCCGGAGCTGTACTGAAACTCATGGCACGAATGCCCATATTAGTTAGGGTATATGTATGTGCCTGAGCCACAGTAATGAAACCCGCCGCAGGCGCTGCCGAAGGATTTGCACATGCAAACGTAACTGTTGATGGAAACCCTCCATTTGGAAACGTTACTGTAGCGTTCCCGCTTGCATCGGTTACAACACTGCCCCACATTTCAATGTTACGGGAATCTCCATACTCAACCCATACACCGTTGGCATCAGAACCACTATCAGTGATGACAGAGTCATTTAGATATAAACAGGTGTCTGTATCCCAAAGAACTTCGTGGGTACCACTCACTTGACCAATGACAGCACAAGTGCTGGTATTAGCTTCGTTGTATAAGCCACCAAAGATTGGACCATGAAAATAAGAACGAGTAATGTAGCTTGTAGCTGCACTACCATTACCAAAGGAAAGCTTACCACTGATAACGCCATATAAGTGAATATCGTCGGAGCCAACGGTAGCTGTACCAGTGATGATACAATGATCTTGGATAAACATGTTGGTGCCAAAGACGTGACTAACGCTACGCATTACTAATGCATTACGAGCAGCACCTCCTGTACCACCAAACAGTGTTACACCATTCATAAAGATTTTACGTAGTGATAAGGGTGATCCATTATTAACCACGCCATCTAATAGAATGTCTTGATTTGCGCCACCAGAAGACATAGAAACATTTACACGCTCGATGTGAATATCTCCAATACAAGCCACACCAGCAGTGTTGAGTTTCCAGCTAATACCTGATCCACCAGAAGCAGTACCAGAAAGTCCTTGTACAGAGATATCACGTACTGTACCACCATACTGTTGACGAGCAATAACACCACGATCAGCATCAGCTTCCACATAACGTTTGTAAAGAATAGAGGGTTGCGCACCACCCTGAACACCTTGCACAATGGTAATGTAGGTTAGGTAAGGAAGCGCACTGTCCAGAGCAGTGATTTGATTATCAAACTGAAGGATTGCTGGTTTGTCAATGTTAGCGGTGTTAAACATTGCAATAGCTTGTGGAGCACCATCCGTGCCTAAGCCACTACCACCAGCATCAGGAACACCAAACCAATCACTGTGCCAAGTACCATCAAGCACCTGACGTACCCAGCAACCAGAAGTAGAGGCAACAGCGTCAGCAGGAATGAATACACCTTCATACACGTCAGCAGCCACGCGAGTGGCATAGTCTCCCGTAGTCCAGACAAACTTACCTTCACGTCCAGCTTCAGTTAGTTCAACCATAGTGAGCTGAGTAGTGTCTACAGCCTTAAGAGCAGTACGTGTTGCACACTTAGATTTATAGACGTGCTCATCCACGTCATTAGCCCAAGCGGCTAGAATGACTGTGGTGCCGTCAACAAAAGTAGTAGTAGCCATTGTTTTCCTTAATGCTGTAAGACGTTGAGGTCAAGTTTAAGACCCTGCATACGTAGTGGGTAATTGTCTGTGTAGGTTAGTCGATAACTACGGTTGCGGAACTTACCACAACGAGTGAGGTAAGGAGACGAAGAAAAAACATTAATGTTTCGAGCGGTTACACCACCGTCTCCCCAATCATTATCACTCCACGCTACTCCTATATTACTTGTACCTGTGTAGGTGTGCATATCACATAGCAACACAGTGCGATGACAAATCTTCCAGTTAAACGTGTCAGCAGTTTCATTTGCTGTCGTATAGGTACAAGTAAAGTTAGTAGAGAAGTCCTGATACAGTGTAGGCGTCATTAGTGACATGTAGGTTTGACCACCAATGGCAATATACTGTGAACCATCAAACATAGCCCACGCACCTTCAACAGCTAAACCAGTACCTGCACTATTCTTCCACTCATACCACATCTTTTCATCAATGTCATATACCCACGTTGTTTGTGGGGTAGGAATGCAGTAGAACGTATGACCGTCAACCGACAAACAATAGCCATCACGGTCCAGATTTACTTGACCTTTAGCATTGTCAGTAGTCAAGATAGTCTGGAGAGAACGGTCAACCACTTCATCAGAAACTCTGTCCATCTTAAAACCATTCAGCATAAAGACACTAAGAGATTTATTACGATCCTGTCCAACAAAGAAGTTGCTGTCACCAATCTGACACATCCCTGTAACATAACCCACTTGCTTGAAGCCAGAAGGATTACTTTTTAAAGGAGAACCCGTATCGTTAGCAGCATCCCAGAAAATCTCCAGGGTGTTGTTACCCATCACAATAATGTAGTTGCGATTGGTAGTAATCTTTGTGATGTAGTCCCCAGACATTTCAGCAGAGATAAATTCATTGCTCCATGCCATAGGGTCATCATTATCACTGTTGTACAAATCGCCCGTGTTTAGTTTGGCAAGAAATACATAACCATCAATGGTGACAGGTTGAGGTACGTGTGGGGTAGGCATATCAACGTCTGTAACATCAACGCAGCTACTTCCCGCGTAATTGTCCACCCATAAATCAGTACCATCAGAAATGAGTACATAGCGTACATTAGTAGCCGCTTTAAGAAACTCACAGAACCCGACATAACCGCTTGAAGTTGCTAGAGTAGTAACAGTACGAATAGAGCTACCACTGTCAGGAGTAACACTATAGACCTTGTTGTTGACCGCCCAGTAAAATCGGTTTGACGGGACATCATAATATTGACCTCTCAGTACATCAGAACTAGCAGATTTTGTTAGGTTGTAAGCTGTGGCACGGAGCCCAGGACGTTTCTTAAGAAACACCTCACGAGTTTTATTCTCTTGACTCACACGATCATAAAAGAGATTGACAATGTTGCTATCCCGCTGTATCGTTAAGTCACCTGAACGATATGTAGTGGTGTTGTCAAACTTAATGTCAATAGTCTTATATGTTTGAAATTGTGGTGAACCTGTGTAAGCCATTAACGTTGTCCCCAAACCTCGGGTTGAAACATTAGTGAACCATCCTCATCACCATAGTCGCTAGCAATTTTCTTATACACACCGGCTTCTTGTGCTAATGACTGTCGATCCTGGATACCAAAACCAACTTCAGGGGCAAGAGAAACAGCTAGCATGTAGATGATGGCTTGGTGCCAATGCTGTGGGAAGTCAAGAGTTTCACCGGCAGCAGTGAACCCATCAAACTCTTTCTGATAAACAATCTTAATTGTCTTGTTGGCAATAGTCCCAGTGTCGGACGTCAGCGGCCAAATAGATACTGTGCCGCCTTGTATAGCTGGTTGCCATGTATAGTTAACAGGGACTCCAATAGCACCTTGGGGAAGACGATTGAAGTCATAAAGACTCTTTTGAAGGATGTCATAACGAACCCCACTCGTTGTATCATAGATAGACACTTGAGCTATCTTGATAGCTGTTGAAAGTGTGTATACCTGGGAAGTAGCAGACGGAGTTTCTGTAACAGTAGTGCGTTTCCACAAAGGCATACCATCAGCATTTAGCAAAGCTACTACAGCATTCAACGCCTGCGCACCGTCAGTGTATTGAGAAGTGCTTAGGGTGTTATCTTCGCCGGGCACACCAAGTTTACGGTAAGCCGCTTCAATGAGTTGATTACGGGTTAGTTCCCAAGAGGTGTCAGCGGAAGTAGTCATTATGGTCCAGTGTAAGAATATTGGTTATAAGGTAGGCCGTTATTTTGTCCTACAATGGCACAACCCACGACACCTATACCAGCAATGCCTTGGTTTGTATAACGAGTACAGACAACCACAAAGTCATCTTCAGGTCGTGGACGATTGAAAGCTACTGGTTTAGGATCACTGGGAACACGGATGTACTTTTGAGGGTGATCCGTTTCCCAATCATCTTTACAAACAATGAGTCCGTCCCAGCGCTTTTTAGCTGCTCCAGACTTCATTTTCTTGCCACAGCTATCGCAGATTAGGTACCATTGACCACGTTCATAGCTCATGGCTCATGTGCTTTCATATCACGAATGTCCGACTTAATTTCCTCAAACATACTACGAAGTTCTTGTTTGAATTCTTTGAAGTCGTCTCGGTGCAAATAATCCCTACGGATAATCTGGTTATCCAGTTGTAGAGCAGTGTATTTAATGTCCAGCGCCGCCATCTTTTTTTCCGTATCATCTAAGTTACGTTTAAAGAACCACAGCGCTAGACCCATTATGGTAAAGACTGCCCATTTTACAAGTTCGATTTCAGACATGGAATCTCTTACGTTTTGGTGCTTGTCCACGCATAGTGGTTCCAGCAGGGCTATAGGAAGTGGGCACTAGTTCTAAATAGTACGCAGGATAGTTAGAGTCTGTTGTAAAACTAACAGTACCTGCACCAGAGTTCCACGTTGATGAGATGAGTGTGCCAGTAACTGATGTAGCAAGCCCTGAGGCCGTTAAACCATATACTAGATATTCTGCTCCTAAGTCCACAACAACACTTACAGGATCAGGTACAATTAGTCGAGTATTAGCATCAGTGCCACCGCTATAGGTGTTTAAATCTCCACCAATAAAAGTGTTGAAGTTCGTAGGATATACTGCTGATCCAGCAACAGTCATGTCCGTTTGAAAGGTTGCACCGTGCAACACAAACAACACATCTCCTGCCGCAAGGGCACTATTAGAGTTTGTACGCATGGCACAAATACCACGGAACGGGGCGCTAAGTCCAGAGATAGTGAACTGACCATTACCTACCGAACCATAAGTACCATTGTCTACTGTAACACAACAACCAATAATACCATCATGGTCCCATTTCATAATGGGGGAAGCGTAGCCAGCCCCACGGAAATGAGTTGTACCTGTCGCTGTTACTACGTCTACACCTGTAACTAAATCCGCCGTGGCAATAGAAGTATCTGTGCTATAGTCTGTAGCGGCGGCTGTGTATGTTGTAGATAATTGGCGCTTTAGCCAAGACCACACCGTATTAGCCACACCAGCATTAACCGCAACTTCTTGTCCAGTTTGTCGAATGTTAAACCCGTCGGAGACAATTCTTGCTGCCATTCCAGAATCTTGGACATTCATAGCAGACTCAGTAGTAATAGGGCCAACAAGACCCCATTCAAAAATCTTACCAGAGAATAGCCAAGACAGTCTACGTGAAGGCCACACAGCAGTGTAATGAGCACTACCACTAGTTGTATTACCAGCCGCACTAGAATAGAAACTGTTTTGCCAAATACAAAACTGAGTGAGTCCGTCTATGTCTTGTAACGCAGCCATTGTTGCGCGGATAGGCTCAGTTTCAAAATCATTGCGGTTTCTTGAATACTGACCTGGACCTTCTGTAATAACATAAGGTTGATTTGTAATACGTGGGCTCCATAACCCACCTGTACTCAAAACCGATGCCCAACCAGTCGTCCCATCTAAAATACTTTTACGAGAAGTGGTGTCGCTACCTGCTGCAATACCTTCTGAATCATAGCAATGTAAACTACCACAATCTTGGTAGTTACCTACACGGGGGTCCATATAGCGATTTTCTACATAGGTGTAGACAACGTTTGGCATGATAGATTTAATAAATGTCTCATAACGCTGTGCCGCAGCGACATCAGTATCCTTAATATAGTTGACCATATGAGCTTGAAACGTTGAGTTCCATAGCCCACCACTATTTAACACCCACTCTTCATACTTAGGGAAAGTAGCTTGGGGCCAAGTAACCCCATTTAGTGTGGCCCATGCTTGCCAATGAGCCTCTAATTCAGGTAACCACCAACCTGACCCACCATATAAACCAGCTCCCGATCCACCTGTAGAATTGACAATGAAGTCCATCATACAGTACCCAGAATAAGCTCCGCTAAATGGTGAGGTTAATGTACAAGCATTCCAAAAAGAGTTCTCATTGAACGCTTGTACAAAAGACAGCATTGGGTTATCTTTATAAGCAACACCTGTTGTAGTGTTCACACGATTCAACATGTAACTGATATGACGTTCGTACATATCATTCCACGTATCAGACCACATCATACCATGATCAGCATACGCCCGACGATTGTCCGCTGAGCCGTTTGAAGTGTTTGGAGCAAGTCCCTCAATCATACGGGGCTTATCACCATTCTCAAAACTAAACCAGACACGAATACCGCGAGAGTTTAGGTCAGCAATAGTGCGGTCCATTTGCTCTAGAAAACCGCCAGTATCCTCATCATAATAATCGTTGATAGTAGATGGGGCAGGAGATAAGGTAGCTTGATAAGCCCACACTGCAACACCGTCGTTAATTGTAGCGCCAGTGCCTGAGGGAATAGTAGTGCCCGTAGTTGAGCCACTTACACGTTTATAAACATTACCTGAAGCAGTGCAGTATTCATTGGTTGAAATACTTACATCCGCACGCCAAGGAAAATAAAGAAAACACCCGTTCTTAACAGAAGTACGGGGCTTATTATTCCATCCCATCATACGAACGTAGTTAATTCCTGGAGCAGCAGCATGTTGACAAAGACCATCAACCTCTGCATTAGTATCAAGACCACAGGCAGTCTCAATAAGATGGTCACCAATTAATTTTAGTCTGGTGCCATTTACTTCAAAGTGCCCGTCAGCATTAATGGTAACCCAATAAGGCGATGTGCCGGGTTGAGCCAGCGTTGCCGGCCCATGATCTGTATATGGGCCAGGACGATAATCAATTAATTGGAGTCCCATCGTTACGCCTTAGGTGCAAGGTGAAGCTTCTTAACTTCTTTGTGAACAAGTTTTACCGTGGCGTCGTCAGGACCTATAGCAATTACAGCTAAAGTAAACATACTGCGACAGCCACTTACATTTAGTACAGAGACTAAAGTAAGACCACCATCCAAAATTTTATTCATTACGTCTTCAGCTTCATCGAACGTATTAACTTCTACTTGCAGTACACGAGTCATGATATTTCCTTAACCGACATAACGAATGCGAACGAGGCCGGGCGATCCAGCACCTCCGTTAGCAGTGCCAGTGCCACCGGCGCCACCAGCACCAAAACCAGAAGCAGCAGCTCCAGCACCAGTGTTGTTAGCAAGGCCACCCAGACCCCAGAAGCTAGAGGCACCATGCCCAGCACCGGGGACAGTGCCTGCATTAGCAATAGCTGATCGAAATTGTGAGAATCCGCTTGGGCCTGTAGCACTACCACCGGCGTTACTAATAGCACCTCCAGCAGCACCGGAGTTTGCTGTGCTATTAAATCCACCGCCAGATACGCCACGAATACCAATAGCAGAGTTGCCGCCAGCACCAGCTCCACCAGTGCCGCCCGCCGCTTGCCCTTCACCACCTGAGCCACCAGATCCACCGTTAGTTACAGCACCAGCCGAGCCACCAAAACCCACAGTCATTGCTAGGATACCATCTCCCGCAACACCATAAGCGTCATCAAGACCGGAAATTGTAGTCTGTGTACCACCGCCACCTGATCCACCCGCAGTTCCAGCGGCACCTGCTGTACCACCAGTACCACCAGCCGGACAGGTAATTACTAAAGATTGTCCAGGACGTACATACACTTCCTGGTCTTTAATGCACGCACCGCCACCCCCGCCGCCTCCTGCGCCACCAGCGTTGTAGGCACCGCCTCCACCGCCACCAGCACCACACATATCGACATAAATAGAGTAGACGCCTTGTGGCACTACCCAAGTCCAGGGACCAGTCGTGCTGCCACCGCCATAATTGGTATCAAGCGTATCATTTAAATATACACCAGTACCACGCTCAAATGAAACAGTGTTGAGGCGACCACTTGAATATTTTACTGTAGTTACCATAATTATCTCGTTAAGGTTACTTTGCAAGTAGCATTACTAATGCCGCTTGTTTGTGTTGCTTCAAGTTTGAAAAGGTTTGCACCCTCTACGTCTACCTGCATCATTAGCCATCCAGATGCTGGTAAAGTGACAGGACTTACACCTGAAGACTGCTTAAGTTTTAGAAGATAACCATCGTCCAACGACGTATAATCTCCAGCCGCAGCATGAGTAGTGACATAAGTGTCGGCTGATTTATATTTGAAAGATAGAGCAAAAGCAGTTAACGCTGTAGATGGGGCATAGAAATAGATAGTTGCCCTTTTCCAGCCAGTTACATCTAAAGCAAATACGGTAGATAAACTAGCATTATCAATGCTGATACCAGCCGCATCTACTGCGGTTTGAAGTTCATAAGAAACTTCGCCGCCAGTAACACGTAAAGCACCTTCACTATCCACAGACAGTGATGCAAACTCACCGTCAGCCGCGCCACCTGCGGAAGCCGCATCACGTCTAACAGCTAAAGCAATGGTACCAGTGTCTCTACCGCTGCCCGTAGCACCTTCTGCATACTGTGTACCACCAGTGGTGGCTAAGTTACCAGAAGCATCAACGCGAATAGGAATCCACTTCCCATCCTGACCATTGATTTCCTCTGTCGTTTTTCCATGTATTGTTACATGTTGACCCATAATAATCTCCTCGATTGGCTTGCGCTTACAGGGTACTCAACATTAGGCAGTTGCGCCGTTGAACACGATGAAGTTGATAACACCTGCACCCGTGTCAGCCGTAGCTGCATTCAAGTTGGTGAGGGTAATAGAAAAACTACCAGCAGCAACAGCGGACACAACGGCCACAGAAGTCGCAGCAGTAGAGCCACTTGCCAGGGCAATAACGGGGACACTGTTTGCAGTGACAAAGCGATTGGTAACAACAAAAGTTGCTTCAGTGCCAGCGGCAAGGGAAGTAGCGTCCGTGGTAATTTGACCACTAGAGGCATTAATTGTAACACCAGTCGAACGGTTGGTGAGCTGAGTAACAGCGGGGGTTGAACCCTTACCAACACCGATAGGACCAGCAAAAGCAGTACGAGCCATGATTATTCCTTTAGTTTATATACAACAAAACACACCGTCTGTATATCGTCTGTCTAGTCAGTCTGTGTGTTTAAATTTACTAGAAAAAAAGGGGGAACCCTTTTACCTGTTCCCCCACATCTCATTAAGCGCCTGGGGAACCGAACAGACCACGGGGGTCAGTCATACCAAAGGAATAACGAGCAGTTGCCTTGAACCGAGCATTCTCGGTGTCAAAGTCATTGTCCATTTCAAAAGCGTCAGCACGACGCTCAAAATGCTTCATACCATGAGGCACATCCGTGCGGATGAACCAAGCATCAGTATCAGGCCCAAGGTAGTGGTTAACAACAACTTCAGGAATCATGCCCATAGACTTGATTGCGTTGAGGGTGTTATCAGCACTGTACACTTGACCGTCTGTACCAAGAATACGCTTGGCTTCAAACATCAGTTGACGTGGGATGATCAGAGTCTTTGGCTTTGCAGCAATCAGGAGACCACGATCATTCGTAAAGCCAGCAATGTCAATACACGCTTGCTCAAGAGCTGCTTCTGACAAGTCAGCCGCCGTTGCAAGAATGTTAGACCACGTACCACCAGCGAAGTTGGGGTGATCGTTAACAAGAATTGCCTTACCGTCACCAAAGGTGTAGCTGGTGTTAAATGCACGGTTGTACACGTTAGCAGCAATTACTTCCTTCGTCTGACGCATAGAGTAGGCAAGACCTTGAGCCTTACGCTGACCTACGACGTCATACTGGTCGTCGTCCATGATTTCACGGGTGATGACAAATCCGAGAGCATACACCACATGTGAGTAGCGAGTGATGAACGCTTGACGTTCACTGTCGTACAGAATGGGAGCGCCTTCAGGCTTGACAGCCGCAAGACCAAACGAACTAATACCAACGTCCTCTTCAAAAGCTTTTGAGGACTTGTAGGTATCAAAAAGCTTATTGTACTCGGTTGAGTATTCACCATAAGACTTACCGTACCATGCGTTGATGCCGGGCCAGAGTGCCTTGGCAAATGAGCCGCTATTAATAACTGACATACATTACTCCTTAGACGCCAGCAAGACCAGCCGCGCCATACTGATGCGTATTGATACGCACAAGAACTTCTGCGGGACGTGAGGTGCTGGTTTCATCGTTGTCAGGGCTAGCCGTAACACCAACGATATTTAGTGGGATAGTTGCGGTAAGAGCAACAGTTGAACTGTCAACTGACATACCGGAAGCATAAGCACCAGAAGTACCAGCAGTGCCCAGGTTAATGGAAACATTCAGGCCAACTGAAGCGGCAGCAACAACACCACCAACACCGTCTTGAGGACCAGCAAAGATAAGATCAGGAGCATCAGCTACTAGCGCCACTCGACGAGTCGAGGCAGCACGATAGTTGGGAGCATTGAGGTTGGAATAATCAACTTCAAAACCAACAATAACACCAACGATTGGGACAGCGGTGCCAGAGCCAATACGCTCAACTGCGGGGTAAACCCCGAAGCCAGCGGTATCAACCAGAGCAGCGTCTGTCGAAAGTTGCACAAAGTCGCCAACGTTAGTGGCTTGGGCATCAGATGCCGAAATCATGTAACGATTGAGCTGACCATTATAGGGAGCACCAGAAAGATGCTTGACAGGGCGGAACCCTGCGAGAACACTTGCCATTAGATTTCTCCAAGTGGGCTCCCCTCAAAAATTACCGATTAATTTCAAGTTTTCCGTAATCGTTTTGAGAGAGAGCTTGTTGTTTCATAGTTTTTTCAGTCTCCGCAATCTGCTTGGCTTTTTCAGCTTGATCTTCAGCATACCATTCCGAGGGAATACGCATAACAAAAGCTTTCATACCAGACTTATCGACAGAGGCTTGAGCTTTAGAGCCTAAAGCCGTAGAACCAGCAACTCGACGTTCGCCAACAGACACATCTGCGGCATCGACCAGTTCCCATCCACGTTCTTTAAAGCTTTCAACGCGGTCTCCCACGTCATTCACAAATCGGTATTCATATCCACTCTCCTTGTTAGAAAGAGAGAGTACATTACGACCATTTACTGGTGGGCGCTTCGCCCGCCCGCTACGGGCAACAGGAGTTTTTTCAGCCATGTTATTGTCCTTTAAGTCTCTTCAGTTCTGCGCGGTATGCCGCTTCAGTCATCGCTCCACTACGGACGAAGGTCTTCATAATACGCTCCTCTTCAGGGCTAAGGATGTCGTCCTTAGCTACGGAAGCGTTCTTACGGCTTGGGGATTCAACGGCCCCAGGTCTATTTTGGTTGGGGTTCGTAAACTTGTTAGGGAATTCCTTCTTTACTTCTCGGGCCACTGCTGCCAGTACCTCGGAAGGAGACATCCCTTGCTTAGCAAAGTCAATGCCAATAGCATCAGCAAAGCGAGTCAAGTTGTGATCACGACCATACCAACCATTTTGTTCTTGCCATTGGACAAAGCGAGGATCAACTTCAGCAGCTTGAGGGATGTTGACGTTTTGCACGTCACGATCAAACTCAACCTTCTGCTGTTCTACTTCCTCAATCTTTTCTTCGTAGGCAATTGCTCGTTCAGTTTCACCCTCGACCATAGCTTGTCGGCGGGCATCTTTTAGAGTCTTTAGAGCACGCTGGTACTCTGATTCTTTGACTTTAGTATGATGAGTTTTGAGTGCTTCAAAAGCTTGGACAACCTTTTTGATTTCCTTGTTTTGATGCTCAATTTTTTCAAAGAGTGGCTTGCGCCTTACATACTCTTTGGCGTCAATAAAATCTTCTTCTGGACCGTCCCATTCTTCTTTAGGACGCCAGCCCATTTCCAGGGCTTTAGCTTCGTAAGGAGCAGGTTGGGGCTTTTCAGCTACTTGCTCGCCAGGAACAATTTCTACATTTTCATCAGACATCTACTGTCTCCTTACTCAACACAACAAGAATGTCATCGTCGTTTAAAACGTAAACCTCCTCCTGTGTGAAAGGGTTTACCACAAACTTACCAGCGTTCTTGACATAGGCAACAATCTCACCTTCCTTGAAGGGGGCTGCGCCATCATAAGCGTCTGGACCAATTTGATACACCGTACCAACATCAACAGAAGCTTTAGCACGTTTGTTCTCTTCCATTTCAGGAAGAGCAAATCCAAGGGCCTTAGCTTTCTTACGAGTGTCATCCCACTCATCAATGTCGAACGGTTTTACCGACACAAAATGTCGGAGTGTTTTAAACATCTTTGGACTCCTCTAAGTCAATTAACTCCATGTTAACAATATCGTTAACAGCTTTGATATAACCCACATACTCTCGATCTTGCAGAGGATTGAATCCAGCTTCTACTGAGAGAATATGGGTCAATCCACCTGCTCGTTCTTTAAGAGCGTGCATTATTTCTTTGGTGCAGGCCGAGCTTTTCCAGTCGAGCCACTCTTGCTTTGTGCTGATGATGTTT
>Ga0075158_10002641_pt1 | contig 12925 bp, 13 predicted proteins | sample JI91814BDNA_FD_70968 | JGI IMG/M metagenome (GOLD analysis project Ga0075158, IMG submission 70968) | Wastewater effluent complex algal communities from Wisconsin, to seasonally profile nutrient transformation and Carbon sequestration -... | ecosystem: Engineered > WWTP > Effluent > Algae... | reverse complement strand
TAAAGGCATAGTTCTTTTAGTCGTAAGCCATTAGTTGATTGCTGCTCAGCTTCTTCAATTAGAGCTAATTCATAGAACAGATCTGCGCCAAGTACGCATTTTTCAGTTTCAAAACGATCCGAAAAATCCTTAAAATGATCAAGTATTCGCTCATTGTCATAAAGAAGCAGGAGATCAAGATCTGTTCTCAATAGATAACGCACGGCGGTCCGTACTTGCTCTCGAGCTTCTTTGTATTCGCCTGCTTTTCTGCGCTGCATAATCGCTAAAATAGCTTGAACCAGCTGTTCGACGATTCGCATGATATAATCTTGCTGCATCTCAGCTTTGCCCCAAAGTGACGGATTCTACTTTCAGTGGAACCGCTTCCCATAAGAGAGCACCGCTCGATATAAGACGAGCCTCCACTTTCTCTATCTGTCCTTCTTCGTCAAAGATGAAAAACACTTTTCCGTCTGGGAATCCTTTGACTCCGAAAATTCCCGGAGATTCAGGATAAAGCATTCCTACCTCCCCTCCTGAAAGCATAGATCCTAAAAGCTTGCCAAACACCGCAATTGTCAATTCCTGTTCAGGCGCACCTTCAGGCAGAATTGCTCTATAAGATCCGGCAAATTGATTGAGATATTCCGGATTCCCGGCAAGAGATTTATCGATGGCAGGTCGTTTATAATCAGGATCGAGGACAAGAAGTCCGAATTCGTCTGGCCAGTCTTCTGTTGAATTTGAAAGGATGGCAATCCCTCTTTTCAATTGAGGATTGAATCCGATGTAGCTTCTGAATCCGCCTGTTCCTCCGTTATGCCATATAAGATTAGCTTGGTTCGAAGTAGAAAGCATCCATCCAAGACCAACCGCAAAGGCAGGCATTGGAGAATATTGCTGCTGGTGGCATTGGTCGAACAATGCATGGACAGGATTAGCTTCATTCATATTCGCAGCTAGAAAATTTGCCATGTCTTTAATGTTCGAACGAAGGGCGCCAGCTCCTGCAAGACCTGGAATATCCCAATAACTGACTTCCTGAGCTAGATGATGTCCAGATGCAAAATTCGAGGTCATTTTACTGGTTAAAGAAATGGAGGTATTCGGCATATTCAATTTACTAGAAATCAAGTCCTTGACCATCTCTTCATAACTTTTCCCTGATCGAATGCTTAGGATATGGCCGAGCAATCCCATGCCGAGGTTGGAATATTCGAAAGACTCGCCTGGAACTCTTGTCAGGGTGCAGGACTCAAGATACTCAAAGAGACGGTCGATGGTGTAATCTTGGTAAGGATTGGAAGGATCTTTCGGAGAAAAATTATCCGGCATTCTGGGAATGCCAGAGGTATGAGAGGCTAGGTGGCGAAGGGTAATTTTTTTTCCGTCCAATTCGGGAATTTTAATTCCAGGTAAATGCTTTTCAATGGGATCGTCCAAATGCAAATCTCCTCTAGCCGACATATCAGCAAGAAGAAGCGTGGTAAAAACTTTTGTGACTGACCCAATTTCAAAGATCGTATCCTCGTAGATCAAGTCATTTCCAGATACTGATTTTTTTCCATAAGTGTAGAATGAGACTCTGCCATCATCGATGATTGCTACAGCAGTTCCGACAGCGCTGCTATCCTCTATATATTCCTGCAGTAAATTTTGAATATTCATTGAAGCACCTATTCCTTCCTTGACGATTACATCAGATTCAGCTGCATAGGCTACGGAACCAGCAGCCAATGCAAGGCAGCACAAGTTTTTAATAATGTAGTTATTAGCCATTTTCAGAGCCTGTTTGATGAGAATTTTTTATTAATTCCTGAACCGCATGAACAACCAATTCGGGCTGATGCCATGGGATCATGTGATCGCTTTTGTCAGCGATAATCTGGCGTCCGTTCTCAAATTTGGCTGCCAGCTCTTTTTGCAAATCGCCCCATACCACGAACATCTCTTGAAGGTAAGTTTGCAAGGATTCGTTCAAGCCGAAAGCAGCTAAATCAGGCAGCATGCCCGCTGTGATTACAACGCATGGAGTTTTCGCTAGAACGGATCGATCTGCTCCGGCCAATTGAGATAAGCTTTCATTCAATGCTTGCGATTCATCTAGCATTGAGGTCCAATGCTTAGTTGTCAAACAAAGAGCAAGATGGACATCCCACAAATGCTGAGGCATTGGCGGGGCTACGCTTGCGCCTTGCATATTCATCAACAGCCTGGTGACTCCGAAAGTAGTCGAAAGCTTTGCAACCAAAGGGTTTCCAAACCCACCTTCTCCTATTGGGTTGGGAGGCAGCCTTTTTTCCTGCTCTTCATGGCAGGCATCTACTAGGACAATTCCGACCACTTCTTCAGGATAAACCGCCGCGAATAGTTGGGCAGTGGCGCCCCCGAATGAATGGCCGACTATGATATAAGGTCCGGGGACTTCTGCTTTATGCAGAAGGGTGTGCAACTCTTGGACAATTCGCAGGGTAGTGCGAGAACCAGTTCCTTTTTCGCTCCATCCTGTTCCGGCTCTGTCATAACTTACAACGCATGCAAATTTGGCAATTTCCGGCTGAACAAGCCCCCAATCCACGCCGATATTTCCCATTCCTGCATCCAAGACAACAGTTGGTCCGCCAGACCCCATGCTATGAATATGCAAGCGATAGCCACCGATATCAACCATTCTTCCAACAGGAGGGTATTTCTTCTCATCCAGCTTTGTTTTAATGAATTGATATGAAGCTCCACCAGCAAGCAAGAGCACTATCAAAGCAAAAAAACCAAACACAATTCTTTTGCACCAATTCCACATCTTCATGCTGCTCCTGAAATGCTATCTTCCCGAGAGAGAAGAATATCAAGAAAATGGAATCTTTCCTATGGAAAAAGTTAACATTCAGGCTTTACCTTGCGTCTTTCGTTTATAGAGTTGTAAGATTAAGCACTCTTATAGCCTTTAGCTTTGGTCTATATTTTTGAAATAATTTTAAAATAAGTGTAATAACAGTCTGATGACAAAATAAATATTATTATAACTGTATGAAAAATCCTCGCTCCTTTCATCTCAAAGCAAAAACATACGCACTTTACGTCTTGTATTCAGCATTGTAGATGCAGAAAAATTAAACTATCTGACAGAATGAAAAATTCTTTAACAGGAGGAACATGCTTATATGTCTGTGAAATTCATCAAACCTAAAGGGAGGGCCAGGCATAAATTCGGCGCCATCCCCTGCGAAAGGGACGGGCTTAAATTCCCTTCGAAGCTGGAAAGAAGCTATTACGACAGGCTTCAGCTATTGCAAAAAGCAGGCGAAATCTTGTTCTTTTTGCGGCAGATCCCATTCGATCTCCCAGGAAAAGTGCGTTATGTCTGCGATTTCCAGGTGTTCTATGCCAATGGAGAAATTAGTTTTGTCGATACCAAAGGAAAGGATACGGCTTTAAGCGTAGCAAAACGGAAGATGGTCGAAGATTTATATCCCGTTACCATTGAAATAGTCAGTAAAGTTTAATCAAGCCTTCCAGGCTTCTACTCAATTACCCAATCACTCCCCTTCTCAAAGACTCTCTTAAACAGCGGTCCTTTCCCATTTGGAGAAAGACGGCTTTGCACATCAAAAAATAACCCAGAGAGATGAAGGAATGGCAAAAACTAAAACACAAAAAGAGGAACCGGCAACCACACAAGAAAACGCGTCCGAGCTGGTATGGCGCACTGAATTCAAGAAGCTTAAGGATTTAAAGGAGCACGGTAAAAATCCAAGGAAGATTACCAAAGATCAGATGGAAAAGCTGAAGCAGTCTTTGAAAAGCTTTAATTACGTGGAAACCATCGTCGTCAATGCCGACAACACTATTCTTGCCGGCCACATGCGGGTCAGAGCTCTCAAGGCGATGGGGCGCGGAAAGGAAGAAATCGAGGTGCGGGTTCCGAACAGGATGCTTTCGCAGAAGGAAGCGGAAGAATATCTGATCCGCAGCAATAAAAACTCAGGGGAATGGGATTGGGACCGCCTCGCCAATGAATGGGAAATCCCGGATCTTCTCAACTGGGGATTTACCGAAGACGAACTCCAGTTCAAAGATCCTGAAATAATAGAAGCTCAAGATGACGGCTATGAAGAAGATTTGCCAGATGAACCAAAGACAAAGCCCGGCGACATTTACGATCTCGGCCGGCACCGGTTGATTTGCGGCTCCGCGACAGATTACAGCCATGTTGAAAAAGTGCTCGAATCGGAGCTGATAGATCTTGTCATTACAGACCCTCCCTACAACGTGGCTTATAAAGGAGGAACAAAGGACAAGCTCACCATTAAAAACGACGATCTTCCCAGCGAAGAGTTCGAATCTTTATTAAGGGAATTTTATATGAACGCCTTTGCTTTTATGAAGGAAGGCGCCGGGATCTACGTCTTCCATGCTGATTCCGAAGGCGAAAAGTTCCGCCGGTTTTTCAGGGAAGCAAATTTGAAGATGACCCAATGCTTAATTTGGCTGAAGAACTCTTTCGTGCTTGGAAGGCAGGACTATCAATGGCAGCACGAACCTGTCTTATTCGGAGGAAAAGAGTACACCGACCACGATCCGGTCCTATATGGCTGGAAAGAAGGGGAAAAGCATCGCTGGTATAACAACCGAAAGCAGACCACTCTTCTTAAATTCGACAGGCCCCAGAGGAATGCCGAGCACCCCACAATGAAGCCGATTCCTTTGATCGGCTATCTGATCAACAATAGCTCGAAGAAAGACCAATTGGTTTTCGACTTCTTCCTTGGATCGGGAACAACCTTGATCGCTGCCGAGCAGCTTGGACGCAGATGCTTCGGCTGCGAGCTCGATCCCAAGTACTGCGATGTCATTGTCGACCGTTACAGAAAGTACAAGCTCCAAAAGAACGAGCCATGCGCCATTAAACTGAACGGTGAAGACTATGCCTAGAAAGCCTACGGGAAGGCCGAACGGCAGGCCGAAAAAGAAAGCGGTTCCTCCTGTCGATCCAAAATCCCCGCCTTCGGAATGGAAAGGAACCGTTCCAGAAAAGGAGATCAACCTAGACCAAGTCCTTTATTGGACGGAGCTGCAAGCGACTGCTGAAGAAATCGCCGGCGCTTTCAGGGTCAGCGTCGATACTTTGGATCGAAGGCTGAGGGAGGCTTTTGGTATGGGTTTTGCGGAGTTAAGAAAAAGGTGCAATGGGCTTCATAAACTCTCCCTCCGGCGGTACCAATTTCAGCAAGCAGAACGAAGCGCAGCCATGGCCATCTGGCTTGGAAAAGTGTGGCTCGGACAAAGAGAAACCGTTGTCACTGAAACAATTGTCAAAGAAGAAGACCCTGTGCAGATCTATATCCCGGATAACGGAAGAGGCGATTGCATAGAAAAAAAAGCGGAGGATCCCGATGCCTAAAATTAAACCTCAGAGAGGGCCTCAGTTTGAGTTCCTTAACGCCTCGGCGGATATTGTCATCTATGGAGGAGCTGCCGGAGGCGGAAAGACCTGGGCGCTCTTGATGGAATGCCTTCGGCATAGAAGTGTTCCTGGATTTTCCGCTGTCATCTTTAGGAGAAACAGCACGCAGGTCAGGAATCCCGGCGGCTTATGGGATACCAGCTGCGAACTCTTCCCTCATGCTAAAGGAACTCCTAAAGAGTCGACCCTTGAATGGGACTTTCAGGAGAAAGGGAAAGTCAAATTCGCCCATCTTGAGCACGATAAGACCCGTTTCGACTGGCAAGGATCGCAGATCCCGATGATCGGATTCGACGAACTCACTCACTTCTCTTGGCAGCAGTTCGTCTATATGCTTTCAAGAAACCGCTCGACCTGCGGGGTGAAGCCGTACATTAGAGCAACTACCAATCCGGATGCCGATTCCTGGGTGAGGAGGTTCATTGCATGGTGGATCGATGAAAGATCGGGTTATCCGATCCAGTCCCGCAGCGGAAAAACACGCTGGTTTTTCATTCAAAATGACGAGACAGTCTGGGCATCCTCCAAGGAAGAACTGCTTGATAAAGATCCAAGCTGCCTCCCTAAAAGCGTCTCGTTTGTCGCATCGACTGTCTATGATAACAAGATCCTCATGGAAAAAGACCCCGGCTATTTGGCCAACTTGAAAGCGCTTCCCCGATTCGAAAGAGAACAGCTCTTGATGGGAAACTGGAATATCCGGCCGACTGCGGGAATGTTTTTCCAACGAAGCTTTTTTGAAGTTGTCAAAGCCGTTCCTAAAGGAGGATTGAAAGCAGTCCGCTATTGGGACCGGGCTGCTACAAAGAAAACAGAAGGCAACGACCCCGATTATACCGTCGGGATCCGCCTGGAAAAGGACAAAAATAACATCCTTTATGTCACGGATATGGTCAGAATCCAGCAAAGCCCTTTAGGCGTTCAGAGCGCAATCAAAAATACAGCAAGCCAGGATGGATCCTCGGTCCGGATTGGAATTGAACAGGACCCAGGCCAAGCGGGAGTCAGCGAAGCGGATTACCTCGTCCGCATGCTGCAGGGATACAATGTAAAAACAGTCAAAGCGACGCAAGACAAAGTGACTCGGGCGCTTCCCGCCTCTTCGCAGGCCGAGGCAGGAAATATTAAAATTCTGCAGGCGCCTTGGAATGAGGATTTTTTCAGGGAATTGGAAAACTTCCCGGAAGGCGCGCATGACGATATAGTCGACGCCCTAAGCGGAGCCTTCCTTCTGTTAAATGAATCCTCTTACGACCTGGCAGCCTTGATGACGCTTTAATATAATACATTGATATTAAAGGAATTATTGATGATTTTCCAGCCTGAAAATGTAACAGAAAAACCCAGTTGCGATTAATGGGTTTATCTGTTACATTTAGGGTATGATAAGATCAAAGTATTCGGAGGCTTTCAGAGCCCTTGCAAAGAAAGAGGTTTTTTCTTCCGCAGACGGCAGAGAGGCGGGAATTCCTCCCCGCATGCTGGCTTATTTCTGCGAAAAAGGGCAGATCGAGAAGGTCCGGCGTGGAATGTACAAGATCAAAAACCTTGATTTCGATTCGGAGTTCGAATGGGAAGACTTGGCAATAACCGCTCTGAGCATTCCGAATGGCGTCATATGCCTCATTTCTGCTCTATGCTATTACGGTTTGACAGACGAAATTATGAGGGAATTTTGGATCGCCGTCCCTCATGCCACCACCTCCCCTTCCCGGGAAAATGCCCGCATTATCCGGATGCGCAATATTTCCTTCGGAAAGACTTCAGTCAAAATCGGCAGCCGGAAGATTAAAATCTTCGACCGGGAACGGACTGTCGTTGATGCATTCCGCTATCTGGACAAGGAAATTGCTTTGAAAGCCCTGCAAACCTATTTGAAATCAGGCAAAGAGAGAAAACCCGACATCGACAAGCTTCTAAGATATGCAAAGAGGCTAAGAGTCGATTTAACCCCTTACATTTCGGCATTTACATTATGAAATCTGCAATCGAACAATCAATCAAAGAAAAAATCAAAGCCCTTGCCAAAGAAAGAGAAACGACTTTCGCTGAATTATGGAGGAATCTGATCCTTGAGAGATTCTTGACACGCTTAGCAAAGTCTCCATACAAAGAAAAGTTCATTCTGAAAGGCGGCACGCTCCTTGCGAAGTACATCCATCTTGGAAGGGAAACGCAGGATCTCGATTTCTTCATTCAAAAACTGTCGAATACAGAACAGTCTTTGAGGACTGTTTTGCAAGCGATTTGCGATGTCGATGCCCATGACAGTTTTTCTTTCGAAGTCGCTAAAATCAAAATCCTTGATCATTCTCAGCTTGCATATACAGGGGCTGAGATTACCTTACAGGCGCTATTCGGGGCTACGAAAACAGTCATACGCATGGATTTAGGATTCGGCGACCGCGTGGATCCGATTGAACATCCGATAGATTTGACAGCCACATCGAAAGGCCCCCTCTTTGAAAGCAAGATTTCTTTGCATTGCTATCCGAAGGAATTCATCTTTGCAGAGAAGCTGGAGACGATTGTTTTCCGTGGAGGAGGCAATACAAGAATGAAGGACTTTCACGATCTCTACTCCCTAGTAAGTTTGGATGTTCTAGACAGTTCTTTAGCGAAGAAAGCTGTCGAGCTTGTTTTCCATCACAGAAAGACTCCTGTGAAGAAGCTGCCAGCCTCATTTGGAAGGGATGCTCTTGAAACGATGGAAAAAAACTGGAGCGCATACCGCAAAAAAATCAAATCAAAGAAAGATGCGCTCAAGCTCCCCGAATCGATATCAGAGGTAGTTTCAGCCGTGAATCATTGGGTGAATGGCAATATACTTTAGACAAATTTGTAAAATAATTCTTTAACTTACGAAACATTGACGCGCCCTATCTCTCTATGTTAAATTTCTCTGATTTAGGGCAGGAGAAATCTATGAAACTTCCGACATTCATCTTAGCGTGTTTGACATGTGTTGGGCTACACGCTGAATTATTTTTTACTCCAGAGATGATTTCAACTCATCTAAAATCTTATACGGAAAAGGAAATTCAACTCCTTGAAAAAGACCTTAATGTTGTTCGGAGTATCTGTTTAGATAATTCAGAAAATACAGAGATTCCTTTTTACCTAGCCACAGCAGGTGCTCCAGGATCTAGAAAAACAACGATTCTAGAAAAATTTATAGCTGAGCATCCAGCATACCAAGGGGGAGTTTATCTAGATCCTGATCCAAGAACATTGAGATTCATGGCTCATACATATTACGCTCAATCGCTTACACCTTTTGTCATTTCTCAAACAGGTGATTATAATCAAGTCATTAAAAACGCTTACGATAAATGGCGTGCTGGTTCTAATTACATTGTCCTGAGTCTTTTTGAAGAAGCTGTTGCGGCAGGTCGTAGTGTTATTTACGGAACCACTTCGACTGGCGCACATATTCCTAATTTCTTTGCTAAGCTTAAAGAGAATGGATATCAAATTGTTCTTCTTCTCTGCTCATGCCCAGATAATCTTAGATATGAAGCAGTGGACTACCGCAACCAAGTTATTCGCTTTTACCAATCTTCCCCTGAAGATGCAGTATCAAAAGGTAAATTCTTCCCTCAACGTATGGGTGCTTATTTTGCCTATGCTGACTTAATGTATTTCTATTGGAGCGATGATCTATTTTCTCCAGAAAGGTTAGCTGCAGTTTGGCAAAATGGGAGAATGGAAATCCACGATGGTGAAGCAATGCAGCGTTTTGTAGACAAGTATGAATCTGATCGGGCAGCTCTTGCCGCTGAGGGACAAATGATTCCCGCTTTCGAAAGCTATTTCGGGAAGCCTTGAAATGCCGTATACAATTGTTTTGACGCCGCCAGTTGACCAATCAATGAAATATGTGGAGGCATCGCAAGCGCTTTATAGGTATTGTCAGCCAAGTTACCTGCTTTCTGAGGATGGGACATCTTCCCCTCACATTACAGTTGTTCAATTCGATTGCGCATCCCCTGAACTTGCCGCTCAGGTTTGGATAAAAATGTGCGATAAAATGGAAGAACAGAAATTCGAACCATTTACACCACCTTTTACTGGAATTGCTTTTGTAGAAGGTAAGGGACCCTATGAGAATACGACTTGGGTAGAATTATCCGTTGAAAGAGGCGATGAACATTCTCCTATTATGCGAATCCATCGGGCAGCTATTGAAACTCTCAAGTTTTTTAATCTAAGTCCATTGAATGCATCGGATAATAACTATCGCCCACATTTAACCTTAGCTCGAATTATCATGCCTAAACAGTTGAAATCATGGGGAAAACCTCTCTTACAGAGTTCAGGACATTTTAATCTAGAATTTGGGCTTTCAGATGAAAAATGGCAATATGCTCGCACTTTAGCAATCTTTCCAAATAATTCTATTAAGTAAAAGGGTTCTCTATGATGAAAAAATTATCTGCAATTCTCTTGAGCATCTCATTTCTAACTTGTAACTCATTACCTGCTTCAAACATAACCTCTTTGACATTTAACGATGTCAGCCGAGGATGGAATTCAGATTCTCTGGCAAGAATGTATTTTCATCATTCTGAAACTCAACGTCAATGGGCTTGGGAATCTCTTAGTAAAGTATCTCTGTCTGGAAATGAGAAAATTTTGGACTTTGGATGCGGAGATGGAAAAGTTTCAGCTGAAATGGCTCGATTAGTAAGAAATGGCTCTGTATTAGGTGTGGATGTATCTGAAAAAATGATTCATTTAGCAAAAATCTATTTTCCAAGCTACGCCTTCCCAAATTTAACATTCCAGAATAGCGAGTCTGTGACCTTTGCCGATATGCCAGGACAACAGGATTATGATTTGGTATGCGCTTTCACTGTTTTTCATCTGATTTCGAACCCACTCGATGTCTTAAAGAACCTTAAAACGCATCTCAAACCATCAGGAAAATTATTATTGATAATTCCCACAGGTAAGAACCAAGCTCTCTATCAAGCAGCTAATGAAGTCTTTCCAAAATATAACCTAGAAACACCCTGGAATAATAAAATTCAAGGAAGTGAACGTAGCATGCGCACGTTGGACGGGTGTTCTTCATTTTTAAATGAAGCCGGTTATCAAATCGAATCTATGGAAATTATCGATACTGACAATCCTTTTTATGATATGGATGATTTCATTGCATGGATGATGGGCACTGCAACAGCTACTTGGCAAATTCCAGCTTCATTGAGTCAGGTCTTTTTTACTGATCTGGTTCATCGCATGTACGAACTGGATCCATCCATTATCGATGAAGAAGGTCGTTTTCGTTTCAAAATGCCTCGCCTACATGCAACAGCTGTTCCAAGTCTTCAAATCGACTGATTGCATTCTTTCTCATATAAAGCCTGAATGGCATCGCAAGCAATCATCGAACGATCGATTTTGCGGTCTTTGCGCAAACGATGGATGTAAAGTTCTGTAAATGCTTGTTCCGCTTCTTCCGTCAAGTAAATGGTTGTTTTGATTTTTTTCCTGCTCCGCCGCATCACTGCTGTCTCTTTTTGAATCTCAGACTCTTTGCTGGTATGCGGTTCAAGCTCTTGCACTGCTTCGTTCATAATCCTCATTCACGGTTTTATCTCTTTAACATCATAATGTATAAATGATCAAAATACCCAATGTCAACGATCATTTAACGACAAGATGAGAAAAGACATTAGAATGACAAAGAGTCAAAACGGCTTAGCGTAAAGTATGCAAAATCATCAGAACTTTATGTTGCTACGAAAGAAATTTTGAGCTACATTTTGTTGTTTATAAATCGAGTTATAAACAAGTTTAGCTATTATAAAGGGTTAATCCCCTAAAATACGAAAAAGAAGGAGTGCGCGGAATGAGCTTAGTCCCCATTGCCCAAGAAACTTCCGTTGCATCGGTTTTACAAACCTACGAACAAGCCGCGTCAGCCAAAACAAACCTCGTCTGGCAACAACTTGAAAAAATTTCCGTTGGAGAAGCCCTAGAGCATTGGCTTGCCACTCTTGGCACTAAAACTAAAATTAATTATCGGTCTGGTGTCAAAAAGCTCATTGAGTTCGGATGGCTCAATCCCCTGCTTAGTCTACAAGCTTTTGCTCTAACTAATCATGAAGGGATTATCGATCAGATTAAGTTATGTCCTTCGTGGACAGAAACGACAAGGCAAGCAAGAGCTGCATGTTACATCTCATTTACAGGTTTTTTAAACAGGCGTCTTCAAGGTGTTGTTCGAAAGGCTATTCCAAGCAAAGAAGGAAATACAAAAACGTTTTTTAGCCTCTATGAGAAGGTCAAAACGAAAGCCATGACTCAAGCTCAATGGCTTGTCTTTTTCAAAGAACTAGAAAAGATCAACCCAAGAGACTGTCTTATCGGTAAAATCATCTTGCAAGGTGGTAAGCGAGTTAATGAAGTGCTTTCTCTCCAAACACACCAGATCGATTGGGAAAAATGTGAAATCACTTTCATACAGTCTAAAACAAGAAAACTCAGGAAGGAAACGATCATTACCTACTCTGAGAGCATTATGAAAACCTTAAAACTCTTTATTGGAGATCGAGAAGGATACGTTTTTATAACAAGATCTGGAAAACCCGTGATGATCAATCAGGTAGCTATCACTTTTGCAAAGGCAGGGCGATCTGCTGGAATTCCTTTTAAAATCTCTCCACACGTTTTGAGAGCGTCTGCGGTCACATATCTCAAACAACAGGGATTCCATGACAGCGAAATTATGCGAGTGACTGGGCATTCCACTTCTGAAATGATACATGCCTACGACAAGTCATCACGAGCAGATAATGCAAGTAAGAAAGTCAATCTCATCTCGTAAATTATAGGGTCAACTTTCCCCATTAAGTTTCTAAGAGCTGGCCAAAATCGATCACTTTATCAAAATATCTCTCATCCAAAACGCTTTCATCTACCCCATTCACATGGATGAGCACGGGTCTGATGGAAAAATTCCTAGGGAATTTCAGATTTTTTCTTTTTTCCTCCATTTCTTCAATGATCTTAATGCCGACTGGTTTCTTAGAAAACTTAATTTCACATAAATACAGATTATGAAACCGTGTTTGAATCATGTAATCAATTTGGCATCCAGCTTGCTTGGTGGTAGGGCTTTGAAAAAATGGGCCTTCCATCACTATTTCTTCTTGCGAAATTCCTAATATTTTCCAGAGAATTTTTCTGTTATGGACAACAAGATTTTCAAACTGCAATCCCATGATGCCTTCCCATCCAGGCAGCTGAGTTATTAAAGTAGAAAACCCGTCTTTCTCAATATTAGAACGATTCGGAGCTATGTATTTTAAATAGAAACGCAAATAGTTATCACTTAAACGATAACGACTCAATTTTCCTTCTTTTTGACGCTTTAAATCCCATGTAAAATCTCTTTTTACAAAACCCGCTTTCACCAATTCGTCTAGGTGTTTGCTGAATATCCCTCCTAAACTTTTTCCCAATTCTTTG
>Ga0075158_10002640_pt1 | contig 12926 bp, 13 predicted proteins | sample JI91814BDNA_FD_70968 | JGI IMG/M metagenome (GOLD analysis project Ga0075158, IMG submission 70968) | Wastewater effluent complex algal communities from Wisconsin, to seasonally profile nutrient transformation and Carbon sequestration -... | ecosystem: Engineered > WWTP > Effluent > Algae... | reverse complement strand
AACGGAGAGCAATCATGGACGATGACAAATAATAGCCAATGGAACGCGCAAAACGCCAACTCTGATGCAAACCACCCAGGAACAGTTCAAACAGCAGCTTTGACAACAAGCCCCGGCAATGCTGTTTTATACATGGGCCAATCGCTTGCAATATCCTCTTTCCCTATAGTAGTTGGGCAAGGAGCAATTGAGTTTACATGGATTTTTAAAATCAACACTCTTTCTAATGGGACGAATACTTATTTCTTCGGCGCAGGCATAGGAGACGTTACAGGCCCGGCAGCTTCAACGGCTCACTCTACAAATGGAATTTACCTAGCTTATTCCAACGGCTTGAATAGCGGAAATTGGTTCTTTGAATGCGGAAATGCAGGCGTTTGGACAACCAGGAATACAGCAATTGCAGCAACGACAGGATGGCATAAGCTCGTCGTGACAATCAATTCAGCCGGCAACTCTGTCACTGCAACAATCGACGGCGTTTCCGTAGGCTCAGCAATCACAACCAACATCCCTTCAATTGCAATTACCCCTTTCATTGGAATCAACAGGACGGCAGGATCTGTGCCGGCTCAATCTCTAGCCGCTGACATCTTCACATTCCAAAAGATTATGACCAATCCTAGATAAAGAAGGTTCTTATTCCTAAAATTCAGCTTTTAGGAGATGTTTTCTCTTGTTTTTGCAGATTTTCTGCATTTTCTTCTATTTTTTGACCTACAATGCTGAATTTTAAAGTTGGTCGAGCCGGCTATCTACACCGGCGATTGGGCTGTTTCTTTGTCTTTCTGCATCTTTTCCAGAACGATCGATAAAATGAAATCATTCATGCTTTTATCTTCCTGCGCTGCGCTAATCCGTATGGATTTTCTAATTTCCTGAGAACATTCCAATGTAATGCGTGCTCTTTTCGACTTTTCGAGACTTTCGGAATTTTCCTTGCCGGTTTTTTTCGCCATTACCTTCCTCGTCTAACGGTTTTGCTAAAGTGTTTTCATCTTAGCAATACCCCTAATTCCAGTAAATCATCAATTCACTGTTTACTTAAATATCGTCCTATTTTAAAGTTGGGGAAAATCAAAGGACTCATGGAATGCAAGGACTCAACTGATGCACAAAATAGCCATTTCGAATCAAAAGGGAGGAGTTGGAAAATCGACAACTTCCATCAATCTCAGCGCAGGGCTTGCCCGCGCAGGAAAAAAAGTTCTTCTCGTCGATTTGGATCCACAGGGACATTCGAGTTTAGGTCTAGGAATCAAAACTGAGAACCGCCAAACAGTTGCAGAGCTTTTGTGCCAAGACAATTGCTCTATCAAAGATGTCGTTCAGACATCGTACATTAAAAATCTGCATGTGATCCCTTCGGACAATTCCCTTTCTGCTGCTGAAGTCAAACTGGCGCAGACAACCGCCAAGGAATTCGTTCTTCGAAAAAAACTAAAAAATGCGGAATACGATTTTATTATTATCGATACCTCTCCCACGTTCAACACTCTTTTGGCAAATGCTTTTTTAACAGCAAATCACATAATTCTTCCTGTGCAATTAGACTTTTTCAGCCTCGCAGGCATTCAATCTTTCATGGAATCAATCAACTGCACGAATGAAAAAGCAGGCAGCCTTGTGGAACATCATGCGGACATCATGGGAGTTCTTCTCACCTTCTATAAAACCCGCAGCAACCTTTCAAGGCGCGTTTTAGATGCGCTGAAGGATATTTTCGGAGAGAAAGTTTTCGACACTAAGATTCCGGAGAATGTCAAGCTGAGCGAAGCGCAGGAATCCAGCAAAGCAGTATTCGATCACGATCCAAAATGTTCGGGAGCGGAAGCATACCACAATTTAGTGAAAGAAGTTATGGGGAGATTAACCAATGTCGTCAATTAATGAATTGAAAGAAAAAACTAAAAAACAGCTCCAAGCCAACGAAAAGAAAAAGATAGGCTTGTCGGAAATGTTTGGAGATCAGGCGGTTGGCAAACCAGAAAGCCAGCAAGAAAACAATCCAGAAATTCAACAACCCAGCCGGCTGGATGTCCAGCAACCCATGAATCCTGCCAGCCATGCAGCCGTTTATCCAGAAGCACAGGCACCCATACCCCCTGTCTTCCAGCAAGCTGTTATTCCGCAAATCCACCCAGCTGGCCATACACCAGTCCACCCTGTTGGAAGGATGGAGGCCCAGGTGGATGTTAAACTGGACCATCAACCGGCCAGACAGCCGACCATTTTAAGCAAGCCTTCTAAAAACCAGAGGATTCCTACATGCAAAATGACTTTCAATTTGCGGGAAGATATCCATAAAGCATTCAACGACCTCTATGCAAACCGGATCCTGCAGGGGAGAGCCACAGAAAAATCAGAAATGATCTGCGAAGCAATCCAATTGCTGATCAACATGGAAGAAGAGCAAAACAACAACAGATAAACACTCCAAGGGAATGCAGCATGATCGGCAATCTGGCTAAAGAAAAACTGAAAGCTTCAATACGGATAGAAGATGTCATCGACCATCTCGACCTCCGCCATAAACTCTCTCTGAAGCCGACAGGAGGATATTTAGTAGGGAAGTGCATCGCCGGCCACGATTCGAAAAGCTCCCAATGCTGCAAGCTAGGCCCGGGATGGAGCCATCTCCACTGTTTCAGCTGCAATGAATCTTTCGACATCATCGAGCTTGTCCAAAGAGAAAAAGGACTCAATTTCATTGAATCCTGCAAATATCTCGCCGAGACATTCCGATCCGATCTTCTTGAAGAAATCCAAAGAGGGGGATTCTCAGCGCCGGATTCCAAACCGTCCTATCCTTTGGCCCATCTCTACGAGATAGTCTTCCAATATGGAAAAGAGCTTTTGTTCTCGCCGAAAGGAAAAGAAGCTTTCGATTACTTAGTCAACGTCCGAGGATGCGACCCGGAAAAACTGCAATCGACAGAATGGATTTATTGGCCCGAAGATGCCGACATCAGAAAACATCTGAAATCCAAGCTTCCCAAGGAAAAACACCACGAAGCAGCCTCGATTAAGCTCAATGGAAACGGCGGGGATCTATTCCGCGCAGCGCTTCCCTACAGGGATAGATTCGGAAAGATTTCCGGATTTGCAAAAAGAGCCTCAGTGAAAGAAGGGGTAGCCGACGCAGAAGGGAAAGTTCATCGCTGGAGCTATACATCCGGCCTTAAAAAAGAAGACCCATTCAATATTTACAGATGCAGAAGAGAAAAACAGCTCATTTTAGTAGAGGGGCTGCCCGACGCCGCCTATCTTCCAAGCTTAGGCATTAAAAATATAGCCGCCACGGGACAGGGAGAGCTTTCGGCCAAACACATTGAAAGCTTGAAAATCTATGAGATTGAAAGCGTAATTATCGCCTTTGACAACGATTCCAAGGATAGCAAAGGTGAAATAGGCTCTTTGGAAAAAGCAAAGAAAGCCTCCGATCTTCTCGAAAAGAACGGAATCAAAGCCTTCATTCTTCCTCCTCATCTGCTCTCGCCCTTCAAAGATCCGGATGAATATGTCAAAGCAAACGGAGCCGATGCTTTTAAAAAGCTGCTGGAAGAAAATGCGCAGGCGCGCGTCAGATGGCTGCCCTCCTACTTTTCCTATAAGCATGATTTAGAAACGGATTTGGGCCGTTTTTCAGCGCTTGGAGCTGCATCAAAAGCATACGCGCAAATCGAAGACGCTCTTAGTAAGAACATATTCAAACAAGAAATCGAAGCAAAGTTCAAACTCAACCCGAATGAATCCGACGACATTCTGGCCAAAGCCTTAAAAGAGCAGAAATCCCAGGACGAAGCCGATCAATACAAGAAATCGCTCGAAGAGGCGCAGCTGCTGATTTCCCAAGGCGAAGTGAACAAAGCATCCCAGCTTCTTTCCAAACTGAAAAAAGAAGACAGGCAGGAGGCATTCCGCCTTAAACCGTACACTATGGAAAACCTGCGTTCTGATCTGTCGAACATCCAGGAAGGATTGAAAACAGGCTATAAGTCATTAGACAAAACCATTCAAATCCCTCAAGAAGCGATTACTATCATTGCCGGACGTCCTTCCCATGGAAAAACAACGACGCTCTTGAATTTCTTCGTCAATATGGTCAGGCTTTATCCGGACCGCGAATTTTATTTCTTTTCCTACGAGGAGCCGAAAAACCAAATCCTATTGAAAATTCTCAATATTCTGAGCGGAGAATGCATCAGCGAATCCAATAACCTCGCCAATCTGGAGGGATACATCCGCGGGGGAATAACAAAGGTTCCTAAAATCAACGAAGCGATTGCGACTTTGCAGTCATGGACGGAAAGCTACCGGCTTGTTGTCTGCGACTATCCATTTTTCGTTGATGATTTAAGCAAAGAGATCGCGCGCCTTAAAGAACGGGAAAAAATGGGCGCCGTCTTCATCGACTACATCCAAAAAATCAAATTCCGAGGGAAGTCTTCCACTAGGCAGCTCGAGCTTCAGAAAATCTCGGAAACCATCCTTGAAACAGCCAAATTCAATTCCGTTCCCATCATATTGGGTGCCCAGCTTGGCAGAGGCGCCAGCAAAGCGGAAGTTCTGCGCTTGGACAATCTAAGGGAAGCCGGCGATATCGAAAACGACTCAAAGCTCGTTTTGGGCATTTGGAATGGAGCTAAAGAGACCGCTGAGTCCAAAGGGGATTCCTCGATGGGCAGAATGGTCGATCTTGACTTAGTCGTACTTAAAAATCGCAACGGCCCGTCCAATCAAACCATATCCCTGGTATTCGACAGACCCTTGTCCACCTTGAAGGAAAAAAGCTGATCTATGGAAAAAACAAAATCTAAAAAAGAAAAGAAAACCCCGAAAGAGTCTGAGAAAAACAATCTTCCAGCCATATTGGAAAGCGAACCCGATTACAAGCTGACCGTGGTAAAGAAAAAGCTGCATGTTGTGGACAACCGCACAGGGAAGACCATCAATGTCAATACAGTTGAAGACCTGCAAAAGCTCGGTGTCTCCTTGGGAGAAGTAACCGACCAGGAAAACAAGGAATGGACATCCCCTCCCACTTCTATCCAAGATTTTTCCCCTAGCCAGCTCTCTTCTCTGAAAAACATCCTTAGTGAAATGGGGCCTACCGCTCAAAGGTCTTTGATTGAGGAGGCTATAGAAAAAATCGTCGAGCAGTCTTCAAACAAGGACACTTTCGCTCTTCCCTCCCATCCGTTGATGTTCACCCTTCTCGCCATGTTCGCTGGAAAACCCGATATGATTCCCCGGAAGCTTTTGACAAAACCGCATTCGGAGTGGACTGAAAGAGAGCAAAAGGAAGCCGAAGAATTCTTCTCGTCCATTATAAAAGTAGAAAAAACAACTTCTTACGAAGGGGGAAGAGAAGAAGTTAGCTCGAAGCATATTGCCGTGATCAGCGACAACCCTAAAGTTGAAGCTTCAGCCCAAATCGACATCTCTCTTTTCCGTTCCGATATTCACTTCAGGGAAGTCAGCCTAGCCCTATACATCAAGCGCACTTTCGGAGCCGAGGGCCTCCGGCACCTTTTAGGCTTGCTGATCGGTTTGGAGGAAAACTTCAGAAAGGGCCACTTCATATGGAGCGTCAACGATCATTTGGCCAGGCTGGGGCATAAAAAGAAGGCCAACGGCTCTTATGACCACGAATTGAAGAAAACAGCTAGTGAAATCATCAGGATCTTCCAAAGCCTTTTCATTACAGCCCGCAGAAAGGATGGCAAAAGCGAAGTTCTTCGAGGAGAAAGGCTTTTCAGCATTGACGGCTTCCAGCAGGAGATTTTCGACAAAGTCATCATCGATGAGAAAATCAAACTGAGGGCGACCGATTTCTGGTACAAGAATGCATTTGAACCGAAAGACGGGCAATCCGCAAAATATACTAAGCTGCTTAAAAAGATCGCCCAGGAAAACCATCGGGAGCATCCGTTAACAATTTATCTGACCCCTTTGCTGGCCATCTTCTGGAGAATGAGTCCGCAGCAGAAAATTTCAGTCACAAACTTGATGGAATGGTGCCACTTAGGCTCGGATACCAAGTATAGGCTGCGCGACCTCAGATCCCTCGAATCAGAGCTCAATTACATGAAAGAGCATGGATACCTAGGGGAATGGGCGCATACAGGAGAGAAGGGGCTTCCTTCCGAATGCCAGAATCCCTTCGCATGCTCTCTTACTTTGACGCCTCCTGAATGGTTCGGACAAGAAGTAAGGCTGATCCAAGCCAATAAAGAAATCCCTGCTCTTGAGAAAAAGGAAAATAAAATCGTCGATATAGAAGAATTCAGGGAAATCTATAAAAAATCCCAAATGAATGTCCGGCAGTTCGGCAACCATCTTGGAATCACAGGCCAAATGGTAAGCTATCTTCTGAATGAAAAAAGGCAGATCACCAAGGAAGTATCCGACAAGGTAAGGGCTTTTGCAGCAAAATTCCTGTAAACAAAAACGACCTGCTTCGTTCTCCTCATTATTCCGTTTGCTTCTTTCCAGCATTCTGAATATTAGAGGAGCGCTTCTTTTTTCAGGCATTTTCCTCGGTGTAAACAGATGTAAACAACATCGACCCCTTTCAATCGCTATTATAAACAAGAACGACCCTTCTGAATCTCTATACCGACCTCGATGCATCACCGGACCGACCGTTCTTGATCACCTGATGTTTTATAAGTCATTGAAAATGCTTGACTTATACTTAAGTAAACACGCCTAATTATATTCAATCAGAATATAAAATGTTTACAGCTGGCGCAGTAAACATAGGCTCTCTCCCGCTTCGCTCCGAGAGCTGGGAAGAACAAGCAAATCCAAATGAAAATCTTCTTCTTGTAAACAGATGTAAACAGAAACGACCTTCGTCGATCACTTCTTCCTCTTTAAAGACTTGCATACTGCCGATACCTGCCTGACGCACTTTCATGACTAGCCATTTCAAAAAAAACCTGCTGAAACACAAGCAGATCAATGAGTTTTTTGTTAGTTTGCAAACACCTGCATGACGCCTTGACATCAAAGCATTGCTTGTAAACAGATGTAAACAAAAAACGACCCCCATGATTCACTAGCCATTTTTTTCTTGGATAGGCTGAATGAAGAACCAGCCTGAAGACCTATTGAGGACCTATTTCTTTAGTTTTGTAAACAAGCGTAAACAGAAACGACCTCCCTTGATCACCGCTCTTCTTCGTAACATTTTTCCTTTGTAAACAAAAACGACCTGATTGCATCACTAGATACGACCCTTCTCAATCACCTAGCTGCCTAGGTCTAGAGTGCATAAGTATCTAAAATGCAAGTTTCTAACAATTTTTAAATTAATATTATCTAAATAATAATTTTTTCAGACTGTAAACATGAAAAGCTAGTTAAAATCATCAGAACACGGTTCCCCTTTCGAAAGGCCTCTCGTTGTAAACAGCTGTAAACAGAAACGACCCCTGTTAATCACCAGCCCTTCTTAAAGAGCTCTTTTGTTCCTGGTTTGGGAATCCTTTGTGCGGCTTCTGGGAAATGACCCGCAAACCGTCTCTCAAACAGCCGGTTACGTCTCTAAAATAGAAGCCTTTTGGCCGCTTTTCCATTTCGGAATGCGGACCTTTTACTTGTAAACAGAAGTAAACTTCATCGACCTCTTTGATTCACTGCTTCCATAAAATGGGTTGGACATCCATGTTTCCATACTGCCATCTTTTTGGATTGCTGGGTGTATGGGAGAGGGGAATGATGGGAATAGGGGAGTCTGGATAGATGCCCACCCTTACACCCAGCCATCTGTTTTTATTCCCATACTAACAGCCGTATTGCCAACCACCCAGCTTTATGGATTTCTGGTTGTCCATCTGGATTGTTTTACTGACGGTTGGACAAATTCTTGGCCGAGATCATTCGACGGCAGAAGCCTTTGTTTTGAAAATGGAAGAGGGAAGATAGGCAGTCTTTTGCATTGCCGTGTAAATTCTGCATACATTTAAGATGCTCGATCGTATTTGACTTATGATTAAAAAGAGTGTAAAAGAAAAGCGGGTAATTTGCCCGATGCAACTCCGGCGATTGATTCGGACAAACTTTATCTCATGCCGGATGAGCTTTGCCTCATTTATTTTGATGGATTTTACATCCATTTTGGAAATAATGTTTGGGTAAAGACCGGGACGATTCATCGAGACAGCGGAGGAATTTATTTCTATGATGATGGTCTTCCTAGAGAATGGAAATATCCGTATTGCTATATGTGCTGGTCTCTTGGAAAATCCTGATAAAAATCTGATCTAATTACGCAAGTTACTTACATAAAGCGACTTATGCAACATAAGATATATTATCAGACGTTAAATTAATTGCTCAAAACCACTCTTAAAGCCCCTATTTGACTCAAGTACCCATCGAATGGACTGTCAAACTTAACATGGGGGCTTTATGCTTTATCATTTCATTTCTCTTTCCATTTTGTCTTTAGTGTTATCAGGATGCTCTCAAATGCTTCCCGGGCTTTTTTCAGCCATCGAAGATATCGAGACGCAGGAAGCGATCAGCCTGACTGTAGACAAAGAAGCGTTCCAAAAGGACACCGACGTTAAAATCTCCGTCGAAGTCATCAATAAGGATCCAGCGCTTCCTGCGCCGGCTCCTTCGGCTTCTGTAAAATAGCTTAGGCGGTCGCAGCCAAGCTTTCGGAGGGCGCGGGCAAAGCCGCTGTAGCGGTTTTTCCCCTGCCCTTTTTCTCCTGGTTAGCTTGTCCCGATTTCCATTTCTCGAAAGCCGTCAGAAATCCTGGTTCGTTGCATATGGCCGAATTGATAATTTGAGCTTCTGTCTTATTGGTAGCTTGAGCGATTTTACGGACATAAGCCACCTTTTCTCCGTCGCACAAGTGTTTTTGGCAGAATTCCTCATAGCCTGGTGATTTTTCATGTTCGATCTCCTTAGGAGCTTCTTTAGGCGCTTCCGGAAGAGCCTCGGGGCTTTTGTATGCTTCGATTTCCCGGGTTGAAAGATCAGGGACTGCCTGCTGGGCCGAGCCGTCTTCTTCTCCGAGCTCTCCGATGGCATAGGCATTCATAATGGCATCCGGCATGAATTTTCTTGATCCGCCTGAGAGGCATCGGCTGAAAAGCATGTCTTTCGGCGCTTTTTTCCAATTGTCTTTTCCCAGATAGCCGGCTTTCGCAGCCATCTCTATGGTGTATTCATACTCGAAAGTGCAATTGTCTTTCGGTCTATCCGAGCGCCAGAATCTTATTCTGCATGCTTTTTCATCCAGCTGCAGGACATCGGCTCTATGCCCTGCATTTACGATAAGCATGTTCATGAGCTGCGCCGAGAGGCTTACCAATCCTGAAAACGTATACATGCCTCCGTTTAAGCACATCATCAAAGGCAGATTCATTTCCCTGGCTGTCAGGTATATTGCAAGGACCCCTCCAGGGCCTAGCTTTTGATAATAGGGGCATGTGGCGAGCACTTTGCACACGGAAATGATCTGGTCCATTTCTTGGCCCGCAGGGATTGTAAAAGAATTGCGGTTCATTAGCTGGTTCATAAAAAGGCTCCTTAGTTTTTAATTCTCATGCTGATTTCTTCCTTCTCGAAGATTTTAATCCCCGGGATATTGCGGACTCCTTGCTTAACAGCGTCGTCTACTTTCTTCGCATCCAAAGCAAGGTATTCTCTTGGCACGGCGGCTTCATCTTCCAGCTCCCACGCCCATTTCCTCACCTTGGAAAGCTTTCCGTCTTCTACGAACATCTCTCTCGATTTGGCGATGAACGAAGCGTTGTTAGTAGAGGCTGATTTCTGAAGATAGTCGTCTAATTTGGACTTGAGATTGTTCTCGATCTCCTCGAGTTTCGCTTCGTATTCTTTTACGATCTTATTGATCGCTTTTTGAAAATCGAGATGAGGCCGTATGATGGACAGCCTTGTTTCATCCAGCTGCTTCCGTATCTTTCGCGCCTGGAGGCTCATCGAGAGGGCTTGGCTGGCGCTAGCTTCGTCTTCGATCAAATAGTTCGAAGCGCGGGATATAAGAGGCGCAAGATCCAGCTTTTTTCCTAGAAGCTGCGCTGCTTGGCCGACGGTTATTCCTCCGGCTTCAATGTTCATCACTTCATTCTTTTTAATCGCCTCGTTGGCTTCTTCAAAATCAAACATGTCGGCTCCTTTATTCGAAAAATAATGTAAATAAGATTGCGATGAGGCTTCCGGCTCCCGCCTTTCTTTGCCTTCCGTTTTTCGTCAGCGGAATATGGATTTTTCTGGAAATCGATTTTTTAGCTGCACTTAAACCTAGGAACTTTTTCCAGCTGAAACCTCCTTTATTCATGGGGGACTCCTTCTTTTTGGATTGTTGTTTGGGTGGATGTACAGAAAACTGGGTGTATGGACAACTGGTTGTCCAGATTAATGCACTCCCCTTCTTCGTTATCGGATGCGAACTCTTCTTCCCAAGAATCGGCGCAGCTCTCCGAGCAGAAATCAAGGGCGCTGCCCGCACTTTCAAAAGAATTTTCGGAATTGAAATATTCGCTGCATTGGGCGCATTCGATAATTTTCGGGGCGTACATTTCATCGATCAGCCTGTCGGTCATGGCTTCGTAGGCAATTTCCATTCTGTCTATCCAATCCATTTTTTCTGCCTTTTAGACTTTACCTTTCTGTTATACGCAACACGATATTCATTTTTCAGAATTTTTCCTACTGAAAAAGCATCCTAAAAGCAAAAAAAATTGCCTTTGGAAGCTTGTGCGTACATTTTTTTATTTTTTAAAGAAATGAAAAAGTTCGGCTGCTCCGAGAAAGAGCCTTTCATCCGTATCATGGTCTGTATATTCGACAATCTTCGGCTTTCCGCCTTCCCTGTCCAGGATCAGGCAGATCCGTCTTGGAATATCAATTCCTTCGCTGGCGCGCATAAGGTATCTGTAGGCTGCCGTTTGAAGGCGCCATGAGAGGCTCGCCTGCTGAGGCGTTTTCAAATCAACGATCGTCTCTTCCTTGTCCCCTTTGAGCGTCGCCACCATGTCCAATTTTCCTGTGACAAGATACTTGCTGCATGAAAGCCGCATTTCGCTTACCCAGACTTCTTCGACCATAGCATCGAACCATTGCATGAAGCTTTCGACGTATGGACGGCAGTCCTCATCGACTTTTTCAATCAGCAAATTCTGGGTATAAAGCTCGCAGTATTTGTGGACGCGGCTTCCTCTGTCGGCCGCTCTTGCCAAAACGGCAGGATCGATGCCGTCGAAAGATGCGAATGGCTGGAGTATTTCTGTGACCCTGGCGTATCCAGGAGGGATTTCATCTGAATTGTTCATTGCTTCCTCTTATTATTTTGATATGATCAATAAAAAGAGGACGGGCTAGGCCCTCTTTTCACTTGTTTTTCTTCTTTTTTTCCAAATCTTTTTCGTAGGAAATAGAGAGCTTCCGGAATTGCGAGCCCACTTTTTCCAAATCGATTAAAAGCTGGCGGACGCGGAAAAGGCAGGAAACAGTATATTTTCCGGATTTTTCGCTGTCTCTTTTTGCTTTGACCAAGTCGTACTTGAATGCCTCGGCAAGCTCCAAAATCTCATTTATCGAGCTTTCAAGAGTCAGCGAATCCAGAAATGATTTATCCGTTTTCTTCTTGTCCATAATTGTGTCCTTTTTTTCTTGAGGAATTGGTTAGTTTACGGCTAGCATAATGCCAATCCCTGCAAAAACTCCCGAGAGGAATAGCAGAGGCATAGGAATCAGCATTTTGCTGAACTCCACCTTTAGGGGGGCCGGTCGCCAAACTTGACCCCCTAATTTCATCCCTCCGCTTTCCGGCATGGGGAAAATCTTACTTTTTCTGCTTTCCCCCGCAGCCAGTCCGCCGTTTTTCTTTACTATTGCGTTCATCCTGTTCAATCCTTGTTATCGATTCGATTTCAAATCTTATTCCCGCCAAAGGAAACGAATCCAGGCGGCTGCAATATCTGCTGCACATGCCGAGCGCGTGCTTGAATGAATCAGCTTCGACAACAATTTCATGTATCATAACCTTTTTCATCCTTATCTTAAAACCCATTTTTTTTTGCCTTTGGAGACTTGTAGACATGAATTTATATGGAAGCATGATTTAAGCAAACGAGAAAAGATTTACAAAAACAATTTACCCTTCGTATACTCCGCATAAGAAACAGGAGGCGGATTATCTATGGAGCAACCTATGGAGCTGGAGCGCTGGCTGCGTAAGAATAATATGGAAACCAACGAACTGGCCCGTTTGTCCGGATGCACGCGCCAGGTGATCTGGAAAGCCAAGCGGAATGAAACGATAGACGAAGAAACAGCCCAGAAAATTTATTTTATCACTGGAGGCCAGGTTAAGCCGGCTTCCCGCGCGAAAGGACGCCCTAGAAAGGCTCCTTTGGTGCAAGCTTTAGCAAATTAAATGACACAATGACTCAAAAACCCAAAAAAATAAGAACCCATCCATGCCGGCTCCAGGCTTATACAGAATCAACGACAGCGAATGCTTAGAATTCAAAATGAAATCCTTGGCCCGCCGGGAAGTAGCCAAAGCTTTGAAAGAAGGAAGGCTTAAACGGCCCCTTTGCTGCGATCTTTGCACTTTGGAGCATAGCAAGCTTGAGGCGCACCATGTCGATTACGGCCGGCCGCTTTCCGTCTATTGGCTTTGCTGCACCTGCCATGGAGTAGCGCATAAGAAAAACCATCCTTTGAATCCGGACAACAACGCTCAAACGCCGTCGGATTCCAATTGGAGAAGGGATGAGAATCAAGTCGTTTCTTTTTCGCTGCCATTTGAAAATTTCATCGCCGTGAAGAAATCAGCGGACGAAAGGAAGATCTCAGTGCCCAAGCTCCTCCGCGGATTGGTTTTGAGGGAGTTTCCGGTTGAAGACGAACAAATAAATTTTGGTTTCAAA
>Ga0075158_10002636_pt1 | contig 12936 bp, 11 predicted proteins | sample JI91814BDNA_FD_70968 | JGI IMG/M metagenome (GOLD analysis project Ga0075158, IMG submission 70968) | Wastewater effluent complex algal communities from Wisconsin, to seasonally profile nutrient transformation and Carbon sequestration -... | ecosystem: Engineered > WWTP > Effluent > Algae... | reverse complement strand
TGCCGCCGCCTTGGATGTCCAGCGGCAGCCCGAGGTGGGCGCGGGCGATGGCCGTGCACTCGATATGCCAGCCGGGCCGGCCGGCCGGCAGCCCGTCGACCCGCCAGGCGGGCTCCCCCGAGCGTTCGGCGCGCCAGAGCAGGGGATCGAGCGGATCGCGTTTGCCGGGGCGCTCCGGGTCGCCGCCGCGCTCGACGATGACCGCCATCATGTCCTCGCGCTCGAAGCCGCTGACCTCGTTGATCTGCGCCATCTGGGTCAGATCGAGGTAGTAGTCAGCGCTGCCCAGATCACCATTGGGCAGGGCATAGGCCGCACCCACCGCGATCAGTTGCCGCACCGCCGCGGCGATCACCTCGATCGACTCCACCACACCGATAAGTTCGTCCGGCGGCAAGACCCCAAGCGCCGTCATGTCCTCGCGGAAGAGGTCGATCTCAGAGCGCGCGAGCTCACGCCAGTCCACGCCATCGCGAGCGGCCCGCTCCAGCAATGGGTCATCGACGTCGGTGACATTCTGGACATAGCGCACGCGCAGCCCGCTGTCACGCAGGGCCCGCGAGATCAGGTCGAAGGTGACATAGGTGGCCGCATGGCCCAGGTGGGTCGCGTCATACGGGGTGATGCCGCACACATAGATCCGGGCGACACCGTCGGTGCCGGTGATCTCGACCAGTTCCCCGCTGGCGGTGTCGCGGATGCGCAAGGCGGCCCCCGCGCCGGGAATCGCCGGGATGCTCACGGTGGGCCAGGTCTTCACGAGATCAACTGTATGTAACGCACGCGCCCCCGCGAAGCCACGCTCAGATCGGTGGCCACGGGATCGCCGGCCACTGACCATCGGGCTCGGGGAAGGCGCCGTCGGCCAGCAGATCATCGATGCGCTGCCGCAGCGCGCGGTGCTCCACCGCGCTCAGATGCGTGCGCACCTCCCCGGCCGGGTCCAGCGGGTCGTCTGGGGCTGCGGCCAGCATCTCGCGCAGCCGGTGCAGTCGCGCGATCTCGGGCGCCGGCAGCGGCTGCCCCGCCCAACCCCACAAGACCGTCCGCAGCTTGGGCTCGTGGTGGAAGGTCACGCCGTGATCCACGGCATACAACCGGTCGTGGTGGCGGAAGGCGTGCGCGCCCTTGCGGTCGGTATTGTTGAGCACGCAGTCGAGGACGGCTAGCGAGCGGATGTCAGCCCCGTCCTCGTGCGCGACCAGCAGCGGTGCGCCGTCGGCATCGGTGGCGCGCAGCACGGGGATCAGCCCGTGCGACAGGGACCCGACCCGGATCACGTGCACGATGCTCTCGGCGGGCCGGTCTGCCGCGCCAATCCACGCCTGCACCATCCCGACCCCCGCGGGCCCGTCGCGCAGAATGGTCGGTGGCACCACGTGCCAGCCGCCCAGTTCGCTGAGCAGGTATGCCGCCCGCTCCCGCCCCGCGAGGGTGCCGTCCGGGAAGTCCCAGAGGGGTCGTTCGCCCCGGATGGGTTTGTAGACGACCAGCGGGCCCTCGTGCGGGTCGCCGAGTCGCGCCAACCAGGTGGCATTGGAGGCCTCGGTGAGCCGGCCGAGCAGGTGCAACTCCCCTGCGGCCAGATCGGCAACGGACGGGTTCAGCGGCGGTATCCGTTCGCGCGCGGGCAGATATGGCCGGTCGGATCCAGTGCCCCACCGCAGAACGGGCACGGCGGGCGGCCGGCAGAGATCAGCGCCTTGCAGCGGCGCACGAATTCGCCGGCCATCGCCGGCGGCAGGCTGACCCGCATCGACTGGATGTCGGCGGGCAGCCCTGCCTCGCGGGCCTGGGCCAATTCCTCCTCGTCGTCGGGATCACGGTCGTGGCATTCGATGACGACGACGGCGCGGTCGTGATCCCAGGACAGCGCAACTGTCGTGACCCGGAACTCGTCCTCGAAGGGGGTCTCCAGCGGCTCGTTGTCGGCGGCGAGGGAGATCGCCGGGAGGGACCCAGTGGCTTCGAGCAGGTCGCTGATCCGGTCGGAGATGGCCTGCACGTGGATCTTCTCGACCGAGACCGTCGTGATCCGGGCGCCGCTGCGCGCTTGGAGGAAGAAGGTGCGATTGCCCGGTGGGCCGACGGTGCCGGCGACAAAGCGCTCCGGCGGATCGTAGGGCGAGGGAGTCATGACGCGACCCTAACCGGCCCGGCGCCACCGCCGATGGCAGCGTCATCGCTCGCGCCCTGCGCTGGCGGGCTGACCAGGGCGTCGAGGTCACGCCCCGGTCCATTGACGGCGAGCACCATCGGGCGCCCGGCGGGATAACGGATGACACTGACCGAGGCCGGATCGATGACGATCCGCTGGAAGTTGTCCAGGTGCAGCCCGAGGGCGTCGGCGACGATGGCCTTGATGACATCGCCATGGCTGACCGCGGCCCATAAGGCCCCTGGCCCGTGCTGCTGCGCGACCTCCTGATCGATGCGCCGCACCGCAGCGACCGCCCGCGCCGACATGGCCGCGAGGGATTCGTGCTCGAAGTCGGGGCTCGGGGGGAAGGTCGCCGCCGAGGGTGCTCGCTGCACGGTCTGCCACAGCTCCTCCTTCGCCAGGTCGGCCAGTGGGCGGCCGGTCCACGCGCCATACCGGCACTCCCCCAGGTCGAGTTCCTCCTCGACCTCCCGGCCCCAGCGCGCGGCAGCCGGGGCGATGCTCTGCAGGGTGCGGGTCAGCGGGGAGGCGAGCACGCGGCATACGGGCAGGGCGGCGAGCCGCTCGGCGAGGGCATCGGCCTGGGCGAGACCGAGTTCGTCGAGTTCGACCCCCGGCAGCCAGCCGGCGAGGGTGCCGGACGCATTGGCGAAAGTGCGGCCGTGGCGGATCAACAACAGTGTCGGCACGCATTCAGTATGACAATGACCTCGTGATCGTGGATCAGGCGAAGTATGTCGGGGGCGTGCGGCAGCCCTGTGCGGACCTCGGCGATGCGTTGGCGGGACTGCGGACCGATCGGACGCCCGGCAACTTCTTGTGGATCGGGTTGAAGGATCCCAGCCCGGAGGAATTCGAGCTGGTGCGGGCCGAACTCGATCTGCACCCCCTCGCCGTGGAGGATGTCCTCAAGGGCAATCAGCGGGCCAAGATCGAGCGCTATGACGACACTCTGCTCGTGGTCTTGAAGACCTTGCAGTATGTCGAGGCCACCTCCGATGTCGAGACCGGCGAGGTGATGGTGATCGTCTCGGATCGCGTGCTGGTCACGATCCGGCATGGGGATGTCGCGGAGTTGAAGGGAGTGCGCGCTCGGCTCGAGCAGGACACGGCGCGTCTGGAGCAAGGTCCGCACGCGGCGCTCTACGCGATCATCGACCGGGTCGTTGACACCTATCGGGAGATTGATCTCGAGCTCGCCTCCGACCTCGAGGCGATCGAGGAGGAGGTCTTCGATGCCGAAGATCATCTGCACTCGGGCACCATCTACAACCTCAAGCGCGAGGTCTTGGAGTTCCGCCGGGCGGCGGTGCCCTTGGCCCGGGCCGTGGCCGCTACCTTCGGCCCGGCGAGCAGTCTCATCGATGGCGACTTGCGGCTGGCATATCGCGACGTCCTGGATCATCTCGCGCAGGTCAACGATCACATCGAGTCCTATGAACGCCTGCTCACCGATGTCCTGCATGCGCACCTCGCGCGCGTCGGGGTGCGTCAGAACGAGGACATGCGCAAGATCTCGGCGTGGGTGGCAATTGCCGCGATGCCGACGATGATTGCTGGCATCTATGGCATGAACTTCACCCACATGCCGGAGCTGTCGTGGCGCTTCGGCTATGGCTACGCGCTGGCGCTGATGGTCACCGTGTGCGTCCTGCTCTATCGGGCCTTCCGGCGATCCGGCTGGCTCTAAACGATCAGGTCGCGGCGATCCAGCCCATGCCGAGGGCCACGGCCAGCGCGGTCCCGACGACGATGCGGTAATTGACGAAGGCCATCAGCGAATTGTTCGCGACGAACTTCAGCAGCCAGGCGATCGAGGCATAGGCAACGACGAAGGCGACGAGAATGCCGACGAGCATTTGCCCCATGCCCAGATTGCTCAGGCCGTGGCGTTCCTCGACGGCCTGGAAGACCCCGCCCGCTGTCAGCGCCGGGATGGCCATGAAGAAGCTGAGTTCGGTGGCGGTCACCCGGTCGATCCCGCGCAGCAGACCAGCGGAAATGGTTGCGCCGGAACGCGAGACGCCGGGAATCAACGAGAAGCACTGCATCATGCCGATGAGCAGGCCGTCCTTGAGGGTGACGGCCCCCTCGCCGCGCTGAGTGCCGGCTTCGACCAGCTTGTCATGGCGCTTCTCGGCCCAGACCATGACCGCGCTCCACAGAACCAGTGCACCGGCAACGACCCATAGGCTGCGCAGCGGCCCAGCGATGAGGTCCTTGCCGACGAAGCCGACGACGCCCACCGGGAGCGAGCCGACGATGACCGCCCACGCCAGCGTGTAGTCGTGGCCGCGCGCGTCGGCATTGGTCAGTCCGCGCACCCACGCCATGAACAGCCGGGCGATCTTCTTCGCGAAATAGATGAAGGTCGCCACGATCGCGCCGAACTGGATGATCACGGTGTATGCCGTGACCGCCTTGTCATCGACCGGCAGGCCGAGCATCTTCTCCGCGACGGTCAGGTGGCCGGTCGAGGAGACGGGCAAGAACTCGGTCAGGCCTTCGACGATGCCGAGGACGATGGCATCGAAATACGTGAGCATGGGGCAGCAACAACCTTTGGGCGATCAGCGTTTTCGAGGGTGGCGGCCGGCGTCGATGCCCGGGCTACCGGACGGCCTCATCGCGAGGCGTCCGCCCAAATTCTACCCGGACTCAACTCGGGTGGGCGGAACCCTCGGCATCCTCGCCGTCCGCGGCGTCGTCGATGTCATCGAGTTCGTCGAATTCCTCATCGTCGAGCCCGAGATAGCGCTGGTCGGCATCCGCCTCGTCATCGGCGTCGCTGTCGTCCTCGTCATCGTCGTCCGCGTCGTCGTCATCCTCATCCGGGCCGCCGTAGACATCCAGCGGGGTCATCTCGCCATACGCCTCAAGGAGGGCATCGTCATACTCCTCGAAGGCATCGGCCAGATCGTCATAGGCGGCGACGACGGACGGGTCGTCCTCACCGCGGCGCTGCGCGCAGGCCTCCAAGTGGCGTTCGAACGCGGAGGTGAGAGCGAGCAGGGCGGCGCGGGGGTCAGCCATGGACCAACCGTAGCGTGTCAGTAGGTGCGCAAGAGCCGGTGGAGGACCCGGGCGCCGAAGCGCAGCGACTCCACGGGCACGCGCTCGTCGATCCCGTGGAACATCGGGGCGAATTCGAGATCGGCGGGCAGTTGCAGCGGGGCGAATCCATAGCCCGTGATGCCCAGGCGCGAGAGGGCCTTGTTGTCGGTGCCACCGGAGAGGCAATAGGGCAAAACCTCGGCCTCCGGGTCCTCCGCGCGCAGCGCCGCGACCATCGCCTCGACGAGGCCGGTCTCGAAGGGGGAGTCCAAGGCGATGTCCTCATGGCTAATCTCGATGTCAACGTGCTCGCCGGCGAGTTCGTGCAGGGTTTTGAGCACGGTTTCGTCATGTCCGGGCAGGAAGCGTGCGTCCAGGCTCGCGTGCGCGTCCTGCGGGATGACATTGTGCTTGTAGCCGGCTTCGAGCATCGTGACATTGGCCGTGTCGCGCAGGGTGCCGCGCACAAAGCCGGCCGCCCCGCCGAGCTGGGCCAGCAGCGGTTCGAGATCCCCGGCATACGGAATGCCGGTGATCCGGCTTAGGCCGTCGAGAAGTTCCTGAACCGCTGGGATGAACTCTTGAGGCCACTCGTGCGCATCGATCCGGGCGATCGCCTGGGCGAGCCGGACGATGGGGTTTTCATCGTTCGGCACCGAGCCGTGGCCGGCGCGGCCGTGCGCGGTCAGGCGCAGCCACAGGATTCCCTTCTCCGCCGTCTGGAGCAGGTATGCCCGGGTGCTCCCCCCAGCCGCGGTGGGCACGGTGACGCTGAATCCGCCGACCTCGCTGATCGCCTCGCTCACCCCGGCGAAGATCTCGGGGTGCTGCTCGACCACCCATTGCGAGCCATAAACCCCGCCGGCCTCCTCGTCGGCGAAGAATCCGATGACCAGGTCGCGGCGTGGGGGCGTGCCGGAGCGCACGAGATCACGCACGGTCGCGATGATCATCGCGTCCATGCCCTTCATGTCCACCGCCCCGCGCCCCCAGATGCAGCCGTCGCGTTCGAGGCCGGAGAAGGGGTCGACCTGCCAGTCGGCCGCCGTCGCGGGCACGACATCGAGATGGCCGTGCACGCACAGGGCCGGCAGGCTGGAATCAGCCCCGGGCAGCCGAACGAAGACGCTCGGCCGGCCCGGAGCCGACTCCACCACCTGGGGTTCGAGGCCGACCTCTCGCAGTTGGGCCACGACATAGGCCGCGACCTCGGACTCGTCGCCGCGGCCCTCGCCATAGTTGCTGGAGTCGATGCGGATCAGGTCCTGACAGATCCGCGCGACCTCATCGGCAGCGCTGGGCGGGTGCTCGGTCATGACCCAACCCTAAAGGTCAGGGCGTGCACACCTTCTGCACGTCCTGGGCGTAGTCGGTCATCTTGGTGGCCAGTTCCGAGGCCTTCTGCGCGGCTTCCGCGGACGAAACACCCACGAGATCCTTGGCCCCATTGGCCAACTCGTTGTAGGCATCGACAAGCTCGGCGGGGAACTTCTCCGCGGCGCCGGCCGGGAAGGCCTTGTCATAGGCCTCCTGGGTGAAGTCACCAGAGAGGGCATCGAGGGACACATTGGCGATATCGAGCAAGGACTCCGCGACCGCCTGGCACTTGGTCGCGTCATACTCGCCCTCGGCGGTGGCCGTCTCGGACGGCGAGGACGTGCTGCTGCTCGTGCTGCTGTCGGATGTCGTGCTCGAAGACGTGGTCGAACCGGCACCCTCGTCACCGCCCCCGCAGGCGGTCAAGGCCAGGGCAGCAATGGCGACCAGTGCGGCGCCGGACGTGCGAATGCTCATCGTGGGATCCCCCTCGGATCTGATGGACGACAGCGGACGTCGCTCGCCCGCGGTACGTGAGCCTAGACGCATTCCCGACCCGGCCCGGTTCCCCGTGGCGACGCGATGCTCAGTCCGGACGCAGAATCTCGGCCAGATCGTAGCGAGCAACCTCCGCCAGTTGCTCATAGGTGCAGGTCTGCGGCTCGCGGTCGGGTCGCCAGCGCTTGAATTGAGCGGTATGCCGGAATCGGCGCCCCTCCATGTGGTCATAGCCCACCTCCAGCACCCGCTCGGGTCGCAGAGGGATGAAGGAGAGATCCTTGCCGGCGCTCCAGCGGCTTCCGGTGCCTGGGACGCGGTCTGGATTGGCGATCATCCATTGCGCCCACTCGAGCCATGGGTGGCCTTCCACATCCTCGGCGAGCGGCGCGAGTTCCTCGATGAGCGCGGCCCGCTTCGCCGCGGTGAACGAGGCGCTGACGCCGATGTGCTGCAACTGGCCGTCATCGTCATACAGGCCCAACAACAGCGAACCGAGCAGCGGCTCGGCGTCGGTGGAATTCTTGTGCAGGCGATAGCCGGCGAGCACGACATCGGCCGTGCGGGCCTGCTTGATCTTGATCATGGTGCGGGCATTGGGGGCGTATGCCGCGCCGAGCGGCTTGGCGACGACGCCATCGAGACCCGCGCCTTCGAAGGTCTCGAACCATTCGCGCGCCAGCGCCGGATCCGTCGTCGTGCGGGTGATGTGGATGGTGTCACTGGCGCCGGTCAGCACGTCCACGAGCAGGGCGCGGCGGTCGGCGAAGGGTTCGGCCATCAGGTCGCGCTCGCCGAGGGCGAGCAGGTCGAAGGCGACATACTGCGCCGGTGTCTGCTCGCTGAGCAGCGCGACCCGCGAGGCTGCCGGGTGGATCCGCTCCTGGAGCACCTCGAACTCCAGCCGCTCGCCTTGGGCGAGAAAGATCTCGCCGTCGAGGACGACCTTCTCCGGCAGGCAATCTCGCAGGGCGGCAACGACTTCCGGAAAGTAGCGGGTCAGTGGCTTGGTGTTGCGGGAGGCCAGTTCGATCTCGTCGCCATCCTTGAAGACCAGGCAGCGAAAGCCGTCCCACTTAGGCTCGAAGGAAAGCCCGCCGTCGAACTTCGCGGGATCGGGGATGCCGGCCGCCGACTTCGCGAGCATGGGCGAGATGGGCGGCATGACGGGCAAGTCCATGCCCGAGAGCGTATGCCGTGTCCCGCCGGCGGAGGGTGTCTTCCCAGAGCGCGCGAGGCGACTACTGCCAGGGCGAAAGGTCCATCGCCGAGAAGACCGGCTCGCCAGCCTCGTCGGTGGCCTCCAGGTCGAGCGTGGCGCTCAAGCGCCAGTCATGGTCGCCATCGGGGTCGTCGAGGATCTGCGTGACGCTCCACTCCCCCGGCTCCTGGGTGATCTGCAGGTAACCCGGGCCACGCGCCGCAGTGTCGGTGCCGAGGTGGTCGTATTCCGCGAAGTAGTCCTCACCGGCCTCGCGCCATTGGCTCTCGGTCAGGCCCGTGCCCAGGGCGGCCAGGGCGGCATAGCGTTGCAGCGCAAGGAGTTCCACGTGTCTGAAGAGACTGCGCCGGACCATTACGCGCAGCGCGCGCGGGTTCGCCGAGAGCGCGCGGCTGCTCTCCGGCCGCACTTCTGGCCCGTCGTCCGTGGGGCTGATCAGGGATTCCCACTCATCGACCAGGCTGGAGTCGGTCTGGCGGATGACTTCGCCGAGCCACTCGATCAGGTCCTCGACCTCCTCGTCGCGATAGCCCATCGGCACCGTCTGGCGCAGGGCGCGATAGGCATCGGAGAGATAGCGCAGCAGAATGCCCTCGGCGCGCCCGAGCTGATAGCGCCCGACATACTCCCCGAAGGTCAGCGCCATCTCGTACATCTCGCGGACCACCGACTTCGGTGACAGGCCGATCTCATAGGTCCACGGGTGGCTTTGGCGATAGATCGCGAAGGCGTCGAGCAACATGTGCTCCAAGGGTTTTGGCCATGTGACCTCATCGAGCAGTTCCAGACGCTCCTCGTATTCGATGCCATCGGCCTTCATCTGCGCGACGGCCTCGCCGCGAGCGGCGAACTGTTGGGCCATCAGGACCTGACGCGGGTCATCCAGGGTCGCCTCGATGACACTGAGGACATCGAGGGCATAGTTCGCCTCCTCCGGTTCGAGGATGTCGAGCACCGCGAGAGCGAAGGCGGACAGCGGCTGGTTGAGGGCGAAGCCGTCCTGCAGGTCTTCGACGACTTGGTATGCCGTCGCCAAGGTCCCTGCCACGTCGAGAGGTTCGGCGCTGGTCACCTCCTCGACGGCGGCGTCGTCGCGGCCCTCGGCCACCGCGTGGTCGTGGATCTCGGTCTCGGCAGCCCGCTGCTCGGCGGGTTCGTCGAGCACGTCCTCGGGATCCGGGAGGGGGACGCTCACGGCATATCCGGTGGCGCCTGACACTGGTTCGATGACATCGGCCGCCTCGAGGGAGGAGATGATCTGCGCCGCGCGCACCACCATCCGAGCGCGGGAGGGGACCTCTTCGTGGTTGTCCTCCAACACGATCCGCATTGCCGCGCCCTGCCCGTCGATCTCATCGAGGAGGTTGAGGATCATTGCGTGGCTGACCCGCATCCGCGAGCGCAACTGCTCCGGCGGGGCGGCTGCGAGCCGCTCGAAGGTCGCTTCGGTGTAGCTGAGCTGACCTTCCGGTGGACCCTTGCGGGTGACCTTGCGCCGCTTCTTGGGGTCATCGCCGGCCTTGAGCAGTGCACGGTGATTCTCGATGACATGCTCGGGTGCCTGGACGACGACGAAGCCCTCGGTGTCATAGCCGGCCCGGCCGGCCCGGCCCGCGATTTGGTGGAACTCGCGGGCCCGCAGGACGCGCTGACGCCGCCCGTCATACTTCGTCACCGAGGTGAGTAGCACGCTTCGGATGGGGACGTTGATGCCGACTCCGAGGGTGTCCGTGCCGCAGACCACCTTGAGTAGGCCGGCCTGGGCGAGGGTTTCGACGAGCCGGCGATACTTCGGCAGCATGCCCGCGTGGTGGACGCCGATGCCATGCAGGACAAGCCTTTTCAAGGTGGCCCCGAAGCCCTTGCCGAATCGGAAGCCGCCGATGAGGGCTTTGATTCGTTCCTTCTCAGCGCTCGTCGCGACATTGATCGACATCAGCGCCTGGGCGCGTTCGACGGCCGCCTGCTGAGTGAAGTGGACGATATAGATCGGTGCCTTGCCCTCGTGGAGCAGATTCTCGATGCTTTCGTGCACGGGGGTGAGCACCCAGCTCAGGTGCAAGGGCACGGGCCGCTCGGCGGACGTGATCGCGATCGTGTCTCGGCCGGTGCGGCGGGTCAGGTCCTCCTCGAAGAAGCTCGTGTCGCCAAGCGTGGCCGACATCAGGACGAACTGAGTGCGCGGCAAGAGCAGCAACGGCACCTGCCAGGCCCAGCCGCGGTCCGGCTCGGCATAGAAGTGGAACTCGTCCATGATGACTAGTCCGACATTCGCCCGATCACGTTGGCGCAGAGCCTGATTCGCGAGCACCTCGGCTGTGGCGCAGATGATGGGGGCGGTCGGGTTGACGGCCGCATCACCGGTGAGCATCCCGACATTGGCGGCGCCGAAGATCTCGATGAGAGCGAAGAACTTCTCTGAGACCAGGGCCTTGATCGGTGCGGTGTACCAACTCTGCTCGCCCGCCGCGAGCGCCTTCGCGTGGGCAGCGACGGCGACGAGTGACTTCCCCGAGCCGGTCGGGGTGGCCATGATGACATTGGCCCCGGTCAGCAGGGTCAGCACCGCCTCTTCCTGCGCGGGATAGAGGGTGATCCCTTGCGCGAGGGTCCACGCCTCGAAGCGTTCGAGAACCTCATCGGGGGTGTCGGCCGCGCCGATGTCGTGCAGGGGCGCTCCGGTCATACGCCCATTGGATCAGCGCGGCGGCGCGCGCCCAAACTCACCGCGTGCCGCCTCGACCGCGCGAGCGCAACTGGACCCCGGGCAAGGCCGGGGCGGGGATGCGGTCGCGTTCCCCGACATACCCCACAACGGTGCCGAAGGTCTGACTCCCGGCTTCCCATTCCGCGCGATAGCGCTCGATCTCCTCGTGGCTGCGAGCGACGAAGTTCCACCACATGACGATCTCCTCCTCGAAGGGCGGGCCTCCCAGGAGGATCACCCGGGCTCCGCCGCTGCTGCTCAGCGTGATCGTCTCGCGACCCGGATCGAAGCAGGCGAGGTCTCCGAAGCGCAGGTCCTCTCCGTCGATCGCCAGGTCGCCGGTGTCGAGAAGGAACCCGTGCTCGTATGCCGGGTCCAGACCCAGTGCCACCCGCGCCCCCGGCACGAGATCGAGCTGCGCCCCGAGCAGCGGGGTGTGGGTGGTCACCGGGGACTCGGCGAGGCCCGCGAGCGCGCCGAGGAAGACGCGGGCCGTGCCCGCTCCTTCGGCCAGTGGTGTCGGCGGAGCGGCGAAGTGCTCGAAGTCCCGGCCGGTATGCCGGGTTGCCTCCGGCAGCGCCACCCACAGTTGCACCCCATGCAGGGTTTCGGTCGCCTCGGTGGAGACCTCGGAGTGCGCGATCCCCGCGCCGGCGGTCATCAGGTTGACCTCGCCGGGGCGCACCATCGCGTGAAAGCCGGCGCTGTCGCGGTGCTCGATCTCCCCCTCGAAGAGCCAGGAGACCGTTTGCAGGCCCGTATGCGGATGTGGCGCGACGTCCATCCGCCCGGACCCGTCCGCGCCGATCGTGGTCGGCCCGTAGTGATCGACGAAGCACCAGGCCCCGATGAAGGCCCGGTCCCGGTGCGGCAGGGTGCGCCGCACTAGCAGGGCCCGCAATCCCCCGAGGGGGACCTCCCGAGGTTCGATGAGTTGCATAGGAGCATCCTGCCGCAGGCGCGCGTGTCACGGTGATCCGCCGGTTGGGTCCGCACCCCGCGCTCGTGCTAATCTCTCCCCTCGGTGCGGCCCTCGCGGGCCCCACGTACCTCGTCCGGGTGGCGGAATTGGCAGACGCGCTAGCTTGAGGTGCTAGTCCCCTCACGGGGATGGGGGTTCAAGTCCCCCCTCGGACACGAACGGCATGGCTCAGTACTAGGGAGAAATCCCCGGTACTGAGCCATTCGTCGTTTCTGGGGGTAGTTGCAGAGGTACCCACAGATGCCCAGAGATGGTCTGCCATCCGACACACAACCGACACGAGACGACACAGGAGTCACCTCATGGCACGAGCTCGAGGCCGCCGCGGTTTCGGCCAGATCACCCAGCTGCCCTCCAAGCGGTACCGCGCCCGCTACACCGGGCCGGACACGGCGCTGCACAACGCCCCGACGACCTACCTGCGGAAGGAGGACGCCGAAGCCTGGCTCGTGGATGAGCGCCGGCTGATCTCGGAAGGTCGGTGGACGCCGCCGGCCCAGCGCAAGGCCGACCTGATCGCAGCCGCGGTTGCCGCAGCCAAACCGGTGTTGACCGTGGGTGAGTACGTCGAGCGGGTGATCCAGCGACGGTCCACGCGCTCCCGCAAACCGATTGCACCCACGACGAGCGACACCTACCGCAAGGACTGGCGGCTGCGCAGCGGACCGCTGAACGACCTGCCGCTGACGGACCTCACGCCCGCGATCGTCGCCAACTGGTGGGACAGTCTGCCCGCGACCTCCCTGACCTCGAACGGGCGCTGTTATGACCTGCTCAAGAGCGTGATGACCGAGGCCGTGGAGGACGAACTGATCGATCGCAACCCCTGCCGGGTGCGAGGTGCCGGGAAGCCGGCTCCACGTCGCCAAGGACAGGCGCTGACCATCAACGAGACGTTGGCCTACCTCGAAGCCGTTCCAGCGCGCTACCGGCTGCCTCTGACGATCCCGGCGTGGTGTGGCCTGCGCTCGGGCGAGGTGCGCGGTCTGCGTCGT
>Ga0075158_10002635_pt1 | contig 12940 bp, 8 predicted proteins | sample JI91814BDNA_FD_70968 | JGI IMG/M metagenome (GOLD analysis project Ga0075158, IMG submission 70968) | Wastewater effluent complex algal communities from Wisconsin, to seasonally profile nutrient transformation and Carbon sequestration -... | ecosystem: Engineered > WWTP > Effluent > Algae... | reverse complement strand
TTGTGGGCCAGTGGCTCCATTGAGCTTCTTGTCTGAGCCCATGGCATCTTCAAAAAGATCCGAGCGCTTGCTGGTAGCTGGATTTGGCGCCGCTTCTGGTGCTTTTTCCGGTTTATCTGGTACTGCCATTACCTGTTTCCTCAATCACTCTTATATATGCCAAACGCCTTTCATTAATTTATTCCAGTAAATGGTTCCTTTGAAACTGGGGAAACTACGTATACGGCTTGCCAAGAGGAGCTTTTAATCGTTGTTTCTGGGTGATCTCAAGGAGCCAATTTTGACTTCAAGGCGGTACCAGCGGTTATATCCTGCTGCCAAAGTTTTTGGACAGACCAGAACCATTTTTAACAAATTTTTCCGCTAATTCTTTAGCTCAACCACAGATACGCCGTCGCCACCTTCATAAGTTTCACCAGGTCTAAACTCTATAGGATAACGATTGCCGCTCAAAAATTCCCGCACTACTGATTTGAGTGCGCCAGTGCCATGCCCATGGATCACCATAAAAGGACTGATGCGACCAAGTACGCAGCTGTCGACAAAACCTTCCAGTAGGCCCATGGCTTCATCCACCCGCTTGCCACGTAAGTCCAAGGTATTAGCCTGAGAGCGCACAAAGACCGAAGTGCCTTCTGTACTGGCAAAGTTATAGACAACCCGCTCTTTTTTACGTTTGTGTGCCTTGTACTGTGACTTATCCTCGCCCCCGAGCAAATCTAGCTCGTCAGGCTTAACTTTGATTTTGAGCACACCCATCTGCACCATCAGTCCTTCGACTTTGCCGCGAGAGTCTTTTAGTACTTCCTGTACTTCGCCCAGTCTGTTAAGCGCCTGCACTCGCACTTTCATGCCCACAGTCCAGAGTTCTTCTTTGGCTCTGGTTTGGCTCTTGAGCGGCTTGTCCCAGGCTAGATCTTGTCTTAGCTCCTCAAGCTGGCGTCTTGCCACTTCGGCTTTTTTTAAGCCTGGCTCTTTTTGCAGAGCAGCAACAGTCTCCTTAATTAGGTCTCTGGCAGCACCATACTCTTTTTGCAATTCAGCTTTTTGCTCAGCAAGGATTGCATCTCTTTTGGTTTTAAGTTCAGCTTTATCTTTTTCAAACTCGCCCTTGAGTTTTTCGATTAAGGCCTTTTCTGATGCCAGTTGCTCCTCAAGAGTACTGACCTCAGCTAGTTTTGCTGTAAGGCTAGCGACTACATCATCGAGCATATTTTTACTGGCACTGGCAAGCTCACTGGCTCTGACTATGACAGTTTTATCCAGACCCAGACGAGTAGCTACCTCAGTAGCTTTTGAGCTACCAGGCACACCCAGTCTCAACTTATAAGTAGGACTTAGCTCGTCCATATCAAATTCAAAGCTGCCGTTGATAAAAGACTGATTGGTATAAGCAAGTGTCTTTAGCTCACCAAGGTGAGTGGTAGCCACCACACAAGCCCCTTTATGAGCCAGGTCTTCTAAGATTGCTTGCGAGAGTGCAGCACCTTCTTTAGGATCGGTACCAGCGCCAACTTCATCCAGCAAAACAAGACTCTTACTGGTCGCGCCATTTAAAATGTCCACGATATTTTTGATGTGCGAAGAAAAAGTAGAAAGACTCTCGGCAATTGATTGATCATCACCGATATCAGCACTGACTTCAAAGAGACTGATACTGGAGCCTCTAGCAACAGGAGGCAAAAGACCACAGCGCACCATCAAAGCGCAAAGTCCAATTAACTTAAGTAAGACAGTCTTGCCCCCGGTATTGGGACCGGTGATAACCAGCGAACGGGCACTAGATGCGCCACCAGCAATGGTGACACTGTTGGCGATCACTGGTCGCTTTTTGCCTTCTGTTTGATTTTGTAAGAGCAAAAGTGGATGCTTAGCTGATTTAAGATCGATAGTAGGCTCAGCCGCTAGCTCAGGACGCTCACCATCCATGATGCGAGCAAGGCGCGCTCTGGCAAAGATACAATCAAGCTCAATAGCCGCTTCCAGGCTATCTTTGAGTGCATCAGCATGAGGACGGAGGGACTCTGTCAAAACCAGCAAAATTCGTTCAATTTCGCTTTCAATTTCGGCTTCTTTGATGCGGATTTGATTGCTCAGCTCCATCACCGGTAATGGCTCAACAAATATAGTCAGACCGGTATGAGAAGCATCATGGACGATACCATCGACTTGATAGCGTTGGTTGGCATTGACTGGCAAAACAAAGCGGCCATTGCGCATTGTATAAAGATCTTCTTGCAGTGCCTTTGAGCCAGAGAGATTATTGATAATACGCTTCAATTCTTCTTTGACTTTGACACCAAGCTCTCGCGCCTCGCGGCGCAGACGTCTCAGTACTGGGCTGGCTTCATCTTTAACTGTGCCGTCCAATTCCAAAGCATCACTAAGATCACGCTCCAGATGCGGCAGTGCTACAAAACGTGCTGCAAATGGATGCAAACAAACAAAGCTTGTTTTATCAAGCAGAGCAAGACTGTTTTTTACGGTACGCGAAATGCGCAGTAATTTAAAGACTGCTAAAAGCTCGTGAATTGAGAGCGCACCACCCAGAGAGAGCACACTCAAAGTATCTGTAGATATTTCCAGACCAGCCAGACTCGGATAAGCACGGGCATTTATCAAGTCGAGGGCTTCTTTGGTCTGATCCAAAAGCAAATTGGCAAGCAAAAGCTCACCGGGAGCTGCTTCCGGCAAAAGTATGACAAGTCTTTGGCGTCCGGATGAGGTCTCAGCCAGACCCGCTAAAGCCAATACCAGTCTTTCCCACTCCAGGGACTTGAGACTGCGTTGGTATATATCCAATTAGTTAAGCTCGGGTACCGCTGCCTCTTTGAGCACGATATCAGCAGGCAAAGTCTGTGTGGCAATTGCTCCCACATATTCAGGCTCAGCCAGGCTCTCAATACCAAGATTGCCAAGCAGCTTTTTGAGGCGAATCTTTTGCAGCTCGTAACTACGGTTGTTACGCTTGTGCACAACGCCAATGCGTTCTAATTGTTTAATTGCTTCGAGATGATCGTCAGGCACCGACGAAACATCCACTGTACCTTTTTCGTTGAGCCAGGTAATAGTCGTAGACAGGGTTCCCAAAAGTTTGCGCATCGGCTGTTCAAAAACAGGCATAAAAATCTCCCCGTAATGCTTCCGAAGATTTTTTTCGGAACAGGTAAAATGCTACCCAAAAGATAATATCAGCTTGACATTGGTACTGGTGGATATTTGCAGGTGCTACCATGACCGGTCCAGCAGGAGCAAATATGATATTTGAATTTGAGAAAAAAGCGCCCAAGATAGCCAAATCAGCCTACATTGCGCCCAATGCAGTGGTAATCGGCGAAGTGGAAATCGAGGACGAAGCGTCAATCTGGTTTAACTGTGTAGTCAGGGGCGATATCAATCGCATTTTTGTCGGACGCGGCTCAAACATCCAGGACAGCTGTGTCATGCATGTCACTAACACCCATCCGATGATTGTCTACGAGAGAGTGACAGTAGGACATGGCGCCATTTTGCACGGAGCAACAATCGAATCAGACTGTCTCATTGCTATGGGTACCATCATCCTCGATGGCGCCCTGATAGGCTCCCACAGCGTTGTCGCCGCTGGCAGCCTTGTCGCTCCAGGCACGCAAATACCACCAGGCTCTCTTGTTATGGGTGTGCCAGGCAAAGTTGTAAGACAGGTGACTGACCGGGACCGTGAAATGATCCAGATTGGCTGGCAAAACTATGTGGGCTATAAAGAGCAATATCTAAGCAGTCTAAAACAGCTTGATTGACCCAGAGAAATTCGCAGTAAATTCTCTGAGCCTTTATCCAGCCTAGGGTTGATAAACATCCAGGGTGCGGCCAGGACCACTTGACACCAAACCTTCGGTATAAGTCTCTCTGGTGGGTGTCATCAGATGGTCGTCAAGCCAGGAAGAAATTGTAGACATTGTGGATGGCTCAATATGGGCAGTCTCAATCAACACATGTCCCTTACCTGGCAACCAGCGCACAGTGCGATCTTTGGTGCGCAACCGTGAAAGCAAAAGCGTAACAGCGTCACTGCGCAGCATTTTGTCCTTATCACCCTGCATTACCAGTACTGGCACTGATGCCGGCACACCATGAGCATGGCTAATATTGCCGCGGATGATGCTGGCTGTGCCCATCAGCTCACTCAAGTTGAGATGTTTGCGCACATAAGGGTCGTTAATAGCTTCTTCAACAATGCGCGGATCTTCAGATGCAAATTTCTTAATATAAGGTACGAGGTCTACCTGACGCATTGGATTTGTCACTAGAGAGGCAGCTTGTACAACCATCTCGGGCTCAAGATACATGCGTCTTTTGATGGCGGGGCTGGATAGCACAAGGCCGCTCACCGATTCAGGCAGGGCTTCGGCGACACGGATTGATAGTCCAGCACCCAGACTCTCACCGACCAAAAACAAAGGCAAATTAGGATATTTGACAGATACCGCAGCAACCAGTCCCTTCAGGTCTTCCAGACTCTTGTGGTACTGCACTTTGCCGTCTTCTTTGCCGGCCTTGCTCTCGTCCTGGACATCTGTTTGCCAGCGTCCATATCCGCGCAGGTCAGGAGCAAGGACGATAAAACCTTGAGCAGCTAGCTTGCGAGCCATGACGTCGTAGACGCGACCATGCATAACTAGACCGTGGACAGCCACCACTACGCCCTTAGCCGGTTTTTCTTGATCTTGCCAGACTGACACTGGTAATTCGGGCAGATAATCATGCCCCACCAGTCTGGGTTCATCAAGGCGCTCGACCTCAGCTGAGACCGGAGCACTAACAGCAAGCGTCAGACCAAGTGCTGCAATCCCCGTGAGGATTGTTTTAAATGATTTATGCAAAGAATTCCCGCCAATTGCTAATTTTTTGCCAAACGAAGACGAACTTAACGACATCTGGCCCCCCGGTCGTTAGGCTTAGTAAAGACATTTGCTGCTAGCTATGTACCAACATGCCAATACCTTTAAAACGTGTCAACTTCATTTATTTCCTAAATTCTCAAATTCAAAAAAACGCATCAATCCCGGGAGCCTAAATGCCTAAAAGAACCGATATTCAAAAAATCCTCGTCCTTGGCGCTGGTCCAATTACAATCGGACAGGCTTGCGAGTTTGACTATTCTGGTACCCAGGCCTGTAAGGCGCTCAAAGATGAGGGTTACGAAGTAATCCTGGTCAATAGCAACCCGGCCACCATCATGACCGACCCGGAAGTTGCTGACCGCACCTATATCGAGCCAGTGACTGCCCAGGTAGTCAGAGAAGTAATTGCAATAGAAAGACCCCAGGCACTTTTGCCAACCATGGGTGGTCAAACCAGTCTAAACGTGGCTGTTGAGTTAGCCGAAAGTGGAGTACTGGCTGAATTTGACGTGGAGTTAATTGGTGCCAAGCTAGAAGCAATCAAACTGGCCGAAGACAGAGAGCTGTTTAAAGACAAGATGCTCGAAATCGGTCTTTATGTGCCAAACAGTGGCATTGCCCGCAACAGCTCTGAAGCAAGAGAAATTGGCCAGCGCATCGGTTTTCCGATTATCATCCGTCCAGCCTTTACCCTTGGTGGCGCTGGCGGTGGCATCGCCTACAACCAGGAAGAGCTCGATGATATAGCAAACTCCGGTCTGGCAGCCAGTCCAGTCAGCGAAATTCTCTTGGAAGAAAGTGTGCTGGGCTGGAAAGAACTCGAACTGGAAGTGATGCGCGACAAGCTCGATAACGCCCTTATTATCTGCTCCATCGAAAACTTTGACCCAATGGGTGTGCATACTGGAGACTCAATCACAGTAGCGCCATTGCAGACAGTCACAGACCGCGACTATCAAAAATTGAGAGATGCTGCCCTGCTTGTAATTAGAGCTATTGGTGTGGAGACCGGTGGATCCAATATCCAGTTTGGCATCAACCCCACAGACGGACGCATTGTTGTCATCGAAATGAACCCCAGAGTCTCGCGCTCGTCTGCTCTGGCCAGCAAAGCAACGGGCTACCCGATTGCCAAAATAGCAGCCAAACTGGCAATTGGTCTAACTCTTGACGAAATAAGCAACGACATTACTCGCGAGACAAAAGCTTCTTTTGAGCCAACACTAGACTATGTTGTCACCAAAATTCCCCGCTTCAACTTCGAAAAATTCAAAGGTGCCGACACCACCCTCACCACACAAATGAAGTCTGTTGGTGAAGTCATGGCCATCGGCAGGACCTTCCAGGAGTCAGTGCAAAAGGCCCTGCGTGGTATGGAAGTGGGTCTGACTGGTTTTGCTGAAGTAAAACCACGTGATAAAGCAGACTTTTGGGAATGGCGCCGTCGTCTATCTGTGCCAAGCCACCACCGCATTACGGATATATACGGTGCACTGTCAGCTGGCATCAGCGCTCAAGAAATCATCGAACTATCATCTATAGATCCCTGGTTTATCGACAATCTAGCTGAGTTGCATCAAATCTCCGAAGAAATCAAGGAAGGTCATTTTAAGGTCTCTGACTTAAACGAAGGCTTTTTGCGAGCACTCAAGCGCAAAGGCTTTGGTGACATGCAATTGGCTCGGCTCCTGGGTGTGAGCGAAGAAGATGTCTACCAGCATCGCAAAGCTCTGGGTGTAACACCGAGCTATAAGATGATCGATACTTGCTCGGCTGAATTTAAGGCTTACACTCCTTATATGTACTCTACTTATGAGTCAGAGTCAGAGATGTATCCAGCGACAAAGCCAAGAGTAATTATCCTTGGTGGTGGTCCAAACCGCATTGGCCAGGGTATCGAATTTGACTATTGCTGCGTGCATGCCAGCCTCGCCCTGCGCGATCTGGGCTATGAAGCAGTGATGATCAACTCCAACCCAGAAACAGTCTCCACTGACTATGATGTCTCAGACAGACTCTATTTTGAGCCTCTCACTCTGGAAGATGTGACCAATATCGCCGAACTGGAAAAACCAGACGGTATCATCGTCCAACTCGGTGGTCAAACCCCGCTCAAGCTGGCTAAAGGACTTGAAGCACGCGGCTTTAAAATACTGGGTACATCGCCTGAGTCCATCGACATAGCCGAAGACCGAGAAAGATTTGGCGAGCTAATCAATAGACTCGGTCTCAAACAGCCTCAAGGAGCAGTAGCGAGAAGCCCACAAGAAGCCATAGATCAAGCTTCCGGTCTGGGTTATCCAGTGATGGTCAGACCAAGCTATGTACTGGGCGGTCGCTCCATGTCTATTGTCTACAGTCAGGACGATTTGGAACGCTGGATCAAAGACAGCTTTGCCTCATCAGACATGGCTGTATTGATTGACCAATTCCTAGAAAACGCCATAGAAATCGACGTGGACGCCATTTCAGACGGTCGCGCTACTGTCATAGCGGGCATCATGGAGCACATCGAACAAGCTGGTATCCACTCCGGCGATAGTACCTGTGTGCTGCCAAGCCAGACTATCCCCTTCAAGATAGTAGAAGAAATCCGCACCGCAGTGACCAAACTAGCCACCGAGCTAAAAGTGATTGGCTTGATGAATATCCAGTTTGCCCTCAAAGGCGAAGAACTCTACATCCTGGAAGTCAATCCAAGAGCCTCCCGCACCGTACCATTTGTCTCTAAGGCAACCGGCGTGCCATGGGCTCGCATCGCTGCTTCAGTGATGGTGGGCAAGACTCTGTCAGAGCTTGGTATTACACCAAGGCTTTTGCCACCTCATGTCTCGGTCAAATCTGTGGTTATTCCATTTAAACGTTTTGCTGGCTCTCAAATCAGCCTGGGACCAGAGATGCGCTCAACTGGCGAAGTAATGGGCATCGCCTCGCAATTTGGTCTGGCTTTTGCCAAAGCTCAAATTGCTGCCGGACATAGCCTGCCCACCAAAGGCCGGGTCTTTGTCAGTGTCTCCGATAGCCACAAGCAAGAGATTATTGGTATTGCCCAGAGTCTCTATCAAATGGGCTTTGAGCTTATCGCCACAAGGGGGACTGCCACTGCCATTAAAAACGCTGGCATCCCTACTCAAATCACAAACAAAGTCTCAGAAGGCAGACCAAACCTGGTGGACCGTATCAAAAACGGTGAAATTCAATTAGTTATCAATATCCCATCAGGTAGAACAGCAAGAGACGATGACCAACTCATTCGCCGGGCTGCTATCAACTACAACGCTCCGGTGGTCACCACAGTCTCTGGCGCCAAAGCCGTAGTGCAGGGCATCTCAGCTTTGCAGGCCGGTACTCTGGGAGTAAAGAGCCTGCAGGACTATCACCAAAACATTGCTCACTGGGAATCTACCTCCACTAGCCGGGGAGTGCGCTTTTAACTTAAGAGTAGAAGGCTATAAGGAAAGCATCGGGCTTTAGATCTATAATCCTGCCTTTACTGAGTACTGGCATAAAGGTGGAATGAAGTGTCCAAGCAAATCGACATAGCTCAATATATCGACCATACTCTATTGAGCCCTCAGGCCACAAAGGCGCAAATCACCAAGCTTTGTCAAGAAGCAGCGGAAAACAAATTTTATGCTGTTTGCGTCAATCCCTGCCATGTCAGACAGGCAGTAAAAGAGCTTTCTTCCACCAAAGTAGCTGTGGCCACTGTGATTGGTTTTCCTCTTGGTGCCAATTTAACTGATATCAAAATTGCTGAGACCCAGAGAGCAGTGGCTGAAGGGGCAGAAGAAATCGACATGGTTATAAATGTCGGTGCTCTCAAAAACGGTGAAATCGATTATGTCACTGAAGAAATCAAAGCTATCGTTAAAGCGGCAAAAGAAGCTCCTGTCAAAGTAATCATCGAATGTGATTTGCTCTCCGATGACGAAAAAGTACAGGCCACCGAATGCTGTGTCAAAGCTGGAGCAGCTACAGTCAAGACCAGCACTGGCTTTGTTAAAGACGGTGCCGGTGCCACAGTAAACGATATTGAGCTAATCAAAAAAGCAATTGGCACTGCCAAACTTGGTATCAAAGCCAGTGCCGGTATCAGAGACTATGCCAAAGCCAAAGCACTAATTGACGCCGGTGCCACCAGACTTGGTACATCAGCTGGCGTAGACATCGTAAAGGGTGCCACCAGCACCAGTGCTGCTGCCTACTAAAAACTTTCACTCGCTTTTAATAAAATTCCAGGAGATTGACCTCAATGTACTTCAAAAGCCAAACACTCAAGTCCTTGCCTCTCGCTAGCTTTGCCCTGTTGACACTGTCAGTGATGGTGCTGCCGGCCCAGGCTCAGGATGTCAGCGACGCTATGAAAAAAGCCGAAGCAAGCTATGCTCGCATGAATCTCAAAGAAGCAGCTTCTCAGTTTAGAGAAGTAATCAGACTGGAGCCAAACAATGCCAAAGCGCACCAGAGACTGGGTGCTGTACTGGCTGCCCAGGAAGACTACGAGACAGCAATTCTGGAATGCAAGACTGCCATCAAACTGGATAACAAAGACTTTTTGCCCCACGTAATTCTCGGTCAAATTTTGGCCAATAAAAACAAAATAGATGAGGCCCTTCCTGAGTTTCAAGAAGCTTGCAGACTTAAGCCCACGAGCTTCCGCTCTCATATGGACCTGGGCTTTGCTTATACCCAAGCCCAAAGAGTAGACGAAGCCATCGCTGCCTACAAAAAAGCCAGTGAAATCAATCCCAAAGATCCATCACCTTTTGTCAATGTCGGTGTGCTATATGCCCAGCAAAGCAAATACCCGCAAGCAATCGAAGCTGAACAAAAAGCTATAACCATGGATAAGCGTATCCCCGAAGCCTTTATCAACCTCGGTAATATCTTTGCCGAATCTGGTGATAGTCAACAAGCAGCTCAAGCATTTAAAGACGCTCTCAAACTCGTCCCTGGTCATCCTAATGCACTCAGTGGTCTGGGCTGGATGCTAGAGAAGCAAGGCGACTATAAAGGCGCCATCGAAAATCAGCGCAAAGCACTCAAAAATAATCCTCAATTTAGTCCTGCCCGCCGCCGTCTGGCAACAGCTCTGGCAGCCAGTGGTGACAACAAACAGGCCGAGAACGAATTTAAGTCAGCAATTAAATATGCCCCCAGAGACGTTACCGCCCATGTTGAGTATGCTCAATTTTTAGAAAAGCAAGGACAGACAGAATCCGCCCTGTCCGAGTACAAAAAGGCTCTGGAAATCAAGCCAGATAGCAAGATTGCTCAAGATGCCATGTCCAAGCTAGCTAAAAACGGCTCATCAGGCTCAAGCAAATAAGAGCCAAGTAAGCACCTTTTTTGGGGCTTCATAGATAAAACTAAAACGTCAGAAAAGAGTGCCTTTTCTGACGTTTTAATTGTCGCTAGCTGATCATTGCTACTTATGCTTGGTGTCTTTATCAAAGTCAGTCATCTGAGCAGAGATGGCTCCCATTGGATTGGTCTTCCAGAGGGTCTCTAAATAGAGCTTACGAGTAGCACCAAGTAGCCCCAGGTCCTGATTTTGCAGACGCTTATTCAAATTAAGAGCTTCTTTCAATTCGTCTTCGCACTCTTTATATCTATTTTGACTAAAGAGTGTCAGAGCATGACCATAGAGGGCTCTTGCCGCCCAGCTATTGTCTGGCATACCGTGAGAACGCCACCACTCTATGCCCATCTTGTAATAACGATCGGCCTCGTTCAAGTCACCAAGACGTCTGTATACATCGGCAAATTTTGAAGTAGCTTCCCAGTAGACAGTGGGATGCTGCTCTTTGTCTTGATCTGAGAGTGCATAAAACTTGTTGTAGACCTCAAGACATTTACGCAGATTTCTTTGACGCGAATAAATATCACCGAGGATGCGCAGACATTGCATCGTCGAAACGTTCAATGTTTCTTTGCCACTGGCAAGCTCCACCGACCTCTCAGCAGCGGCCGTTGCGTCTTTGTAATTACCGCTACAAAAGCCAGCATAGGCCACCATACGCAAACATTCAGAGAGTGGACCTGGTCCTTCCTGACCATCTTTTTCTAGTTTTTCGGTTACTGTAGTCAGTTTTTTACTGTATTGCTCAGCATCAGTCCAGTGCTTGCAATCAAAATACAATTGCACCAAGACAAGCAAGGCATCGGCATACTCACGACAATTGGTGCCCATATCACGTTCGATATTTTGCAAAGTCAGTTTGTCAGATTCTTCTTTGTTGCCAAAATCATCTACTGGCGTGGGTTTTATCTGCGTGCTTACAACCCAGAGATTGTCACTGTCAAAAGCAGGATATTTTTTTGCCGAGTCTGGCTTTAAGATAAACCACGACCAGAAGCCAATGATGCCAGCAAAGATGACTATGGCACCACTCCAGATCATGGTCTCTATCGACAGACCACGACCGGGTCCAAAACCCTGCTTGCCTTTTTTTACCTGACTCTCGCGGTAGACACAAGCCGAATTATTCCATTCAGTATCGGACGCTGCCATGAGAAGTTCCAGGTCATTGCGCAGTTCTTCGGGTGTCTGATAGCGGCTATCGGGATCTTTAGCCAGACATTTACCCACAACTTCTTCAAAACGAGAGGCAGCAGGTTCGAGAGATGAGTCCAAATTGAGCGAGCGAGGAATGTCATTCATGTGCTTGTAAGCAGTCTCAAGCACGTTCTTACCAACAAAGGGCGGCTTTCCGGTGAGAGCTTCGTACATAACACAGCCCAGAGCATAAATGTCCGAACGGTTATCGACTTTCTTACCCGAGCATTGTTCAGGACTGAGGTAAAGAGGACTGCCAAAGGACTCTCTAGTGCGAGTCATATACTGATCAGACTTACCTTCGCTTGATTCTTCGGCGATAAGCTTAGCCATGCCAAAGTCTGAGACCATTACGTCATCTGAAAACTTTTGGTTGTCGAGAATAAGGATATTGCTTGGTTTGATGTCGCGGTGAGTAATATTTGAAGCCATAGCTGCCTCAAGAGCAAGGCAGACCTGGATAAAAATACCAACAGCACGTTCTGGTCCGAGGTGACCGGTTTTGGAGAGTAAGTCCTCAAGACTCTCAAATATCAGAGGCTTGACCACCAGCACAACTCGTCCGTCTACAAAAAAGACATCTTTGTAAGAGAGGATATGCTGGTCGCTGAGAGCCATAATGGAGCGTATCTTTTGCTCCAATTTTTTGTAATTTTTGACACTGCTCATCAGGTGCTTATGCACCACTTTTAGTGCCATGGTCTGACGAGTATTTACATCGATTGCCCGGTAGACAGTGCTCAATGAGCCTTCTGCCACCTTTTCTTCGACTTCAAAATTACCCAGGACATTGCCTACAAAGTTATCCTTTTGAGCAGTAAAGAGTGCGTCGCTCGTGGATCTCTTTTTGTCTTTGCCTGTAGCCATTATTTCTTCCCGATTAATTACTACTACCTAGATACCATTTTGCAGACGAAACACAATCGAACCGATCCAATCATAGTGCTTTATTGCTTCGTAAGCGCCACTCAGACAAGCTAACTTCAACTGTCTCACTTTTTCGACTTGTTTGCCCTCAGCTGGCTTTAGCGTGCCATATAGATTATAAGCCTGCATAAAGGCACTGTGGGCTTTGGGATATTTATCAGCATTATCGTCCTGAGCCATAAAATTTAAACCAGAGCGCATCAAAAGGTCAGCCAATAATTGATGATCCTCGCACTGTCCCTTTTTAAGTAAGCCAATGGCAGCTTCATAGTGCCTTTCGGCTGCATTTTCGTCTTCGGTAATACGAGCTAACTCAGCTAAATGTGCGACGTAAAAACCGCGCTCAAGATTGTCCTTGCCCGTTTGGATGGGAGGCAAGACCGCCACTCCTTCCAGGAGTTTGCTATATGAGCCACTATAGTTTTTGTGGCTCTCAAGCAAAGTGGTAAATACTTTGTAGGCCTGCAATAAGGCTTCATGAGAAGCCCCTTCTTTTATTTTGCTACTGGTCAGGACAGCTTCCAGATCCCGTTCGCCTTTGAGTTCATCGCTTTCGTCCGGGAGACCA
>Ga0075158_10002634_pt1 | contig 12940 bp, 18 predicted proteins | sample JI91814BDNA_FD_70968 | JGI IMG/M metagenome (GOLD analysis project Ga0075158, IMG submission 70968) | Wastewater effluent complex algal communities from Wisconsin, to seasonally profile nutrient transformation and Carbon sequestration -... | ecosystem: Engineered > WWTP > Effluent > Algae... | reverse complement strand
GTTGTTCCGCAGCTCGTCACAGAGATTGGCCGCGCCATTCTGCAAGCGAGGGCCGCAGCATGACATCCGAACGTGAGGCCGAACTTCTTGCCCATGTTCCGACGCTGCGCTGCGAGGCCGAGATAACCGGCTTTCGGGAGCGGCTTCGAGAGCAAGACGAGCAACTGACAACGGCGCTCTATGCCGCGCTGATCCTTCAAGCGGACCGGGTGCGGAAGTGACCCGCTGCCCCCTAACCGCCCTAGCCATCAAACGTGAGTGCCTTCTGTCCGAGGCTCAGGCTCTACGCGATGCCAGAGACATGGAAGGCGCTGCGAAGGCAGAGGCGAAACTGCGGGCGGTGAACCGTGAAATTCTGATGCGAGGGAAACGGTGATAACCCTGACACTACCAATACCGCCGAGCGTGAACGGGCTTTGGGTCCGCACCAATGGCGGTGTGTCGAAGTCTGTCCAATATAACGCATGGCTGCAAGAGGCCGGGTGGCGCATCAACGAACAGCGCAAGGGCCAGAAATGGCTACCCGGCGGCATCTGGTATTGGACTGACATTCGCCTTCCCCATTCGCACCTTGGCGACAGCGACAACCGCATCAAGGCTGTGCACGACCTGCTTCACAGCATGGGCGTCACCCCAGACGACAAGTGGCTCATAGGCGGTACCTACATGCGCTGCCACAGCGTCGATCCTGGCACCATCGTTGTGTCCGCAAAGCCCGTTCCCGGCGGCCAAATGAACGACTGGGAGCAGATACGGCTCATAGCAGAACAGATGATAACCAGCGCCCCCAAAACCGTAGGTGCAGCACGATGACCCGCGCAACCCTTCCAAACGCCCGCAGCAATGTAACCAGAACCGTCCATTGGGATGGCCACGAGTTCACAGTCACCATCGGCTTGGACCCCGACACATGGCAGCCCGCCGAGGTCTTCTGCGACACCAAGAAGGGCGGCCAGATGCACGTCACCATTGCCGACGCCTGCGTCTGGGCCAGCATCGCCATGCAGAACGGCGTCACCCCGGCAGAACTGGCGAAGTCGCTGGGCGATGTTCCTGTGCCTGGTGCGCCCAAGGGAACGACAGGGCCAGCAAGCCCGCTCGGGGCCATTGTCGCGGCTATCATGGCCGAGGTGCGCCCATGACGTGCCCTTGCTGCGGTGCCACAACCATTGTTCCGGCGTGGGAATACGCCTTGGATAGGCTCAGCCCTATCGAGCGCCGAGCTGCAAGGCTGGTGGCCGCAATGCCGGGCCTGACACGTCGCGGGCTGGCTCATGAGCTTTACAGCCAGAACCTGGACGGCGGCCCCGACGACGCAGAGAAGTGCATATCCGTCATTGTGAGCAGGGCCAACCGGAAGCTCGTGCCACTAGGCTTCGCGGTGCGGGCTATGGGATGGGACGGATACCGCGTCGTGAAGGTGGCCGCATGAACCGCCACGTCAAAGACCACCTTCCCACCTTCCGTACATGCAGCCACCCCGGCTGCACAATCCGCATGTCAAAGCGCCACAACACCTATGACGCGGGCCTGTGCAAGCACCACGGCGGAATCCGCAGAGGCAAGGCCACGGCGAGCGCGTTCGTGCCGCCACCCCCGGAGCCAGAGCGCCCCGGCGTTCGCGTCGTGGACGTGGTGCGGGCTGCCTACAGCGGCAGCGGATCGGAAGGTGGGGTTATGCGGGTGAGCCTCGCAAAAGAACCGTGGGACTTAGCTGTGGATAAGTCTGTTGACGGCGGAAAAGCCTTGCAGATCAACGCCAAGAAAGACAAATTGAACGGGCCGGAAGAGTGCTTCCAACACCCGACCGGCCCTGACCACGCGCGACCTGTCAGAGGAGATCGCACACATGGCTGACACCAGTCAGTATACCGATTCTGCGCAGCCTGAAAAGCCGGAACATCCACCCCTCACCGCAGAGCGAGTAAGGGCGGTTTTAAAGTATGACGCCGAGTCTGGAGCCTTTTCGTGGCTCTCAGGCAGAGGAATGTCGTCACCAGGACGGGCAGCGGGCAGCGTAAACGGGCGTGGCTATGTGGCGATTCAGGTTGATGGTCGCTGTTATCTCGCCCACAGGCTAGCGTGGCTGCACGTGCACTCAGCCTGGCCCAGCGGGGTAATAGACCATGTGAACGGGAAGACTGAAGACAACAGGTTAGAAAACCTGCGCGACACTTCGCTCTCGGAAAACCTGCGGAACCGCAAAAACGTAAAAGGCATGTCGCTTAAAGGCCGCAGCTGGAGAGTTTGGGCCGCTGGCAATTATGCCGGAAGTTCTGTGTGTTTTGGCCGGGCCGCAAAAATTCGCAAGGTTGCATACGAAAATCTGGGCTATGGGCCGCAGTCCTTTAGCACCTGGAAGCCTATTGGCGACCTTGCGCGCCGCCTTGTCGAAAAGGCGGTGGCCCGTGAATGAGATAACCCAACTTCGGCCCGACACCATGCCCCTGTCCGTCGAGGCAGAGCAGCAGGTGCTTGGCGAAATGCTTCTGACCAACTGCGAAGGCGCGGGATACAACGCCGCTCTTCGCGCGGGTGGTGCTGCGCTGTTCTTTGACCCGGTTCACCAGAGACTATTCGACGCCTGCCACAAGAAGGCCATGCAGGGCTTCCTCGTCTCGCCCGTGACCGTCGCGGACGTGACGCGGGATGACGCTGGGCTGAAGGAACTCGGCGGCGGGGCCTACCTTGTTCGCATGGCCGCAACGGTGATGGGCAGCGGGGCTTCCTACGTCGCCATGCTTGCCGACCTGAAGCGCAAGCGTGAACTCATCCAGTCGATGAACGAAGCACAGGCTGCCATAGCCCAGGGCGAGGATGCGGACGTGATAACCGCCCGCCTTGAAGCCTCGCTGATAAGTGCTGACCCGGTAGTGACTTCCCGCCCCGTGTCCCTTGCGCAGGCTCTATCCGGGGCAACGGACCTCATAGCGGCGGCGTATCAGGGCAATGACGTGGGCAGGCTGAGAAGCGGACTTGGCGCGATGGATAGCATCGTTCCCGGCTTCTACCCCGGCGAACTCATCCTCTTGGGCGGCAGGCCATCAATGGGCAAGTCTGCAGTGGCATCCTGCATCGCCACCAGAGCCGCAAAGAATGGCAAGGGCGTCTGCATCGCCAGCCTTGAAATGACGCCGGAAAGCATGGCGATGCGCATTGTCTCTGAAGCCACAGCCGACAACGGGAAGGGCATCAGCTATGCCGCCATGCGCAAGGGCGAAATTACCGAGGATCAGATGCGCGCCGTCATCCAGACGGTGAACGACACCAGCGCCCTGCCTATCGAGTTTCTGCCCCCATCCTATCGCGATATCGGGGCGATCTACGCCGGGGTAAAGCAGGTGCAGCGTCGCCTGAACGGCAACCTCGGCCTCGTCATTGTGGATTACCTCGGCCTCATCAAAGGCGAAGGAAAGAGCCGCTACGAGGAAATTACCAACATCAGCATCGCACTCAAGGGGCTGGCCTTGCAACTCAAGGTGCCAGTCCTGGCCCTGTCACAGCTTTCCAGAGCAGTTGAAAGCCGGGACGACAAGCGCCCCCAACTGTCAGACTTGCGCGAGTCCGGGCAGTTGGAACAGGACGCGGACACGGTGCTGTTCTGTTACCGGGACGAATACTACCTGGAACGGGATAAGCCTGACCCCAATGACATGGAACTCTATGCCAAGTGGCTGGAAGTCCGCGACCGCGCCAGAAACCGGCTTGAAGTCATCATCGCAAAGCAACGGCAGGGCGAGATTGGCACGGCCCACATGATGTTCAACCCCGCCCTGAACGTGATCTGGGATGAAGGCGCGAGGTTTGGCCGGTGAGCGTTCGCATAATGACAATGGTATGGGACGGCGGTCCGTCCGACCCGACCGACAGGTTCGTCCTGCTTGCGATGGCCGATATGGCCGATGATGACGGCAAGTGCTGGCCTTCTGTGGCGCGCATAGCGCAGCGATGCTGCATGTCTGAACGCAACGCACGGCGGATTATTCGCAAGCTGGAATTAGCCGGATGGGTGCTGACACAAGTGCAACCGGGGCGCAACCAGACCAACCGGTATCAGATCACAAAACCGGACATAGCTGTGTCCGCCCGGACAGATTGTCCGCCCGGACAAATGGAGCACGAAAACCGGACAAATGAAGCACTAAAACCGGACATAGCTGTGTCCGCCGAACCGTCAAGAACCGTAAAGAACCATCAGACTGATGCGCGAGTGCAGCGGTTTGACGAATTTTGGGAAGCCTATCCTCATCGCGGCGGAACCAAGAAGGGCCGGAAGCCAGCGTTCGAGAAATACCGGATCGCGGTGAAGCGCGGCATTCCCGAGCAAACCATCATCGACGGGGCCAAGCGTTCGGTTTCAGACCGAAGCGTTCGGGACGGTTTTGCCCGCGACCCCGCCACATGGCTTCACCAGGAAGGCTGGACGGACGAAGTGGCCCCGGCAGGCGCTTCACCACCACAAGGCGACACCGCGCGGGCTTCACAACTGGCCCGATACGAACGCATCGCACGGCAACAGGGGCAAGGGGCAGCATGACAAGCCACGCAGAACGCAAGCGCCGCAAAGGCAGGGCACGGGCCAAGGTATCTCTGCCCGGTTCCGAAGCCATCCCGCATTTTGTCAAGCGTGGGTCCAGCCGCTTTGACAGAAAGGCAGCCGAGAAGGAACTCGGCCCGCTGGACCGCTTCGACGTGAAGTCTGAAACCGTTGCCTTGATGGTTTCGGAACTGGTGCGCGTGGAGGAGTGACCATGGACATCGAACCGCACCACATCACCACCGTATCTCGTCGCCCTCTCGTCGGATCGGACGCACCGCGCACGCTGGCTGAATACCAGGCCCCCATCATCGCAAAGTATGGCTACCTGCCATCATGGCCGGAACTGGCAAAGCACGAGGGGCCACGCATCTATGTCCGGTATGACTACACGCCGCCAAGCGATCTGGTCGGACGTGAGGCAGCCATCGCCGCAATCATCGCAAAGGGCGAGGCAACCCGCGCCAGCATTCTCGGCACACTGACAAAGCCCATGACCTGCCCCGACGTGGCAAACGCCTTGGGCAGAACGCGGCGGCTGATCAACAGGCACCTCGTCTTGCTTGCCAAGGCCGGGAAGATCACGGGCCAGAACGTCAAGGGCTTGAAGGTCTGGGAACGCATATCGGAGGCGGCGGAATGAGCCTACTCCTTGCCTACGCCGCCCGCGAACTGGACGTGCAGGAAGAAGCCGAATCCCTCGGCATAACCTGCTACGTCCCGCGCAAGGTGGACATGATCCGGCAGGGCAAGCGTCGCCGCCCCGATCCCGTCATAACCGCAGCTTGGCCGCGCTACATCTTCGCCGAAGTCACCCTAGAGCAATGGCACTGGCTCAAGGACATCAAGGGCTTTCGCAGCGTCACCTGGGTGCCCGAAAAGGAAGCCGTCAAGGTGCGCAGGCAGGCCAATGCCATAGAACGCGCCTTCGCCCAAAGGATGGCCCAGATCGAAGCAGGCGAACGCGTGGCGGAGTATGTGCCCGGCGACCTCATGCAGATCGTGTCAGGCGAATTCGCCGGGCAGGTCGCAGCGTTCACGCGCATGGTTGAGCGGGCTGGCGAGATATTCCCAAGGCTGAAGGCAGAGATGGCTATGATGGGCCAAGTGGTTTCAATCAATCTGGACCCACTTGATGTGCGGAAGGCCGGATAATTGACTGCGCCTTGGTTCGGCGTTATAATGGGCGGGCCGAGAGGTGATCAGACCTCAACCGGCCCAATGCAGCAGCAAGGAGGGAAACTGCAACATGCCCAGAAAAATACGCGAAATCCGCATTGATGGTCAAGTGGCTTACGTTCCCCTTACCAAGGGGCTTGTCGCCATCATCGACGCGACGGACGCAGAAGAAATCGGCAAGTGGAACTGGAGCGGAAGGTTCAGCCCAAGAAGCTTCTATGCCTTCCGTGGCCAGAGGGACGGTGAAAAGTTTAGGACAATCCTGATGCACAGGCAGATCATTGGGGCCGGAAGTGGCGAGGAGGTTGATCACATTGACGCTAATGGCCTCAACAACAAGCGCGCAAACCTACGGTTCGTAACCAGAGCGCAAAACCAGTGGAACAGAAGGACGCGCCTAGACGGATCGTCAGGATTTAAAGGTGTGGATTGGGACAAGAAAACGAACAAATGGCGCGCGCGCATTATGGCCAACGGTAAGCGGGTCGTTCTCGGGTATTTTGAAGCAAAGGAAGATGCCGCAAACGCATACGCCGCTGCCAACCCGGCCATTCATGGTGAGTTCGGACGGGTTGCTTGACAGGGAAGTTAAGGCGGGTTACTTTCCCCACATAGCCTGCACCAGCCCTTGCGGCGGTCAGCGCAGCGGCCCCGGCTGAAATAGCGCCGGGCGCAAAGTCCTAGCCATTCCAGATCAACAACAGAGGCCGCGCCACAAGCGCGGATGTAGCCATGGCCGCCCCAAAGGGAAACCGCTTCTGGGAAGCGCGGTCAACTCATGGTCGCGACCCAATCTTCAAGACGCCAGACGATCTTTGGTCTGCCGCACTTGAATACTTCGAGTGGGTAGAAGAAAACCCGCTCTACGAATCCAAGCCCTTCGCCTATCAAGGCATCGTGGTGCAGGAGCCGGTCGCGAAAATGCGCGCCATGACCATCATGGGGCTTTGCAACTTCCTGGATATCAGCATGGACGCGTGGGCGCTCTACCGTGGGCGTCAAGATTTCATCGGCGTCGTCTCGCGAGTTGAGCAAATCATCAGGCAGCAGAAGTTTGAAGGCGCATCCGCAGACCTTCTAAACCCCAATATCATTGCCCGCGATCTGGGGCTTGCTGAAAAGCAGGAACACACAGGCGAAGGCGGCGGCCCGATGATAACCCGCATCGAACTGGTCGCAGGCGGCAAGTGACAACCGTCCGGCTGGAGATACCGGAAAAGCTGATCGCGCTATTCGAGGACGAAGCAGACGTAAGGGCCGCAGACGGCGGGCGCGGATCGGCCAAGACGCGGACCTTCGCCAAGATGACTGCGGTTCGCGCGCTGATGTGGGATGCGGCGGGCAGATCGGGGCAAATCCTATGCGGTCGCCAGTTCATGAACTCCCTAGCGGATTCATCGCTTGAGGAAATCAAGGCAGCCATCCGGTCAGAGCCGTGGTTGCTGGCCGCATTCGATATTGGCGAAAAGTACGTCAAGACCAAGAGCGGGCGCATCTACTACACCTTCACCGGCCTGGATCGCAACGTCGCAAGCGTGAAGTCCAAGGCGCGCATTTTGCTGTGCTGGGTGGACGAAGCCGAGCCTGTAACCGAGGAAGCCTGGACAACGCTGATCCCGACGCTGCGGGAAGAAGACAGCGAGTTATGGGTGACGTGGAACAGCAAGCGCAAGACAGCGCCGGTTGAGCGTCGCTTTAAGAATGTAGACGACCCGCGCATCAAGTATGTTAGGGTCAACTGGCGGGACAATCCTTGGTTTCCCGACATTCTGGAGCGGGTGCGCCAGCGCGACATGCGCGACAGGCCGGACCAATACGCCCACATCTGGGAAGGTGATTTTGTCGCGGTGGTCGAGGGCGCTTACTACGCCGCCCACCTGAACACAGCGCGGGAAGAAGGCCGCATCGGAAACTTCGCGCCTGACCCGCTGATGACCATCAGGGCCATCTGGGACATCGGCGGCACTGGGTCGAGGGCCGACGCCTGCGCTATCTGGATTGCCCAATATATCGGCCCGCAAATCCGCTGGCTTGACTACTACGAAGCCCAAGGGCAACCGCTAGCCACGCATATCGAATGGCTGCGGGACAACGGATACGAAAAGGCCCTGTGCGTCCTGCCGCATGACGGAAAGACCAATGACCGGGTGCATGACGTAAGCTACGAAAGCGCACTGAAGGGTGCGGGCTTCGAGGTTCAGGTAATCGCCAACCAAGGCGCTGGCGCGGCAATGAAGCGAGTCGAGGCCGCACGTCGGCTGTTCCCGAACATGTGGTTCGATGAAAAATGCCAAGCCGGGCTTGATGCCATCGGCTGGTATCACGAAAAGCGCGACGAAGAGCGTGGCATCGGGCTTGGCCCTGATCACGACTGGTCATCGCATGGTGCGGACGCTTTCGGGCTTGGGGCTTCGGCTTACAAGATTCAAGAGACGGTTGACCCTTCGCGTTACGCTATCCCCCGACGCAAAGGCTGGATGAGGTGACTACATGGCCGTTGTGTTGAAAGAACCGGGCGAGGACGGGGCCGACGCCATCATCCGCATGGCCCGCGCCCGGATGGACGAGGCGTATTCGGCGGAGCAACCACACCGTGAGCGCGCGGAAGATGACCTGCGCAACGTCATCGGCGACCAGTGGCCGGATGAGGAACGGGCTGAACGTGAAGACGACGGCAGGCCCTGTCTGACCATCAACATCCTTGCGCAGAACGTGCGGCAGGTGACTGGGCAAATCCGGTCCCTCAACCCGGCCATCAAGGTCACGGCGGCGGACAGCGCTGCGAACAAGGACACCGCCGAAGTCATCGAAGGCATGATTCGGCACATCGAGAACAAGTCCGATGCGTCCAGCGTGTATGAGGCCGCGACGGAAAGCGCAGCGGCGTCGTCCATCGGCTACTGGCGTGTGCGGGCTGACTATGCGGACGGGGATACGTTTGACCAGGAACTGAAGATTGAGCGGGTGTTCAACCCATTCTCGGTGTTTCTGGACCCGTTCGCCAAAGATCCGACCCGCAAGGATGCGCGGTATGGTTTTGTCGTGGCTGAGGTTCCGAAAGAGGAATTCGAAGCGCAGTATCCCGACGCGCAAGTGTCGGCCATCACCAGCGACCACAAGCTTCCGAACTTCGAACAGTGGATGACATCGGACAGCGTGACCGTTGCCGAATACTTCTGGGTCGAGGAAAGGGAACACGAAATTGCGTTGCTCCCTTCGGGGCAGGTCATTCGTGGCCCATTCCCCAAGGGCGTGGAACTGAAGCGCAAGCGCATGGTGAAAGACCCGCAAGTGATGTGGGCCAAGATCACCGGGGCCGACGTGCTAGAAGGCCCGATGGAGTTCCCCTGCCGGTATATCCCCATTGTGGCGGTGACTGGCGAGGAATGGCACATTGGGGAAGAGACGTATCGGTCCAGCGTGATTCGATTTGCCAAAGACCCGCAGCGGATGTTCAACTATGCCGCCTCGACGGATGCCGAAGTAACGGCGGCACAGCCTAAAGCGCCGTTCATGGTGTCAACCAAGCAGATCGAGGGGCTTGAAGACTTCTGGGCCGAGATGGGGGTGAAGAACCGACCGTATCTGCCTTACAACCCTGATGCCGAAGCCGGAATGCCGCAGCGGGTCAACCCGCCCGTTGCTTCCCAAGCCCTGCAACTTCAGATGCAGATGGCTGCCGAGAACATCAAGCGGACGACTGGCATCTATGACGCCTCGCTAGGGGCGCGGTCAAACGAAACCAGCGGTCGGGCCATCCTTGCCCGCAAGGAAGAATCGCAGAACGCAACCAGCATCTACGCTGACAACATGGTCAAGGCCATCACGCACACCGGCTGCATTCTGGTGGACATGATCCCCCGGATTTATGACACGCAACGGATGGTGCGGATTCTGGGCGAAGACGGCCAGGAGAAAATGGAAGCCATCAACCAGATGGTGATGACGGCCAACGGGCCGCAGACCTATAACGACATGACCGTGGGCCGGTATGACGTGAATGTCTCGGTCGGCCCGTCCTATTCGGCCAAGCGCGAAGAGACGCAGCAAGGGCTTCAGTCGCTTCTGCAAGCGGTTCCTGGTGCGGCGCAGTTGATCGGAGACCTGTATGTCAGCACGATGGAATGGGAACATGCAGACCGCGCGGCTGAACGCTTGCGCAAGATGCTTCCGCCCGGTGTGGCTGAGGAATCCGACGAAGAAATGACGCCGGAGCAAATGCAGGCCAAGCAGATGCAAATGCAGCAAGCGCAGAGGGAAGCGCAAATGCAGCAAGAGGCGCAGGCCATTGCCAAGGCCAAGGCGGAAGCCGAGGCGGCAGAGGCGCAAGGCAAGGCCCGCAAGGCCAATGCCGAGGCCGACACGATTGAGTTTGATCTGGCCGTTAAACGCGGCGCAGTCAAAGCGGCGGTTGAGGAAGCCGTTGCAGGAACCGCCCACGCAATGACGATGCGTCAAGCCGGGGCACAACCCACCTTCTGAGCGAGGACCATATGACCGAGGATAGCGTGGCAGCCATTGAGGCCGCCCCTGAAACCGTTGTAACTGAAGCGCCGGAAGGCACCGAAGGGCAGGTTGAAACCCCGCCCGCCGAGGGGCAACCCGAGGAAAAGAGCGAAAGCGCCAAGCGCCGGGAACGCGATAAAGCGCACCGGGCACGGCTGCAACAAGACGCCGCCCAAGCCAATGCGCGAGCCGCAGAAGCCGAAGCGCGCAAGACTGCCATTCTCGAAGCGGGCAAAAAGGAAGCCGCGCCGAGGGAAGCGGATTTTCCCGATCCGATTGAGTTCGCCGCCGCCAAAGCAATTTGGGGTGCCGAGCAGCGGTTGACGGAGCGAGAAGCGAGGAATGCCGGTGAGGCTGCGGAAGCGGCCAAGCGCGAAGCCGAGACGATCAGCCAGCGCGAGAGTGCAGCCATTGCGGAAGCATGGACAGCCCAGGTCGCTGAGGCAAAAGGCAAATACGCGGACTTCGATCAGGTCGCGCTGGCGAATGACCTCACGGTCACGAAAGCCATGGGCGAGTTGATCATGACCTCGGATGCCGGGCCTGACGTGCTGTATTACCTCGGGCAAAACCGTGCGCTGGCCGCGCAGATCGCAGCAATGAACCCGGCAGAAGCCGCAAGGGTCATCGGACGCATTGAAGAGCGCGTCATGAGCCAAGCGCCGAAGCCCCGCACCGAAACCAAGGCCCCGGCCCCGATCAACCCCGTGCGGGGATCGGCAGGGGCATCCCGCAATCCCGAAAACATGTCCTACGTCGAGTGGGTCAAGTGGCGGGAAAATGGCGGGAAAGTCACCTAAGGAGGGTGAAAGATGCCCAATAGTTTCTTCACAGTATCGGCCATCTCGAAAGAGTTGGTCCGGTTGATGGAAAACGAGCTTGTTCTCGGTAAGGCGGTCGGCACCGACAACCTCGAGAACGAGACCGTAAAGTCTGGTGGTTCGGTGAAAATCCGCCGTCAGATGCAATACCTCGGCCAGGACAACAACCTGGACCTGTCTGCCTACTCGGAAGACATCACCGAGGGCACCGTCACGGTGCAGATGGACCAAACTTGGTCGAACAAGGTCAGCATCAGCGCGCTTGACCGCACTCTGTCGTTTGACCGCTATTCGCAGCAAATCCTGCAGCCGATGGCGCGTCGTGCGGCGGAGAAGATCGAGGCTTCGATTGCCGCGCTCTATCCGGCCTTCTACTGGTTCGACGGTACGCCGGGCACTCCCCCGGCTACCTTCGCATCCTTGGCTGGTGCTGGTGCGATCTTCACCGATGGCGGCAACACCATCGCGGGCCGCATGGCCTTCCACAGCCCCGCAGTTTCGGCAGGCTTCGCCGGGCTGATTCAAGGGACCTACGTGGACGGCAACAACAAGAAGGCCCTGGAGATGGCCAAGGTTGGCCGTTACGCCGGGTTTGACAACTATGAGACGGTGTTCGCGCCGACCCATACCGTCGGCACCTTGGGCGGCACCCCGCTGGTCAATGGCGGCACCCAAGCTGTGACCTATGCGACCGCAAAAGACACTTGGTCGCAATCGCTGATCACCGATGGCTGGACGGCTGCTGTTGCCAACCGCCTGAAGGCTGGCGACGTGTTCACCATTGCAAACGTCTTCGCGGTGAACCCGAACACGAAGGTCTCGACCGGACGCCTGCAAACCTTCACCGTTCTGGCCGATGCGGCTTCGGACGTTGCGGGCAACGCGACCCTGACCATTTCGCCCCCGATCATCATTTCGGGTGCGTTCCAAACCGTCAACTCGCAGCCTGCCGACAACGCGGCGCTGACGATCAAGACGGGTTCATCGGCTACCGCCTACCGTCAGTCGCTGCTGCTTGACCCGATGGCCATCGCGCTGGTTTCGCGTCCGCTGGACATCCCGTCGGGCGAGGGCCTGAAAACTTCCACCGTGTCGGGCGAACATGTCACCATGTCCGTCTCGTCCTGGGTGGACGGCAACACGCTGGCCGAGAACATGCGCTTCGACATGCTGTGGAAGCCCATCGTCCTCGACCCGCGCCGTGGGATGCGGTTGACAAGCTGAGGCTTTGCCTTAAGAATCAAGCGGCTAGGCATCGACTTGCAGGTCTTTGCCTAGCCTGACCGAAATTAGACCGTTGGAGGGTCTTAGATGGCTAAACGTTCAATACCATGCCCGACGCGGGTGCGTCTAGCGCTGCGCTACAATCCTGAAACGGGCGGCTTGTTCTGGCAAGCCACGCACAGATTAAGTGGGAAGACTGCCTTCAACTGCCCCACGGGAACGGGATACTTGCAAGGCGGCGTTTGCGGCTATGTGACATCGGCGCACAGAGTGATCTGGGCCATAGTGCATGGACGCTGGCCCAAGCAGATTGACCACATCAACGGCAACCGAAGCGACAACCGGCTAGTGAACCTGCGGGAAGTCGATGATGCGGAAAACCGCAAGAATATGGCGCTGCGGTCTGACAATAAGAGTGGATTCCACGGGATTCGCTGGAACGCGTCATTGAGTAAATGGCGAGTTGAGATAAAGGCCAACGGGAGGCCTAAGCACATCGGCGTCTATGCGTCGAAAGACGACGCTATCGCGGCCCGCAAGGCGGCGGAGGCGGTGCTTGGCTATCATCCGAACCATGGCCGCACGGGGTAATAACCATGTCCACAGCCCGCGATATAGTCGAAGCCGCATACCGCAAGCTTGGGGTGGTTGCTTCTGACGAGCCGATGACGGC
>Ga0075158_10002633_pt1 | contig 12941 bp, 15 predicted proteins | sample JI91814BDNA_FD_70968 | JGI IMG/M metagenome (GOLD analysis project Ga0075158, IMG submission 70968) | Wastewater effluent complex algal communities from Wisconsin, to seasonally profile nutrient transformation and Carbon sequestration -... | ecosystem: Engineered > WWTP > Effluent > Algae... | reverse complement strand
GGCGCGCCGGCCGAGGGCACGCACTACGAGGTCACCTGGGACGCCGCGGCCGCCGAGAAGGGCGGCTACGCGACGTTCATGGAGAAGGAGGTCAACGAGCAGCCGCATGCGGTCGCCGACACGCTCCTCGGGCGCACCGACGAGAGCGGCCGGCTGGTGCTCGATGAGTTGCGCATCAGCGAGGAGCAGATGCGCGCCGTCGACAAAATCGTCGTCGTCGCCTGCGGCACCGCGGCGTATGCCGGCATGGTCGCCAAATATGCCATCGAACACTGGGCGCGCATCCCCGTCGAGGTCGCACTCGCCCACGAGTTCCGCTATGCCGACCCGGTCGTCGACGAGCGCACCCTGGTCGTCTCGATCAGTCAGTCCGGCGAGACCATGGACACGCTGATGGCGGTCAAGCACGCGAACGACCTTGGGGCGCTGACGATTTCTGTCTGCAACACGCATGGCTCGACCATCCCCCGCGAGTCCGACGCGGTGCTCTACACCCACGCCGGGCCGGAGATCGCCGTGGCGTCCACCAAAGCCTTCCTCGCCCAGATCACCGCCTGCTACATCCTCGGGCTCTATCTTGCGCAGCTGCGCGGCGGCACCTATGCCGACGACGCGGCCTCGGTCATGCACGAGTTGCAGGAGATCCCGGCCAAGATCAGCGACCTGCTCGGCCGGATGGATCGCGTCAAGGAGATCGCGCGCTTCATGGCCGACACCCGCTCGGTGCTCTTCCTCGGGCGCAATGTGGGCTTCCCCGTCGCGATGGAGGGGGCGCTCAAACTCAAGGAACTGGCATACATCCATGCCGAAGGGTTCGCTGCCGGCGAGCTCAAGCACGGCCCGATTGCGCTGATCGACGCTGGCCAGCCCGTCTTCATCATCGTGCCCTCGCCCGACACGCCGCACGAGTTGCACAAGAAAGTCGTCTCCAACATTCAGGAGATCCGGGCCAGGGGTGCGCGCACTCTGGTCATTGCCGTCGACGGCGACGAGGACGTCGTGCCCTTCGCCGACGAGGTCATCCGCGTGCCCAAGTGTTCGCCGCTGCTGCAGCCCTTGCTGACCGTCGTGCCGCTGCAGGTCTTCGCCTTGCAGCTGTCGACGGCCAAGGGCCTAGACGTCGACCAGCCGCGTAATCTCGCCAAGTCCGTCACGGTGGAGTGACCCGGCGGTGATCATCGGCGTGGGCATCGATGTCGTCGACGTGGCCCGCTTCGGTGAAACCCTGGAGCGGACCCCGCGGCTGCGCGACCGGCTCTTCGCCGACCCGGAGCGCGGGCTGCCGCTGAACTCGCTCGCCGCGCGCTTCGCCGCGAAAGAGGCCTTCGCCAAGGCCCTCGGCGCCCCGGTCGGTCTCGACTGGCACGATGCCGTCGTCCACCGCGGCCCCGACCGCCGGCCACACTTCGAGGTCGCCGGCACCGTCGCTGCCCGGGTCGCCCAACTCGGCATCACCAGCATCCACCTCTCGATCTCCCACGATGCCGGCATCGCCTCGGCCGTGGTCGTCTGCGAGGGTTGACCTCGGGCCGGCCTCAGCATTCCCCCGCGATGCCACAAGGCAGATGTTCGCAACGGAAGGCGTCCCGTGCGAATGAGGGGTTTGTGGCATCGGGCGGAAAAGCTGCCCTGGGCCCCGACCGGAAGGAGCGCTCATGATCTCGGCGTATGCCGTTGCCGATGTCTATGCCGTCGAGCGGGCGGCGATGGCCGAACTCGCCGAAGGTGAGCTGATGGCGCGCGCCGTCAGCGGACTCGCCGAGGTCGCGCGGCTGCGCCTGCGCGAGCGCGGCGGCCGGCGAGTGGTTGCCCTGGTCGGGCCGGGCAACAACGGCGCCGATGCCCTGTATGCCGTGTCCGCCCTCGCCGCCGACGGCTACCTCTCCGCGGCCGTGCACCTCGACGGGCAGGTCCACGACGGCGCCCGGCGGGCCGCCGAGAAGTCCGGTGTGGTCCTCGCCGCCGGACCTGGCGACGGCGTGCCCGGCGCGTCGGTCGCCGCCATGGTCGGCGAGGCCGACCTCGTTCTCGACGGCATCCTCGGGATCGGCGGGCGTGCCGGGCTGCCCACCTTTGCCCGGCCGTGGGTCGAGGCCATCGGTCCGGGCGCCTATGTCCTGGCCGTCGACCTTCCCTCCGGCCAGGACCCGGCCGGCCTGGTGCTGGACCCCGACGGCGTCTTCGCCGACGAGACGGTCACCTTCTCCGCGCCCAAGCCGGTGCACCTCCTGCCCGCCACAGAACCAGCATGCGGACTGCTCACCCTCATCGACATCGGCCTGGACTTCGACGGCGTTGCCGCGTCGGTCCGTCGGTTGGACCGCACGGATGTGGCGCGGCTCTGGCCGATCCCGGGGCCGCGCGACGACAAGTACTCTCGTGGTGTGGTCGGCATCATCGCTGGTGGCGAAAACTATACGGGTGCAGCGATATTGGCCACCACGTCGGCCGCGTGTTCCGGTGCGGGCATGATCCGTTATGTCGGCACGCCCACCTCGACATCGCTCGTCCGAGCGGCCGTCCCCGAGGCCGTCCATAGCGTGGGTCAGGTGCAGGCGTGGGTGGTCGGCCCCGGTCTCGACGTCGCCTCGCGCGCGTCCGGTGCCAAGGCCCAACTCGATGCCGCGCGCGCCGCCATTGAGTCCGACCTGCCCGTCGTCCTCGACGCGGGCGGCCTCGACCTGCTCAGGGGTCCCCGCTCGGCGCCCACCTTGCTGAGCCCCCACGCGGGGGAGTGCGCCCGACTGCTGACTCGACTGACAGGCGACGACGTGGCCCGGGCAGACGTCGAGGCGGCACCCGTGGCCCACGCCGCCCGGCTGGCCGACGCCACCGGGGCCACGGTCCTGCTCAAGGGCTCGACGACGCTGGTCATCGGGCCCGAGGCGAGTGGGCCGGCATACAGCCAGAACGACGCGCCCGCGTGGCTCGCCACTGCGGGGGCCGGCGACGTGCTCGCCGGCCTGCTCGGCACCTTGGTCGCCGCCGGACTTCCCGTCGACGTCGCGGGCGCACTCGGGGCCCTGGTCCACGGGTGCGCGGCCGACGCGGCCAACCCGGGCGGACCGGTGCGCGCCCTCGACGTCGCGCACGCCCTACCGGGCACGATCGCCCGGCTCCTCCCCGTGACCTAAGAAGCATCACCAAACCACGTACGGACAGCCGTGCCCGCGCAGATTCGGAGCTGGGTCCCAGGCTCTGCGGGGGCCGAACTTCGGGGGGTGTCCTCGGCCATCCCGCCCCGTGCCAATTCACCTGCTCCAACCCCCGGACCTCGGCAGCCCACTCGGGCAGGATGGGCGTATGCCGAGCCTGACGCGCGCCGAGTCGCAGGACCGTGCCCACGCCATCCGCGTCACCGAGATGCGTGTCGAGTTGGATCTCGACCGGGGCCCCACCCACTTCGGCTCGCGCACCGAGATCCACTTCGAGGCGAGCGCGGAGTCCACTTTCGTCGACCTCGCCGCCACAACGGTTCACGCCATCACCCTGGGCGGCGTACCCCTCGACCCCGCGTCGGTGCGCGAGCGTCGCCTGACTCTCACCGGTCTCGGGCCGAGCAATGTCCTGGTGGTCGACACCACGATGGCGTTCAGCAGGGACGGCCAGGGCCTGCACCGCAGCGTGGACCCGGCCGACGGTGAGGCCTATGTCTACGGACACGTGTTCCTCGATGCGGCACCGACCGTCTTCGCCTGCTTCGACCAGCCCGACCTCAAGGCCCCGTATGCCGTGTCGGTCCGCACTCCGCACCACTGGCGCGTGCTCGGCAACGGGCACGCCACTCAAACCGCGCCCGGGCAATGGGAGCTGGCCCGGACCGCGCCGTTGGCGACCTACTTCGTGACCGTGTGCGCGGGTCCTTGGGCCAGCGCCGAGCGTGAGCACCGCGGCCTCCCGCTCGGGATCCACGCACGCCGCTCTCTTGCGGATCCCCTTGCCAGACAAGCGGATCAGCTATTGGACGTCACAGCCGCCTTCATGGACTACTTCCAGGAGCTCTTCGGAATCGGCTACCCCTTCGGCGACTACCACCAGGTGTTCTGCCCTGAGTTCAATGCCGGTGCCATGGAGAACCCCGGGTGCGTCACCATCCGCGACAACTATCTCTTCCGGGGCGCGGCGACCGACGACGAGCTGCTCACGCGCACCAACACCATCGCCCACGAGATGGCCCATATGTGGTTCGGCGACCTGGTGACGATGAAGTGGTGGGACGACCTGTGGCTAAACGAGTCTTTCGCAGAGTATCTCGCCCACCGTGCGTGCAGCACCGTCATGAACTCCGATGCCACCTGGATCGACTCCACCATGGCCAGGGCCCTGTGGGGGCACTCGGCCGAACGGTCGCCGTCCACGCACCCGGTCGCGGGCTCGCCCGCGCCGGACGCGCAGTCGGCCCTGAACAATTTCGACGGCATCTCCTATGCCAAGGGTGCCGCCGTCCTGCGTCAACTGATCGCCCATATCGGCGACGCGGCCTTCGTCGCCGGCGTGCGGGATCACCTGCGGGCCAACGCCTTCGGCAATAGTGATCTGGCCGGGTTCCTCGCCTCGGTCGAGCGAGCTGCGGACACCGACCTGAGCGGCTGGAGCAACGCCTGGCTGGAAACGGCCGGCATGGACACCGTGCATGCCCACCAGGACACCGGACGGGTGACCCGGACGATCCCCGCGGCCCATCCCAAGGTGAGCCGGCCGCATACCTTCGACATCGCCGGCTTCGACGCGGACCGCGAGGTCTTTCGCGTGCGCGGGACGGTGGCGAAGACAACGACCAGATGGCCCGCGCTGCAGGAAGCGCCGCGGGCGGCGATGGTCATCCCGAACGCCAGCGACCTGACCTGGGCGGTCACCGGATTCGAGCCGGAAACCCTGGCCAACCTCCCCCTGGGGCTCGCAAGCATCCCGGACACGCACGCCCGCGCGGTCGCCTGGTTGGCGCTGATCGACGGGATGCACCTAGGCACGGTCGACCCGCGGACCATCCTGGACACCTTCAGCCACGCGTGGCCGGTGGAAGTCAACGACTCGATCCGCAACCGCGTCGGGACGCATGTGGTGGACCGCGTCATCCCGAATTTTTTTGTGCCACAGGATCAGCGGGCGGCAGAATCAGCCGTCGCCGACGCCGCGCAACGCCTCATCGACGGTGCCGATTCGCGCGGTGGTCGCTTGATCGGTGCCCGGATTGTCGCGCAGACGACAGCCGATGTGGCCCTGCTCGGGTCCTGGTTGGCGGGGACCGGATTGCCGCCAGGCCTCGCGGACGACTCGGACTTCCGCTGGCTCGTCGTGCGGGCCCTCGCGCGCCTCGACGCGATCGACGACGACGACATCAACATGCTGCGCGCGCAGGACGCCACGCTCACCGGCGATCATGCGGCACTGGCCGCGCGAGCCACGCGCCCCAGTGCCGCGGCCAAGCGGTGGGCCTGGGCCGAACTGACCGCCACCGGTGAACGCTCGAACTACGAGCGCAATGCCCTCGCAGGGGCCTTCTGGGTCGGTGACCGAGATCTGTTGCGGCCCTATGTCGAGCGCTACTTCGCCGACATCCCGGCGCTGGGCGCGCATCTCGGCGAGGACGCCCTCGGCATGGTCGCGACCTTGGCCTATCCCTTGCGGGTGGTCGAGCCGGCGACCCTGGAGATGAGTCAGCACGCGTTGGCGGACGACCGGCTCAGCCCCGCCCTGCGACGGGCAATCGTGGATGCGCAGGCGAAGCTCGATGCGGCCCTGACGTCACAGGCGCGCTTCGCGTCGCCCTGACCAGACACCTGATTCCCACCGCACCCGCTTCAGCCCCGTCGAAAGGCCGGTTCAGCCCCGTCGAGGGGCCGGTTCAGCCCCGTCTGGGTCCCAGACTCTGCGTGGGCGCGGCCGATCCGGCCTCGCGGAATCCCAGCCGTCCGGAGAACAGCCGGTCGCCCCGGGCGATCAGGGCACGACGACGATCCGGCCGATGCTCTCGCCGTCGCCAACCGCCGTCACCGCTGCGGGCACCTCGTCCAGCCCGACCTTGCGGCCCACGAGCGGCGTGATCGCTCCGGCGCTGACTAGCTTGGTCAACTCGACATGACAAGCGGCGACGGCGGCCGGGTCGAGGGCGTTGTAGAGACCCCAGTGCAGACCGAGGATCGAATAGTTCTTGATCAACGCGTGATTCAGGCCGGGCGCCGGGACGACGCCGCTGGCGAAGCCGACGACGACGATCCGACCCTCGAACGCGATCGTCTTGGCCGAGACGTCATAGGCCGTTCCGCCCACCGGGTCGTAGACGACGTCGACGCCGCGTCCGTCGGTGGCCGCCTTGATCGCTGGGATCAGGTCGTCCGCGGTCCGGTCCAGCACCACATCACACCCGAGTTCCGCTGCGACAGCGGCTTTTTCGGAGCCACCCACGATGCCGATCACCCGCGCGCCCGCGGCCTTGCCCAGCTGCACCGCGGCACTGCCGACCCCGCCGGCTGCAGCGTGCACGAGGAGCGTCTCGCCCGGTTGCAGGTGGGCACGCCGGTGCAGGCCGAACCAGCCGGTTTGATAGGCGATGTGCAGGCCGGATGCGGCCGCGTCGTCGAGCCCGGTGGGTGCCGGCTGCGCCAGTGCCGCATTCATCAGGGCTTCCTCGGCGAAGGCCCCGGCCGGCAGGTCTGCCGTGCCGACGAGCCGGTCCCCGACGGCGTAGCGCGCGACGCCGTCCCCGACAGCCAGGACCTCACCGCACAACTCCACCCCGGGCGTGTAGGGATAGGGCGGCTGCACTTGGTACTGGCCGCGGGCCATCATCACGTCGGGGTAATTGACCGCTGCGGCAAGGACTTTCACGCGCACTTGCCCGTGTCCGGGTGCCGGCGAGTCCACTTCGTCGAGTCGGTAGACATCGGCCGCGTCACCGGCCCGGTCGATCCGCCACGCCCTCATGTGTTCTGCTCCTTGAGTTGGTCGAATCCGGCCTGCAAACGGCGCATGCCGCGCAGCCACGCATCGGTGTCGGATGCCCGCCGCCGATAGAACTCCGCGACCTGTGCGTGAGGCAGGATCAGGAAGCGATCGTCCTGCATCGCCTCCCAGACCAACTCGGCCACCGCCTCCGGGGTCAGCGCGCCCTGGGCCGACAACAGGTCGCGCAACTCGCCCGCCTGGTCGAGCATCGCGGTCTGTACGCCCTGCGGGCAGAGGGCTTGGACGACGATTCCCTTGTCCCCGTAGGTGATCGAGAGCCATTCGGCGAAGGCAACCGCCGCGTGCTTGGAAACCGAATACGGTGCAGCGCCGATCATCGACAACAGACCAGCCGCGCTGGCCGTGACGACGAAACGCCCGTGCCCCCGCTCCACCCAGGCGGGCATGAGCAGCCGCGCCGCCCGCACGTGCGCCATGACGTTGACGTCGAGGGTCTGCGCCCACACCTCGTCCGGCGTCTCGAGGCCGGCCCCGCCGATGACCCCCGCGTTGGCGAAGTAGGCGTCGATCTCGCCCAGATGCGCCGTCGCCTCTTCGATGACCCGCTCCACGCCGTATGCCGTGGCGGCGTCCGCGGGTACGGCATACGTCCCGAGGCGGTCGGCGATCGCCGCGAGACCGGACTCGTCGCGGTCCGTGGCGACAACGCTGGCGCCTTCGGCCACGAGCTTCGCCGCGAGCGCGGCACCGATGCCACCCGCGGCGCCGGTGACGACGGCGCGCAGCGGGGCGTCTGCTGCCATCAGCGGTAGTTGGTGAAGGTCAGCGCCACGTCGAGGTCGCTGTGTTCGCGCAGCAGACGCTGGATCGCCTGCAGGTCGTCACGGGACTTGCTGGAGACGCGTAGCTCGTCGCCGTGGATCTGGGACTTGACGCCCTTGGGGCCCTCGTCGCGGATGATCTTGTTGATCTTCTTGGCGTTCTCGGCGCTGATGCCTTCCTTGAGGGGAACGTCGAGCTTGTATTCCTTACCCGACAGGCGCGGGCCAGCCTCGGGCACGTCCAAGTGCTTCAACGAGACGCCGCGCTTGATCAGCCAGGTCTGGACGACATCGAGGATCGCCTTGACGCGCTCCTCCGAGTCCGCCTGCATCTTGATGACCTCGCCGACGAGCTCGACGGACGCGCCGACATTCTTGAAGTCATAGCGGTTGCCGACCTCCTTCGCCGCGGTATTGACCGCATTCGCGACCTCCTGCTTGTCGAACTTGCTGACGACATCCATGCTGGCGTCGGCCATGGCGGCACCTCTTCCTAGGTCGCGGGATCTGCAGTTTCGCGCTGGGGCGATCGGCTTGCTATCCTTCCATGCGCACCCGGCAGGTTGTCCGAGCGGCCAATGGAAGCGGACTGTAAATCCGTCGCGAAAGCTACGAAGGTTCGAATCCTTCACCTGCCACCCTGTGCACGAATGGCCCTTGGCCTGCGGAAACGCCGGTCAAGGGCCATTCGCGTCCGATGGTCAGCGCGCCAGGGTTATGCGCAGAGCGCCGCGGCTGACTGCCTTGGCAACCGGCAGGCGTGGATCACGCCCCGCCGGCAGCCGCAGCGCTCGCCCCGGCCGACGCGATGACCTGCTCGATCGCCGCCTTGACCGCGGTGCTGGTGATCTCCTGCTTGGCGATCCGCTTCGCCGCCCGCTTGGCGGCCTTGGGATCGGTCTCCGGAGAAAGCACCGTGGTCAAGGTCCGCGTGGCCAGCAGCATCGCGATCAGGATGGCCGTCCGCTGATCCGTCGAGGCGCCCAGGAGAGCCGCATTGACGCGGGCCCGAACCTCGGCCTCGGGTCCAGGGTCGCGCTCCGGGTAGTGCGCCACGGGAAAGATGCCGAGCGCCTTGTGTCGTTCCTGGCCGAGGATGCCAGCAGCGACGAGCCGGCCGGCCACGAGGTCGATGAAGTGCTTGCCGGTCTTGCCGTTCGCCCAACGCTGGACGATCGAGTTGGCGCTTTTGCCGGCCCGCTTCTGGACCTCGAGCAAGGCCTCATCAAGAATCCGGTCCTCGGTCGTGCGATCCAGCAGGACGGTGACCTTGTCCCGCTCCCGCCAGCCAAGGTCGTGCGGCGCGATCGCGATCCGTTCGCGCACAACAAGTTCCACGAGGAGAGCACCGGGGATGGCCGCGCGCATCTGCAGACTGCCGGTCTTCGCCTTGCCGGTGCGCTCGTCGTGGGCGAGCAGGAAGAATTCCTCGGCGATCAACATAGGGGAACCGTATTTCCGCTGCGTCACCGGCGCCAGCGAACGCTCAGGATTCGACCGGCCGGGTATCACCGCCGCGGCCGCTGCCTCTGTTGTCGCAACCGACCCGAGGGGGAGCCATGTGGGATCTCACTGCACAGAACGCCGTTCATCTCAGCCACGACCGGCCCTGCCTCGACTGCGGCCACGCCGAGCACACCTACCTGCCGTGCGATGCGCAGTGTGGGTGCGAGCGCTCGCCGGTCCCGGGCTACTACCCGGAGTCGGAGTTGGCCGTCGCCTGATTCGGACGCTTCTTGCGCATCGACGCCCTTGCGGGCAAGGCTGGTTCGCATGCGCGCCGTCGTCTATGAACAAGCCAATGTCGTCGTCGTCCGGGGCTGGGCCGACCCCGAACCTGGCCCGGGCGAGGTGCTGCTGCGGCCGGTCCTGACGGGGGTGTGCGGCACCGACCACCACCTCCTTGCCGGGGGTTTCATGGCGACTTATCCGCTCATCCCGGGCCACGAGATCGTTGCCGAGGTCGTCGCGCACGGCCCCGAGGTCGACCCCGCGAGCGTCGCGCGCGTCGCACCTGGCTCTCTCGTCGCCGTCGACAACGCGGACGTCTGCCGTTCGTGCGAGTACTGCCGCCGCGGCCGGCCGCTGTATTGCCGCAACTTCCGTTCGCTCGGATGCAATGCGCCGGGCGGGTTCGCCGAACTGATGGTGGCACCGGCCCGGAAGTGCTTCGCTCTGGCCGGGATCGGCCCAGAAGTCGCCGTGCTGACCGAGCCACTGGCCTGCGCGATGCATGGCGCCGACATGCTCGCGCTCACGCCGGGTTCGGACGTGCTCGTGCTCGGCGCGGGGCCCACCGGGATGCTGCTCGCCCAACTGCTCCTGCACGGCGGGGCAGCGCGGATCACCGTCGCCGCGCCGAGTCCGCACAAACTCGAGCTGGCTGGGGCTTTCGGTGCCGACGAGACAGTGCTGCTGCCGAGGGCGGGTCAGGACGCGGCATACGAGAAGCTGAAAGCATTGGCGCCCAGCGGTTTCGATGTCGTCGTCGAGGCCACGGGAGCCCCCGACGTCCTGTCGCGGTGCACCGGACTTGTGGGCATGGGCGGCACGGTGATGGTCTACGGGATGGCGGACGCCGATGCGATGGTGCCCTTCTCGCCCTACGACATTTTCGCGAGGGAACTGACGATCAAGGGGTCGTTCGCGCAGATCGACTGCTTCGACCGGGCGATCCTCGCGCTGCAGACCGGGCGGGTGCGCACCGAGGGCATCGTGACCCACAGCTTCGGCCTCGGTGACTTCGAGCAGGCCCTGGGCGCAACCCGGCTACCCGGCGCCGTCAAGGCCGTCGTCGACCCCCAGCGCTGACTCCTACTCTGCGCGACCCTCCATCCCGCCGCGCCGGGCATCAGTCCCAGAGCGCAGCCAATGCAGTGCCTGCCCAAGGCCAGGCGATGCGTTCTTTTGTTCCAGCCGAACTGCTGGGCCGAGGACGTCTTCGACCAGGTCGTCATAGAGTGCGCCCTCGGCGCCCGTCAGGTGCGCGAGGCGCGCGCGGGTCGGTGTGGGCTCACGACCCCACCGCTCTCGATGTTCGAGGAGGGTCGCGCGATCCATCAGGATCGACCCGGTCTGCGGGACCAGGCCGCGAAGGAGGCTGAGCGTGGCGAAGCCATGGGTGTCGAGATCGCCCCAGAGCCAGACGACCGGGGCCGTCGCGGACCCACGGGATCCGGCCGAGGCGGCCGACGGAGTAGCCCGCGCCCCAGATCACCACCGATTCCGGAGGGATCGGCGCGCTGAGATAGGTGACTTCGTTCTCGATGACGAGCACCCTCTGGACGCTGACGCGCAATCGCGTGGTCTCCTCAGCACGCAGGCCGATCTCGCTGACGCCGTCGAGGCCGGCGAAACCCTCGGCGACCCGCATTCGGATCGGTGGCCGTGGTTCGGCAAAGCCATAACGGGGCGCAAAGCCGGCCGCCCGGGAATGCGTGGCGTCGATTCGAGCGGCCGGTAGGAGCGCGGAAAGGAGGTCGCGGTGGGTGGCGACAAACTTGGTGTCGACGCCAGGGGCCTCGATCTCCCTGAGGTAGCGATGTTGACCCGCATTCGCGCGCAACCAGCAGAGGGCGGCCAGCACCTCTGTCCAACTCGCCTCGGCTGCCAGGGCACGCAGCGGGTGGTCGATGACCCAGGGCTAGAGGTCCGGCATCTCGGCGCGGGTTTCGGCCAGTAGCCCCTCCGCCCGCGACCTGCGCGACCACTCCCAGCAACACCCACGCCTGCTCCGAGCGGGCCACGACCGCTCGGCTAACGCGATCACAATGACGGGGGCCAGGTCGTGGCGGCTGCCCTGGCGGGAGCGGGCATCGGGGATGGTGGACAGCACCTCCCACACGGCGACCGGAACCTCCATCCCGGGATGGACATCGTGGTCGGTCAGGGCGTTGGCGGTCGGGATGAACGAGGATACGGGTGCGGGCACGAGCGTCTCCGTTCGGAACGCAATGGACGTCAAGCACCCACCACGATCCACGGCCGCTCGTGCCCGCCAAGTTGTACATCCGGTTTGTCACATCACTATGCAGGCACGCCGCACACCTGGAAATGAATCAGCCTTGGCCGGCCCATGGTGATCCGCGCCGGTGCGCCCCCCCGGAGTCAGCGCATTCCCGTTGGCTGCGCAGCCCGGATTCGACGAGTCCCTCTATTAAGGGACTTCTCCCGCGAGAAACTTCCGTTCTACCGTTGAGCGAAGCGTCAAGCGAAAGGAGTAGCGTATGGCAGCCAAGCACAAGAATCAGCACGCGGGCCTCAAGGTCCGGACTTCTGTTCCGGCGGGTTCGGTCGCTGAAATGGCCAGGTCGACCGGCGAGTTGGTCAAATCCTCCATCCCCGGTCGACCGTTTGTCCGATTCGAAGGGTCGGCGCCTGGGCGCCTGCTGTTCTCGGTCCGGAGTATGGGTGGGCACATGGAACTGATGTCCTTCCATCTCGATGTGCGAGAAGCTGAAGGCGCCTCGCACGCGGAGACCGGGATCGATGGGTTCAAGACCACCCAGTCGACCGTCATGTTCATCCCGGTAGGGCCGAAGACCCTGGTCGGGTACCCCGAATACAAGCGCTTCAACGCGAAACTGCTCGAAGGGCTCCGCGCCCAGGACCCGAGCGCGTCGGGAACCTTTGTCGAGCGTCCCAATGGGTGAGGCCCTTGGTTACATCGTCGTCGTGGCGCTCGTCATTCTCGGGGTGGTCGGCACCTTGGCCTTCTGGTCGGATGGCAGTTTCAAGAAGGATCGGCCCGAGCCGAGTATGGATGCCTTCTACGCCGAAAAGAACGACCAGGGCGGGCCGAGAGCGTGACGACATCACCGCGAAAGTCCGCTCCGCTTCCTGCCGTTCTCTTCTTTGTCGGCGCGGCAATCTTTGTGGGCTGCCTCGTCAAACTGGCACTGGGCTTCTACACCTCGGACCTGGCTTGGATCATCCCCGTCCTGCTGCTCGGTGCCGCTCTGGCCGCCCTTGGCCAAAAGCTCGGCGACCGCTGACTACGGGGTCGACGGACTGGGGGCGACGACCGAGCCGCCATAGGTCGGCTGGTAGGGGTTGAGACCGTTCTGGATCGCCAGCCAGTTGTTGTATTCCTTCGCGCTGCCGAAGGGGCTCTTCCGATTTGAGGGTGTAGCCGGTTGTCGGCGTGGGGGCGTGTCGGTGTCGGGTTGATGGGTCGAGGTCTTCCGATGATGGGAGTTACGACTCTGCCCACTC
>Ga0075158_10002632_pt1 | contig 12941 bp, 8 predicted proteins | sample JI91814BDNA_FD_70968 | JGI IMG/M metagenome (GOLD analysis project Ga0075158, IMG submission 70968) | Wastewater effluent complex algal communities from Wisconsin, to seasonally profile nutrient transformation and Carbon sequestration -... | ecosystem: Engineered > WWTP > Effluent > Algae... | reverse complement strand
CCGGGATCAGGCCCGCCAGCGAACCGGTGTTGAGGATGACGCCGGCGCTCGCCTTGCCCACGCGCTGCCGCAGCATCACCCCGTATGCCGCGTGCGCGCCGTGGATGACGCCGCGCAGGTTCACATCGATCGCCTTCGCCCAGTGTCGCTCGGTGGTTCCCTCGAACGGGCCCGCGAAGAGCACGCCGGCGTTGTTGACCATCATCTCGAGCCTTCCCCGTTCGCTGGCCACCTGCTCGACCAGGGCGAGGACGGCGGCGCGGTCGGCCACATCGAGTTGTGCGGCGACCGCCTGTCGGGGGCCGGTGGCGGTGACTCACGCGCGGCGCGCTCGGCCGCTTCGCCGTCGAGGTCGGCGAGCACGGCATACGTCCCGCGCGCGACGAGGGCGGCGGCGAGCGCCCGGCCGATGCCGGATGCGCCGCCGGTGATGATGGCCGTCGCCGGCCGGAACTCGGTCATGGAACGAAGGCTACGGCGAGCGCAGTGGCGTGGCCGGGGCGACGCTGACCACGCGCAGCGGCTCGCTGTGCGCGCAGGTGCGCAGCGGATCGACCGGGCGGGTGTCGACCACGGCGCCGTTGACGAGCGAGACGTTGTCATAGGCGGGACGGCCCTCGACGATATTGGTGAACTGGTAGCGGCGCACCGCCGTCAGCCGGCAGGTGGCGCCGAAATCGAGCAGGTCGAAGGCCGAGGGCTGGCCCACGACTTCCTCCCCGCCTTGGCCCGGCACGAAGTGCGTGAGCGGCCCGCCGCCGGTGAAGGTGCCGGCCTGGAGGCGATTGCCCTCGCGGTAGGCGGTGTGCATGTGGCCGTTGATCAGCACTCCGGCGCGCGGGATGCCCTGGACCGCCCAGGGCTCGTGCGAGACGACCACATCGACCGCCGGGCGTTGCGCGAAGCTGGCCAGCCAGCGCTGCTTGGGAGCCTGGGACTTCTCGGCCGACCCCTTGCCGCCGTCGCCCCAGTAGCGCACGTCGTTGAAGCCCGCGATCGTGATCCCTGCGACGTCGACCTCCTGATAGAGGCTGTCATTCGGCTGCAGGAGAATGACATTCGGGATCTCGGCGAGGCGGTTGAGGACGGCGGTGTCGGTCGGCGAGATGGCGTCGTGGTTGCCGCGGACGAACAGATAGGGGACGCCGAGCGACTCGATGCCCGTGTAGAGATCGGCGATCGTGCCCTCCCCGGGCGTGCCGAAGTTGACCAGGTCACCCACGTCGATGACCAGGTCGACGTCCTCGCTGCGGATGATCGACGCCATCAGGGGGTACTGGTTGCCGGCGTGGATGTCGGAGACCAGCAGGATGCGGAGGACCCGGCCGTCGGCGATCTCGGCCGGCTGATAACGCTCCTGGAGGGCGGCGCTGAGCGCGATGACATTCTGCAGGTAGGGCGCCACCTCGGCCGACCGGGCCTGCAGGTCGTCCAGAATTCCGGCCCGGTTCCGGACCGTGCCGAGCAGCCCGGTGGCGTTGATCTGCTCGGGTGTGGCGCCGGCAAATGTCCCGAAGGCGGCCAATGCGACGATGGCCTGCGCGCCGAGCCAACTCCCCGTGGCGATGGCAAGGGTGCGCCAGCCGGGGCGCCGGTGACGCCAGGCGCTCCGGGCGGCGACGGCAGCCGTCGCCGCGACCAGGCCACCGGCGGCGAAACGCAGCGCCAGACCAGTAAGCGCGTCGGCGATCGCGGCGTCCTGCTCGGCCGGGGTGGGCTGGAGACTCCGCATGGAGGCGCCCGCCGCGCCGATCGCCTCGGTGATCTCGGCGCGGACCTGCGGCTGGACGCGCACGCCCGGAGCGAGGCCGCGAAAGCTCAGGTCCACGTCGCCGAGAACGGTCTCGATCACCACGCGGGAGAGGTCGCGGGGATCGGGCGAGAGACTGACCCGGGCCGAGAAGTTCGCCGTGCTCGCCGGCACCGGAGCCAGGATTGTGGTCACGATGCCGGCGAAAACGCAGGCCATGGTGGTCACGCCCAGACCGAGCAGTTGACGCATCTGCCGCGATCCGAGCCGGTGGCCGGCCATCCACCAGGCGCGGACGGCGGCGACGTTCAGCCAGCCGAGCGCGGCGAGCACGGCCACCCGTTCGAGGAGCCCGTATGCCTGCACCTCCCGCCCCACCAGCGCGGCACCGGTGAGCAGGGCGACCAGCAGGCCGCTGACCGCAAGCCCGGTGCGCACGCCGGCGGGCGCCGGCGCAGGATCGCCGGGCCGGCGCGCTGGCGCAGGTCCGGCGGCCCGGCCCGCTGGCGCAGGTTCGTCGGTAACTGCCGGCCACAGGGCGAGGCTCAGCGCGCCGACGGCGGCGACCAGCCCCGAGGGCCAGCTCCAACCGACGTCGGAGCCGCGCGGGACGAGGGCAAGGACGGTGAAGGCGGCACCCGCCAGCGTGAGCAGCAGGGCCGCAGCTCGGGGCAGGCGCGGCAGGCTCCAGGCGACCACTAGCACGAGCAGGCCCGTGACGGCCGCGGTGGTCGCGGCGACCCAGCGATGCGGCGTGCCGCTGGCGAGCAGCAAAGTGGCCGAGTCGCGGGTCGGGTCAAATCCCGGCGGTTGCAGCTCGGCGGCGAGCCGGCTCCCGGCGCCCAAGATCAGGAAGGCGAGCGCGGCCGCTGCAACCGCGAGCGGTGGGTGTCCCCGCCGGCCTGGTCGCTGCCCAACCCGCCACGTCACGAGGCCACCCCGAGACGTTTGCCCACGCCGAGCGTGGGGCCCTCGCTCCTTCGGCCCACGCAGAGCGTGGGACCCATCTCCACTACGTCGCGGGAACCCCGTCCGTCCGTGGTTTATAACACGGCCTAGGACGAGTCGACCTGCGGTTGGGGACGGTGGGTGCGGACGAGGTCGACAAAACCGTCGGCGAGCGGTTGCCAGTTCTCTCGCAGCTCGCCGCGCGCGGCATGCACGGCCCGCGAAGCCGCCTCCATGTCGATGCCATGGCCGAGTGCCAGTGCGGCGGAAGGCTTTTGCACCGTCCAGCTGTCGAACTGCTCCGGCGAGATCTCGGGATGGAACTGGACGCCGTACGCCGCGGGTGCGAAGCGCACCGCTTGCGGGCTGCCATCCGGGGCGGTCGCGAGCACAACGGCGTCGGCAGGCAGCTCAAGCGCGATGTCGTTGTTCCACTGAACCGCGCGCGCACCGTCGAAGGCGTGGAGCAAAGGATCGGAACGCCCGGCATCGGTCAGAGTGACGGGGGTCAGGCCGGTCGCGTGCCCGCCCGGGTTGGGACCGGCCCGGCCACCCAGCGCGGCCGCCGCGAGTTGATGGCCAAGGCAGATCCCGAGGAAGGGCCGCCCCGCGGCAACCGTGGTCGCGATCAACGCGCGGGTTGCGGGCAGCCACGGATAGTCGGCGTCGTCATTGGCTGCGGCCTCCCCGCCGAGGACGACGAGGGCGTCCGCGTCGCCCAACTCGGTCGGTATGGCCACTGGCTGATCGGGCACGGGCCTATGCGCGTGCGCCTGCACCCGGCGCAGGCTCACCCCGCGCGCGTCCCACCACTGCCCAAACCACTCGGGTGGGCACTCGTCCTCGTGTTCGATGACGAGAAAGGTCAGTTCACTCACCCGATCGCAATCTCCTCATCGGTCGCGCGGCGAACGACGACCCGGGTCCACGCGCCGAGATAGATCCGGTTGTCGCCGACCTCGGTCTTGGGACCCACCGCGATCGGGTCGTCGGGCAGCGGTCCCGACGCCGGCCCGACAAATGTGCCATTGGAGCTCTGCAGATCCTCGACGAACCAGCGCGTGCCGTCCGTCGTCAGCTGAGCGTGCCGGCGCGAAACACCGGGGTCGGAGGAGCAGTCGATGTCGGGCGCGATATTGCGGCTGGAGGACTTGCGCCCGATGAGCGCACTCGCGACCCGCAGCGGCACGACAGCCGGGAGACCGGCGGACGGGAGCGGCTCGGTGGCCTGCTGATCGGCATACCAATCGGGGTCGATCCACACCTCGGCGACCCACTGGAAAGCGATCCGCGGTGGCACACCGCCGACACCGGTTGCGATGCCGCCGTCGGCACCGCCGAGGTCGCCGGCCGGATCTCCGGCCGCCTGCGAAGCTGCCGAGCCGGGGTCGGCTGCGGGCTGGCCGAGGTCGCCCGGCTCGCCGGGGCCAGGCTCGCCCTCGCCGGCCTCGCCCTCGACGGAGACCGAGGCCCCGACCGCATCGAGTTCTTCGGCGCCGGCGAGTCCGGCGAGTTCGCCGGAGCCGTCGGGCGTGCCCTCGGCGGCCGACTCGGCTTCGGCGGCAACGACGCTCGCGGGCAGGGCGCCCGTGGTGAAGTCATAGCCGCACGCCTCGCAGAACAAGCTCTCGGGCGCATTAGCCGTCTGGCAGTTCGGGCAGTCCTTCGGTCCGGCCGGCGCCGCGGGCGCCCCGACGGGCGGCAGGTCGAGCGAGTTCACCGCGCCCACCGACGCCGCTGGCGCGGCAGTGCCCGCCGCGCCCGGAGTCACGGCGCCCTCGGGAATGGGCGCTCCACAGGTGTCGCAGTAGTCGGTCGAGTCGCTGGTGTGCCCGTTCGGGCAGACGGCGCTCACTTGCGCACCCGCGTGGTCTTGGTCGACGCCGTGTCGAGGGCCATCTCGTCCAGCTTCTCCACCTGCTTCTTCAACCGCACCGTGCCAGTCTCGGGATCCTCGATGTCGACGACCTTCTTCAGCCGGGTCGTCATCTCGTCGTTGCCTGCTTGGGTCGCGAGTTGGACGGCGCGGCCGAGCTTGGAGGTTGCCTCGTCGTCGCGGCCCGCCGCCTTGGCGGCCAAGCCGTCTTGGATCGCGGCGGCCAGTTCGGCTTGGCCGGTGTACTGCGCGACCTGGGGATTGATCCGCGCCGTGAGGGCATCGTCGTTGGACCACTTGGCCTTGACGAGCGCCTGCGCCTGAACGTCGTCGCCGAGGGCGAGTTGCACGCGGGCGGCGAGTTGCTCTTGCCCGACGCTCTTGGCCGGCAGGCGGACGGCGACGTGGTAGTCGCGGCTCTCGTCCGACCAGGCCCCGGTCGGGTAGCCACCGGTGAGCGGATTGACCTCGCGACGGCGGTTGGTCAGGTCCTCCAGAGTCGGCGAGACCTGCTTGACGAAGAGCACCTGGGCTCCCTGCGGCGCCCAGACCCGGATCTCGGCGTTGGCGACGCCGCGGGACATCGAGGTGCGCATCAGCGCGCGGAACTCCTCGGCCATCTCCTCTGGCCGTGGGATCAGATCCACCGTGCCGAGCAGCGCCGACGCGATCCGGCGGACCTCGTCGACCTGCCAGCGATCCCCCAGCCCGCGGCAGTCCGCCTGGAAGTTGCCGGCGCAGGACTGGATCGCCCAGGTCAGTTGGTCCGGCGTCTCGTGCTCGTTGGCACCGTCGGTGAGCAGGATCGCGTGCTTGCGGAAGCTGTCCGGCACCTGGGCGAAGACCTGACGGGCCGCCAGCAGCCACTGCCCCATGGCGGTGCCCCCATCGGCGCGGAAACCGCGAACGGCATTCATCGCTTCGGAGCGAGTGCGCGCGTCCATGATGGCCAGGCCCGGGACCGGCGCCGGCGGGTAGACCTGCCAGGCGAGGTGATTGCCCGCGATGACCGCGAAGTGGGTGCCGTCGACGATCTCCTGCAGAGCGGCGGTCGCGGCCAGCGACCCCTGCTGGATGCCGCGCTCGCCCATCGAGCCGGAAGTGTCGACGATGATCACCTCGGCGGCGCCGGCCCCCCCGCTCGGGCTCGCCACCGCTTGGCTCGCGCCGGACGCCTCGATGCGCACGATGGCGTGCACATCGGTCGCGCCGTCGGGTAGGTACTCGTTTTGGAATGCCTCAGCCGTGAATGTCGCCACGGGATCCTCCCTCTTGTTGCGTCGATCCTGCCAAATCCGGCGTAGCAGGCGTGTCCGGCGCGGCCGGTTTTGTCGGATCCGCCGGCGCCACCTCGGCGCTCGACGGGGTGGGGTCCGCCGCGGGGAGCGCCGCCTCGCTCGCCTGGGCGGCGACGACGATGGGCTCCGGCGGCGGGCCGACCCGCGCCAACGCCACCGTGATGTTGTCGACCCCGCCGGCATTGTTGGCGAAGTCGACCAGGCTGCGCGCCAGTGCCAGGGGCTCAGGTGCCGTTCCGGCTGCGAGCGTATTGGTCACGAGCGCGCGCAGGTCGGCCGCCTCCGAGCAGTAGTTCCACAATCCGTCGCTGCACAAAAGCAGCCAGCCTGGCTCGGCAAGCGTCACCACCTGCGTATGCGGCGTCACATCGTCGGGCTGATCGGAGCCGAGCCAGCGGGTGATCGAATGCGCCATGGGCCCCGTCTCGGCCTCCTTGCGCTCGACGCCCGACGCGATCCGATCGGCGGCGACCGAGTCGTCGCGGCTCAACTGCCGCGCGCCCGGTCCGGCGTCGGGCAGCCAATAGATGCGGCTGTCACCGACATTCCCGACGTATGCCGTGTCCCCCGCCACGATCGCGCCGGTGAAGGTGCACGACGGCGGTGCGGGGTCTTCAGGCCCAGCCACTGCGACAACGGCATTCGAGGCAGCCGCCACGGCATCGCCGAGCCTCTTGACAGCCGCAGCCGCAGTGGCCTCCGAGGTGCCCGCACCCACGGCCAGGGGTTGGTCGAGCACGGTTCGGGCCGCCCGCACGGCCGCCAACGAGGCCTTGTCGGAGTCGGTGGAGTTGGAAACCCCGTCACAGACGACGAGCACCGCTCGACTCCCATGCTCGGCCTCGGCGGTGAGCGCGAGCGCGTCCTCGTTGCGCGAGTGCCGGCGACCAATATCGCTGACCCCGGCAACCCAAGGGGCCGGGGATTCCTCGAGGTGGTCGCGCGGGTTGGGCTCCTTGCTGCCGCAATTGTCGCAGTAGCCGTCGGCGTAGACCCCGACCCCGCACGCGACACAGGGAACCGAGACGGGGGCTGCGTCATACGGGTTTGTGCCACCGGGCACGACGCCGGTCCAGCCGATGTCTAGCGGTGACTCCTCACCCGCAATGGGCGGCGCCGGGGTGACTGCTCGCTGCGGGCTGGGCAGAGCCGCCGGGTCGACATTCCCGGCGCTGACCGGGGCCGGCCCGCTCGGTCCCGGGCCGGTGCCGTCGCCAGTTGCGTGCTGCGCGGGGAGTCCCCCCGACTGCCAACTCGGGGGCGTCAGCCGGCCTGCCACCCCGGCGGCCGAGGAATCTCTCGGGCCACCGGCGGCTGCCGAGCCACCCGAGCCGCCCGGGAAGAGGTCGGCGCCGCACGCCTCGCAGAACTGCGAGCCGGCGGGATTGGCCGCCGAGCACGATTTGCACAGCACGTCGGTCATACCAGGCTCCACGGTCGGACGGCGTTGGCCTCATCGACCAGCCGCAGCCGCTCGATCGGGTTTTCGGTGGTCGCTGCCAGGTCGCGTAGGGAGTTCTCCAGGCCGGCCTTGAGCCCGTCCGCGGTCGCCGGCCGGCCACCGACCTGCGCCCCGGCGGTGGGCCCGTCCTTCTCGACCCTCGCCAAGCCATCGCGATAGACGTCCACGGCGATCTCGGCGCGCCGGCGCCGGCTGAATCCGGCGGTGGCGGCCGTGCTCAGGGCCAGGTCCAGATCGGCCAGGTCACGGGGTGCTCCGGCTAGGGCCTCGGCCCAGTGCTGCCGCGCTAGGGGATAGGCGCTCGACGTCGGCGAGACGAGCGCGAGGGCGGACTGGACGCCGTCAAGGTCGTTCCGGGCGGCTCGAAGCCGGGCCAGGCCGAAGGCCGCGTGCGGCACGTAGGCAGCATCAGTGCGCGCGCAGATGGTGTAGAGCGACTCGGCGATCTCGTCGGTGCCGCTCAACTCACAGGCGAGCGCGAGCCCGAGTTTGGGCGCCAGTTCACCGGGCACCTGCCCATAGACGGCATTGAAGGCGCTCTGTGCCTGGGCCGGATAGTTGCGGGCGAGGGCACCGAGACCGGAGAGCCACACCGCCCGCCACTCCCACGGGTCGTCCGCGAGCATCCGCTGCACGACCGAGTCCAGGACGGCGAAGTCGCCGGCCTCCAAGGCGGCCAGTCCGTGCGCGAGGGCCACTTCGGTGCTCCGGCCGGGCGGGGCGTTGAGGGCGAGCAGCCGTTGGCCGGGCGGCTGCGCGGCGATCGTCGCGAGCCAGCCGATCTGCGGGTCGCTCGCGTCCGGCCTCAGGGCCGGCAGATCCTCCCAGGTCATCACGGCATCGCCCGTGGGCGGCGGATCGAAGAGCACCGACGCCGCGGACGAGGAGGCAGCCCCACCCTTGCGGTTCTGGGCGACGACCTCGCGCAGCACGCCGAGCATCTGGTTGCGCATCTCGTCGGCGGAGACGAAGCGGTCGTCGGGCGAGGGAGCGCAGGCCTTCAGCAGGAGCCGGTAGAAGGAGTCGTACTGCGCGAAGATCGGCACTTGCTCCGGCGGCGGAAGGGACTTGACGTAGGTCGTCTGGTAGCCGCGGAACTCCATTGTCAGCACGACGAGCGTCCGGCCGATGGTGTAGATGTCCGAGGCCACCGTGCACCCCTGCTCGGCGACCTCGGGCGCCTGATAGCCGACCGTGCCGAAGATCGCCGAGTCCTCATCGTCGATCCGGCGCACGCCGCCGAGGTCGATCAAGCGCACCTCGTCGCCGATCTGGATGATGTTGTCCGGCTTGAAGTCACAGTAGACCAGCCCGAGATCGTGGAGATACTGAAAGGCCGGCAGGATCTCGATGATGTAGGCCAAGGCCTGATCGACCGGGATCGGGTTGTAACTCCCCGTCGCCTTCATCCGCTGTTTGAGCAGGGATTTCAGGGACGTGCCACCGATGTATTCCATGACGATGTAGCCGGCATTGTCATGGCTGACGAAGTTGTAGATCTCGACGATATTGGGGTGGCTTACCTGCGCGAGAAAGCGTTGCTCGGCGAGCGCTGCCGCGAGCGCGTCCGGGTCGCCGGAATTGAGCAGGCCCTTGAGCACCACCCAGCGGTTGGAGACGTTGCGGTCGCGGGCCAGATAGATCCAGCCCAGGCCACCGTGCGCCAGGCAGCCGGCGACTTCGTACTGCCCGGCGACAAGGTCGCCCGGCTTGAGCTTGGGCGTGAAATCGAAGGGCGCCCGGCAGTTGGCGCAGAACCCAGTCGTCCGCCCTGGCTGCCCGTCGCGGCCACGGCCGACCGGCTCGCCGCACTTGGGACAGAAACGCTTGTCCTCCGGGACGACGGGATTTTTCAGGACAGCCGACGAGGCGTCGATCTCGGGAACCGGCGGGACCGACGTGACACCGGCGCCGATCCGGGCCGTCCGCATCCGCGTGGAGTGGCCGGAGATACGACGCGTGGAGATCGTGCCACCCGAGTGCGCCCGGGCTGACCCCAACGCGGTGGCATCCAGCCGCGAGGAGACCTTTGATGCGGTTCCCTCAGCCGGCGACTCCCCACCCATGGCCCCGGGCGTCACTTCGGAGGGCACGCTCGGGGTGCCGCAGACATCGCAGTAACCGTCCACGATCGTGCCGGAGCATCCGGGTTGCTTGCACGCCAGCCCCTCCCGGTGCGAAGGGGGCGCCGGCGGCTTGGCACTGGTGCGCGGACGCGGCGGAGGCGGCGTCGCGATGGTCGCGACCACCGGAGTGACAGCCGAGACGTCGCCGGTGCCGGTCGCACCGGGCATCCCGCAGACATCGCAATAGCCGTCGATGATGGTGCCGGTGCATCCCGGCTGCTGACAGGCGTTCGGATCCGTCATCGTGGGCCTCTCACATTCGTCGTCACAGCCTGCAGGTAGCTCTGGTAGGCCGCCATCAACGCCCGCGCGCGCACCAGGGGCACCGGAGTGCTCGCCAGGGTGGCGACCAGTTGGGTATGCAGCGGTGCCAGGTCGGCGCGTTCGTCCTCGGTGATCGCCGGGGACGTCGCCGCCTGGGCATCGAGCGCGCCGAGCAGCCCGCGCAACTCCTCACGCTCGGCGAGGGCACGGGCATACGTCTCGTGGGCCTGATCGAGAGCGCGGGAGACGAGTTCGAGTCGCCGGAGAAAGGCGTCCACGGCGTCGGCATCGGTGGGGACGGCACCGAGGGCCCGGACGTCGGGCACGCCCAGTTTGGGCGCGGGCGTCACGTCCCGCAGGCACTGCGCCTGCAGCGAACGGATCGCGTCACCGCGGGCAGCGAGGTCGGCGACCTTGGCGCGCGCGGTCGCAGCGTCCCGCTCCCCCGAGACGCGACGCGCCGCGGCAACGATCAGATCGCGTTCCCGTCCGGCGACATCGACTTCCAGCGGGCCGAGATAGCCGCCGACATCCGCGCCCCGCTTGGCGCGCTCGGTGACGCCGAAGAGCCGCTGTTCCAGGCCGACCAGGTCGTGATTGGCCTTGTCCCGCGAGGCGCCGGGCGGGATCAGGCCGATCTGGTCACGAATGCGTTCGATGCCCTCGCGGATCGACTTCACCCGCAGCCCGACATCCATGGCGGTCGGCTCCAGCGCGAGTCGGGCGCGCAGGGAGGAGGTCATCGCATCCGAGAGTCGACAAGCTTCGGGCAGCGAGACGGCGAGCGCGCCGTCGGCCGTCGACGGCACACGAGAACGCGCCGCCTCACCCGCTTGGCCCGGCGTGACATCGAGTCGGCCCCAGATGAGCGTCGAGATCTGCTCGGCCTGCGTCGAGCCTACTCGGCCGGAGTCGAACGCGACCTTGAGCAGTTCGTACCGGTCCGCGATCGCCTTCCACAGCGCCATCGAGACGGTCAGGTCATGCGTGAGCGCCTCGCGATCACCTTGGTCGGGAGCGTTGAGCGCGGCCTGGTCGATAGCGCTCAGTTGGCTTCGGCGCGCGTCGATCCACAGCCCGAGGTCGGTGAGATACCGAAGCGCCTCGGCCGCGGTCACCGGCACGCCGAGGCGCCCGGGCGCACGCGGGGTGCTCCCGGGGGACGCGGTCAGGCCCAGGTCGAGAGACATCAGCGGCCGTAGACCGGAGCTGGCGGGTTGGGGGCCTTGCCCAGGCTCGCGGCGAACCATTTGTTGTAGATCGCCTTCCAGCCACCGTCATTGCGCAACTGGGCGAGGACCGCGTTGACATACCGGACGAAGTAGACGTTCTCCTTCGCGATGCCCAGACCGTAGGGCTCGTCAGTCACGGCGGCGGCGTCGGTCACCTTTGCATAGGGGTCCTGGGCCGCCAGGCCGGCGAGCACGGTGTCGTCGCCGGTGATCGCGGTCACGTAGCCCTGTTGGAAGAGAACCAGACAGCCGGTGTGATTGCTCGCGGTGACGATATCGATGCCGCCGACCTTGGCCGCGACCTCCTGGAGTTTGGTCAGGCTGGTGGTGCCGGTAGGCGCGCACACCTTCTGACCCTTGAGGTCCTCCATGCTCTGGGCGGTGTTGTCGCGCGTCACCAGGACCTTCTGACCGGCGTGGTAGTACTCGCTGGAGAAGGCGATGTCCGTCCATCGGCCGCAGGTCATGGTCATATTGCGGGCGACCATGTCGACCTCGCCGCTTTGCAGGGCCGAAATGCGTTCGCCGGCGGTGATGACCACCAGCCGCAACTTCGACTCTGAGCCGAAGAGTGCCTTGGCGACCGCCTTGGCGATGTCGATGTCGAAGCCCTCGATCTGACCGTCGAGCGGGTTGTAGGCCCCCAGCAGATAGCTGTCCGCGGACACGCCCACCCGCAAATAGCCACGGCTGACGATTTGGCGCAGCGCCGAGTCCGTGATCTGACTCGCCGGGGGGGTGCTGCCCAGCGGGTCGTAGGACTGCGTGGCGTTGGTGCAGGTCGCCGGCGCACTGGTGCTGCTCGGCGAACTCGAGGACGCCGAACTGGACGAGGCGGTCGGGAGCGGCGTGTCGGCGAAGTTGCCGCCCGTGCACGCGGTCAGGCCCAGCGCGGCCGACGCCGCGATGACGAGAGAGCGCGGCCGGTTCATCGGTACTCCTCGATCCGGTTGGTCATCGAGCGGCCCGCGAGCAGGGCGGCGAGGATGCCACCCAAGCCGAGAACCCAGGGCAGATAGCGGCCGCCGAGCCCGTTGAAGTCCTTGACGACGCCGGCCACCAACTGATCGAGGACCGTGCCGGAGGCTTCATCGAAGGTGGTGAAAACGGCATTGGCCGAGCCCGACGCGGTGCTCGTCGCGAGGCCCACCGCCGCATTCCAGTCACCGCCGTCGTCGGCGTCGCGGATCTTCGAGTGCAGGGTCCGATAGTCGCTGAACTGGGGCTTGAGTGAGGTGCGGGTCTTGTCCGCCGCCAGCATGTCGTCGAGTTGCTTGTCCGCTTGGTCAGCGGAGGCGAGGAAGCGCTCCTCGTAGGTGGCGCCATTGCCTCGGGCGATGAGCGTCAGGCTCTCGTTCGCTTTGGCGTCGAAGGCAGCTGCCCGGGCACCTGCCAAGGAGACCGCGGCCTTGAAGTTCCCGCCCTTGACGGCGATCAACGTGGACGAGACATCGACGACGTGCATGGTGGCCAGTGCCAGGCCACCCGCCACCAACACGCCGGCGCCGACGAGGGGCAGGTTGACGTAGCGGTGCGTCTTGCGGGCCAGCCACAGGCCGATGCCGACAAGGGCGCCGAGCGTCAGCACGCCCATACCGAGAACCAATCCGCCGGAGCCGGCGAAATTGAGTTCGTCATCGGCGCGCGCCTCGTTGGCGCTGGCGAGGTTTGCGGCGATCGGGAGGGCCGTCTGCCGCAACCCGTCACCGGCGATCTTGAGATATTGCTGGCCGACCGTGAATGCCTGCCGGTTGTTGGTGCGGGCGCGGTCGATGTTGTTGGAGTAGCCCTGGACCGCTTGGTTCAGGGCGGCCAGCGCGGTGCCATCGGCCGGCTGGGCCTTCGCCGCCTCGGCGATAGTGCGCGCCACATCAGCCATCGCGCTGTCATAGGTCAGGCGGTTCTTCTCGCTCTCCAGACCGCCGACCAGGAAGCCATTGGTGACAGCCGCGTCGGCCTTGAGCAGGTCGCCATAGATCGACTGC
>Ga0075158_10002631_pt1 | contig 12943 bp, 10 predicted proteins | sample JI91814BDNA_FD_70968 | JGI IMG/M metagenome (GOLD analysis project Ga0075158, IMG submission 70968) | Wastewater effluent complex algal communities from Wisconsin, to seasonally profile nutrient transformation and Carbon sequestration -... | ecosystem: Engineered > WWTP > Effluent > Algae... | reverse complement strand
TTCGCAGCAGGGAAAGGGACCAGATTGAAACCGTTTACAGATCATCATCCAAAAGCACTCGCCAAGGTAAATGAAGTACCACTTCTGGAAAGAAATATTAAATACCTGAAAAGTTTCGGAATCACTGATTTTGTTATTAATATTCACCATTTTGGAGATCAGATTGTTGATTTTTTGAATAAAAACAACAATTTCGGATGTAAGATTGAAATCTCTGATGAAACCAGCGAACTTCTGGAAACAGGCGGCGGCTTGATATTTGCAAGAAAATTTCTTGATCACGGAGAAGATTTTTTAATCTTAAACGCTGATATTCTCACCGATCTGAATATCAATGCATTGGTAGAATATCACAAAAAGATAAAAGATTTTGCTACTTTAGCGGTTTCGGACAGAGAAAGTTCGAGAAAACTCCTTTTCAATGATGATATGGTTTTGAGAGGCTGGCTGAATGTACAAACCGGAGAACAAAGGCTGGCTGAATTCAATAAAGGTTTTAAAGCTCTTGCTTTCAGTGGAATTCACTGTATCAATCCTGTCATCTTTGAAAAAATTAAAAGAACAGGCAAATTCTCTGTTATGGAAGAATATCTGGATCTGATGCAGACCGAACATATCCATGGTTTTGTACATGACAGTATTCTTATTGATGTTGGAAGACCATCATCCGTAATAGAAGCCGAAAAACATTTTAAATAAATTTTTGCAATGGAAATTGATGGAACCAGGGATGAAAGTTTAGTAAATCCAGAACTTGATAGTAACGAAACAAAACTGCACAACAGTTTCAGACAGAAAACTTGGGACGAAACGATCACCAAAGACAGCTGGATGGTCTTCAAGGTTATGGCTGAATTTGTAGATGGTTATGAAAAACTGGCTAAAATTGGCCCATGTGTTTCTATATTTGGTTCTGCCCGACTGAAGCCGGAGAACAAATACTATGAAATGGCGGTAGATATCGCTGAAAAGATTACCAAACTAGGTTTCGGAATTATTACCGGAGGCGGTCCCGGGATCATGGAAGCAGGAAATAAAGGGGCTTTCAATGCCAAAGGAAAATCTATAGGACTTAATATTGATCTGCCTTTTGAACAGCATTTCAACCCTTATATCAATAAATCCTATTCCATGAATTTTGATTACTTTTTCGTGAGAAAAGTAATGTTTGTAAAATACTCTCAGGGGTTTGTCGTAATGCCCGGAGGATTTGGAACGTTGGATGAGCTGACTGAAGCAATGACTCTGATTCAGACTAATAAAATAGGAAAATTCCCGATCGTTTTAGTAGGAAGTGAATTCTGGAGAGGATTACTGGATTGGTTCAAGGCAACTCTGTTAAAAGAAGGAATGATTGCGGAAGATGATCTTGATCTTTATCGTGTGGTAGATACTGCTGACGAGGCTGTAGCACATATTAAAGCCTTTTATGATAAATATTCTGTGAATGTAAATTTTTAATTGGCATATTATTTGTGACTTATAACAAACAACTATGATTGTAAATCTATTAATTAAGATGAAAAAACTTTTATATATATCAGGAATTTTAACATTTTTTGTGTTAATGAGTTTTATGTATGTAGACTTTTTCTCTTCAATGACCAAAGTTGACTATATTGATGGAAGCAAGACATTGAAGTTTACCACAAAAATGAATACAAGCCATATCTCTGATGCTATTAAAATCAACCCTAATACGGCAGGATTTGAAGCAGAGGTAAAAAAATATGTGAACAATAATTTTGATGTATTTGTCAATGGGTCTCCTAAAACGATTACCTTCACAGGAAGTCAGGTCAGCGGAGAAACTGTATGGGTGTATTTTGAAACCGGAGGCGTTTCGGATATCAACACCTTAAAGATTAAAAATACGATCCTTTTAAGCGCTTTTCCTAAGCAGATCAATCTGGTGAACATTGCTTATAAAGGCAGCCAGAAAACAATGAACTTCCAAAGAGGAAAAGAAGTGAACGAGGTTTCTTTTTAAACAAAAATTAGATTTAACCATTATAAAAATGGGTACCCTGGAAAATTAAACTTTTCAGGGTATTTTTTTATACCGGACAAAATCACTGAAAAGAGATTAATTAAGTACTAATACCTAATCCAAAATTTCAGCAATTATACTCTACTATTTTCATTTTCAGTAATGTACATTTGTATTGTAATTACAACCAACAAGGTGAAGCCTGAATCACTTAAATAACGGGGCGGAATCTGAAAAGCCACATGAGTAAGAAAACACCAAACAAAACTAAATATCATGGAAGATATAGAACTAAAATCATCCAGTCAGGAAATTGATGTCCTGATCGTTATTGACACGGATTATGTAAGACAAACGTATAAAAACCCAAGTACAGATCCTAATAATCCTACAGGAATTGATCATAACAGCCAGCATATGATCGTTTCGAATGCCAACGCTATTTCCGGACAAGGTACAGCTGATTTGAATTTCAGTGCAAGAGCCGGAGATACAGTTTCTTTCAGAGGAACATCAATATACCAAAACTCCGATGATGCAGTAATCATCTATAATATTAAGTACTGGTCAGGAGATCAGGTTTTTAACAGCTTTATATACAATTCTGTTGAAAGAAGGCAGGCTGCCGTACCTAATTTGAATTCTCAAAACGGTCTTCCTGCTGCAAGCGCTGATATCACTTTTGCGAGTATCGACTCTAAAGTAAAAGCTACAGGAACAGAGAATTTCTATGTACAGTTTGGACTTTATATTTTAGATCCGAATGACAGTAACAAACAGATTCTGTACGGTTACTTTTACTGGGATCCAACCATTACGGTTAAATAAACGCAAGTAAAACGTTGTATAAATAAAAATCGGGCAGCTTTTCAAGCTGCCCGATTTTATAAAGTATATTAGAATATTGTATCCTAATATATTACTCAATTTTAATATTATCGATCTGAAGATCATACACTCCGTCTTTTCCTGTTTTAAGAGCAAACATTGGTTTTCCAGCGGTAGTATTAAGATCGGTAAGACCCGTAAGGGTAAGCTCAATCAGTCTCCATTGTCCATTTGTATTGATAGATCCGTTATATGAATTCGTACTTTCAGGACTTAAAGTAGCACCTGTAGAGAATGTTGCTAAATTGAAGGTATAGAAAGCAGACGTATTAGGAGCTAGTGGTGTTGCTCTATATACATTGAAAGAAAGTGATTTTCCGGATGCAGTACCTTTGATATACATTGTAATTCTCTTTGGAGCCGCTGGTATTCCTGACGCCGCATTCGCTGTAAATACATAGTCATTATTGGAAGGTGTACCTTTAATCTGAAGCGAATTTGTCCCGTTATAACCCAAACCAATACCCTGAGATGCATAAGGCATAAGCCCAAAGCTATTTAAACTTGACAGGAAAGATGCCCAGTTTTCAAAATCAGAGCTCGGGAAAAGATTGACAGCATTAGCAGATGGAAGTTCCGGCTCACCTGGGGTGAATCTGGCATTCGGGAAGTTAATATCATTAAGATCCCTTATATAAGCCTGATCTGTGAAAACCGTTGCATTACTTGAACTGGTAAAACGGCTCAGAAGAAGAACGATATCACCACTTTTTTCATATTTAGGAGAGATCGGAGATTTCGCAAAAGTTGAATAGTTGCTGAAACGAAGATCTAATCTTCCTGCTTTTTTATCCGTAATATAACGGTCACCCGTAGCTGATTCGTCAGCAAAAGTTTTGGTCAGTTCAGGCTCTTCAAACTGAACATTTTTAATTTTTACAAGCTGATTGATATGAGCTCCATTTTTCAAAGCATCAGAGATAGAATTGAACTCCAATGGCTTCATTGCAGCTACTACAGGCTTTTGTCCGTCACAAACTCTCGCCATGTAATTGGATACCTTATTGGGGTTGATTCTCCCAATAGGATAGTTAGGGTCATAAGAACCTACCTTAATATTTCCATTAACACCCTGAACGATCAATCCTTTCAGGTTGATTCTTACTAAAGCTCCAATAGGATAATTAAGGTATTGGCTTCCACCATCGATGTCAATTTCAATTCCTTGTGTCGGGTTTTCAGGTTTATCCTGAAGGAACATCATTTTATAAAGGTTTGAAGATTCATCACTTGAAGAAACATAAGCTTCAACGATGAAATCTTCTTTAATGATATCCGCTTCACCTGGTTTTGCCTTTGCAATAGTTACAATTTCTGATAACTGGTGATTAGCTGCAGCAAATTTGTTCGTACATTTGATTTCCGGTACCTCATAATCATCGGTTTTTACACAAGACGAGAATGCCAGCATTGAAATAGCACTAAAGATCGCAGCTTTAAAATATATATTTTTCATTGTTTTCGATTTTTAATTTTAGTTTTTTAGAATCTGAATTGAAGGTTAACAAAATAAGATCTGCCCTGGTTATACCAATATTTTGGAGCGAATACCATATTTCCGCTGTCATAATCTTTCGCATAATCAACATAGTTAACGTTTCTGGTCTGCTCAAATCCTCCTGTAATATAATTTCTGTTATTAAGGATGTTATTGACAGATGCAGACACCAGTACATAATACTTACCAATCATCCAGGACTTCCCTGCATTGACATTGAAGAAGAATGCTGAAGGCAATTTTGTAGGCGTAAGCACTCTTGCAAGCTCTTCATCATTTACCTGGTCATAAGGTACTCCCGGCGTACCAGGATTTGTATAAAATCTTGCTGTTCTGGTTACCGGAGACGGATCCAGGAATGAATGTCCGAAATAGTTCCATGTTGCTCCCAGCCACCAGTATTTAGGACTGCTGTAACGAAGACCTAGCGTATATGCTTCCTGAGGTGTTCCACCCTGTCTGTAGTTTTTAAGGGTTGCTTCACCCATGTTGGTATAAGATCTTGATACGATATTTCCGTTCCCGTCAAGCTCTCTGAATGTTCCAACCGCATCAGATGCGAAATAAACAGTAGGATTGTTAGTATAAGTATATTGCCCCAAGCTTAATAAACCACTTGCCGTTAAAGTAGGAGTTACTTTTACCTGTGCACCAAGCTCAATTCCCATATTTCTCTTATTGGCTCCTGCCAATACCTGCGTAATGAAAGCACCATCCTGAACCGGAGCCTGATCACCACTTTCAGTAAGGTTTGTCAGTTTAACTCCTTGTGCGAAGTATCTTTGTACACTTGTTTCATTTTGAGTATTAACAAGGTAACCTGTCAGCCTAAGTTTAACAATCGGAGTAGAGATTACATAACTCAGATCGTTAGCATCAACAACAACGTTTTTGATTCCCGGCGTTGCAACACCGCTTACTCTTGTATTAAAATAAATATCATTTAAGAAAGGAGACTGTGAGAAGTAAGCTCCGTTATAAACAAGGAAGTTTCTACCATTAATTTTATAGGTAACCTGACCTTTCACCCCTGCATTCCAGAAGTTTTGGTCTGCTCCTTTTCCGTAAGAAGACTCATACAGATAATGTTGGAACAATCCTTCTCTGCTGTTCGTAGTATAACCGAATAATCCGGAGATGAAAACATCAAATTTCCCTGTGGAGAATTTGAAAGCAGGGTTTATTTTGAATTCCTGTCTTCTGAAAATATAGCTGTATCCAATTTTATCGCCCTCTCTTTTAGCAACATCAGTATCGCTTTCTCTCGTATTAAATTTACCCCAGACACTTCCTGCATTAGTATTGGATGCAAACGGATCCATATTCAGGGCAAAATCAGCACCTAACAAATCATTTACCTCTCTGTACTGTTCAGATCTGTAGTTCTGGTAAGATAAATTTAAGATAAAACGGGAAGTATCGGTGAAGTTATACGTATAATGAGTAGACACATTCCACACTTTATCGTCTTTAACATCATCTACAAGATAATAAGCCGCTCTTCTTCCACCTAGTAATGCATTGTATTCTACGTTTCTGTTGGCATTATAAAGATTATCCCAGTTAATCTGTGTGTAAGACTGATCATCATTCGTCCACCAGTCTCTCGTAATTCCAATGTTGGCTGCCTGTTCCGGAGACGGATCTTTATAGTTTAGCCAATAGCTTGGTAGATTACGGTAATAGGTTGGAGACGGATTATTGGCTCTGTACCAATCTAATCTTGAGCTGTATTCTTTCCCAAACTGATAAGAAACAGATGTCCAAAGCTGAGAGTTTTTATTGATTTTCCAGAAATCCTGCAATTGGATCATGGGCTGGAAACCTCTTCTTACTCTTTCATTTCTTTTATCTCCGTTTTGCCACCCCCAGTAAGAGTTATAATGAACTCCTCTGAAGTCATACACTTCCTGAGTACTTGGACTTGAAGAGCTTCTTGCATATTTAGAGCCTATGGCATTTAAGGTCATCGTATGGCTATCACTGAATTTCTTCTCAATACCAAGATATCCACTGTATGCATCATAGGCGGTACCATCCTGAATCCCTTCCTGTGCCCATCTTCTCGCAATCATTCCTGTAAATGCCCATCCGTTCTTATTCATTCCGGATGAAAATCTGTAAGACAATCTGTTGGTATAATTTCTGTTGGTCAAAGAGTACGTCAGCTGGCTTCCTTTTCTGTACTCACTGGCTTTTGTATTTTTATAAAATACTCCGGTAGTTCCTCCGAAAGCATATTCTGAAGGGGCATGGTTAGCTGCAATTTCCGGGTAACGGGTAATTTCGTTCAATCCTCCCCAGGTACTGAAGTCTACATCTCCATTATCCGCAGCGGCCATAGAAACCCCATTGATCATATTCTCACCTGTTCTGCTATCAATTCCTCTTGGACGGAACCAGTACGGTCCTAAATCAAAACTTGCCATTCTGTTGAAAACATCCTGAGATGATTGTAATAATCCTACAGTTGCCGTTTGCTGTGCACCTCCTCCATCACTTTCTCCGGAATCTTCTATGATAGCTAACCCCTGATCTGCACCGTTCAATGCAGAATAAAGAGTAATTACTCCAAGATCTTTTCTTTTCTCATCACTGGTTACGTCAAATTCAAAAATTTTAGTTTCAAAATTGGGTTTTGTAACCATAATCTGATAATGTCCAGGCATCAAATCCGTAAATTGGAAATATCCGATTTTGTCTGCCTTTGCATCATTTCCCGCTCCTTTTAAATCTACACTTGCCTGCTCAACAGGTTTACCGTCTGCGTCCTTAAGATACGCAAACACTGTTGTCTGCGCATAATAATATGACGCAGGCAGCAAGGTAAATAAAGAGATCAATGATAATTTTTTAATCATGAGTATATTTATTTTTTTAATACTTTTATTGTTAATTTTCAACAGTTTAAAAGTTGGGGGCACAAATTTAGTCAAATTTTGCAATCCAGAACTTTTTTAACGTATTTTTTTCTTAACATTGCAATCTTTTAAGAATCATTATAAAAGAGAGATTCGGATTACTGCTTTTAAATTTACAAATATTTAAAACGCAGTGAGTTAAAAAAAAGTAAATTTGTAATTAATAGAATAATAAAACTCTAAAGAGATGAAGAGATTTTCGAGTCTGTTTGCCCTGTTTATTTCGATCGTGGCATTCTCCCAACAACAAGGAAAACTGAGAAAAGTAGCAACCGTAGGTTTCTTAAATGTAGAAAACCTTTGGGATACGATTCGTTCTGCAGATTATATAGACGGAACCAAAGACATTAAGAATCCTGCTTTCCACAGAAGCATTCCCATGGATTCCATTAAGTTTCTGGAAGCTGAAAAATATGACGGGCCATGGAGTGACGGAGCTTTAATTGGCAAAAAAGTAGTTAGAGAACAAGGTGGTTCTGAAGAGTTTACTCCAAAAAGTGCAAAGAACTACGGAAGTAAAATATATAAGGCAAAACTGGCTAACGAAGCTAAGGTGATTTCTGAAATGGGAGCACAATATACCAAAACGGCTCCGGCAGTGGTAGGCTTAATTGAAGTTGAAAACAGACAGGTAATTCAGGATCTCGTGAACGAACCTGCTTTAAAAAAATATGACTACGGAATTATTCATTACAATTCCTATGACTACAGAGGAATTGACGTTGCATTGATTTATCAGAAAAGAAGATTCACCCCTACCAATTCATTAAAAAAAGAACTGGTCATTTACGGTGACAACGGAAGAAGAGAATATACAAGAGACATCCTCGTGGTAACAGGATTTTTAGATAATGAAAAAGTAGCATTTTTCATGAACCACTGGCCTTCAAGAAGAGGTGGCGAAGCGATTTCTTTACCTAAAAGAAATGCTGCTGCGGCTTTATTAAAACAACAGATGGACAGTGTAAGAGCTGCAGATCCTACGACAAAGCTTTTTGCAATGGGAGACTTTAACGATGATCCTGTAAGCCCAAGTTTGAAAAACCATCTGAAAGCGCAGGCTAGTCCTAAAGATTTAAGTGAAGAAACACCTTACCTTAACCTGATGTATCCTTTATATAAGAAAGGAGTTGCCTCTCTTGCGTATCAGGATGCACCTAACCTTTTTGACCAGATTATAGTTTCTAAAAATGTAGTTTCAGACCAGGTAACTAAAGAATATTCCGTTTATAAAACAGAAATCTTTGCACCCGCTTACCTCGTCAATAAAGAAGGAAATTATAAAGGATACCCTTTCCGATCATGGAACGGAGATCAGTTCACAGGAGGCTACAGTGATCACTTTCCGGCATTTGTAGTTCTTCAGAAAGAACCATAAAAAAGTTAGGCACTCTTATTGGAGTGCTTTTTTTATATAAATACCTATATCATGAAAAATATTGTATTATTAGTAATGATTGCATTGGTACCTTTCAGCTGTTTTTCTCAGGAAACACCAAAGAAAGATAAAGAGCAACATGAAATGAAGCCTTCTAAAAATGAAGACGGAGAATGGGATCTTACGGTCATTGATACCCAATTTGATTATTTTCTGAACGCTGTTGCCAAACCTATCACCCAGTATACAGAATCTTATCTGAAGACAAAAAACACATTTTTGGTCAACGAATGGAACAACTATTATCATTCCGGAAGATACAGAAATATTATTGAATCCGGGATAGATTATGATCCTCAGGAAAATTACGGGATAAAGTTTGAATATAAATTATACCAGGTTTTCGCTTATGTAAACTGGAAGTATAAGCTAAGACTGAATGGATTATCCGGAAGTGATGCAATAAGGTAAATTTAAAATAACAGTCAATAAAAAAGGTTCAGAGTAATTCTGAACCTTTTCATTTTTATAATAGCTGAAAATTATTTATTGAATAATTCTTCTACTTTATCCCAGTTTACTACATCAAAGAATGCAGAAACATAGTCAGGTCTTCTGTTTTGGTAGTTTAAATAATAAGCGTGCTCCCAAACGTCTAATCCTAAAACCGGAGTTCCTTTAACGTCTGCTACAGGCATTAATGGGTTGTCCTGGTTGGGTGTAGAAGAAACAGATACAGAACCGTCAGCATTCTTTACTAACCAGGCCCATCCTGAACCGAATCTTGTTTTAGCAGCCTCAGAAAAATCAGTTTTGAATTTATCAAGACCTCCGTAATTTTCGATAGCAGATTTTACATTTCCTACAGGCTCTTTGCTTCCTCCAGGAGTTAAAATTTCCCAGAATAGAGAGTGGTTGAAGTGACCTCCTCCGTTATTTCTTACTGCTGGCTTGTCAGTTCCTGTCTGGCAGATTTCTTCGATAGTTTTTCCTGCAAGTTCGGTTCCTTCAATTGCTTTATTTAAATTGTCAATGTATGCCTGGTGGTGTTTTGTATGGTGGATTTCCATAGTTCTTGCATCGATCGTTGGCTCTAATGCATCATATGCATATCCTAGTTTTGGTAATTCAAATGACATAATCTTTATTTTTAATGTTATATTTCAAAATTAGCCAATATTTAAGGTATTATCAAGGATTGTGGATTACTTTAATAAATCTTTAACATTGATATATTGATTTAGAATGAATTAAATTTTATTTTTATTGATAGTTAACAAAAAGCACGAATCAATTGATCCGTGCTTTTCATTTAACAATATTAAATTTATTTATTCATAGACATCAGGAACTCTTCATTGTTTAGGGTTCCCTTGATGTTTTTATCTACAAATTCCATCGCTTCTACAGGGTTCATCTCAGAAAGATATTTTCTAAGAATCCACATTCTCTGTGAAGTTACTTCATCCAGAAGAAGATCATCTCTACGGGTACTTGACGCTACAAGGTCAATAGCAGGATAGATTCTTCTGTTGGCAATTTTTCTGTCTAACTGAAGTTCCATGTTACCGGTACCTTTGAATTCTTCAAAGATTACTTCATCCATCTTAGATCCTGTATCAATCAATGCGGTTGCAATAATTGTCAGAGATCCTCCTCCTTCAATTTTTCTTGCCGCTCCGAAGAATCTTTTCGGCTTGTGAAGAGCGTTAGCATCTACCCCTCCGGAAAGAACTTTTCCTGAGGCTGGAGTTACCGTGTTGTATGCTCTTGCCAATCTGGTGATAGAATCCAGTAAGATGACTACATCATGTCCGCATTCTACCATTCTTTGTGCTTTTGCAAGAACAAGGTTGGCAACTTTTACGTGTTTTTCAGCAGCTTCATCAAATGTAGAAGCAATTACTTCGGCATTTACACTTCTTTCCATATCAGTAACTTCCTCCGGACGTTCATCAATCAGAAGCACCATCATATAAACTTCCGGGTGGTTGGCAGCAATAGAGTTAGCGATATCTTTAAGCAACATCGTCTTACCTGTTTTAGGTTGTGCAACAATCATTGCTCTCTGCCCTTTCCCGATAGGTGCGAATAGATCTACAATTCTTGTGGATACTGTAGAACCGCTTCCTGCAAGATTGAATTTCTCTTCAGGGAAAAGCGGAGTAAGATATTCAAAAGCAACACGGTCTTTAATAAATGCAAGATCACGTCCGTTAACTTCTGTAGGTCTTAATAATGAAAAATATTTTTCACCTTCTTTCGGAAGTCTAACAATTCCTTTTACGGTATCTCCGGTTTTTAAGCCAAAATTTCTGATCTGAGCTGTAGATACATATACATCATCAGGAGAAGAGATATAGCTGAAATCTGAAGAACGTAAAAATCCATAGTTATCCGGTAAAATTTCCAAAACCCCTTCAATACTTACCAATCCATCGAAATTGAATTCTTTTTTATGGTCATGCTGCTCCTCCGCCTTTTCAGAATGTCTGTTTTGATTCTGATTTTGGTTTTGGTGCTGCTGATGTTGCTGGGTTTGATTTTTATGTTGGTTTCCACTGTTCTGTGGATGGTTGTGTCCTTTTTGAGGTCTGTTAGCCTGTTGTTGAGGATTGTTAGGCTTTTCTTCAGCCTGAACAGGCTCTTGAGGTTCTGTGTTTTTTGGAGTTTCAGTTCTTTCCTGAGATACTTCTGCATTGCCTGCATTGGTAGAAACTCTTTTTCTTTTCTTTTTTGCCTGAGCGTTTGCTGCGGATTCTTCTGTTGCTGGTGCTACAGCGGTTTCAGCTTTGGGTTCTTCCGGTTTTATTTCTTCAGAAACAGGTATTTTTTCTTCTACTATTTCCTCTGTTTTAGGTTCTACCGGAGCTTTTGCTGGTGCTTTTGGCTTGGCTGCTGTTTTTTTCGGTGCAGCTTTTTTTGCCGGGGCTTTGACAGGTTTTTCTGCTGGAGCCTCTTCAGTATTTACACTGGCGGTTTCGGTGGCGTTGAAATAATCTTTTGCAACTTTAGGGTTAGAAGCCTGAAAGTCAAGAATAGCAAAGATCTTGTCATTTTCATTGCTGGTTCTTGCAACTTTAACGCCCAAATCTTTTAAGATTTTAGTCAGTTCCGTTACGGATTTTGACCTTAACGTTTCTATGTTAAACATATTTAATGTAAAAATGTAATTAATTGTGAGTAAGAAAAGTAAGTCCGGTGACTTTGGTTTTCAAGTACATTGTATAATGCAAATCTACACTTATTTTTGAATTGTGCAAAATTTATATTATTTTTGCCAAGAATTTAATATTCAATGCTACAGAGAATACAAACAATATGGACATTATTAGCAGTTTTAGCTGCTGTTTTCCTTTTTATAACAGGACAGGATGTTGTCATTTCAGACAGTATTCCTCTACTTAATATAGGCTGTATAGTACTTGTTATTATGGGAGCATTAAGTATTTTTAGTTTCAAAAACAGAAAAAGACAAATTTTGCTGAATACCATCAGCATCATTATAAACGCTTTGTTGATTGGTGTATTGGCGTACTGGTTACTCAACTTATCCGGAGGAATTCAAATTCCTGAGAAGGGTATTGAGCCGATTTTCCCATTAATTGCGGTAATCTGTCTGCTTATAGCAAACGTTTACATCCGTAAAGATGAGAGGCTCGTAAAATCTGTAGACAGACTTCGATAGCCTTACAACGATTTTTTGAGTGAGAACAGCTTCTTTTAAGGAGCTGTTTTTTATTTGTCACCCATTCTTAATTTAAATTATATAAATTTATTGTAACTTTTTGATCAAAAACATGACACATCGTCTAAACGTTCATATAAAATACAAATGAAAAAACTAACGTATCTCACTTTATCCTTATTCTCCATATTTACTTTCGCCCAGGAGATTTCCAAAGAAAGAGTAAAAACGGTTCTTTCCACGCTGGCTTCAGATGAAATGAAAGGCCGTGAAATCGGGACTCAGGAAAATGAAAATGCGGCCAATTATATCGCTAAACTTTTCAAAGAAAATAATCTGGAATATTGTACCGGGAAATCTTATCTGGTGCCTTTTGACTACAACGGAAAAACGGTATACAATGTTTGCGGAATCAAAAAAGGAAAATCAGATCAGTATCTTGGTTTCTCAGGGCATTTTGACCATATCGGAACCAGTGATAAAAGCGGAGACAATATTTATAACGGAGCAGATGATGATGCCAGCGGAATCACTACTCTGGTAGGCATTGCTGATTATTTTAAAAACAAAAAGCCGGAAT
>Ga0075158_10002628_pt1 | contig 12956 bp, 10 predicted proteins | sample JI91814BDNA_FD_70968 | JGI IMG/M metagenome (GOLD analysis project Ga0075158, IMG submission 70968) | Wastewater effluent complex algal communities from Wisconsin, to seasonally profile nutrient transformation and Carbon sequestration -... | ecosystem: Engineered > WWTP > Effluent > Algae... | reverse complement strand
TGCACATCCAAAGTTAAAAACCGCTTTCCACCAAGTGCTAAGAATTCTATCACTCCAACCCCTTACTCCATTATTGGGAAGTGGTAGATCCTGAACTGTGGGTTTTCTGGCCCAGCCTGAAGCATCTAAATAAGGTGATATTGCTGTGGAACCAGGACTGTCCGGCAAAAATCCTGAAAGTGTGTATAATGCATTACAAGCATTATTAATGTCCTGAAACCCGTTTGTTCCTTGTGGTGACCAAACTGCATTTGCGTTTACATAAGATAAAGGAAAAGGTGAGATGCCTTGTCCTAACCAACCATAACTATAGACCATCCCAACTTTATAAGTATCGTCCAAGATAGGAGAGGGTATCTCTTGACCTGTACCATCAGAAATCCCAGTACTAATATTAATTATTGTAGTTTGCTGCGCGTGAGCAGATATAATTAACAGTATACAAGAAAATAAATAAACAGCTTGTTTTTTCATACTTCTGATTTTAGATTTTTATATATAACGGATGGCTATCTCTCCGGCAAGTGATTTCGGACAAAATTAACTTCAAAACCGGAAAAAAATATACCGTTCTTAGGTTTTTTGGCACAAAAAAACCTCCATTTTATGGAGGTTTTTCCTAATTATAAAAATACAACTTATTTTACTTCTTCGAAGTCAACATCGGTTACATTCTCAGTATTGCCACCGCTATTTGTATTTTGTTGTCCACCGGCATTTGGATTAGCATTTGGATCAGCTCCCTGTTGTTGCTGAGCTTTCGCCATATCTTCACTAGCTGCATGCCAAGCCGCGTTTAAAGCAGTAAGAGCGGAATCAATTTTAGCCACATCTTTTGAAGCGTGAGCTGCCTTTAATTCAGTTAACGCCCCTTCAATTGCGGATTTTTTCTCCGCCGGAATTTTATCGCCATATTCCTTCAGATTTTTTTCGCTTTGAAAGATATTCGTATCGGCTTCATTCAATTTCTCAACTTCTTCTTTCGCTTTTTTATCTGACTCAGCATTCATTTCTGCTTCACGTTTCATCCGGTCGATTTCTTCCTGACTTAATCCACTTTTAGCTTCAATACGAATGTTATGCGATTTACCGGTAGCTTTATCTTTAGCGCTTACATTTAAAATACCATTGGCATCAATATCCAGTGTTACTTCAATTTGAGGCACACCACGTGGTGCTGGCGGAATACCATCCAGATTAAATTCACCTAACTTACGGTTATCTTTTGCCATAGGGCGTTCGCCCTGGTAAACCACAATTTGTACGGAAGGCTGATTATCGGCCGCCGTGCTAAAATCTTGTGATTTTTTTGTTGGTATGGTCGTATTCGACTCGATCAGTTTTGTAAACACACCTCCCATTGTTTCGATACCCAAAGACAGGGGAGTAACGTCTAACAATAACACATCTTTTACTTCACCCGTTAATACACCCCCTTGAATGGCTGCACCCAAAGCTACTACCTCATCGGGGTTCACACTTTTGTTAGGTGTTTTACCGAAGAATTTTTCAACAGCAGCCTGTATTGCTGGAATGCGGGTTGACCCTCCTACTAAAATCACTTCATTGATATCAGAAGGTGAAAGTCCGGCATTTTTTAAAGCAGATTTACATGGTTCGATCGTGCGTTGGATGAGGCTATCAGCTAATTGTTCAAATTTTGCACGGGTTAAGGTTTTCACTAAGTGTTTAGGAATTCCATTCACCGGCATAATATAAGGCAGGTTGATTTCGGTACTGGTTGAATTTGATAATTCAATTTTTGCTTTTTCAGCACCTTCTTTTAAGCGTTGCAATGCCATAGGATCCTGACGAAGGTCGATGCCTTCATCTTTTTTAAATTCATCGGCCAGCCAGTCAATAATTACCTGATCAAAGTCATCACCGCCAAGGTGAGTATCGCCATCGGTACTTTTAACTTCAAATACACCATCGCCCAGTTCAAGTACAGAAACGTCGTGCGTACCACCACCGCAATCAAACACAACGATTTTCATTTCTTTGTTCTTTTTGTCCATGCCATAAGCAAGGGCTGCAGCCGTAGGCTCATTAATGATCCTCTTCACTTTTAACCCAGCGATCTCACCTGCTTCCTTAGTAGCCTGGCGTTGCGCATCGTTAAAATAGGCAGGTACTGTAATTACAGCCTCTGTTACTTCGGTACCCAAATAATCTTCAGCCGTTTTTTTCATTTTTTGCAAAATGATGGCTGAAATTTCTTGCGGGGTATATTTGCGGTCATCAATCTCCACACGTGGTGTGTTGTTTTCACCTTTCACCACATTGTATGGAACTCTTGAAGCCTCTTTTGTAACTTCATCATACGTATGACCCATAAAACGTTTAATTGAATAAACCGTTTTTTTAGGGTTTGTGATAGCCTGACGTTTAGCAGGATCCCCCACTTTGCGTTCGCCACCTTCAACAAAAGCAACAACAGAAGGTGTAGTACGTTTTCCCTCGTTATTAGCGATCACCACAGGCTCGTTTCCTTCCATTACAGAAACACAGCTGTTGGTTGTGCCTAAATCTATTCCTATTATTTTTCCCATTTTAGTAATTGTAAAATTTAAAAAAGAACTCTCAATTAGTATGCCAAAACACAAAAAACCCGGAGAGTATGACACTATGTCACGCCCTTGATTAAAAAGTTAAAAAATGTCGGAAAGAATCGCCTCTCTCGGTACCGGTGTCAGGTTAATTGCAGCCTGGTAAAAAGTTGGCGCTAGTCATGAATTGATATCCGCAGGTGAACGAGTTGTAAGCAAATTCATTGATAAACTCGTTTTTCATTTGTTTGGTTGTAGATGAGCTCGATCTAAATGTAAAAAGACCCAGCGCCGCCTGGTTATCAAAATTAGAATACAAGGGTTTGCTCTGCGAAATGCTCAGAGAAGGTGATACATATTGCATGTAATCCGCGTATTCTTGCGAAGAGCTATATACGAGAAATTCAAGCCTGTGCATTTTCCTGCCGGGAATATCGTTACTAAGCCCCATTTTTGAAAGAGCCACCGCAATCCCACCAAACAAATCGGCCGATTTAAAATCGTTCACCAACACATCAATCCCGGCCTTTTTCTGAACGTCCTTGATAGTCTGGTTCCCGAATTTATAATCGACATAACGAAACACCTTGTTACCATTAAACAAAGAATCATAAAAATGGAAGCGCATGACCAAATTGTAAATTTTACCACATTTGGCTTCGCTGGGTCTATACACGATAGGGCCACCTGCCCTGAAATCCATAAAGTGCGCGGAATTATCCTTTGGTGGGCCGAGAGGAGCATAAGGATAAAAAGGCTGCGCAAACGCGTAGGGCGGGATAATCTGCCCACTTAAACCCGTTGTAGGGTTATAAAAAGCGTTAAAAATATTATCTAAAGCGGTAGCACTGGCCGTAAATACATTGCCTGTGTGCTTATTTTTTACCGTTAACTTATAAATATCAGTTGTAAAAAGTTCTTCAGATGTTACATACACACGCTGAGTTTTATTGAAAGCGCCTGCCTGGGCCTGAATCACAGAATCCCTGAAAAAGATAGTCATGGCGCCACTTTTGGCGGCAGGCAAAGCTACACCATAAGTGTTTTTACGAGTTAAGGACACTTCCAGTTCCCCCTCCGGATAGTTAATGGAATCGGCTACCTGAGCCATCTGATTAGCATCCGTTTCGCCTAAAAACACTTTATTAATACGAATGATCTGGATTTTGTCCTGTGGATTTAATACCGCAAAAATACTTGGTATTTCCTTGTAAGGGGCGTTTAGTTTCAAATCATTCTTACACGACGTAAGGAGTGAAATGACAGCTAAAAGCGCTAAAACCGGTTTAAAAAACTTCATAGTGTTACAAAGATACACCGAAATTCCATTTGTTAAAGGTCTTTTAGCTGAAGGTGCAGATTTTTATATAAAGTACCAAATCCCGGGTACAAGTGGTTATAAAACGTGCGTTCATGGAAGACGGAAACAAAAAAACCGTTTGTTTTTTTTATTTCATTGGCTAAATCCATCAATGATTTGAACGCCTCGTCAGGAGTAATGCTATTATATATGAAGTAGGCGCCATCCATGCCGCAAAACGGCACAAAAATAAGTGGGGCCTCTACGTCATTTTCAAAATCGAAATAAGAGAAAGGATGAGAAGTGCCGGCTCTAAAACCGGGTGACGAGGCGAATCCCATACTAAAATCAACAGTGATGCCATTTTTCACGAGTAATTGGGGGGTGGTGCGGATATCAAACCTTAGGTAATGTTGCCTCGAGATGTTTACCTTTTCTTCCAGAGCCCGGTTAAAATTTTCCAGTTCCTCTTTCAACATCCCGTTTTTAAATGCAGCATTGTATGAAGGGTGCAATCCAATAAAAGTTTTGTTCTTTTTTAAAATACCGAACACCTTTTTAAAAGCATCTGATCCGGGATCAACTGTACGGTCATATTTGGTACCTGTTTTGAATAAAAAAAAACAAACCAATGGTATTCCGTGAGACTGACAAAACGCAGAGACATCCTCATAAATATCAAACGGGTCTTTTGCGAAACCCAACAACACGCCGGTTCTGGTAAGCAAATTTTTAACATCCAGCTTCACTGCATCCTTAAGCGATGCGCCCAAAGTTCTTAAAAAACCCTTGCTTTTGAAAGCATATAAATTATCCACATCGATGCTACTGATGATCCTGATTTTTTTTTCAGGGAACACCAGTTCGTCATATGTATCTTCCAACACTTTTTTGAGTTCCAGAATCCAGTAATCGACTACTGGTTTTAAATGGAAGTTGTGTTTGAACAAAAGACTTTCCTTCGCTTCAAAGCGTTTATGTGTATCGGATTCATAGGATTGATATTCCTCATACCGGGAAATGAAATAAAAAACAGATGAAAAAATATCGAAGCGAAAGGCCTTCGTCGAAATATGGGTTTCAAAAAACCCAAGCATGCCGTTCGTCAGAAAAGCCGTTGGTTTCTCTGAACCAATGCCGGTTTCAAATAATAAACCCTGAGGAATAATATTCACTATCCCATTCGCTTCCTTTGTTGAATAATTGATTTTAGTTCCACGAGTACGCTCGAAAATAACCCAGTCAGTGACTATTTCAAAATTCACCTGTAACACACGATTAAAAATAAATTTACAGGTGTACTGAATGCGCGCGCTGTTTATTGGACTGAAAATAGTTACCCTTGGAGCGGTTGGCTCCACAACAATCGAGATTGTTTTTTTTAAATCCTCTTGCAGGGGCATATGGATAAAGGTATCGAATTCCACTCAAAATAACCCGGCAATTAAATTAATTAATTTTCGGATAATGACTAAATAACTGATGAAATGTTTAACCGAAAAGGAAGGTAGTTAATTAATCATTTTTAAGCTTTACATAACTTAAATTAAACACGGGCTTAAGCTGAGTGCTATTGCTACCCGCCAGCACAACCCGCTCAATAAAATGATCCCGGCCCGCAAACAATAGTTCGGTAGACGTGCCGTTGTAAAAATTTTTGTAAGTAACCAAATCGTCTACATTCGTTACTACGAGGTAAAAACCGTTATTTTTAATCTTACCCGATAATACAGCCTGCGCATGACGGGCAATATTAAAAACGTATCGTTTATTGTCTGAATCATAACTCCCATCGTACCTCGTTCTGTCAGTGAGGTTAAGTTGATCTAAGGCAAATGTTTCCTTGCCTGAGGAATCTATGGGAAAAAGGCACATCTTTGTCGGTACCGGATAGTTCGTAAGTGCAAAGGCAGGATCGAGGTGAAAGATGACCTCCGCCCGGTTAACGGCGACATCAAAAGAATCGGTCAGGCTTTTGAGTGAAGGAATAAAAACTTTAGCCCGCGTGGCGCCCAATCCTTTTAAAAAAATATTGCTTGCCCCGCCAACACTGTCTTTATTTACAACTTGCTGAACCAACAAGGCATTACCACCGTTAGCAGGGTCATATTTTACTGTATTGAACCGAATGGGGTTGATGTTGGTTCCTGAAAATGTGAACCTGAAACTCTTTTCTTCTTTTGTGGCGGAGGGGTTTCCATTTTTATACCGAAGATAAAATCCACTCACCGGATCTTCCAGATCAAATTCTGCAATTAGACCTTCACCGGAAACGATGTCACTCTTTATGTAAAACCCTTTGTACACGGTTTGAAATGTAGTATTATCCAAAAGATAATTGGGATTATTAAGTACCGCGCGGGCGAAATCAGTGTCCATTGGAATACGTAGTACCAATTTACCCTCGTAACCCGATAGCGTTCCTGTGTAAGCTCCTAAAACTGAATTTTTAATATACAGATCCGTACTGTTTGTGTAATACACCTTTGTCGCATCTAAGGCATTGTTCATTGGAAACACTGAAAAACTAAGGGGTGAGGAAGAGCTGCCGGCGTAACTTAACCCCGCTCCGTTAATTGCCAGAATAATTTCCGAAGAAGTCAGCTGCGCATCGTCACCAAAATTTACAAACGTTTTACCATCCGGAATATTGGCGTTGAGATACAACCCCACATCCATACGTCCGAAATAAGGGTCCTGATTACTTCCTAAGTACTTATAGCGGTCATTTAATGAAATGATGGAATCGTATTTCAGTGTATAGGCAAAAACGGGGGCGCTCTGCGTGGTGGCGTTTAACGCGTCGCCAACAGGCTGCACATCTACACCCAATACACTGTGATCTTTTTTACAGCTCATTAAAAAAATAAGGAGCAGAGTGGGCAATATTATTTTAACAGACAAATTCACTCAATTAAAGTATAAGGGGCAAAAATAGGTAATATTGCTTATTTTTTTTGGTTTTAGTTTTTTTTGGGAATCCTGAAAATAAAAAAACCCGCCATGTTATTTTAACTGGCGGGCTTCCTAAATTATACCCTGTTAACTTAAAACGTTCGCTTCTTCAAGCATCTCGTCATAAAATTCATTAAAAGCATCCATATACTCCAATTCATTTTTAAACGATAAAAATGGTTTACCAGACTTTTTAATAAACTTTTCAAGTTCAGGATTAAGAGTCTCGGAACCCTGGATGACACCATCTGCAAATTCTACCGCCTGTTTCATCATGTTAGCGTGGCTCGATTCGTCTGATATTTGCTTCAAATCTTTTTTATTGAATCCGTCAAAATTCAGCTTATCAATAAATTTCTTACTTAGATTTTTAGGATACTCGTCCTCATAAAGAGAAACAACTATTTTTGTATCAGCAAAAAGAGGGTCTTCGGCGTAATATTTTTTGATATAAAGTGGCATTAAGGAAGTAAACCAGCCGTGGCAATGGATGATATCGGGCTGCCAACCGAGTTTTTTAACCGTTTCGGCTACACCACGTACAAAAAACATTGCACGTTCGTCATTATCATCAAAATATTTACCGGTGGTTTTATCGGTTAATGTGGCTTTACGACCAAAATACTCTTCATTATCGATAAAATATACCTGCATGCGGGCTGTAGGGATACTGGCTACTTTAATAATAAGCGGGTGGTCAACATCGTTTATCACCATGTTCATCCCTGAAAGCCTGATTACCTCATGGAGTTGATGGCGCCTTTCGTTGATGCTACCATACTTTGGCATAAATGTTCTGATCTCTTTTCCGCGTTCCTGGATACCTTGAGGAAGTTTTCTGGCAATTTTGCCGATGTATGTTTCGTCTAAATACGGGGTGATGTCTTGAGAAACAAAAAGGACTCTGGCTTTCTTCATACGATATAAACTCCTTTTTAATTATTTATACAAAATTAAGAAAAAATAATCCAATTTTCAAAGGAAAGCGTAGCTTTATGGCCTTATTCCATGTTAATTTTCACCAAAATAAGCGAATTACAGCCTTTTTTGACCCATGCAAAAGACAGTTCGAAAACGCTGGGATTTGTGCCAACAATGGGCGCATTGCATAAGGGGCACGTATCCCTGATAGAAATATCGAAAAAAACATGCGATTTAACGCTTTGCAGTATTTTCGTCAATCCAACACAATTTAACGATAAAAAGGATCTGGAACGCTACCCACGCATGCCTGAAAAAGACATCCACTTATTACAATTGGCGGGTTGCGATGTCCTTTTTATGCCAGAGGTAACGGAAATTTACCCGAACGATGAAACAAAAGAATACAATTTCGGAAATATTGGCACAACACTTGAGGGTGAGTTCAGGCCTGGTCATTTTAGCGGTGTTGCTCAGGTTGTACAACGTTTTTTTGAAATAATACAGCCTGATACTGCTTTTTTTGGCAGTAAAGATTATCAGCAGGTAATGATTATTAAGGCACTTGTAAAACAAATGGCTTCACCGATTAAAATTGTGGCCTGCCCAATATTAAGAGAAGATGACGGGTTAGCCATGAGTTCGAGAAATGCGTTATTGAATGCCGAAGAGCGGTCAGTGGCCTCATTGATTCCTAAAATAATGGGACAGGCCAAAGAAATCGCCGCAACCAGCGGCATTAGCAGTGCAAAACAATATATAAAAAATGAAATTTCGAAAGAACCCATCATGCGCCTGGATTACTTTGAGGTTTGCGAAGCCGAAACCCTCAAAATTGTTTCAACCCTAACAAAGGCCTCTTCACATATCGCACTCATTGCCTGTTTTGTAGGAAGAATTCGTCTAATTGATAACATCCCGTTAAATTAAGCTTTTCCCGTAGTTTTTAAATTCTATTTGTAAAGTACTATTTTTGACCTTTAATTTTTTAATATGAGTAATATAAAACCCGAAGATGTTTTTAAAAATGTGATTTCGCATAGTAAGGAATATGGATTTATTTTTCCAAGCAGTGAAATTTATGATGGATTAAGTGCCGTTTATGATTATGGGCAACTCGGAGTGGAATTAAAGAAAAACATACGCGATTACTGGTGGAAAGCGATGGTGCAAATGCATGAAAATATTGTGGGGATTGATGCCGCCATTTTTATGCACCCGACCACCTGGAAAGCCAGTGGGCATGTGGACGCCTTTAACGACCCTTTAATTGACAATAAAGATAGTAAGAAGCGTTACCGGGCTGATGTGTTGATTGAAGATCACATTGCCAAAATAGAAGATAAAATAAATAAAGAGGTTGAAAAGGCCGCTAAACGTTTCGAAAATTTTGACGAGGCCATGTTTCGCACCACAAATGCACGGGTAAAAGAATATCAGGAAAAAATAGACCAGATCAACGCCCGCTTTAAAACAGCCCTAAATGACAATAATCTGGAAGAGGTAAGACAAATTATTGTTGACCTTGAAATTGTATGTCCAATTAGTGGCAGTCGCAACTGGACGGAAGTCAGACAGTTTAATCTCATGTTCAGTACATCCATCGGATCGGTGTCTGACGAGGCAAGTACTATTTATTTAAGGCCTGAAACCGCGCAGGGAATTTTTGTGAACTACCTGAATGTACAAAAAACTGGTAGAATGAAAATTCCATTTGGTATTGCGCAAACCGGCAAAGCCTTTAGAAATGAGATTGTGGCGCGGCAGTTTATTTTTAGAATGCGTGAATTCGAGCAAATGGAAATGCAGTTTTTTGTGAGGCCAGGTACTGAGATGGAGTGGTACGACTATTGGAAAAAGGCCAGACTCAACTGGCACTTATCACTAGGACTCGGTGCTGAAAAATACCGTTTTCACGATCATTTAAAATTGGCCCATTACGCCAATGCAGCATGCGACATTGAACACCACTTCCCTTTTGGTTTTAAGGAATTGGAAGGCATACACTCGCGCACCGACTTTGATTTAAAACAACACGAGCAATTCTCAGGAAAAAAATTACAATACTTTGATCCGGAATTAAACCAGAGTTATGTGCCTTACGTGGTGGAAACATCTGTCGGGTTAGACCGTTTATTTCTTTCCGTTTTATCATCTGCGTTAAAAGAAGAAACATTGGAGGGTGGTGGCGACAGTCGTTCGGTATTAAATTTACCGCCAGCGTTAGCCCCCTATAAAGCAGCCGTGTTTCCTTTAGTAAAAAAGGATGGGCTTCCTGAATTGGCAGAAAGTATTATGGCCACACTGAAGTTTGATTTTAATATGGCCTACGACGAAAAAGACACCGTGGGTAAAAGATACCGACGCCAAGATGCCATCGGTACCCCATATTGTATTACGGTAGACCATCAAAGTTTGGAAGATAAAACGGTTACCGTGCGTCACCGGGATACCATGCAACAAGAGCGTATTCAGATTGAACTACTCGGTAGTTTTTTAGAAGAGCGTGTAAGCCTGAAAAGCCTTCTAAAAACTCTTCAATAATTATCCATTAAAGTGAATGTCAGTAAACCAAAACAGCCACGACAAAATTGTTGTGGCTGTGTTGTTATTTAAAAAACAGAGGTCGTTTAAATGGTTACGTTTGAAGCGATACGTTTAGCTACTTCTTCGAATTCTTCTTTTGTCAGTTTTAATTTTTCGTTTGCCCAATTACAATCGCTCATGGTGGTAATCGGAATTAAATGCACATGGGCATGAGGAACTTCCAAACCTATCACCTGCATGGATATGCGTTTGCAGGGGACAGATTTTTTTATAGCCTCTGCCACCTTTTTACTAAATGCCATCAGACCTAAGTACGTTTCATTATCCAGATCAAAGAGGTAATCGATTTCTTTTTTAGGAATGACTAAAGTATGGCCTTTCTTTAAAGGCGAAATATCCAGAAAGGCGAAGAACCGATCGTCTTCGGCAATTTTATAACTGGGAATTTCACCAAGCACTATTTTTGCAAAGATTCCCGGCATATCCGTTAAATGGTTATTTCCGACACTTCAAAAGTCACCTTCCCGGCGGGCACCTGAACGTCGACCTTCTCACCCACCTTTTTCCCCAACAACGCTTTACCAATAGGCGAATCGACCGAAATTTTTCCTAATTTAAGATCCGCTTCGTTTTCGGCTACAAGTGTGTATTTCATTGCGGCACCGTTATTCAGATTTTTAATTTTAACCGTCGTTAAAATACTTACTTTACTCAGGTCAATTTTTGATTCGTCCACAATTCGCGCATTGGCAATAACATCCTCCAGTTTGGCTATTCTGAGCTCAAGCAGAGCCTGCGCCTCACGAGCAGCATCGTACTCGGCATTCTCGCTCAGGTCGCCCTTATCTCTTGCCTCCACAATTGCCTGGGTTGCTGCTTTACGTTCGGAGGTCCTTAAATGATGTAATTCATCCTTTAATTTCTGCAATCCTTCTTCGGTATAATATCCTATTTGTTGTGCCATGGTTCGAGTTTAATAAACAAAGAGTCCCGATATTAACCGGGACCCTTTCATTGTAACAAAAATACAAATTTTTTACAGATTCACACGAACCCCAAATGTATGGGTGCCGCCAAACGGATTTGTGAAACGGTAAGAATAATCGAGTCCTACGGTAGACTTTTTTTCGTTAAACGGTACTTCAAAAGTAACTCCTGCAGCCGGACCGGTAAAAACAGTCTTCCTGTTATCCGTGTTGAAAATATCCTTCTCAGTGTACAAGCCCCCTCTGAACATAAGCATTTCCTTCCAGGCGTACTCTATCCCGAACAATCCATTATCATTTGTAAAGGAGTTGGAAGTATATGTACCGTTAAGTGAAAGACGGTGCTTTTTGGAAACACCAGAACTGTCTTTGGTGAGGAAAAAATCATAAGACAGGCCTATGTTAACCAGCGCAGGTAACTCGAAAGATCCAGAACGGTTATTTACGGTAAGCTGATAGCTTTGATTGTTTACAGAAGTAGCCGTTGCCTGACGACTCAAACCATCACCCTGATAGTGCATTTTTGGTCCCCAGTTCCTTAAAGCGATGCCGATATGGATCTGATCGTGTTTACCGGTATGGTATTGAATACCTGCATCCAGAGCGATCCCCCGCGCGGCCACATTTGGAATTTGTTCGTTGATCAACTTCACATTGATACCACCATAAATGTTGTCGGAGAACATTTTAGCGTAAGATAAACTGATGTTATAAAATGTTGGATTATACGTACCCAACCCTCCTTCCGGTTGTTCTTCGGTCGTAATTTCAATATTTCCGGCGTTAATGGCCACTACTCCAAAACCGATTGTGCCGGTTTCACCAACACCCTGGGTTAAACCAAAACTGTTGATGAAAATATCAGTACCCTGAAGCCAGTTAGAACGGTTAAAGATAATTTCGGTTTTACGGGTAAACGCGGTACCGGCTATGTTGAGGAACTGGGCTTCAAGCCCACGCACACGTGCCGAATTAGAACCTACCATGCCGGCATTTCTCGCGTAAGGGTTAATTAACAACTGGCTTGCCCCCGCCTGTCCTACACGCTCAGGATTACCGGCATGAGATGCAACTGAAGCGAAAACTACAGCCGATAAACTAAGATATTTCAAGTTTTTTATCATAATCATTACACAAATTACGTTAGTAGCTTTGAACGTCGAGAGGACGCATTACCCCAAACCATTTAACTATTTTTTCACCTACTCCGGGAGCATCAATGTGGAAGATATACAAACCACTTGCAACGGAGATGTTATTTTGATTTTTCAAATCCCAGTCGACATAAGGAGCGCGTTTAGCCTGTTTAGTGTCATTTCCACTCGTAACAGAACCTGTAAAGATATCTTCCTGCCCGGTTGCATCGCGTTTAATCGTTCTTACTAAAGTTCCATTCATCGTGAATATTTTTATGGTACACTTATTCGGAAGATTGGTGATCCTCACGCGGGTATCTGTTCTTCCTCCTTCATAAGTTGAGGATCCATAATAAGGGTTTGGAACCACCCGAATAAGATCAAGCGCATTTTTTGAAACGTCGCCTTGTTGGAATAACGTTGCAATGTCACTTGTGTTAAAAGTGTACATCGGGAAGTTATTATTCTTAGGATTGGCGCTTACGTCTTTTGTCAACAAACTTGGAGAGTTAACGGCTATTAGCTTATTTAAATTTCCATTAGCTTGTTCGCCCTGAGGGAT